>Ga0209564_1003295_pt1 | contig 11221 bp, 10 predicted proteins | sample AraplaCol_mMF_r2_FD_184272 | JGI IMG/M metagenome (GOLD analysis project Ga0209564, IMG submission 184272) | Arabidopsis root microbial communities from North Carolina, USA - plate scrape MF_Col_mMF_r2 (SPAdes) (version 3) | ecosystem: Host-associated > Plants > Roots > Endosphere | place: USA... | reverse complement strand
CAGCTTTTGCTGCAGCCCATCCCTCGATTCAACATTTGCTGCTGCGCCGGCGCCCGTATCCGGTGCCATCTCCGGTGCAGGCCGCCTACGCTTGGAGCATGGACTCCCCTTCCCGCCCCCCGGCACCGGCCCGCTCGGCACCGGCCATCCAGCGTGTGCTGCGGCACATCGACGCGAACCTCAACCAGGCCCTGGCGCTGTCGGAACTGGCCGCACTCACCGGGCTCAGCATCTGGCGCTTCGCCACCGTGTTCCGCGAGCAGGTGGGGGTGTCGCCGCACCGCTACATCTGCCGGCTGCGCCTGGAGCGCGCGCAAGCGCTGATCCGGCAGGGCGTGCCGGTCGCCAGCGCGGCCAGCGAGGCGGGCTTTTACGACCAGAGCCATCTGTCGCGGCATTTCAAGAACGTCTTCGGCATAACGCCGGGACAGTACTCCATCACCGCCACCGCCGCCCCTTCCCGTCGGCAGCGATCGGCATGATGAGCCCCACCATCACGCAGGAAATCGCGGACCTGGTGCCCGAGCTGGTGGCGCTGCGGCGCGACCTGCACGCGCATCCCGAGCTGGCCTTCAAGGAACACCGCACGGCCGGCATCGTCGCCGCCGCCCTGCGCGAACTCGGGCTGGAGGTGCATGAAGGCATGGGCGGCACCGGCGTGGTGGGCGTGCTGCGGGCCGGCACCGGGCAGCGCAGCGTGGGCCTGCGCGCCGACATGGACGCGCTGCCGATTCTGGAACAGGGCGAGCGGCCCTATGTGAGCCGCTTCCCCGGCGTGCACCACGGCTGCGGGCACGACGGGCACACCGCCATGCTGCTGGGCGCGGCGCGCCACCTGGCGCGCACGCGCCGTTTTGACGGCACCATCCATTTCATCTTCCAGCCCGCCGAGGAGGGCCGCGGCGGCGCGCGCGCCATGGTGCAGGACGGCCTGTTCGAGCGCTTTCCCTGCGATACGGTGTATGCCCTGCACAACTGGCCGGAGCTGCCCGCCGGCACGGCCCAGACGCGGCCGGGCGCCATCATGGCCGCGGCGGACCGCTTCGACATCGTGGTGCGCGGCCGCGGCGGCCACGCGGCCCAGCCGCACCGCACACCCGACGCGGTGCTCGCCGCGAGCGAGCTGGTCGCGCAGCTGCACACCATCACCTCGCGCCGCATCCCGCCCACCGAGAATGCCGTGCTCTCGGTCACCCGCATCAGCGGCGGCCAGTCGCACAATGTGCTGCCCTCGGCCGTCGAACTCACGGGCACGGTGCGCAGCTTTGACGCCGGCGTGCAGGACACCATAGAAGCCGCCATCCGGCAGATCGCGCAAGGCATAGGCCTGGCCACCGGCACCGGGATCGAAGTGGACTATGTGCGCTACTACCCCGCCACCGTGAACACGGAGCAGGAAGCGGCGCTGGCCCTGCGCGCCGCCGAAGCGGCGGGCCTGAAGGCCTCGACGGCGCCCTCGGCCGCCTTCACCTCCGAAGACTTTGCCTTCATGCTCGAAGCCAGGCCGGGCGCCTACCTCTGGCTGGGCCAGGGCGCGGGCACGCGCGACGGCGCCACGCCGCCCTTGCACCACCCGAGCTACGACTTCAACGATGCGGTGCTGCCCCTGGGTATCGGCTGGTTTGTGCAGGTGGCTGGCATGGCGCTGGCTGGCTGAACACCCAATACCGGGTTCGGGCCTGTCCCGGCGAGATAGCCTCAGTCAAATATCTCACTGAGCCACGGCTTGTGCTTGCGCCTGCCATAGACCGTGTTGTGGCGTAATCCGAGTCCTCGAAATCAGGGCGGCGGGCCGGTTGCCGGTACACCGGTCGCGGTGCCGGCGCTGCAGCCGTGTCGCTTGCGATGAGCTTGTCCGGCTCACCCCGGTCCAGCCATCGCCATCAGGTCGGGCTGCTTGGCCCCGTGTGCAGATGCGGACGAAAACTACTACGCCATCAGCACCGAGCGAAAGGTGAAGCACCTTCTGGTGCAGCAGTTGTTCACGCGAGGGTGATAGGCAAGCAGGTGAGACTCACCGCGCCGGATCGATCAGCAGCACCTCGCAGGCGCTTTCCAATGCGATAGAACAGTGCTCGACACCGTGCGGGACAACGATGAACTCACCCTCCTCTATGACTTCATCCCGGTCCCTGAACCTCATGAGGAGGCGGCCCTTGTGCACGAAGAACAATTCGTCCTCGTACTGGCGGAATGACCAGGCAGACTCGCCTTCGAATCGTGCAAGCTTGACCTGCATGTTGTTGACCCGGCCCGCGACCTTGGGAATCCACGGTTCGGACAAGCCGCCGAACGCATGAGCGAGATTTTCCTTGTGCACGGGCGAGAGGTGCTTGTTGAGCGCTGCGACGTCGCGGATGATGGTCGCGAGCTGGTTCGGCACATCCTTGGTGTCGGCCGGATACCTGCCGTCCAGCACAGCTGTGCCTATCGTGAAGCCGGCGGCGCCTGCTTCTTTCACCACGCCGATGCGCTCCGGCGTCTCGATGGAACCGGCGACGATCACCGGCTTGGACACGGCCGAGCAGACCGCTTTCATCAACGCAGGCACGTCGAGCTTTGCCCGATAGGCCAGCAGGTCCAGGCCGTCTACGCCATCGCGCGCGGTTATCGCTTTCGCGCTTTCAACGATCTCTTCGATCGTGCCCTCCAGAACGCTGGGGTGACCGGTGATCCGTCCCGGGAAAGGGTAGTACTGAATACCCGTGCCGCGGATGATGGGCAACACGTCGTCTACGCGCGTGCCGCCGAGAAGAACGTCGACGCCGATGTCAACCGCTGCTTTGGCCGAGGCGATCTCACTGTCACGATCGAGCGACACCACCTCGAGGTAGGAAGTGACCCCCTCCGCCTGGATGGCCCCGTTCAGAGCCTTCAGCTGGTCGAGCGGCAGTCCGATGTCCTTGAACCCGATGTGGCGGACACCCAGGCTGAGCGCGGTCCGCAAATGCTGTGCCGCGTCGGCAACGGTCCGGTCGTTGCGCGTGAGCATAAAAATGAAGCGAAGTCCCATCACAATCCCTTTGCAGAAGTGTTTGTTTCCTGAGCGGCGACAAGCCGCTTTGCATACGCGAGCGCCGTCTCAAGGCTGGCGTGGTCGGCAATCCCTTTGCCGGCGATGTCGAAAGCAGTTCCGTGATCCGGGCTGGTCCTGACAAACGGCAATCCGAGCGTGATGTTCACGCCCTTTTCCAGGCCGAGGTATTTCACCGGGATCAGGCCTTGATCGTGGTACTGGGCCACGACGACATCGAAGCGCCCCTTGCGAGCCAGCATGAAAACGGTGTCTCCGGGGTAGGGGCCGCTTACGGTTATGCCCTCGGCGCGCGCCGCCTCGATGGCGGGCGCGATGATCCTGATCTCTTCGTCTCCGAAGAGGCCGCCTTCTCCCGCATGCGGATTGAGTCCGGCAACGGCGATACGCGGAGCCGCGATGCCTAGGGCTTTGCCGCCCAGGTGTGCGAGGCGGATCGCACTCATCTGGGCCTCGAAGTCCGCCTGTTCGATGGCCTTGCGCAGCGAGGTGTGGATCGTCACGAGAACCGTCCGGATGTCGTCGTTGGCGAGCATCATCGCGACGCGTTTGGCACCACCGTAATCGGCCAGGATCTCGGTGTGGCCGGGGTAGCGGATCCCTGCAGAGGCCATAGCTTCCTTGTTGATCGGCGCGGTCACGATCCCGCCGACCTTGCCGGACCTGGCTGCGGTAATCGCCGCTACGATGGCATCGAAGGAAGCCTGGCCGGATATGGCGCTGACCTGGCCGAGCGGTGGCAATTCGGTAATCCGTGTTGTCTCGACGACCTCGATCACGCCCGGTCGAGGTCGCGCCTCTTCGGGGTCCTGGATAAACCGGACTGCGACATCGAGCCCCAATCGGCTCACGATGTCCGCCATCACCAGGTGGCTGCCGAACACCACGGCCGCCTCACCGCCACCCGCAAGGGCTTTTGCCACGATCTCCGGGCCGATACCCGAGGCATCTCCCATCGTGATGGCCAGAGGAAGGGTTGCAGTCATACCAATGCCTTTTCTAAAAATGTTGTAACCCCGCGCAGCTTCGCCATGGCGTGACGCAAGGTCTCGTCATTGCCGACCACCGCGGCTTTCAGCCGCATGACCCCACGCATATGGCCGATGCGGTCGGCCCGGCGGCGGCTGCGCTTCATCAAATCGCTCCCCTCAACGACTGCAGGCAACGCTCGAACACGTTATCGTCCCCGAAGCCTCCCGCTTTCGTGACCAACGGGATCTCCCCTTGGGGCGTTCGCATCAGGCACAAAGGAATGCCCGGCTCCACTTCGCGCAGGACCGCGATTTCGAATGCCTGCAGGCGGCGGGCGATGTGCTTGGCTGTTTCGCCGCCCGTGACAGCAAGCCCATCGCACCGGCCCGCAAGCACCGCGTCGCAGACTTGCTCGACGAGTTCTGCCGTCAGCGCGTCTGACGCGCCCAGTTCATCCGGGGTGGCCCAGACGAGGGCGCCGGGAGATTCGGCATGACGCAGCTGGGCGCGCGATCGGGGGTTGAAGCTGCCCACCACGATGCCAGGCCGCTGCGCCCCCTTCCAGGCCGGCACGGCATGCTGCCGTTCGGGCAATGCCAGGGCCAGTGCGCGCAGCAGTCCGGTCGAGCCGGCCCACAGGAGATCTCGCCGCGGGCTGGCGGCAAGAACCAATTTTTCCAGGTCAGCTTCGGTGGATGCGTCGACCACCACAGCATCGACCTTGTCCAGCAGGCGGATGGCCTCGGCCGCATCGCGAGCGACGTGCAGCTGCTGCCCCGCGGCGGCGAACAGGCCGGGCAGGCTGCTGACTCGCACCGGTGTGTGGGGGTCACGCGAGAACGCAGTCTCCGAAACAGGAACCCCGTCGACCCGAACTTCACCGTTGACCGTGGTGCGCCCCGCTGCGGGGAAGGCCGGCGCCACCAGCAGCTTCCTGCGTCCACTGGCCCGCCACGCGGCCATCACTTCGCAGGCGACAGGGCCCCTCAGCGTGGAGTCGAACTGCTTGACCAGGAGGTCCGCGTCCCGCCACCGCTGCGCCCAGGTCGCAACACGGCTTGCCGCAGTGGCGTCGTCCAGCGCCCGACTGTCGGTGTCGGTGCTCCAGACCTCCGGAAGCGGCGGCGCGACAGGGCTTTCACCCAGCACCACGCGAGTGGGCCATCCGCGCTGCGCGAACGCGGGAAGTGCGTCCGTTGCGCTGGTGAAGTCATCGGTGATCACCCGGATCTGGTGTATCCCGGTGTAATGCTGCGCGTCAGGCACGGAAGAACCTCCGCACCGCCGCAATGCAGCGGTCTATGCCTTCGGCGTCGACACCCAGATGGGTGACGAAGCGCAAGCGATACAGCCCCCACGCCAGCACGCCTTCCTGCTTCAGTGCCTCCAGCAGTTCCTTCGACCTGTCCTGCGCCGAGCCGCCGAGATCGACGAACAGGATGTTGGTGTCGGGCTCTTCGACCTGCAGGCCGTCAATGCCGCGCAATCCTTCGGCCAATCGTTTCGCGAGCGCGTGGTCGTCCGCGAGCCGGTCGATATGGTGGTCGAGCGCATGCGACACCGCGGCCGCCAGGAAGCCCGCCTGCCGCATCGCGCCGCCCGCCATCTTGCGGATACGCCGCGCACGCTCGATCAGTTCCTTCGAGCCGCAGAGGGCCGAACCGACCGGCGCCCCAAGTCCCTTGCTGAAGCAGACCGAGACCGTGTCGAAGTTCTGGGCGATCTTGTTCGCCTCCGTCTTCGCGTCGCTGCCGGTGCGGCGCGCCTGTTCCACGGCCGCATTGAACAAACGTGCGCCGTCGAGATGCGTTGCCAGCCCCTTGCTGCGCGCGAAGGCGGTTGCCTCAGCGATGTAATCCATCGGGATCACCTTGCCCAGCAAGGTGTTCTCCAGTGCGAGCAGCTTGCTGCGCGCGAAATGCTGATCGTCGGGTTTGATCGCGTCCGCGATGTCTGCGAGCGCGAGCGTCCTGTCCGGCTGGTGTGCGATGGGCTGCGGCTGCACGCCGCCGAACACCGCCGCGTTGCCGCCTTCCCAGCGATAACAATGCTGCAGCTGGCCCGCGATGTATTCATCGCCGCGCTGGCAATGCGCCAGCATGGCGCACAGGTTGCTCTGCGTGCCGGTCGGCACGAAGAGCGCCGCCTCGAAACCGAGCAGGGACGCGATCTTGTCCTGCAGCGCGTTAACGCTGGGATCCTCGCCGAACACGTCGTCGCCGAGCGGCGCGGCCATCATGGCCTCACGCATCGCGGCTGTCGGCTGCGTGACGGTGTCGCTGCGAAGGTCTACCACTTTGTTCATGTCGCTTGCTCCGGGGTAAGCTGAATCTGCATGCCCGGAAGTTTGCGCCTTCATTGGTTGTTTGATAAGCTCCAATTCTTTCCAAAATCTAGCAACCAAACTGATGCCCAACATCGCGGCTTCCGTGCTCCCGACGCTGGAGATATCCGACACATCCCAAGCCCGGAATGCCCAACTGGCCTTGGCGCTTTCGCAAGCGATACGCGATGGGCGCCTGCCTGCCGGCTCCAGGCTGCCGCCGACCCGGGATGCCGCGCGTCAACTTGGCCTGGGTCGCAACACGGTGGTGGACGCGTACGCCGAGCTCACGGCGAAGGGTCTGCTCGAAAGCCGCGGTCGGCTGGGCACCTTCGTGGCACGGCAGGCCAAGGCCGTCCTGCAGCCAGCGGCTTCGCCGCCTCGTGTCGTGCGGCGCCTGCCGTCCAGGCCTGCCGCTCCTGCTGCGGCTTCACAGGACTGGCGATTGGGCCAGAGCGGCACGCAACTGCTGCCCCTGGAGGTGTGGCGTTCTGCGTGCCGCGAGGCCGGCCGCCATCTACCTCCATCGGGTTATGGGGATCCGCAAGGGTTGTCCACATTGCGCGAAGCGATCGCCGCGTGGCTACGCCGGCACCGGGCAACGCAACATCAAGCGACGCAGATCGTGATCACTCAAGGCGCCGGAAGCGCCGTGGAATTGCTCGCGCGCACGCTTGTGCGGCCAGGGGATCTTTGCGCCGTGGAACGCCCTGGCTATCCCCGTGCATTGGCCGCGTTCGAGTCGGTTGGCGGCACCATCGTGCGGGCGCCTGTCGACGACCAGGGAGCGGTCGTCAAGAATGCTTTCGCGAACACCGCTCCGAGCGTCTTCCATCTGACGCCAGCGAATCAATACCCCTTGGGAGGGCGGCTTTCCGGATCACGCCGTGCAGAACTTGCGGCCCTCGCCTCAAAGTCGGGAACGCTTATCGTCGAGAACGAGTACGACCATGAATTCATTTACGAAGGCCAGAACCACGCTCCGCTGGCGGCGGCCCTTCCCGGGAAGACAGTCTTGGTCAGCACGTTCGCGAAGTCCATCAGCCCCGCATTGAGGATCGGCTTCGTCGCTGCACCTCAGAGCGTGGCCGACGCATTGACTGCAACGATCGCCAGGGAGGGCCTGCACGCGAGTTGGCCGGTGCAGGTTTCATTGCAATGGATGCTTGCCTCCGGCGAGCTTCAGCGGCATCTGCGGCGTGCCAGGCGACATCACGCGGCGCAACGCGACCGCCTGCTCGGTGAGATCCGAACATCCTGTCCCGAGCTCCAGGTTCGTGGTACCGAGGGAGGCCTGCACCTGGTCTTGACGCTCGGGGGTAAAGAGCTGGATCGGAAGCTGGCCAGTGAGCTACGGCTGCGAGGCGTCGTGCTGCAGACCGTCAGCGACTTCGACGGAGACACCGACGAAGTCCTCATGGGTTACGGCCACATGGGCGAAGCCGACGCGCGAATCGCGGCCGATCTGCTGGCGAAAGCCTGCGCGGCGATCGGCCGCGGTTTTGCCAAGGCGCCGTGAAGGGCTTCAGGCAATTGCCGCGACACGTTGGCCTGAAGTTGGAGCCAGGTTCTTCAACATGTCAGCGACGATGCGCGCAAGGTCATACCTGTGGGCCCAGCCCCAGTCGCGCCGCGCGCAGCTGTCATCGATCGAATCGGGCCACCCGCTGGCGATCGCTTGCCGGAAGTCGGGCTCGTAGCCCATCTCGAAGTCGGGCAGGTGCTTGCGGATCTCGTCGGCGATCTCGCGCGGCGTGAAGCTCACGCCGGCGAGGTTGTAGCTACCACGCTCGCTGATCGCCGAAGAGGGAGCCTCCATCAACTCCAGGGTCGCGCGTACCGCATCTTCCATGTAGAGCATGGGAAGCGGTTCGTCCTCCCGCAGGAAGCAGGTGTAGCGTTCCCCCTTGAGTGCCGAGTGAAAGATGTCGATCGCGTAGTCGGTCGTTCCACCGCCGGGACTCGCCTTGTGGGAGATGAGTCCGGGATAACGCAGGCCGCGAACATCCACACCATGGTTTTCAAAGTACCAGCGGCACCAGCCCTCTCCGGCCAGCTTCGAAATGCCGTAGACGGTGCTGGGCTCCATGACGGTCCGCTGCGGCGTGGCATCGGCGGGTGTCGTCGGCCCGAAGGCGGCGATGGAGCTCGGCCAGAAAACCTTGTCCAGCTTGTGCTGCCGCGCGACCTCCAGGACGTTCAACAGGCTGCCCATGTTGAGTCTCCACGCCCACTTTGGTGAGGTCTCGCCCGTCGCCGACAAAGCCGCCGCGAGATGGTAGATCTGGGTGATGCGATGCTGCTCGACCACCTGTGTAAGCTGCCCAAGGTCGGTGGCATCCAGCACCTCGTGGCGAAGATGGGTGTGCCGGCCCACCTCCAGGCGATCGCTGCCGACCACGTTGTCCGCGCCGTAACGCTCCGCCAGAGCAGCCGACAGTTCGGTGCCCAATTGTCCATTGGCGCCTATCACCAGGATCCGAGGCGATCCGTTCATGCCAACACCCCCAGTTCCTTGCCGGCCTGCGCGAAGGCGCTCACTGCGGCGTCCAGCTGTGCGCGGGTATGCTGCGCGCTGACCTGGACCCGGATGCGCGCCTGGCCCTTGGGTACCACGGGGTAAAAGAATCCGGTCACATAGACCCCCAATTCCAGCAGCCGGCGAGCGAATCTCTGCGACAGATCCGCGTCATGGAGCATCACCGGGACGATGGGGTGTTCGCCCGGCTTCAGGTTGAAGCCGTATGCCGCGAGGCCGGCGCGGAAGTTCCGCGTGTTGGCCTCCAGCGTGTCGCGCAGCTGGGTGCCGGCCTCCAGCAGGTCGAGCACCTTCAAGGTCGCACCGACGATCATCGGAGCCAGACTGTTGGAAAAGAGATAAGGCCGCGAGCGCTGCCGCAGCATTTGCACCACCTCCGCTCTTGCGCTGGTAAACCCGCCCGAGGCGCCTCCAAGCGCCTTGCCCAGGGTCCCCGTGATGATGTCGACCTTGCCGAAGACGCCACGGTATTCGTGGGTGCCACGGCCTCGCTTGCCGAGAAAGCCAGTGGCATGTGAGTCGTCCACGCCCAGCAATGCCCCGAACTCGTCGCAGACATCGCGGATTTCATCCAGGCGAGCGATAGTCCCGTCCATCGAGAAAACGCCGTCGGTGAACACCAGCTTGTATCGTGCACCCGCCTCTTCCGCCGACTTCAACTGCTTACGCAGATCCTGCAGGTCGCCATGCCGATAGCGCAGACGCCTGGCTTTGCACAGCCGGATGCCATCGATGATGGACGCATGATTCAGCTCGTCGCTGATCACGGCATCGTCGGGGCCCAGCAAGGTTTCGAACAGTCCGCCGTTTGCATCGAAGGCCGACCCATACAGAATAGTGTCTTCGGTGCCGAGAAAGCGCGAAAGCCGCGCCTCCAGCTCCTTGTGATGATCCTGCGTTCCGCAGATGAACCGGGCGCCGCTCACCCCGAAGCCGCGCGCATCCAGTGCGGCATGTGCGGCCTCGGTCACGGCAGGGTGGGATGTCAGGCCGAGATAGTTGTTCGCGCACAGATTGATCACCTCCCGACCATCGCCCATAGTGATGCGGCTTCCTTGCGGGGACTCAATGGCGCGCTCGATCTTGAGCAGGCCGGCGACCTGTATTTCCTCAAGTTCAGCCCTCAGCGAATTGTAGAAATTTTCGGTGTTTTTCATGGTGGTCAGGGCCCGGTTTGGCCCGAAGTCCTTTCTGCAAAATAAAAGATGCCTGCACAGGCGGCATCGCTGATGCGCTGGCGCAGGACGCGTTCGAAGTGGGCGGGGTCATGAACCTTCAGGACAGCGGCTTCACGGGGCAGGCAGCAGTCCTTGAGCCGCGATATCCAGAATCTCAAAGCTGCGGCCCGCTCAAGAGACGGCAGCAGGCGCTGCTCTTCAGAAGCAAGCGGGCGCACCGACTGGTAAGCCGTCAGGAATGCCGCCCTTCGCGGGGTGTCGATGCGACCGCTCTCGAGGTCCACGCACCAGTCGTTGAGGCAAACCCCAAGGTCGAACAGCAAGATGTCGCAACCCGCGAAGTAAAAGTCAAGGACGCCGCTCAGGCGACCGCGCTCGAACATGACGTTGTCGCGGAACAGGTCGGCATGTATCGGCCCACGCGGCAGGGCCGCGTAGTCTGGCGATGCGGCGATGCTTTCCTGGAAAGCCAGTTCGCCCACCAGCAGAGCGCGCTGGTCCTTGCCGAGGTGGGGCAGCAGAACCGGCGCAGTCTCCTTCCACCACGGCAGCCCACGCAGGTTGGGTTGGTGGCGGGCATAGTCACCGCCGGCCAGGTGCATGCGCGCCAACATCGTCCCAACGGCGCTGCAGTGCCGCACGTTGGGCGCCAGTTCGCTCTTGCCGCGCAGCCTGCCGACCACCGCCGCCGGTTTGCCCTTTAGCCGGTGAAGGATGCGGCCTTCGACATCCGGCGCCGGCCCGGGCACCGGAATTCCGCGCCCGGTCAGATGTTGCATCAGGTGCAGATAAAAGGGTAACTGCTCCCATGCCAGGCGCTCAAACAGCGTGAGCACGTAGTCGCCGCTATCCGTGTCGACAAAGTAGTTGGTGTTCTCGATGCCGCCGCTGCAGGCATCCATGGCCTGCAGCTTGCCAAGGCCCAGTTGCCGCAGGAAGTCGGCAGCCTCGTCGAACGAGACTTCGGTAAAGACAGCCACGGCGCGGTCAGGACAGCTGCGAAACGACGAATGCCTTGACCTGCTCCACATCGGCCGGGAGCACCGTCACGCGCTTGGGCAGGGCTTCAATGCCCTCGAACTTCGCGGGCCGTTCGGGTGCGTGGCCCAGCGCCTCTTCAATCGTGGCCGCGAACTTGATGGGCAGCGCGGTTTCCAGCACGACCATGGGCACGC
>Ga0209564_1003289_pt1 | contig 11239 bp, 7 predicted proteins | sample AraplaCol_mMF_r2_FD_184272 | JGI IMG/M metagenome (GOLD analysis project Ga0209564, IMG submission 184272) | Arabidopsis root microbial communities from North Carolina, USA - plate scrape MF_Col_mMF_r2 (SPAdes) (version 3) | ecosystem: Host-associated > Plants > Roots > Endosphere | place: USA... | reverse complement strand
GAGGAGTCTGGAAGCGGGCGCCAACGCGTTCATCAGCAAGCCGCTCGATTTCGACGTGCTGCTCGCGCGAATCGCGGCGCTGCTCGGTATCGACTGGATTCGCGAGGCTGTCCAGCCGCCCGCCGGCCCGCCGATGCCGGCGACCTTTCCCGTCAACATTCCCGCCGAAGCAATGAGCGAGCTGCATCAGCTTGCGCGCGACGGCAACATGAGCGGCATCGTGCAATGGGCGGAGCGGATGGCGGCGATCGATCCGGCGCACGCCGCCTTTGCGGCACGGCTGCATCAACTGGCGCGTGCCTGGCAGTCGAAGGCGATCCTGCAACTGGTGGAGCGCTATCTCGAAGGGAACACGGCATCATGAGCCACGTCGCTGCGTCCGCCGTGCCGTCGGGCACGATCCTGATCGTCGACGATACGCCCGCCAATGTCGGCGTGGTCGTCGACAGTCTCGAGGCGCGCGGCATCCGCGTGCTGGTTGCGCTCGACGGTATGGAGGCGCTCGAACGCGCGGCCTTCGCGCAGCCCGATCTGATTCTGCTCGACGTGAAGATGCCCGGCATCGACGGCTTCGAAACCTGTCGGCGGCTCAAGCGTGACGAACGCACGCGCGATATCGCCGTGATCTTCATGACCTCGCTGACGGGCCATGAAGACCGCGTCGAAGGGTTTTCCTCGGGGGGTGTCGATTACGTGACCAAGCCGCTGCGCGTCGACGAGATGCTCGCGCGCGTCGGCGTGCATCTCGAACTGCGCGCGATGCACAAGCAACTCGTTGCGCAGAACCGTCAGTTGCTGGATGAAGTTGCCGTGCGCAAGGAGACGGAAGCGGCGCTCGAACAGGTACGCGACGATCTCGAACGGCGCGTCGCGTTGCGCACGGAAGAACTGGCGCGTGCCAATGCCAACCTGCAGGCGAGCGAAGCGCGCTTTCGCGCGATCGTCGAAACGAGTCCGGTGCCGTTGTGCATCACGTCGATGTTGGATGGGCGCATCCTGTACGGGAACGCGCCGCTGCGCGCGCTGTTCGGCATAAGCGAGGGCGTGGCCGCGAACATCGCCGACTTCTACGCGCACCCACTGGAGCGCGAACGGCTGATCGGGCATTTGAGAACGCATGGCAGTCTGCGCGATACGGAGGTCCTGTTCCAGCGCCGCGACGGCACGCGGTTCTGGGCAATGGCGACGGCGCGCGTCGCGACCTATGACGATTGGCCCGCCATCTATGTCGGGTTGAACGACATCACTGGCCGCAAGCAGGTCGAGCAGGCGCTGGTCGAATCGCGCGAGCAGCAGCGCCAGCTGTCCGCCTACATGGAGGCGATCCGCGAAGAGGAGCGAAAGCGCATCGCGATGGAGATTCACGACGAACTCGGCCAATTGCTGACCGCACTGAAGATGGACGTGTCGCTGCTGAAAATGCGCCTCGCGTACGACCCGGAAGCGCTAAAAAAAGCCGACGACATGCGCGAGCTGGTCGAAGGCACGATCTGGATGGTGCGCAATGTGGCGAGCCACTTGCGGCCCGCTGCGCTCAACTTCGGAATCGTGTCGGCGCTCGAATGGCTCGTCGACGAATTCAACCGGCGCAACGCGATCCCCTGCGAACTGCGCATCGAAGGCGGCGAGCCCGCGCTGTCGGACGCACACGCGACGGCCGTGTTCCGTATCGTACAGGCGTCGTTGACCAATGTGGCGAGGCATGCGGAGGCGGCGCGTGTCGATGTGTCGCTGGTGTCGACGGCGGACGCGCTAGAACTGCGCGTCTGCGACGATGGCCGGGGCTTCGACCGTGACGCGGCGCGCCGCGAGTATTCGTACGGGCTCCTCGGCATGTATGAACGCGCGCGGCTGATCGGCGCGACGCTGTCGATCGACAGCGCGCCGGGCGCCGGCACGACAGTTTCGATTCACATTCCGCTCGATGGCGGACTCAAACCATGATCAGGATACTCATTGCAGACGATCACGCGATCGTGCGCGGCGGACTCAGGCAGATCATCGCGACCACGAGCGACATGATCGTCGCGGCGGAAGCGGCGCACGGCGCGGAAGTCGTCGACAAGCTGCGCGGTTGCGCGGTCGATCTGCTGTTGCTCGACATGACGATGCCGGGTATAAGCGGTGTCGATCTGATTCGACGCGTGCGTGCCGAGCAGCCTACATTGCCCGTGCTGGTGCTGAGCATTCACGACGAGGCGCAGGTCGCATCGCGCGCGCTTCGTGCTGGTGCGACGGGCTATCTGACGAAAGACAGCGATCCCAATGTACTGCTCGCGGCGATCCGCAAACTCGCGGACGGCGGACGTTTCATCGATCCGAAGCTCGTCGATGCGATGGTGTTCGAGACGCACCGCGGCGACATGCTGCCACACGAAGTACTGTCCGACCGCGAATTTCAGGTGTTGCAGATGCTCGCCGCTGGCAGGACTGTCAACGAGATCGCCGACATATGCGCGCTCAGCGCGAAGACGATCAGCACGCACAAGATGCGGCTAATGCAGAAGCTCGGCCTTGCCAACAACGCCGAGGTGATCCGTTACGCGATCCGGCATGGACTGATTGTCGAGTAGGCGCGTCAGCGCGCGCTGCACATGCGCGGCGTGCCTGAATGCTTTAAGAACGTATTGCGATTGCAATATGTCAGCGGATGTATCCGAACGTCTTTACGACCGCATTTTCTATGCGCTACTGGCCGCTCATCTGGATGAAGCCGGAGCGGAACACGATGCGTGCAATCAAGACGATTGCCGTCTCATTGAAATTCCACTGTGAATTGAACCAGTCACGAAAAATGCGTCCCTGACGCCGCTTACCTGGCGTAGTTCGCCAACAGCGAACGGATCGCCGGATCGTTCATGTTCTTCGGCGTTACGGTGGTCACATCGACGAATATTTCCCGGGGCGGGGGATGGCCTCGTAGTGTCCGGGCCAAGGCCGCCAATGCTAGATAACCCATGCGGTAAGGGTCCTGCAATATGGCGGCATGTACAATTCCTCGCTTGAGCCCGTCCAGAAATTCCGGACGCCAGTCGAATACCACAAGGCGTGGACGCTGGTCGGTTGGCGTGCTTTCAATTACCCGCAAAGCGCCGTAGGCAATGGGTTCAGCCGGCGCGAAAATCGCGTCCAGGTGGTCCGGGTAGGCGTTTATCGCCTCAGCGATCAGCACCTCTGCGTCGTGGGGGCGATATCCGACGTAGGTGTCGATCACCACATTCCATCCCTCTCTCCGGGCGACGCTCAAGAATCCGCTTTCCCGCGCAGTGGTCGAACTTACGTTGGGCGCGAGCCGCAGCATTGCCACCTTGGCTCCCCGTTTCAAAACCGGTATCAAACTGAGCGCAGCCTTTCCGCCTGCTCCGAAGTTGTCTGTGTAAACGGTCGAGACGCTGTCGTAATCGGTGTTGGCCCGATCGACAAGGACTACAGGAACGGGGATGGAAACCTGCGTGTCGCTCCGCAAGGGTTCCGGTGCCAGTAGCACACCTGAGACTCCCTGCGTCACCAGGTAATCGATAATATGCAACTGGATATTCGGCGTATTGAGCGACTCCCCATCGGACGGGCTGCGGATCAACAGATCAACATGCTGATCATGAGCCGACTGTCGTATTCCCCTGAGCATTACCTGATAGAAAAGAAGCGATGAGCCCGGTAGGACGACACCGATTGTGGTCGCGTGCGCGCTCGGCACGGATCCAGTCAAATACAGAAGAAGCAAGAGCAGTCTCACGATCCTGCGCATAGAGTGTCCATTGATCAGAGCTGGGACCTTACCCGCTAAGCCTGCGGCAGAAAGGATCATTCATAGAATGGTTCCTGCCCGCAAACGAAATTCGTTAACTCGCGGAAATTTTCGAGACCTGTCGGAATGATAAGCCGATGGGCGACCGCTCGCCATCGTAAGGAGAGTATTTTTCGAGAGGACAACACGGCGCTTGGCAGAGCGTCTCCTGTGTTTCGAGCGAGGCATCGTGGTTCGCTCCGCGACGTCGCCGGCATCGGGCGAGCGTATCGTCTCTTGACCGCGCGGCCAGATCAGGTGAAGGGTGACGTGTCGTGAATCTCGTGAATACCGGTAATGGACGAAGCCGAGCTTTTCATAGAGCGGTTTGCCTGCCATGGTAGCGTGCAGGAAGGTCACGCGAATGCCAGGGTCTTCGAGCACCAGTTACATCAGGCGGCGGTCAAGGCCGCGCCCGGTTCGTCTGGAGACACGATTACGAGACCCTTCGAACGAACCGAGGCGCATGCTTGACTGCGTCAAAAAGGTAATTCGACGACATCAACCGCAACGGTTTATAGGCTCGACAAGCATATGTGCAAACACTCCACGGAGGATCTCCCATTAGTTTGTAGAACGTGAACGACAGCTTTCGAAACGGTCAGTTCGAGAGCGGATCGAAAGGTTAATTCAGTTGTTTCGCACTGCGTCGCTTTTCACGGAAATTTAACTTGCCAACCACCTTTTTCACCGCATACAATCCGCCGCGTTGCCTTGAAGGAGTCCTCCGTGGAAACGAGTCCTGGTAGTGGAAGTCCGATGCCTATATGCACCGGCAAAACAACCGCGAGATAGCCGCTGCAGGAATACGCCTACGCCGCTAACTCGCAGAGTCGGGTTAGTGCGCTTCATCGAAGACAGTGGTTTCGGCTGTCTTTCAATTGCACGCTCCCCTTTCGTTACGTTCGTCTCGTATTGACATTACGGGACTCTGCACGTTGCCTGACATCTTGTCGGGCCCGGCGGGAGTTGGGTCATGTTCTTCACCAACATCGTTGTTCCTTTTTTTACATCGGTCAGGGCTGTGCCTCTAGTACGCCTGGTGACATTCGATGTTCGCCGCGTGCCAGCATGGTCACGTGAACGCTGGGCCCATCCAATGACAGCCGTCGCTGCACGAGCGCATAGCCTGAACGCACCGATGCGCGGCGGCGCAACGGATTTCGCTGCGAATAAAGGGGCGAACGACACGTCGGGGCCCGTTGGTGCATTACAGCTACGGCATATCTTGGTCCAGAAACTGCGCCAGGCTGGATTGGAACTGGCACGGTCAGTATTGCGCGCAGCATTTACTGGACGTCCGCTCACGCCGACCGGCTATGCAATTGTCGCCTTGATGGTCATGGCGTTGGCGATGGTGGCGATGTTCTCCACATCTTCGGCGGGTGGCGAACTCGAGAGTGCGTTGCGGCTCAGCTGGTGGTTCTGCTAAATCGCCTGGCTTCACGCTTGCGCCATATCGCGCGTCTCCTATTACTACAACGCCCTTGTCCGTGAACAGACAGGGCGCAACCTGTCCCTGCCCGTCATGAAGAAAAAACTGATAACCACATGGCTGTCGTCCGCAATGACTGCCGGTCTGAGCGCGCTGGTCTCGTTCGGCATGATGTCGATCGCCCACGCGCAAACGGCGACCGAGAGCACGCCTCCCGCAGAACCCGCTTCGAAAGCCGCCGCGGATAGCAACGCTGCGCCAACAGGATTCTGGGAGGGTTCGACTCTGCTGGGTGACATGGGTGGCCTGCGTCCTTTGCTCGGCCAGTACGGCGTGACACTCGCCTTGCAGGAAACGAGTGAATACCTCGGTAATCTCACGGGCGGCACGCGGCGCGGCGGCGCTTACGATGGCCTGACCCAACTGGCCGTCGGTGTGGACCTCGATAAGGCGATCGGACTCGCGGGCGGCAGCTTTAATGTGTCGGCGTTGCAGATTCACGGCACCAGCCTGACGCAACGCAATCTGCAGACGCTGCAAACCGCGAGCGGCATCGAGGGCGACGCAAGTACGCGTCTGTGGGAACTCTGGTATCAGCAGACGCTGCTTGGCGGCAAGGCAGACGTAAAGATCGGGCAACAAAGTCTCGATCAGGAATTCATGGTCAGCCAAAACGCCGCGCCATTCATCAACGCGACCTTTGGCTGGCCCGCACTGCCTTCGATAGACATGCCTGCCGGTGGCCCGGCGTATCCGTTATCGACGCTCGGCGCCCGTGTGCGTGTGAAGCCGTCGGATGCATGGACGGTACTCGCAGGCGTGTTCGGCGGTAATCCCGCTGGCAGCAACACGGGCGATCCACAACAGCAGAACGCACACGGCACAAACTTCAACCTGCACAATGGCGCGCTCGTCATCGGCGAAGTGCAGTACGCGTTGAATCCGCCGCCTGAGAATCCTGCGTATCAAGGCGCTTCGTCAGGCTTGCCGGGTACCTACAAACTCGGCTTCTGGTACAACACGCAGCATTTCGCGGATCAGCGTTTCGACAACACGGGCCGCTCGCTCGCCGATCCGACGAGTACCGGCATCCCTAAAAGCCACACAGGCGACTACAGCCTGTATGCGGTAGCGGACCAGATGGTGTGGCGTCCATCGGCCGAGGGTCCACGCTCGGTCAATGTATTTGCACGCGTGATGGGCGCGCCGGGCGACCGCAATCTGATCGATTTCGGCGTGAATACAGGTGTGACGCTCAAGGCGCCGTTCAACGGGCGCGATAACGACATCGCCGGGATTGCGGTCGGCTACGCGAAGATCGGCTCGCACGCGCGAGACCTCGCCAGCGATACGGCCGCGCTGACCACGCCAGGCTATCCGTCGCGCAGCGCCGAGACTGTGATCGAAGCGACGTATCAGTGTCAATTCACGCCCTGGTGGATCCTTCAGGCGGACGCGCAGTACTTTTTCCGTCCTTCGGGTGGGATTCCTCAACCGGACAACGCCAGCTCACGTATCGGCAATGAGTTCGTCGTCGGCGTCCGCACGAACATTACGTTCTGAACATTCTGGACTTTAGATCCTTGTACGCAGAAGCGAAGGGATGAAGGATGATCGATGCTTAGCCTTTTACACGCCAGGTTGTGTCGTCCGTATATTCCCGTATTCGTATATCCCTACAAAAAAAGAAGCGAACCCCTAATGTAAATTCAGTATCTTTGCCATAAATAAACGACGCATATTACCGTTCACCAATGCAGGGCCTGGCGATGCTGGCCCGTGCCCATCGGTTTTGCAGTATCGAACCGGGCATCAACTCCTAGGTGGACACAATGGCCAACTTTGTACAAACGATCAGATTCAAGATCATTTTCGCGTTTAGTGTGTGCGTGATACTAATGGCAATGATCGGACTCTTTGGGGCGTACGGGTTGTCCAGGCTCAATTCGAACGTGGTCGGCGGGTATTCTGGCAGTACCGTTCCGATTGCTGAACTGTCGGAAGTTCGTGCGGCCCAACTGAACGTGCGCCTACTGCTAAGGCGTATTCAGGTAGCTCACGATTCGGCCAAAACGACGGAATTCAGTGCGGCCATGCCACAACAATTTGACCGGATCAACAAGTCGTGGAATCGCTATTACTCAGATGGTGTATCTAGCGACACGGAACGCGAGATCGCCGAGGGAATCAGGAAAAGCCTGCCCCAGTTTGCAGCACTCGCGAACGAAGCTATAACGGCTGCGAGCGCGGGTAATCTCGACGCAGCAGCTTCTGCGATTGAGCAGATTGTTCCGGTGTCTGAGACTATAAGCAATGCTCTGGATAAGGCAGCCGCACTCGAACTGGCTCAGGCCCAAGGATTTGTCGACGATAGTGGGTCGACGTTCAGGACTACGCTGTGGAGCGCAATCGCGCTTCTTGGCGTTGGCATTGTTGTTGCCGTTTGCATGTCAGCTTATCTGCTCCGTGCGATCTCGAAGCCGCTCAACAGGGCTGTTGACGTGGCGAACCATATCGCAAGCGGCAGCCTGGAAAATCAGATTGTAGTCGACTCACGTGGGGAGTTTGGCCAACTTCTCGACGCACTGAAGAAAATGGACCAGCAACTCAGCGATACGGTCCGCGGAATCAAGGCGTCTGCCGCGTCCGTTACTGTGGGAGCGCGCGAAATTGCTAGCGGCAATCTCGACCTCTCTGCCCGGACAGAGGAACAGGCCGCGTCGCTCGAAGAAACTGCAGCTAGCATGACGCAGCTGACCGAAACGGTAAAGCAGAACGCTGACAACGCCCGGCAGGCTAACGTACTGGCCACGTCAGCCACGAACATGGCCGATACGGGCAATGACTCGGTTCAGGCCATGGTCGGGACGATGCAGCAGATCAGCAGCAGTTCAAACAAGATTTCTGAAATCACCGGTGTTATTGAAGGCATTGCGTTCCAAACGAACATCCTTGCGTTGAACGCCGCCGTTGAAGCTGCCCGTGCTGGCGATCAGGGACGAGGCTTTGCTGTGGTGGCGAGCGAGGTTCGCAGTTTGGCGCAACGGTCCGCTGCTGCCGCGAAGGAAATCAAGGAACTGATAAGTTCCTCTGTGACAACGATTCAGGACGGTGCGACGCAGGCTGTAGAGGTCAGCTCGACGATGGGGCAGGTCAAGCAGGCGATTAAACAGGTCTCCGATATTGTCGGTGAAATCGCGGCTGCGTCCGAAGAGCAGAGCCGCGGCATCGAACAGGTGAATCAGGCCGTTGGCCAGATGGATGAAGTGACCCAGCAGAATGCGGCGTTGGTCGAACAGGCAGCGGCGGCGGCGCAGTCTCTCGACGAACAGGCGACCAGGCTGAAGGATGCCGTTTCCGTGTTCAAGGTGGCCGGAACAGGGCAACCTGCAGTAAGCATGGCACTAGCGCAAATCAGTCTTCGCCCGCCCGCTTCCAAGGTTCCGCCCGCGCACCGGGTGCAACCGGCGAGAGCGAAGAAGGCACTGGATGCCTCGTCTGCAAGATCAGTTGCCGCCCCAGCCGAAATGGCGAACGCAGAGTGGGAAGCGTTCTAATCATGAGATACATCACGTTCGCGCGTTTCCGAATCCGACGTCACGCCACGGGTATGGGAACTCTGTGGGTAGCGAGAGTGCAATCGCCGCCGGCATTACGATGCCTGTTTCGCCTTCATGGGACGCGGTCGCGAACCTACCGGATACGCGTGCCAGTGCTGAGGAACAAGAACACTTGCCCTGCCGAGTCGTTTCATCGGCCAGGTCAACACCTCAATCAATGCGTAAATGTGCGAAACCGTGCAGATTGACCCTCCACGGGTGGGGGAAGCGGCCGTTGCCTTGCAGTCGCGCGAATTCCCCCACTTTCGTACTCCGCGCAATATATCGAACTGCGAACGAACGACGGAATGTCAGAATCATCCCGACTGCGGTGAATCGGTTGTGGCATACGGCTATGACACACCGCTCTGAATATGCAGGCGTACCGTCGCGGCACTTGTTAGCGAAATCCCTGCGACGCCATACCGACCTCGATTTCCTGACCGTCGCGCCGTTAACACGAATTTGGTCTGCGCCGCGGTACTTGCAGCCGGCTTTCACATGAGCGTGAACATGCCCGCATTCACTTCGATCGAGAAAATCGCCGACTGGGCCGGACGCAACCATCTGTTGGTTGGCGCGATGGGGACGCTGATGTCGCTAGCCGCCCTCGGCATCAGCGCAGCGACGCTGTGGGCGGCACACAATGAAGCGGTGGATCGTGCGCGTGAAACTTCGCGAAACGTCGCCGCTATACTCGCCACCCAAATCGGGCGCACGGTCGAAACGTCTGACAGCGCATTGATCGCGCTCGCATCCAGTCTAAGCAAACCCGCAGTGAGACGGATGGATCCTAAATTGCGCCACGATTTGTTGTTCGGGCGCCCCGCAGCGCGATACCTGACAGGCATGGGCGCAACGGATGAGCACGGCCAGCTGATCGACGGATGTTGCGGGCCAACACACCATTGGAACTTCAGCGATCGAGATTATTTCCGTGTCCATCGCGACTCGGAGAACATCGGCCTCTACGTCTCCGAAGTGTATCGCGCGCGCGCGCGCGACGGCCGGCAATCCATCGCGCTTTCGCGGCGAATTGAACGACCCAATCATGCGTTTAACGGCATCGCGGTAGTAGCCATCGATCTCCGCTATTTTGAGCAGCTTCTGTCCCGCCTCGACATCGGCCCGAGTGGGGTCAGCGCGATCCTGCGCGTGGACGGCACGATCCTCGCGAGAAACCCGCCGCTGAATGAAAACCAGGTGGCCCAGCTGCATCGCTCGAAAGCCTTCGAGCGGATGGTGAACAGCGAATCGGGCTTCTATCCCGCACGTTCGAGCATCGACGGCATCACGCGGCTGTACACATACCAGCGGGTACCAGGCACGCCGCTGATCGCTGTCGTCGCGCCGGCCGAGCGCGATGTACTCGCTGGTGTTACGCGCCTGTCCTGGACGGTCGGCGTTTCGGCATCCGCCATCGGCACGATGTTCTGTGCGGCGGTATGGCTGCTTGCATTCGCGCTGCGCGACAACCTGCGAAAGCAGGAGTTGCTCACCGACCTCACCCGCACCGATCCGCTGACCGGACTGCACAATCGCCGCGCGCTAGATACCGCGCTGGCCGACGAATGGGAGCGGCTGCAGCGTGGCAGCGGCGGCAGTCTTTCAGTGCTATTCATCGACGCCGATCACTTCAAGCAGTACAACGATCAGCACGGGCATGCACTGGGCGATACGGCGCTGCGCTTTCTTGCCGAATGCATCCGCGCACATACGCGGCGGCGCGGCGACCTCGCCGCACGCTACGGCGGCGAAGAATTCGTCGCGGTGTTGCCCGATACGGACGACCACGGTGCCGCGCGGGTCGCCGAGGCGATTCGCCGCGAGGTGGAGCGCAACCGGCTCGACGGATGCGCGCAGACGGTACCGGCATTCACCGTCAGCATCGGATATGCCACAAGTCGGCGCGGGCGGCACGCTTCCGTGGATGCGCTGTCGCATCAGGCGGACATGGCGCTCTACCGCGCCAAGCGCAATGGCAGGAATCGTGTGTGTTGCGCGCAGGCGGAACCGCTCGCAGGCTCAGCATGACCCGTTCCATTCGAATCCGCATTTGTTTAAGCATCGAGCTTCGCGAGGATGCACCTTCGCGATGGCCTAGCCATTTCCGCATTCGAGTGACAGCGACAAATCGGGACCTAAGCCCCGTAGCCAAATGTTTCGGCAGGGCTTGCTTTATCGTCTCAACGCTGCCGTATCTGGATGCCAGTCCTCTGCTCAAACTCAGCGCCTCGAACAGCAGTCTTCAATACCGCGCAAACTCAACTGAATGATGACCGTAGCAGCAATCAGGAATTATTCATCATAGGAATTATGCGCGGCTAGCTTGGCAATGTGACAAAGCCTCTTCGCTGCCGTGGCGCCGCTGGCCAATGCGTGCGGGGAAGCCGCTGGCAAGTATGTCGGCATCTCGAC
>Ga0209564_1003278_pt1 | contig 11286 bp, 11 predicted proteins | sample AraplaCol_mMF_r2_FD_184272 | JGI IMG/M metagenome (GOLD analysis project Ga0209564, IMG submission 184272) | Arabidopsis root microbial communities from North Carolina, USA - plate scrape MF_Col_mMF_r2 (SPAdes) (version 3) | ecosystem: Host-associated > Plants > Roots > Endosphere | place: USA... | reverse complement strand
GCTCAAGCTCACCGTGCTCGACGCCAACGGCAAGGCCGCCACGCCCGTGATGGGCTGCTACGGCATCGGCGTGTCGCGCATCGTCGCGGCGGCGATCGAGCAGAACCACGACGAGAACGGCATCGCGTGGCCCGAGCCCATGGCGCCGTGGCAGGCCGTGGTGTGCGTGATCAACCCGAAGAACGACGCGGCCGTGGCCGAGGCGGCGCAGGCGCTGTATCGCGAGCTCAATGCCGCTGGCGTCGAAACCGCCCTGGACGATCGTGGCCTGCGTCCGGGCGCGATGTTCGCCGACATGGAACTGATCGGCATCCCGCACCGCATCGTCGTCTCCGAACGCGGCCTGGCCGCGGGCACGTACGAATACCGCCACCGCCAGGCCAGCGAGGCGGAGAACCTGGACCGCGCGGGCGTGTTCGGGAAGTTCCGGAAGTAAGCCGGCTCACGCGCAAGCCGCGCCGGTTGATCGAAACCCCTCCTCGCGCGAGCGAAGAGGGGTTTCTTTTTTGGCGCTTCATTCCGGAGCCGCCCAACCCCTTTCATTTACGTCGCCCGAGGCCCGCGCTTATCATCCGGAGGATGCGCCGGTTACTGGCCGCGACAACCCGCACGCTCCGGAGGTTTTATGTCGATCGATCTCGATTCCCTCTCCGCGAAGGAACTCGACGCGCTGATCAACCAGGCGAAGAAGCGCAAGACCACGCTCAGCAAGCGCAAGCCCATCGCGGTGGTGCGCAAGAAGCTCGCGCAGCTGGCCAAGGCCGAGGGTTACAGCATCGCCGAGTTGTTCGGCGGCGGCGCGCCGGCGCCGGTGCGCGCGGCCAGGGCGCCTGCCCGCAAGGTGTCGAAGAACGCCGGCAAGGCCGTCGCACCGAAGTACCGCAATCCGGCCAATCCATCGGAAACCTGGGCGGGCCGCGGCAAGCAGCCGCGTTGGCTCGCGGCGCAGACGGGCGCGGGCAAGCGGCTCGAGGATTTCCTGATCCGTTGAGGTTCGCCCTCGCGACGAAAACGCCGGCCTCGCGCCGGCGTTCTTGTTTCGGACGTCGGTACGACGCTACGTAGCCTGGGTAAGCGAAGCGCACCCGGCTTGAAGTCATGACCACCGTTCCCCGGGTGCGGCCTCCGGCCTTACCCGGGCTACGAGTGCGGAGCGCTTGTCAGCTGGGTCCCGGCCTTCGCCGGGATGACGGTCACGGGGGACGACGAGTACACCGCACTCGTCCCGAATCCCGAATCCCGAATCCCGAATCCCGAAAATCAAAGATTCCTTCGCGCCGGCAGCAACAGGTTGCCGAACAGCAGCCCCGCGATCAGCGCCAGCAGGATGTTCAGCACCGCCAGCACCGCGGTCTGGCCGGCATCGATGTCCTGCTGCTGGATCAGCGTCAGCAGGCCGCGCAGGCTCACGCTGCCGGGCACCAGCATGATGATGCCGGGCACGCGCAGGATCGCGCCGGGACGGTTCCACCAGCGCGCGTACGCGTTGCCCGCGGCAGTCAGCACCAGCGCCGCGAGAAAAATTCCGGCCGGACTTCCGAATGCCTGCCCGCCATAGCGCGAAATGAGATACCCGCCAGCCGCGGCGCACATCACCTTCGGGTAATCGCGCCACTGTGCGCGGAACAGCACCGCAAAGGCGAACGCCGCCGCCACCAGCGCGCCCCACTCCACCCACACCGGCTGCGGTCGCGAGGCACGCACCTGCGCGTCCAGGCCCACCAGGTTCGCCAGGTAGAGCGCGATGATCGTGCCGATGGCGAGCTTCAGCACGGTGGTCACCGCACCGGCGAATCGCGCCGTGCCCGACACCAGGTGCTGGCTGGTCAGTTCGTTCACCGCGTTGGTCAGCGCCATACCCGGCAGCAGCACGATGAGCGAGGCGATGATCACCGTGTTCTGGTTGAGCGGCGCCACGAACGAGGCCACCAGCAGCGTGACGACCGCGGCGAACATCGCCGTCACCGCTTCCAGCGCTTCCTTGAAACGCGGGTGCAGCTCGGACCACTGCACGAGCAGACCGATCATCAGTCCGTTGACGCCCGCCACGCCGATATCGAGCCACGGCAGGCGCAGCACGCCGGCGATGCCGATCGCGGCCAGCCCGTAGGCCAGCACCTGCATCGCACGCGAACGTCGCGTCGGCGGCGCGTCGAGGGCGCTCATCTGCGCGTGCGCATCGACCAGGCCCAGCCGGCCGGCAAGGACTTCCTCGGCGATGCGGTCGGTCTCGGACAGGCGGTACAGGTCGGTCTCGCCTGGAGGAAGGCGGATCACGCGCGTGGTGTCGCTTTCGCCCAGCCCGCGTTGCGGGTCGGAGAAGGTCAGGATCATTCCCGTGGGATTGGACCAGGGCTCGCACTCCAGCTGCAGGCGATGGGCGACCGCGGTGATCGCGCCTTCCAGGCGCTGCGCCGTCGTGCCGTAGGCATGCAGGCGCTCGGCCAGTTCGACCACGAAGTTGATGCGTGCGGCGTAACTGGCGGCGCTCAGGGGAGGCGGATTCGACATGCGCGAAGCATCGCATGCGACCGCGCCGGCTGGCAGCAGGATCGTTGCGCCATCGAGCCTTCGCGCCACGTTCGCGTCGGCCGCGATACGCAGGCTGCTATCCTCGCGACATTGCCCTGGCCCGCCCGATGACGGACACCTCCGCGCACCCGCCGCAGATCGACGCCGACGGCCCGACGCCGTCGCGCCTGCGGCTGTCCGGATCCTGGACGCTCGACTACGCCGGACAGATCGGCACAGCGCTGGGCGGCGCACCCGGCGGCATCGACGCCATCGATGCGACGGGCGTGGAGCGGCTGGACTCGGTCGGCGTGCTGCAACTGCTGCGCTTCGCCCGCCGCGCCGACCTCGACTTCGACGTCTTCACCTTCCACGAATCGCACCAGGCGCTGGTGTCGGCGATCGAGGACGTCGCCGACGACCGCCCGCGCAGGAAGCGCGAATACGGCGTGAGCGCCGCGCTGGAGCGACTCGGCCGCGCGGTGCACAACAACTGGCGCGAGGCGATGGCGCTGGTGGGTTTCCTCGGCGAGACGCAGCTCAAGCTGCTGCGCATGTTCAAGGAGCCCGGCCGCTTCCGGCCGACCGCCACCGTGCACCACATGGAACAGGTCGGCCTGGACGCCGTGCCGCTGGTGGCGCTGCTGTGCTTCCTGGTCGGCGCGGTCGTGGCCTTTCTAGGCGCGAACATCCTGCGCGACTTCGGCGCGCAGATCTTCGTCGTCGAGCTGGTGAGCATCTCCTTCCTTCGTGAATTCGGCGTGCTGCTCACCGCGATCGTGCTTGCCGGCCGTACCGCGAGCGCGTTCACCGCGCAGATCGGCGCGATGGTCAGCCGCGAGGAAGTCGACGCGATCCGCACGCTGGGCATGGATCCGATCGACCTGCTGGTGATCCCGCGCATGCTGGCGCTGCTGGTGATGCTGCCGATGCTCACCTTCATCGCGATGATCTTCGGCCTGCTCGGCGGCCTTACGGTGGGCGCCTACAGCCTCGACATCCCGCCGCAGCAATACCTCGCGCGCATGCACGAGACGATGGAGCTGCGGCACTTCCTCGTCGGCCTGGCGAAGGCGCCGGTGTTCGCGCTGCTGATCAGCCTGATCGGCTGCCTGGAAGGGTTGCAGGTCGAAGGCACCGCGCAGTCGGTCGGCGAACGCACGACCTCCAGCGTGGTGCAGTCGATCTCGATGGTGATCATCCTCGACGCGTTCTTCGCCATCTGGTTCATGGAGATGGGCGTATGACGGCCGCCACGTCCAGCGTGAAGCCGGTCGCGAAGCCGGCCACGAAGCCCGGCAATGCGTCGAACAGCATGCATCCGCTGTGTCCGAGCCGCGAAAGCGGCCGGCCGATCGTGAGCGTGCGTGGGCTGTGCAACCGTTTCGGCGAACAGGTCGTGCACGAGGACCTGGACCTCGACGTGAGGCCGGGCGAGATCATCGGGATCGTCGGCGGATCGGGCACGGGCAAGTCGGTGCTGATGCGCGCGATCCTCGGCCTGCGCGAACCGCAGGCGGGCGAGATCGAAGTCCTTGGCCTCAACGCGCTGACCGACGACGCGGCACAACGACGCGCGATCGAGCGCAACACCGGCGTGCTGTTCCAGGATGGCGCGCTGTTCTCCTCGCTCACCGTCGGCGAGAACGTGCAGGTGCCGCTGAAGGAGTACCACGGCGACCTGCCCGATTCGCTGCGCTACGAACTGGCGCTGCTGAAAGTGAAACTCGCCGGCCTGCCGGCCGATGCGTTGAACAAGCTGCCGTCGCAGCTGTCGGGCGGCATGCGCAAGCGTGCCGGCCTGGCGCGTGCGCTTGCGCTGGATCCGCCGTTGCTGTTCCTCGACGAACCCACCGCGGGCCTGGATCCCATCGGCGCGGCGGCGTTCGACAAACTGATCCGCACCCTGCAGCAGGCGCTGGGCTTGACGGTGTTCCTCATCACCCACGACCTGGACACGCTGTACGCCATCTGCGATCGCGTCGCCGTCATCGCCGACCGCAAGGTCGTGGTGTGCGCGCCGATCCAGGAAGTCGAAAAATTCGATCATCCGTGGGTGCAGGAGTATTTCCACGGTCCGCGTGCGCGTGCCGCACGCACCACCCGCGACGCCTCGAGCTGAAGTCATGGAAACCCGGGCCAATTACGTCCTCATCGGCGCCTTCACCATCCTGGTGACGCTGCTCTTGCTGCTGTTCGCGTTGTGGGCGGCGAAGTATTCCTCTGAGAAGGAATGGCGCACCTACGCGGTGCTGTTCAACGAGCCGGTGACGGGCCTGACCGAAGGCAGCTCCGTGCAGTACAACGGCATCTCCGTGGGCACGGTGCAGAACCTGAGCCTGGCGCCGGACGACCCGCGCCGCGTGATCGCGATCCTGCGCCTGCAGGCCAACGCGCCGATCAAGACCGACACGCGCGCCAAGCTGTCCATCCAGGGCATCACCGGCAGCCCCTTCATCCAGCTCACCGGCGGCGATCCGGCCAGCCCGCTGCTGGCCGATACCGATCGCCGCGAAGTGCCGGTGATCCAGACCGAAGCCTCCGCGCTGCAGAACATCGCCGATACCGCGAACCGCCTGGTCGCGCGCATGGATCAGGTATTGAGCGACGAGAACGTCAAGCGCGTGTCCAACACGCTGTCGAACATCGAGTCGATGACCGGTTCCATCGCCGAACAGCGCGAGGACCTGCGCGCGCTCATCATCAACGCGCGCAAGTCCAGCGAGCAGCTCTCCGCCACGCTCGACAACACCAACCGCGCGGTGCAGAGCGTGGATCGCGAGCTCGTGGCGAAACTTCCAGGCCTGATCTCCAAGCTCGACAGCACGCTCACGCGCCTGGATTCGGCGGCCAACAACGCCAACGGCGTGCTCACAGACAACCGCGCCGCGATCAACAGCTTCGCCAACGACGGCCTGGCTCAGCTTGGCCCGACGCTGTCGGAACTGCGCTCGCTCGTGCGCGACCTGCGCCGCATCAGCGACCGCCTCGACGGCAACCCGACGCGTTACCTGCTCGGACGCGACGGTCCCAAGGAATTCGAACCCGCGGAATTCAAACCCGAATGACCACGCGCGCCGACATGACGAAGACCGCCTCCCACTTCGCCCGCCTCGCACTGGCCGCCGGCCTCGCGCTGGCGCTGGCCGGCTGCTCGATCCTGAGCGACAAGCCCAAGAGCACCAGCACGATCTTCGCGCCGGAACCTGCGGTGCAGGCCGATGCCTCATGGCCGAAGGTCGACTGGCAGCTGGTGATCGCATCGCCCGCCGCGGCGCGCATCGTCGACAGCCTGCGCATCGCCGTGCGGCCCACGCCCGGCGAGTTGCAGGTGTATCGCGGCGCGCAGTGGGCGCGCCCGCCGTCGGACATGCTCGTGGAAACCGTGCTGCGTGCGCTGGAAGACTCCGGCCGCATCAGCGGCGTCGCGCGACAGGGCACCGGTGTGTCCGCCGACTACCGCCTCTTCTTCGAAGTGCGCCGCTTTGAATCCGACTACGCCAGCGGTGCGGTGCCGTCGGCGACGATCGAAGTCAGCGCGAAGCTGCTGCACGTGCCGCAGCAGAAGGTCGCCGCTTCGCGCGTGTTCCTGCAGACCACGCCCGCGGCGAGCAGCGCCGTGCCCGACGTGGCGCGCGCGTTCGAAACGTCGCTGGCGAAGATCAGCGGCGACATCGCAGGATGGACGCTCACCAGCGGCGAGGCCTATCGCCGCACGCTGCCGCCGAAGTCCTGAGGCCTCAGCGCGCCGGCGCGAGGATCCGCCGGAACGTCAGGTTGATGCGCGCCCCCGTCGGCCGCGTCGTGCGCGGGAGCGCGTGGCGGTAGTTGCGCTGCGTTGCCCCGGACATCACCAGCAGGCTGCCGTGCGGCAGGTCCAGCGCGAGCTTGCGGGCCGGATCGTCGCGATGCTTCAGCGCGAAGCGGCGCGTGGCGCCGAGGCTGATCGATGCGATCACAGGCGCCGGCCCGAGTTCCGGCTCGGCATCGCTGTGCCAGCCCATTGCATCGCTCCCGTCGCGGTACAGGTTCGCCAGCACGCTGTTGAACGCGACGCCGAGCGTGCGCTCAAGGCGTTCGCGAACCGGGACCAGCGCATCGGGCCACGGGTGCGGCTCGAACAGCGTTCCCGAGTAGCGGTAGCGCGCGTCCGGATCGCCGATCCAGCAGCTCAGGCGCGGCGAATCGACCTCGCGGCCGAAAATGCGGATGCGGTGTGTTTCCCAGCGGACATCGCGGTGTAGCCCGCTGAGCAACGCACCGGCTTCGAGCGGGCCCAGCCAATGCGGATCGAACTGCAATTGCGCGCCGGGCAGCGGCACGGGGGCGAGAACCATACGGCACGCTAGCACGGCGTATCGGGCGAAACCGGCCGTATCCGGCCTCGAACTTGGCGCGCATGGCGCAAACCCGCGACAATCCACCCTTGTAACCCCGAATCAGCCAGCCGCTGTACGCCAGCCGCCCTTGGAGTGCCCGTCATGAGCCAACCCGATCCGAACGCCGTCGAACGCGACGTGATGGAGTACGACGTCGTCACCGTCGGCGCCGGCCCGGCCGGGCTGTCGTTCGCCATCCGCCTCAAGCAGCTCAATCCGGAACTGTCTGTGTGCGTGATCGAGAAGGCCTCGACCATCGGCGCGCACATCCTGTCCGGCGCGGTGATCGAACCGGAACCGCTCGACGCGCTGCTGCCGAACTGGCGCGACAATCCGCCGCCGATCTGCGTGCCGGCGAAGGAAGACGAGTTCTGGCTGCTGTCGCATGAGGGCCACCGCCGCCTGCCGATTCCGCCCGGCATGCACAACGAAGGCAACTTCATCGTCAGCCTCGGCGCGATGTGCGCCTGGCTCGCGCCGCAGGCCGAAGCGATCGGCGTCGAGATATATCCCGGCTTCGCCGCCGCCGAGACGTTGCACGACGACAGTGGCGCCGTGGCCGGTGTGCGCATCGGCGACATGGGCGTGGCGAAGGACGGCTCGCACAAGCCTGGCTTCACGCAGGGCATCGACATCCGGGCGAAGGTCACCGTGCTCGCCGAAGGTGCGCGCGGCCATCTCACCAAGCGTTTGATCAAGCAGTTCAAGCTCGACGCCGACAGCGATCCGCAGGGTTACTCGATCGGCATCAAGGAGCTGTGGCAGGTGCCGGAAGACCGCGTGCAGCCGGGCAAGATCGTGCACAGCTTCGGCTGGCCGGCCGACAACGACATCTACGGCGGCGGCTTCCTGTACCACCTGGACAAGGGCCGCATCGCGCTGGGTTACGTCAGCGGGCTGGATTACAAGGATCCCGAATACAAGCCGTGGGAAGCCTTCCAGCAATGGAAGAACCACCCGCTGTTCAAGCCCCTGCTGGAAGGCGGCAGCATCCTTTCGGCAGGCGCGCGCGCGATCGTCACCGGCGGTTACCAGTCGCTGCCGAAGATCGAGATGCCCGGCGCACTGCTGATCGGCGACACCGCCGGCCTGCTCAACGTGCCCAAGATCAAGGGCACGCACCAGGCGATCCGTTCGGGCATGCTCGCGGCCGAACACCTGGTCGCCTCGCAGCTGTCGCCGCAGGGCTTCGACGCGAAACTGCGCGGTTCGGAAATCATGGCCGAGCTGAAGAAGGTGCGTAACTTCAAGCCGGGCTTCAAGCGCGGTTTGTGGTTCGGCATCATCAACTCGGCGTGGGAAACCATCACCGGCGGCCTTTCTCCGTGGACGTTGAAGAACAAGCCCGACTGGAGCTCGCTGGACAAGGTCGGCGACCTCGAAACCCCGACGCGCGATTACATTGACCGCACGCTCGCCCCGCGCGATCGCCTGCAGGGTGTGTACTACGCCGCCACCGAGCACGACGAGGACCAGCCGGTGCACCTGAAGGTGCGCGACACGTCGATCTGCGTCACGCGTTGCGCGGAGGAGTACGACAACCCCTGCACGCGCTTCTGCCCGGCGGCCGTTTACGAGATCGTGCAGGATGAAGCAGGCAAGCGCCTGCAGATCAACGCCGCCAATTGCGTCCACTGCAAGACCTGCGACATCAAGGACCCCTACGAGATCATCGACTGGGTGACGCCGGAAGGCGGGTCGGGGCCGAATTACCAGAATCTTTGATCGACAAATCCGCTTCACCCACTCCGTCGCCCATCGTCACCCCACATCGAGAGTTTCAGCGCCACTCTTCCTTGCGTCATTGGACCGCTTCAAGTATTACCTGACCATCGCATCGCGTTCGCGATGATCCCGATAAAGTGTCACGCATTCGGCTTTAGCGTTGTGATGAGGGAGGCTGCTTCCACCTCCAGCGCCATTCGAACGCCTTTAATATTGGAGAACGTCGATGTTACGAAGCGACACGCAAAGCAGGGACGCACTGGCCAAGCAAATCTCAAGCTGGAAGGGTGGCATCGAGCCCGAACTGGGGTTCTGGCGTCGCTGGATGGATACGAAGGGACTGGAGTGGCCCGACGACTTCACGCAACGCCTTCAACACGACACGCCGTTGATTCACGATGTTGTGCGGCTTCTGCCGCCGGACATGAAGAACGCCATCGTGTTGGACGTGGGATCGGGGCCCTTGTCGAAGATCGGAAAGATCGTGGGAGATGCTCGCCCTCGGATCATTTCGTGCGACCCGCTGATGTCGCAATACAAACTGCTGCTTGATGAGTTCGGACTGGTTCCTCTGACAGAGTGCCTACAAGCCCCTGCCGAAGATCTTTCGTCGTATTTCGAGCCGAATTTCGCCGACGTCGTGCATTGCTCCAATGCGCTGGATCATTCGTTCGATCCGATTCGCGGCATCGAAGAAATGCTGTACGTGGTGAAGCCCACGGGAGCCATCGTGCTTCTGCATGCGACCAACGAGGCTGAGAACGAAAACTACGAAGGCTTCCATCAATGGAACTTCGACACCGAAGGTGACAGATTCATCGTCTGGAACCGATCCCACCGGATCGATCTCAACGAGCACCTCGACGGCGTGGCTCACGTCGTAGGCAGCAGCAGCAGTGATCGCAGGGGCGTCGCTGCAATCATCAGGAAGAACCCGGATCGCGCCGAGATGGTCACGGCGCTGTGCGATTTCCGTAGAAAGCAGCGCATCGCGGCCCTGCACGAAACGCTGCTGTCAGTGTCGTTGCCCGTCCCTTCGCCTCAGCCGGAATCGGAGTCCCAGGCCGAATCGGAAGAGGAACCCATGTCGGCGCCAATCTGACGCGCGAAGTCGAGCGCTTCAGGCAAGCCTTACGCCTGTCTTTTCCCGCAGCTCGTCCTCGGTAACACCCGGGGCGAGCTCCACCAGCTTCAATCCGTCATCGGTGACATCCAGCACCGCAAGGTCGGTGATGATGCGGTTCACCACGCCAACGCCGGTCAGCGGCAGCGTGCATTCGGGCAGGATCTTGTGCTCGCCGTTCTTCGCGGTGTGCTCCATCAGCACCACCACGCGCTTCACGCCGGCGACCAGGTCCATCGCGCCGCCCATGCCCTTCACCATCTTGCCGGGCACCATCCAGTTGGCGAGGTCGCCCTGGTCGGTCACCTGCATCGCGCCGAGGATCGCCAGGTCGATGTGGCCGCCGCGGATCATCGCGAAGGAATCGTGGCTGCCGAAGTAGCTCGCGCCGGGGCGCGCGGTGACGGTCTGCTTGCCGGCATTGATGAGATCGGCGTCGACCTCGGCTTCGGTCGGGAACGGGCCGATGCCGAGCAGGCCGTTCTCGCTCTGCAGCCATACGTCCACTCCGTCGGGAATGAAGTTGGCCACCAGCGTCGGCAGGCCGATGCCGAGGTTGACGTAGGCGCCGTCGGTGAGTTCCTGCGCGGCGCGTTGCGCCATCTGGTCGCGGGTCCAAGCCATGTCGTTGTTCCTGTAGTCGTGTGGGGTCAGGCGGCGCGCACGGTGCGCTGCTCGATGCGCTTCTCGGGCGTGGCGTTGACGACGATGCGGTCGACGTAGATGCCCGGAAGATGCACGTGGTCGGGATCGATCTGTCCAACCTCGACCAGTTCTTCCACTTCGACCACGCAGACCGCACCGGCCATCGCGCACGCGGGATTGAAGTTGCGCGCCGTCTTGCGGAACACGAGGTTGCCGGCCTTGTCGGCCTTCCACGCCTTGACCAGCGAGACGTCGGCCTTGAGCGCGGTTTCCATCACGTAGTTATGGCCGTCGAACTCGCGGGTTTCCTTGCCCTCGGCGACCACCGTGCCGAAGCCGGTACGCGTGAAGAAAGCCGGGATGCCCGCGCCGCCGGCGCGCAGGCGTTCGGCCAGCGTGCCCTGCGGGTTGAATTCCAGTTCGAGTTCGCCCGAGAGGAACTGGCGTTCGAATTCCTTGTTCTCGCCGACGTAGGACGAAATCATCTTGCGGATCTGGCGCGTCTCCAGCAGCAGGCCCAGGCCGAAACCATCGACGCCGGCATTGTTGGAGATGGCGGTCAGGCCCTTCACGCCGCTGTCGCGCAGCGCGCCAATCAGCGCCTCTGGAATGCCGCATAGGCCGAAGCCGCCGACGGCGAGCGTCTGCCCGTCGGCGACGATGCCGTCGAGCGCCGCCTTCGCGCTGGTGTAAAGCTTGTTCTTGCCGGTTTGCGTTGCAGGCATGACGGGCTCCGTTCGGTTCTGCGCAATGTCCGGAGTTTACCGTGGCGGCGGGGACGTCCCCTACCGTACGTTCGGACAGTTCGGGTGAACGAGGTTCGCCGGGCCGGGGCATCGCGGCCCGATGCCTGCACCGACTAGACTTCGACCATGACCCGGATCGCCCTCGTGACCGCCATCG
>Ga0209564_1003269_pt1 | contig 11306 bp, 9 predicted proteins | sample AraplaCol_mMF_r2_FD_184272 | JGI IMG/M metagenome (GOLD analysis project Ga0209564, IMG submission 184272) | Arabidopsis root microbial communities from North Carolina, USA - plate scrape MF_Col_mMF_r2 (SPAdes) (version 3) | ecosystem: Host-associated > Plants > Roots > Endosphere | place: USA... | reverse complement strand
CCAGCCTGGTGCCGGCGAACGACCCGACCCTGCTGTTCACCAATTCGGGCATGGTGCAGTTCAAGGACGTGTTCCTGGGCACCGACAAGCGCCCGTACTCGCGCGCCACGTCGTCGCAACGCTCGGTTCGCGCCGGTGGCAAGCACAATGACCTCGAGAATGTGGGTTACACGGCACGTCACCACACGTTCTTCGAAATGCTGGGCAATTTCTCGTTCGGCGATTATTTCAAGCGCGACGCCATCCAGTACGCCTGGGAGCTGCTGACCAAGGTCTACCAGCTGCCGGCCGACAAGCTCTGGGTGACCGTGTACGCCGAGGACGACGAGGCCTACGACATCTGGGCCAAGGAAGTGGGCGTGCCGACCGACCGCATCGTGCGCATCGGCGACAACAAGGGCGCGCGCTACGCATCGGACAACTTCTGGCAGATGGCCGACACCGGCCCGTGTGGCCCGTGCTCGGAAATCTTCTACGACCACGGCCCGGAAGTCTGGGGTGGCCCGCCGGGATCGCCCGAGGAAGACGGCGACCGCTACATCGAGATCTGGAACCTGGTGTTCATGCAGTTCAACCGCGACGAACAGGGCAACATGACGCGCCTGCCCAAGCCGTGCGTGGACACCGGCATGGGCCTGGAGCGGATTGCCGCGGTGCTGCAGCACGTGCACAGCAACTACGAGATCGACCTGTTCCAGGCGCTGATCAAGGCCGCCGGCCGCGAGACGCATATCACCGACCTGAACCAGAACTCGCTGAAGGTCATTGCCGACCATATCCGCGCGTGCTCGTTCCTGATCGTCGACGGCGTGATTCCGGGCAACGAAGGCCGCGGCTACGTGCTGCGCCGCATCGTGCGCCGTGCCATCCGCCACGGCTACAAGCTTGGTCAGAAGACGCCGTTCTTCCACAAGCTGGTGCCGGACCTGGTGGCGCAGATGGGCGAAGCCTATCCGGAGCTGGCCGAAGCGCAGAACCGCGTGGTGGAAGTGCTCAAGGCCGAGGAAGAGCGTTTCTTCGAGACCATTGAAAACGGCATGTCGATCCTGGACGGCGCCGTGGCCGAACTGAAGTCCGGTGGCGGCAAGGTGCTGGACGGCGAACTGGCGTTCAAGCTGCACGACACGTTCGGCTTCCCGCTCGACCTGACCCAGGACGTGGCGCGCGAGCAGGAAATCACCGTTGACGAAGCGGCCTTCGACGCCGCGATGACGCGCCAGCGCGAGCAGGCCCGTGCCGCCGGCAAGTTCAAGATGGCCGCTGGCCTGGAGTACACGGGCGACAAGACCGTGTTCCATGGCTACGACGCCCTGAGCATGGAAGGCGTGCGCGTGACCGCGCTGTACGTCGATGGTGCGTCGGTCGACACGATGCAGCCGGGTCAGACCGGTGTGGTCGTGCTGGACAACACGCCGTTCTACGCGGAGTCCGGTGGTCAGGTTGGCGACCAAGGCACGCTGGTGGCGGGCCCGGCCGTCTTCAACGTGGCCGATACCACGAAGATCCAGGCTGACGTGTTCGGCCACCAGGGCACGCTCGCCAATGGCGCGCTCAAGGTGGGCGACAAGGTTGCGGCCCAGGTCGACGCCGTCCGCCGTGCACGCACCGTGCGCAACCACTCGGCCACCCACCTGATGCACAAGGCGCTGCGCGAAGTGCTGGGCACCCACGTGCAGCAGAAGGGCTCGCTGGTCGATCCGGACAAGACGCGTTTCGATTTCTCGCACAACGCGCCGGTGACCGATGACCAGATCCGCCAGATCGAGGAAATCGTCAACGCCGAGATCCTGTCCAACGCGCCGACCGTGGCCGCCGTCATGCCGTTCGACGATGCGGTGAAGAGCGGCGCCATGGCGCTGTTCGGCGAGAAGTACGCCGACGATGTGCGCGTGCTGTCGATCGGTACGTCGAAGGAACTGTGCGGCGGCACCCACGTGACGCGCACGGGCGATATCGGCCTGTTCAAGATCGTCGTGGAAGCCGGCGTGGCCGCGGGCATTCGCCGCGTGGAAGCCATCACTGGCGACAACGCGCTGCACTACCTGCAATCGCTCGACGCGCGCCTGAACGAAGCGGCTGCCGCCCTGCGTGCCCAGCCGTCGGAACTGGTGCCGCGTATCGGCCAGGTGCAGGACCAGGTCCGCGCGCTGGAAAAGGAGCTCGAAAAGCTCAAGAGCAAGCTGGCATCGTCGCAAGGCGATGAACTGGCATCGCAGGCGGTGGACATCAAGGGCCTGAAGGTGCTGGCTGCCCAGCTCGAAGGCGCCGATGTGAAGACGCTGCGCGAAACGATGGACAAGCTCAAGGACAAGCTCCAGAGCGCCGCCATCGTGCTGGCTGCCGTTGCCGACGGCAAGGTCAGCCTGATCGCGGGCGTGACTGCCGACGCCACGTCGAAGGTCAAGGCCGGTGAACTCGTCAACTTCGTCGCCCAGCAGGTGGGCGGCAAGGGCGGCGGCCGTCCGGACATGGCCCAGGCCGGCGGCACCGACCCGACGGGTCTGCCGAAGGCGCTGGCCGGCGTGACGGAATGGGTGTCCGCCAAGGTCTGAGCCCTGACAGCCTGAAGCTGCTCCGAGAGAAGCGCCTGCGAAAGCAGGCGTTTTTTTTTGCGTTATCGGTTCGCGAGCAGGGCTATCGGCAGGAAGGGCACGATGCCGATGGACAGGACCGCCATCGATCCTGCCGGACACATGTCCGTTTCCGGTGGCTACTTCCCCCCACCTCCCGTCAGCGCCGACACGATATCGATCGGCAACGGAAACACGATAGTCGAACTCTTGTCGCCCGCGATCTGCGTCAGCGTCTGCAGGTAGCGCAGCTGCATGGCCTGGGGCTGGCGCGCCAGCATCTGGGCGGCTTCAAGCAGCTTTTCCGATGCCTGCAGTTCACCTTCGGCGTGAATCACCTTGGCGCGCCGCTCGCGCTCGGCCTCGGCCTGGCGGGCGATGGCGCGCACCATCGTCTCGTTCAGGTCGACGTGCTTGATCTCGACGTTCGATACCTTGATGCCCCACGCGTCGGTCTGGGCATCGAGCACTTTCTGGATGTCGAGGTTGAGCTTCTCGCGCTCGGCCAGCATCTCGTCAAGCTCGTGCTTCCCCAGCACCGAGCGCAGCGTGGTCTGCGCCAGCTGACTGGTGGCCTCCAGGAAGTTGGCGACCTGGATGATGGCGCGCTCGGGGTCCACCACGCGGAAGTAGATCACCGCATTGACCTTGACCGACACATTGTCGTGCGAGATCACGTCCTGCGGCGGCACGTCCAGGACCACGGTGCGCAGGTCCACGCGCACCATCTGCTGCACGACGGGGATGATCAGGACCAGGCCCGGGCCCTTGACGCGCCAGAAGCGGCCCAGCATGAACACCACGCCACGCTCGTATTCGCGCAGCACGCGGAACGCAGAAATCACCAGCAGAACCAGCAGGAAGATCAGTCCACCGAAGCTGAATCCGAATGCCATGTCGGGCTCCTTGTTGGGTCAGGCATCGTGAATCGAAGTGACATCCAGCACCAGGCCGTGACGGCCGGTCACGCGCACGGATTGGCCGCGCGCCAGCGGCAGGTTGCTGCGGATGCGCCATTGTTCGCCGCGGACCATGGCCCAGCCGTCAGTCGGGGCCGCCGGGTCGGTCGTGTCGGCCACCACCACGCCGACGCTGCCCACCAGCGTGTCCGCCCCGCTGACCACCGGCCGGCGCCGCGCGCGCAGCAGCAGCGCCGACATGCCGAACAGGAACACCGCAGAAATGCCGGACAGTGCGGCGATCAGCGATAGCGGCACGCCAAAGCCGGGCACGTCGGTGTCGATCAGCATCACCGCCCCGAACGCGAAGGCGATGATGCCGCCCACGCCCACCGCGCCGAACGTTGGCAGGAATACCTCGGCAACCATGCATCCCACGCCAAACGCGATCAGCGCCAGCCCGGCGAAGTTGATTGGCAGCATCTGCAGCGCGAACAGGCCCAGCAGCAGGCAGATCGCCCCGGCGATGCCCGGTACCACCATGCCCGGCGTGGAAAACTCGAAGATCAGCCCGTAGATGCCGATCATCATCAGGATCAGGGCCACGCTCGGGTCGGTGATGACCGCCAGCAGCCGGCTGCGCCAGTCGGGTTCCAGCGTGACGATGGGTGCGCCGGCCGTGTGCAGCGTGCGCGTGGCACCGGCCGCCTCGATCTTCCGGCCGTCCAGTTGCCGGAGCAGGGCGGGCAGGTCGGGCGCCACGAGGTCGGCCACCTTCTGGGCCACGGCTTCGTCGGCGGACAGGCTCACCGCTTCGCGCACCGCCCTTTCTCCCCACTCGGCATTGCGGTGCCGCAGTTGCGCCAGCCCGCGGATATAGGCCGATGCATCGTGCATCTGCTTGCGGGTCATGGTGTCCTCGCCGGCCGGCGCGCTGGCGGGTGACGATGCCGGTGCCGGTGCCGGTGCGGCCTCGGGCTTGGGGCCGCCGATGCCGATGGCTACCGGGCTGGCCGCGCCCAGGTTCGTGCCGGGCGCCATGGCGGCCACATGGCTGGCATAGAGGATGTAGGTGCCGGCGCTGGCCGCGCGTGCGCCGCCGGGATAGACGTAGGTCGCCACGGGTACCGGCGATGCCAGGATGGCCTGGATGATGTCGCGCATCGACCTGTCGAGGCCGCCGGGCGTGTCCATTTCCAGCACGATCAACTGGGCCCCCTGCTTGCGGGCGCGTTCGATGGCGCGCACCGCGAAGCTGGCGCTGGCAGGGCCGATGGCACCCTGCACCGGAACGACATAAACCGGCGCAGCGGACGCCGACGTCAAGGAAGCCGCCGGATCGGACGGGGCGGTCTGGACCGTCTGGGCGAGCGCGCCGGAGACCGTCAGCAATACCAGGCTCAGGCAGGCCAGCGCGAGCCAATGCATCCCGTGCCAGTGGCCGGCAGGCGACCGTGGCCGGTGCAGCGCAAATGCATGTGTCATGGCGGGGCGCGGCCCGCCGTGAATGCCGTGGTCGCGCCACTTTCAGTGTAGGCGACCGGCCACATCCTGCAGGATGAAGCGAGCGGTCAGGCCGGTCAGGCCACTGCCCGGGTATCGTCGAGCATACCTGCCTGATCGGGCAGCATGTCGGCCAGCGCCATCAGGGCGGTGCCAGCCATCGACGGATGCCATGTCAGCACGGTGGTCACGCGCCCCGTGTGGCCCAGCGGATGGATGCCGATCTGCGGCAGGTTGCGATAAAGCGCCAGCACCGATCGCGGCACGATGCCAACGCCAATGCCGGCCGCAGCACAGGTCACGATGGCGTGATACGAGCCAAGCTGGATCACGCGGTTCATGCCCCGGCCGCATTGACCAAACCACTGTTCGAAGCGGGTGCGGTAGTTGCAGCCGGTCTCGAATGCCAGCAGCGTGGCGCGTTCGATATCTTCGGGCGACTGGATGGGGCGATGGCTGGTGCTGGACACGATCACCAGTTCTTCCTCGAACGCCGGCAGGCTTACCAGATCCGGTTCGCCCAGCGGCTCGGCCACGAAGGCGCAATCCACCTCGAAGCGGCGCACTGCGTCGAGCGCCTTGCTGGTGATCAGCGTGACCAGCTCCAGTTCCACGTCCGGCCATTGCTGGTGATAGGCGGCCAGCATGTTCGGCAGGCGGCTGGCGGCCGTGCTTTCCATCGACGCGATGCGCAGCCGTCCATGCGGATGTGCCGGCTGCACCGCATGTTTGGCTTCCTCGGACAACTGCAGAATGCGGCAGGCGTAGTCGAACAGTGTCTGGCCTGCCGGCGTGAGCACCATGCGCCGCCCGTCGCGGACAAACAGCTCCACCCCCAGCGATTGTTCCAGCTGCCGGATGCGCGTGGTGACGTTCGACTGCACCCGGTGCAGTCGCTCGGCGGCCCGCGTGATGCCGCCGGCTTCCACTACCGTCCGAAAAATCTCCAGTGCGGCCAGGTCCATATGCATATCCCTTCAAATTGAGATGGGTTGCATCTCAATTATTCATTTTCCGTGATGGATCGTTCGCGCATAGCATAGTCAACAATACGCAAATGCTCCAGATTTCCGGGTGCCCCCAAATTCGATGCCACGCTTGCCCCTAGCCGACGTTGAAGTTTCCGCCAGTCACGTAGCCGCCCGGTCAACCGCCGGGCCGCTGGCCGTGGCACTGGCGGGCCTGGTGTCGCTGGCGCTCGCCATGGGCATTGGCCGGTTCGCGTTCACGCCGCTGCTGCCGATGATGTTGCACGATGGCACCGTGACGCTGGCCGAGGGCAGCGCGCTGGCGACGCTGAACTACATCGGCTACCTGCTGGGCGCGGTGTTGTGCCTGTTTATCCGGCCCGATCCGGTGCGCATGGTGCGCGGGGCGCTGGCGCTGACCGTGGTCCTGACGCTGGCGATGGCACTGCCGGGGGGCATGCCCGCATGGCTGGCCTGGCGCACGCTGGCTGGCGTCGCCAGTGCGCTGGTGATGGTGTACGGCACCGCCTGGTGCATGCAGCGGCTGGCGGAACTGGGCCATCCCACACTGGGCGGGCTGATGTTCTGCGGCCCCGGCATCGGTATCGTGGTGACCGGGCTTTCCGCGTTTGGCATGGTCGGCGCGGGGTGGCAAGCCAACTGGGGGTGGATCACCTTCACGATACTGGGCGCCGTCATGCTGCTGCCGGTATGGCGCGTCTACGGTTCGCCCGCGCCGGCGTCCTTGCACGGTGCCACGGCGGGTGCGACGCCTGCGGCGGCGCCCACGCCACGGCTGGATGTCGAGACCTGGGCACTGACGCTGGCCTACGGCCTGGCCGGCTTCGGATACATCATCACGGCCACGTTCCTGCCCGTGATTGCCCGGCACGCCATGCCCGGCAGCGTCTGGGCCGACCTGTTCTGGCCGATCCTTGGCGCCGGCGTGGCGGTGGGCGCGTGGCTGGCAACCCGTGTCGGCATGCATCACGACAACCGTCGGATGATGATGGTGCTGTACACGTTGCAGGCGGCGGGCGTGGGGGTGGCCGCCGTGTGGCCCACCGTGGCCGGGTTTGCGCTGAGCAGCCTGCTGGTGGGCTTGCCGTTCACCGCGCTGGTGTCTTTTGCGATGCGCGAGGCCCGGCGCCTGTGGGGCGGCCGGGCCGCAAAGCTGATCGGCCTGATGACGGCCGCCTATGCCATCGGCCAGATCGCCGGGCCGCCGCTGGCAACCGCGCTGGTGGCGCGCACGGGCGGATTCGCCGCCTCGCTTGGCGTGGCCGCGCTGGCGCTGCTGGCCGGGGCGCTGATCTACCTGTGGATGTGGCGCACGATGCCGGTGGGCGGACACACGCCACGCTAGCGACTGCGCTACAGTATCGGCTTCGCCGCTCACTCGACCCGGACGCCCCCGCGCCGGCGCTGCAGGGCGGCGCGAAAGCCAAGCCCCATGTCTTTTGCCTTGCAGCCCGGACGTGCTACCGGCCCGGTCCTGCCCGTCAGCCCGGAAGAAGCGCGCGTCCGCGTGGACCTGGCCGCCGCCTACCGGCTGGCCGCGCTGGAACGCTGGGACGATCTCATCTACACCCATATCTCGGCCACCGTGCCCGGTGAGCCCGATCATTTCCTGATCAACCCGTTCGGCTTTGCCTTCGACGAAATCCGCGCGTCGGATCTGGTCAAGATCAATGGCCGGGGCGAAGTGGTGGGTGAAGCCGTGCATCCGGTGAACGTCACCGGCTTTGCGCTGCACGCGGCCGTGCATGCGGCACGTGCCGACGCACATTGCGTGATGCACCTGCATAACACCGCCGGCATCGCCGTGTCCGCCCAGGCGGAAGGGCTGTTGCCGCTGTCCCAGCATGCCATGCGCTTTCACGGCCGCATGGCCTATCACGACTACGAAGGCCTGGCCTTCACGCCGGCCGAAGGCGCGCGCCTGACCGCGTCGCTGGGCGGCCATCCGGCCATGTTGTTGCGCAACCACGGCACGCTGACCGTCGGGCGCACCGTGGCCGAGGCCTATGTGCTGATGGCGACGCTGATCAAGGCGTGCGAGATCCAGCTCGGCGCGCAACTGGGCAACGCCACGGTGCAGCCGCCACCGGCCATCGCAGACAAGACGTCGCTGCAGCTGTTCGACAACGGCGCCGTCGAGGGCGTGATGGAATGGCCCGCGCTGCTGCGCAGACTCGATAAAATCGATCCCACCTATAAAGACTGAAGATTCATCAAGGAGCCATGCAATGCCCACGTTTCATGTAGAGATGTTCGAAGGCCGCACCGTTGAGCAGAAGCGCAAGTTCGTTGAGGAAATCACGCGCGTCACGTGCGACACGCTGGGCTGCTCGGCCGGCGCCGTCGACATCATCATTACCGACATCAAGCGCGAGAACTGGGCCACCGGCGGTGAACTCTGGCTCGACAAGAAGTGATTCCAGGCAGGGTTTGAACCGATGACCTCCGCAGTTTCCGCCATGCAGCAGTTTGCCTCTGACAACTACGCCGGCTTTTGCCCGGAATCGCTGAAGTATTTTCTGGAGGCCAACGCCACGGGCCATGAAAAGGCCTATGGCGACGACAGCTGGACGCAGAAGGTGTGCGATCGCATCCGCAATCTGTTCCAGACCGATTGCGAGGTCTTTTTCGTGTTCAATGGCACCGCCGCCAATTCGCTGGCGCTGTCGTCGCTGTGCCAGTCGTACCATTCGGTGATCTGCCACGAGCTGGCCCATATCGAGACCGACGAGTGCGGCGCGCCGCAGTTCTTCTCGAACGGTTCGAAGCTGCTGACGGCGCCCGGCGAGAACGGCAAGCTGACGCCCGATGCCGTGGAGGCGCTGGTGACGCGGCGCTCGGATATCCACTACCCGAAGCCACGGGTCGTATCGCTGACGCAGGCGACCGAAGTGGGCACGGTCTATTCGGTTGACGAGGTGCGCGCCATTGCGGCCATCGCCAAGCGGCGGCAGTTGCGCGTGCATATGGATGGCGCGCGCTTTGCCAACGCGGTGGCGTCGCTGGGCGTGCATCCGTCGGAGATCACGTGGCGTGCCGGCGTGGACGTGCTGTGCTTCGGCGGCACCAAGAACGGCCTGCCGGTAGGCGAGGCCGTGGTGTTCTTCGACCGCCGGCTGGCGGAGGACTTTGCGTATCGGGTCAAGCAGGCCGGTCATCTGGCGTCGAAGATGCGCTTTATCTCGGCGCCATGGCTGGGCATGCTCGAAAACGACGTGTGGCTCAAGAACGGACGCCATGCCAACGCCATGGCGACGCTGCTGGCCCAGCGCATCGCCGATATTCCTGGCGTGCGCATCATGTTCCCGACCCAGGCCAATGCGGTGTTCGCCGAACTGCCGCTGCCCGCGATCGAGGCGCTGCGCGCCAAGGGCTGGCTGTTCTACACGTTCATCGGGGCAGGCGGTTGCCGGCTGATGTGCGCATGGGACCTGCAGCCGGAAACGGTGGAGGCGTTCGCCGCCGATATCCGCGCCGCGTGCGTCTGATTTTCAAGATTCAACGATAGTCATAACGATAACCAGAAAGTCCCAGGAGCCCCACGATGCAACACTATCGATTCTGCCCGCGCTGCGGCGCGGAACTGGAACACCTGCCGATGTCCGGGCGTTTCCGCCATGCCTGCGTGCAGGACGGCTGCGGCTTTGTGCACTGGGACAACCCGCTGCCGGTGCTGGCTGCGGTGGTCGAGTACGAGGGCAAGCTGCTGCTGGCCCGCAATGCGGCCTGGCCGGAGAAGATGTTCGCGCTGGTCACCGGCTTCATGGAGCGGGACGAGACGCCTGAACTGGGCGTGGCGCGTGAACTCAAGGAAGAGACCAACCTCGATGCCGTGTCGGCGTCGCTGATTGGCGTCTACGAATTCATGCGCAAGAACGAGCTGATCATTGCCTACCACGTCCGGGCGGAGGGCGATATCCGACTGTCGGAAGAATTGGTCGAATACAAGCTGGTGGCGCCGGACAAGATGCGGATCTGGAACGCCGGTACCGGGTTTGCCGTGGCGGATTTCCTGGAGCGGCGCGGCCTGCCGGTGCGTTTCTTCGACCGCGCCACTGGCGAGGACATTGCCGACCCGCGCCGGCCAACCGACTTCAGCCTCCTCGGCGCTTCGCTACAATACGGCATCAACCAGAATTAGAAGGTGAGAGGAATGGACTTCCAGAAAGAAGTGGACGCGCGCGGCCTGAACTGCCCGCTGCCGATCCTGCGGACCAAGAAGGCGCTGGCCGACATGGCCAGCGGCGAAGTGCTCAAGGTGCTGGCCACCGACCCCGGCGCCACGCGCGACTTCCAGGCATTCGCCAAGCAGACCGGCAACGAACTGTTGTCGCATGCCGAAGTGGACAAGGTGTTCGTGTTCTACATGAAGCGCCGCTGAAGCCCGGCCTCTTCGCCCGTGCGACGGGCACGGACACAAAAAAACCGCCTCCGGAGAGGCGGTTTTTGTTTGGGCTGGTGCCGTGGCCGGTATGCCCTGTCAGCCGCGCTGCGCCAGGTAGGCGCTGAATTCCTCGCGCACTTCAGGGTGCTTGAGCGCGAATTCCACGGTGGCCTTCAGATAGCCGAGCTTGCTGCCGCAGTCGTAGCGCACGCCCTTGTAGCGATACGCCAGCACCTGCTCCTGGTCCAGCATCGCCTGGATGGCGTCCGTAAGCTGGAACTCGCCGCCAGCACCGGGCTTGAGATTGCGGATGTGTTCGAAAATGCGCGGGGTCAGGATGTAGCGGCCTACCACGCCCAGGTTCGACGGTGCGTTTTCCGGGGCCGGCTTTTCGATGATGCCGGACATCTTGATCACGCGATCATCCCACTCGCGGCCATCGACCACGCCGTACGAACGGCTCTGTTCCGGCGAGATTTCCTCCACGCCAAGCACCGAGCAGTTGTAGTGATTGTAGATGTCCACCATCTGCTTCATCACCGGCTCGTTGTCCTCGCCATCCAGCAGGTCATCGGCCAGCATCACGGCAAACGGCGCATCGCCCACCAGGCGGGCCGCGCACAGCACCGCGTGGCCCAGGCCCAGTGCCTCGGGCTGGCGCACGTAGAAGCACTCCACGTTCTTGGGCTTGATGGAGCGCACGACGTCAAGCAGCGCCTGCTTGTTCTTGGCTTCAAGCTCCATTTCCAGTTCGTAGGCCTTGTCGAAATGGTCTTCGATGGCCCGCTTGGAGCGGCCCGTGACGAAGATCATCTCGTTGATGCCTGCGGCCATGGCTTCTTCCACGGCGTACTGGATCAGCGGCTTGTCCACCACCGGCAGCATTTCCTTGGGACTCGCCTTGGTGGCGGGCAGGAATCGGGTGCCTAGCCCTGCAACGGGAAAGACTGCTTTGGTGACG
>Ga0209564_1003265_pt1 | contig 11317 bp, 10 predicted proteins | sample AraplaCol_mMF_r2_FD_184272 | JGI IMG/M metagenome (GOLD analysis project Ga0209564, IMG submission 184272) | Arabidopsis root microbial communities from North Carolina, USA - plate scrape MF_Col_mMF_r2 (SPAdes) (version 3) | ecosystem: Host-associated > Plants > Roots > Endosphere | place: USA... | reverse complement strand
CGTCGCGCGTTGTGCCACTATCGTCGCGCAGATGCAGCGTCACACGATCGGCCGATTGTTCGAAGCCGACGAGTTCGGTGCCCAGTTCGACTGTGACGCTGTCATAAGCGGCAGCGTGCTCGCGCAATGCGGCTTCCACCGGCGGTTGCGTGAAGACCATGCTCGGCGTGTAGCCAAGCGGATAGGGCTCCGCGACCATGTCGATGCGGCGGATCAATTGACCTTTCGCGCCGAAATGCTGGGAGGCAGGGAACGGCGCGATATAGGGCAGCACGCGTTCCGCGGCGCCGAGATTGTCGAGCAAGCGCAGGATCTCGTGATCGATGGCGATGGCGCGCGGCTTGTCATAGACCTCGCGCTGACGGTCGATGGCCAGCGTGCGGATGCCGCGGTCGCCGAGAAGGCTGGCGGCGACGGCGCCCGACGGGCCATGGCCGACCACGACGACCTGAAAATCATTCTGTGGCTTCGATGACAGCGTCACGCGGCGCTCCCGTCGGCATAGGGAAGCGCAATCTGCGCTGCCTTGACGTGATCGGCCTTCGGCGGGGCGATGCCCCAGTGATCGGTGCGACCGGGTGGCCAGACCCATTCCGACGGGCCGCGCACCACATAGCTGTCGTCCACCTGCAGGACTTCGGCGGTGTATTCGATGACGGTCCCGACCGGATCGATGAAATAGGCGAAGACATTGTCGCCGGGGCCGTGACGGCCGACGCCCCAGGCAATGGGAAATCCGGCATCGATCATGCGGCCCGAGCCACGCATCACCGCTTCGAGATCCGGCATCAGGAAGGCGACGTGGTTCAGTCCGTTCGCGGATGCTTCGGCGATGACGATGGCATGGTGATCGCTGTTGCAGCGGACAAAGGCCATGATCTTCGAGCGGTCGGTGAGACGAAAGCCGAGCGCCTGTTCGTAGAACGCAGCGAGATCGTCGACACCGGTGCTGTTGATGTTGACATGCGCGAGGCGTGTCGGCCGGTTGGCCGATACTGGCGCTTCGGCATGTTGCAGGTCGCCGTGAATGAAGCGCAGTACGCCGCCGCCGGGCGCGCGGATGCTCATGATCGTTCCGCCATCGGGCCCCGGATTTGCGGCCGCGGGTGAAAGCAGTGTGGCGCCGTGCTTCACGGACGCCGCGGCGATCGTCTCGAACTCAGTATTCGAATGCAGCCGGAACGTCATGGACCTCAATGCGGGGCGCGCGCCTTGCCGCAACGCGACGACATGGTGATCGCTGCCGCTGGCGCGCAGATAGCTGACGCCGTCATGGCGCGTCACGAGGTCGAGACCCCAGACGGATGTATAGAACTGCTCGGATGTCTGCAGATCCGGCGTGTCGAGATCGACGCTGCGCAGCGCGGTGATCGGGAAGTGGGTCATTGTAGAGCCTGCTCCTCAAGGCCGAGGAAACGTTTTGCATTGGCGTGAAGGACGAGATCGCGCGTGGCCTCATCGTCGATCGCCGATGCGGCGCGTGCCACCGGCGTGCGATCGTGGAACGCGAAGGGATAGTCGGTGCCGAGCATGATCTGCGTGGCGCCGAACTTGCTGATCAGGTGCAGCAGCGTCGGGTCGTCATAGACCAGCGCGTCGTAATAGAGCCGGCGCGCTTGCAGGGTCGGTGCTTCCTGGATGCTCTCCTGCAATACGGGGAACACCTGATAGCCCTCCTGCAGCCGCGGCAGCAGCGATGCGAGCGTGCCGCCGCCATGGCTGAACGCCATGCGCAGGCGCGGATGGCGCAGCAGGAGGTTCGAGGTGATGACCGATGCGGCGGCAAGACCGACATCGGTCGGATAGGCCAGCACCTGCTGTAATTGTCCGGGGCCGACCAGGCGATCCATGCCGCTCGGCCGCAGAGCGTGCACGAACACCGCCATGTCGAGCTTCTCGACCTCGGCGAAGAACGCATCAAAGTCCGGTGAGCCCACGGGCTTGCCGTTGATGTTGCTGCCGATCTCGATGCCCGCAAAGCCGAGTTGGTACTTCAGCCGGTGCAGTTCGGCGATGGCGCGATCGATATCCTGCAGCGGCAGCGCGCCAAGGCCGACCAGCCGGCCGCCGGAATGCGCGATCATCTCGGCCATCTGGTCATTGATGTAGCGGAGGAGATCGTTCGCCGCTGCGGGCGCCATCCAGTAGGACAACAGCTCCGGCATCGGCGAAATGGCCTGCACGCCGAGGCCCATCTCATCCATGTCGGCGACGCGCTTGGCGACATCCCAGCAGCGATCCGACACCGTGCGGTAGACGCGGCCGGCCATCATCACATGCTTGTGGCAGGGTTTGGCGTCCGCCATCGACGGCCAGTCGGCCGGCACCGCTGCGCCCATATAGGACGGGAAGGAGGCGGGCACGACATGCGCGTGGATATCGATCCCGCAGCCGCATCTGGCGATGGCACTCACGGCCGGGAACATCCCGCAAGGCGGGAGCCGTCCGTCGAAAGACCCGATGTCCCGGATATCTGGACTGTTTCGCCGAACATCGTCTCGCTCCCATGGCGGCATCTTGCCGTGCCACCGGGACCTCATAACCTATATAAACTTCAAATCGCAACGATAATTTATATATTTTTTTATTCGGGCAAAAAGTGTATAGAAAAGAAAACCTTCTGACGGGCGATTCCCGCGACCCAGATTCCTGAGACCCAGATTCCTGACCCATGAGCTTGGACACGATATCAGTGCTGGACCTGGCTTCTCCGCCGTCCTCGTCGACCCAGGCGAGCACGGTCTATGACCGGCTGCGCGAGGATTTGCTTTCCGGGCGGCTCGAGCCGGGCAGGAAATTGCAGATGCGGTTCCTGACCGACCTGTACCAGACCAGCCAGACGCCGCTGCGCGAGGCGCTGAATCGTCTGAGCGCCGATGGTCTGGTCGATTGCCGCGAGCAGCGCGGCTTCTATGTCGCGGAGATCAGCCGGAGCGAGCTGGCCGAACTCACCAAGACCCGCTGCTGGGTCGAGAGCCTCGCGCTGCGCGAATCCATGGCGGCATCGACGCCGCAATGGGAGGAGCAGCTTCTGCTCGCGCAGCATCGCCTCGGGCGAACGCCACGCTCGCTCAATGCCGAACATTTTGAAGACAATCCGGAATGGGAGCGGCTGCACCGCATCTATCACCGCACCCTGATCGGGAATTGCGGGTCGCAGTCCCTGATCGCGTTCTGCGGACAGTTGGCCGACCAGCTCTACCGTTATCGGCGTCTGTCTATCCGCAAGGCCTTCCCGTCACGCCATGTGACGGACGAGCATCAGGCGATCATGACTGCTGTCCTGGGCGGCGACGCAGACCGTGCAGTGGAACTGCTGACGGCGCATTACCGGCAGACGGCCGAGGTCATTCTTCAGGACAAGCAGATCTTCGCGGAACTGGACGAAGGCGCTGCATCGTAGCGGCCGCGGATGCTGGCCGAGCCAACCCTTACGGGGGAAACGAAAAAGGCCTCGCGACATGTGCAAGGCCTTGGAAGCGGTGTCTGCAGAATCTGGCCGCCAGAAAACTTGGTAGCGGGAGAGGGACTCGAACCCCCGACCCCAGGATTATGATTCCCGTGCTCTAACCAGCTGAGCTACCCCGCCACAGGGCCGCGGCGGCCGAGATGCCGTGCCGCGAACGGGCCGCTTATAAGGAGGCGCGGGACTCCCTGTCAAGCAAACGAGGCACCGGAAATCCGCTTTTCCGCCATCCGGTTAGCGGATTTTCCGGCGGGCGCGGATTGCCGCGCTCCGCCAAGGGGTTGGGCCCGGATGGGCCGCTTCTAGTTGCCGTCGAAGGCCTTTTGCAAGGCGGCCATGTCCAGCTTGATCATGCCCATCATGGCGGTCATGGCTCGCTTGGACCCTTCGAGATTGTCGCTGGCGACCATCTCGGTGAAGCCCTTGGGCACGATCTGCCACGGCACGCCCCAGCGGTCGTTCAGCCATCCGCATTGCTGCGGCTTGCCGCCATTGGCGAGCAGGGCGTCCCACAGGCGATCGGTCTCGGCCTGGTCGTCGCAATGGACAGTGAAGGACACCGCATGGCCGAATGTGGCGGGGCTGCCGCCGTTCAATCCGATGAAGCTCTGGCCCGCCAGCGTGAAACTGACGACCAGCACGTCGCCGGCCTTGCAGGAGGGATTGTCGATCGGGCTGCGCTGCACCCGATCGACGGACGAATTGGGCAGCAGCGAGCAGTAGAACTTCGCTGCTTCCTCGGCTTCGTTCACATACCAGATGCAGGGTGAGATCTTTGACATCGCTGCTATCCCTCTCTCGATCAGGCCTGAGCCATCGCGGTCTGTGCCGCTGCCATGTCCATCCACATCACTTCCCAGATGTGACCGTCGGGATCCTCATAGCTGCGGCCATACATGAAGCCGAAGTCCTGCACCGGCGTCGGATCGAGGCCGCCACCTGCCGCTTTCGCCTTGCTCACCAGACCGTCGACTTCGGCGCGGCTGTCGGCGGAGACGCAGATCAGCACTTCGCTGGAGGTCTTCGCATCGACGATCTTCTTCGAGGTGAACTGCCGATACTTGTCATGGGTCAGCAGCATCACGTGGATGGTGTCGGAGAACACCATGCAGGCGGCGGTGTCGTCGGAGAATTGCGGGTTCTTGGTCGCGCCGACCGCCTCATAGAAGGCGACCGCGCGGGGCAGGTCGCTGACGGGCAGGTTGACGAAGATCATTTTGCTCATTGGATGAACTCCTGTGGGTATGCTCTGGCTGTCTCTTCGGTGATGGTCCCGCAAAGGACGCATGAGCCCGCCGCGATCCGACATGCCGGATGAAAATTCTTCAGATATTTTTGCGGGCGGAATTTCTTGTCCGCTGCGATCAATATGTTAGCCAGGCGATCTCCGCGTGCAGACGGAATGTCGCATGGCTCATCCAGATTGCGAATTGCGGCGGCGGTGAAATCATCGTTGATTGCCAAAGACGCACAACGCGTTCGCAGTCGGGTTCGAAACATGTCCTTTTCCTGGGTTTGTTCCGGGCTAGACTGAACGACAATAAAAATACAGCCGGTCCGGGCATCACCCCCGGAATCGCAGAGGGAGAAACACATGTTGCAACGCAATCGCTTTGCCTTGTCCGCCGCTGTCGCGCTTGTCGCGGCCGCCGCCATGTTCGGCGGTGCAGTCCGGGCGCAGGACTATCCGACCAAGCCCATCACGCTGATCGTGCCATGGCCCGCCGGTGGCTCCACCGACATCTCGATGCGCGCGATTGCGGATGCAGCGTCGAAACATCTCGGCCAGCCAATCGCCATCGACAACAAGGGCGGCGGTGGCGGCACGGTCGGCCCGGCCACCATGGCGGCCGCGGCGAAGCCTGACGGCTACACCATCTCGCAGATTCCGATCACCGTGTTCCGCCTGCCGCTGATGCAGGAGGTGTCGTGGAATCCGGACAAGGATTTCTCCTACATCATCCATCTCACCGGCTACACCTTCGGCATCACCACCAATGCGGAGTCGCAGTTCAAGACCTGGAAGGACGTGGTCGATTTCGCCAAGGCCAATCCCGGCAAGGTGACCTATGCGACGCCGGGCACCGGCACCTCCCTGCATGTGGGCATGGAGCAGATCGCGGCGCTGGCCGGCATCAAGCTCACGCAGGTGCCGTTCAAGGGCGGCGCTGAAACCAATGCCGCGGTGCTCGGCAATCACACCATGCTGCAGGCGGATTCCACCGGCTGGCGGCCGCTGGTCGATGCCGGCAAGCTGCGTTTGTTGATGGTGTGGACCGACAAGCGCTCGCCGAATTTCCCGGACGCGCCGACACTGAAGGAAAGCGGCTATCCCATGGTCTATGACTCGCCATTCGGCATCGCCGGGCCGAAGGGCATGGATCCGAAGATCGTCGCCAAGCTGCACGATGCCTTCAAGAAGGCCATCGAGGATCCCGCCGTCATCGCGACGCTGGCGAAATACGACATGGTGCCGAACTACAAGAACACCGAGGACTACAAGAAGTTCGTGGTTGAGGTCACCAATTCCGAGCGCAAGGTGATCGAGACGATCGGGCTGGGCAAGAAGCCGAACTGATTGCCGAATAGCGACGTCAGGCGCGTGCGATGGGGTCCATCGCATGCGCCTTCATTTCATGTCGATGTCCCGGGACAGAAACGATGACTGATCAAACCCGCCCGCCATTCCGGCTCAACAATTCCGAACTCTGGACCGGTGTGCTCGGCATTGCGCTTGGCGTGTTCGTCATTCGGTCCGGTCTCAAGCTCAAGCTCGGTACCGTCAACGATCCCGGCTCCGGCTTCATGCTGTTCTATATCGGCCTGCTGATGTGCGCTTTCGCTGTCACCATTGTCCTCGCTTCGGTGACGGAAGGCGGACCGACCTTTGGCTCGCGATGGGAAGGTGCAAGCTGGGGCAAGCCGGTCGCGATCATCGTCATCCTCTCTGCCTATGCTTTCGCGCTCGAACCGCTGGGTTTCCTGATTTCCACCATCCCGCTGATGTTGCTGCTGTTGCGCGTGATCGATCCCGTGCGCTGGACGCTCGCAATTCCGCTCGCGGTGCTGGCGCCCCTCGGTGTGTGGTGGGTGCTGAAACACGGCCTGCTGATCCAGTTGCCTTCGGGCATGTTTGAAATCGGCTGACGGGAAGCGCAGACCATGGATGTTCTCGTCAATGTCATGCACGGCTTCGGCGTCGCGCTGCAGCCCGTCAATATTCTCTACTGCTTCATCGGCGTCTTCATCGGCACCCTGGTCGGTGTGCTGCCCGGCATCGGGCCGATCTCGGCGATGTCGCTGCTGCTGCCGGTGACGCTGTCCGGCACGCCGGAGTCTGGCATCATCATGATGGCCGGCATCTATTACGGCTCGATGTATGGCGGTTCGACCACGTCGATCCTGGTCAATATTCCCGGCGAGGCCGCCTCTGTCGTCACCTGTATCGACGGCCACCAGATGGCCAAGAAAGGCCGCGCCGGCCCGGCGCTCGGCATCTCCGCGCTCGGCTCCTTCATCGCCGGCACGTTCGCGCTGGTGGCTCTGATGCTGGTGGCGCCGTCGCTTGCCTCGGTCGCCATTGCCTTCGGCCCCGCCGAATATGCCAGCCTGATGGTGCTTGGCCTGGTGGTGCTGACCTTCCTCACCCAGGGCTCCATGGCCAAGGCGCTGCTGATGGCCTGCATCGGCATCGTGCTCGGGCTCGTCGGTCTCGACAGCATCACCGCGCAGCCGCGGCTGACCTTTGGCCGGATCGAACTGATCGACGGCATCGGCCTCGTGCCGGTGGTGATGGGGCTGTTCGGCCTCGGCGAAGTGCTGCTCAACACCGAGCAGGTCATCAAGCGCGACATCATCAATGCCAAGATCACGCAACTCCTGCCCAACAGGGAAGACTGGAAGGCCAGCGCCGCGCCGATCGGGCGCGGCACCATCCTCGGCTTCTTCCTCGGCATCCTTCCCGGCGGCGGCGCTGTCGTCGCGTCCTTCGCGTCCTATGCATTGGAGAAGCGGTTGTCGAAACACCCGGAACGTTTCGGCCACGGCGCGATAGAAGGCGTCGCCGGACCTGAGGCCGCGAATAACGCAGCGGCCGGCGGCGCGTTCATTCCGCTGATGACCCTCGGCATTCCGCCGAACGTGGTGATGGCGCTGCTGCTCGGCGCTTTCGTTATTCACGGGCTGCAACCCGGCCCGCTGCTGATCACCCAGAACCCCGGCCTGTTCTGGGGCATCGTTGCCAGCATGTATATCGGCAACCTCATGCTGCTGGTGCTGAACCTGCCGCTGATCGGCATGTGGGTGAAGCTGCTGAAGTTGCCTTACAATGTGCTCTTCCCGCTGATCATCCTGTTCACGATCATCGGCGTCTATTGCAGCAGCAACAATGTGTTCGACGTCCATGTGATGATCGCCTTCGGCGTGATCGGCTATTTTATGCGCAAGTTCGGCTATGAGCCCGCGCCTTTGGTGCTGGCCTTTGTGCTCGGCCCGCTGCTGGAGAACAATCTGCGCAAGTCGCTGATCCTGTCGCAGGGCAATCTCATGACCTTCATCGAACGGCCGATCTCGGCGGCGTGCCTCGCGCTCGCGGTGATCCTGCTGATCGCGCCGCTGCTACCGGCCCTGCGCCGGAAACGCGAGATGGTCGCACTCGACGAGGGTGCGTAGCGGAGACGGTTCGTCATGGATACCGAACTGGCCAGGACATTTCTTGCGGTCGTGAGCGCCGGGAATTTCGTGACTGCAGCGGAGAAGCTGCATGTCACACAGTCCACGGTCAGTGCGCGCATTCAGACACTGGAGCAGTTGTTGCGCGTGACGCTGTTCGTCCGCAACAAGGCGGGGGCTGCACTGACGCCAGCGGGTCGGCAATTCCAGAAACACGCGTCCACGCTGGTGCGAACGGTGGAACATGCGCGGCAGGATGTCGGCATTGCGAAAGGCTTCAGCGGTACGCTGACCGTCGGCGGTCGCATCGGGCTGTGGGAGGAGCATCTGCTGCACTGGCTGCCGCTGATGCGCGCGAAACATCCGGATATCGCGATCCGCGCCGAGAGCGCGCTCGAACCCGAATTGATGCAGGGCCTCGTCGAAGGCCGTATCGATATCGGCGTCATGTATACGCCGCAGAGCCGGCCCGGTCTCAAGGTTGAGCAGTTGTTCGATGAACAGCTCATTCTGGTCTCGACCAGCAAGCATAGCGCGCCGGAGCCGCAGCCGGGTTACGTCTATATCGACTGGGGCCCGGAATTCTATGCACGCCACACGGCGCTGTTTCCGGATTTCGCGGGACCATCGCTCACCGCCAATATCGGCTGGCTCGGGCTGCAGCATGTGCTGGAGAATGGCGGTTCCGGATATTTCCCGCGCCGCATCGTTGCACCCCAGCTGAAGGCTGGGCGGCTGCATGTCGTCGCCAATGCGCCGGAATTTTCGATGCCGGCCTATGTCGTCTATCCCGGCGAGCGCGACGATGCGGTCATCGCCGAAGCCGTCGCGCTGATGCATCGCCTGGCGCATGACGCGACCAGCAAGAAGCCCGCGCCTGCAGGGCGGGCGAGGGCGCGGAAACGTCCGGCAAGACGGACGTGATGCGGGTTCGGGCGCGGCTAGGCGCCGGACGGATGCCCCGATGTTGCAACGATGGCCGCGATCTGGTTGGCGCTGTGCGGGGAACGCCTGGTGGCTGTCAGGCGTGCGATGATCGCCGCAGCAAGGGCGAACAGTGCGAGAGCGACCGATACGTCCGGGCGAATGATCGTCTTCATGGTCAGCTCCTCATGATCGAGGGGCGGCAACGCTCCCCGGGTTCCCCAAGCCTAGGACCGGCGTAAGTTTTGACAAACGAATATTATTCGCGCTTGTAATCGACATTGTCGATTTGAAATCGACCCGAGCCAAATGACGTCGCGATCGTCGAAACGCGTCGTCCTGCGCGTCGCGGAATGTAAAGATTCCGGGCAGACACCCGCGGCCACTGCAATAAGGATGTGACCATGCGTGTGCGATCATCAGCGCGGCGCATGAGGCAATTTGTGTGTGGGGAAACAGAAGGTCGCGATGTGCGCTGAAACAGAGCGGGCGATTGACGTGATCGCGAGCGGGCTCGTTGCATTGAAACAAGGTAGCCGCGTCGAATGCATGCGATGGGCTGCAATTGATTCAATGCGAGGACGAACAACGCGCGCGCGACAAATATCAGCCGCAGATTCGTCCGATTACAGATTCACGCTCCCGCGAAATAAATTGGGGGCTGCATCATGGCGTTTGTCGGGCCGGAATTTCCCATCAACAGTACGACCGACTTTGGTCAGGCCTATTCGGCACAAACCACGCTGCCTGATGGCCGCGTGATGGTCGTCTGGAGTTCGGAACTGAGAGATCAGGATGGGTTCACCAGCGGCTTCGAATTGCGTGGCCGCGTGTTCGACGCGGACGGAGCAGCGACAGCATCCGATTTCGTCATCGCAACGACATCGCCGCGGGACATCATCCTGCCAACCATCGTCACGCTTGCGGATGGTTCCGCTCTGGTGTCCTGGGGGGCGTTCGCATCCGACACGACGTCCGACATCCATGCACGCATCGTCACTGCCGATGGCGTGAGCGGCCCCGACCTGATCGTCAACACGACGCCGACGGCGCTGGGGCAGCCTGGCCCAAATGCAACGGTGCTGGCCGATGGGCACATTCTGCTGACCTGGACCTCGAACGAGGATTCCTCTGGCGGTACGAATCCTTATCCGCTCGAGATCCGCGGACGTATCCTTGATGCGCATGGAGTGCCCGAGGGCGCCGATTTCATCGTCAATGGCGATCTCGCGGGCAGCCAGCTCGGTGCGAAGGCGATCGCTCTGTCGGATGGACGCGCGCTGACATTCTGGACCGACATCTCTCCCGATGCTGGCGCCCATGTCGAGGGCCGCTTCATCCACAGCGATGGAACATCGACATCGCCGGACTTCCCGGTGCTGCCTGCATCCAGCATGGACCAGAATGGCGTGTCCGCTGCCGAACTCGCGGATGGGCGTATTCTGCTGACATGGACGCAGCAGCAGGTCGGGACATTTTCAAACGATGTGCATGGCCGGATTCTGAATGCTGACGGCTCCGTCAGTGTATCGGACATCATCATCAACGCGTCGAACGCCGCTTATGCCAACTCTCCTGTGGTGGCCGCCTTGCCTGACGGCCGCGCGCTGGTGATTTGGGAGGGCAGTGATTTCAGCGCCGGGACCAATGGGATTCTCGGTCATATCGTGAATGCCGATGGTTCGGTGAGCGGACCGGATTTCGTGGTCAATTCTGCAGTCGACAATATCGATTCGCTGCCGAGCCTGATCACCTTGGACAATGGAGAACTGCTCGCAACATGGACGGCCTATGTGCCGTCCCTCGGGTCCGACGATATCCACGGTCGCATCATGTCGTTCAACACGATCACCAATGGCACGCCGGCTGCCGACACGATCTCCGGCACTGCGGATAACGATATCATTCACGGTGGTGATGGTCGCGACACCATACATGGCGCGGCGGGAAACGACGTTCTGCATGGCGACGCTGGCAACGACTTTCTCTACGGCGATTCGGGCAATGATTTTCTGTTCGGCGGCGATGGCGACGACCGCATGTGGGGCGGTGACGGCAATGACATCTTCGTCGGCGGCAAGGGGGCCGATGCTTTCGCCGGCGCGGCTGGCATCGATACGGTGCGCTACGAGACGTCGCCCTCCGGCATTCACATCGACCTGACACTAGGTACGGGCAGTGGAGGCGATGCCGCCGGTGACAGTTTCAGCTCGATCGAGACCGTCATTGGTAGCCGATTTGAAGATGTGTTGGTCG
>Ga0209564_1003262_pt1 | contig 11320 bp, 10 predicted proteins | sample AraplaCol_mMF_r2_FD_184272 | JGI IMG/M metagenome (GOLD analysis project Ga0209564, IMG submission 184272) | Arabidopsis root microbial communities from North Carolina, USA - plate scrape MF_Col_mMF_r2 (SPAdes) (version 3) | ecosystem: Host-associated > Plants > Roots > Endosphere | place: USA... | reverse complement strand
GTAGGTGGAAAACTCATTGACGTTGATCTTGCCGACCTGCTCGCGTGTGAAGCCGGCTTCGCCGGTCAGCGCGCCCAGCACGTCGCCGGCGCGGATTTTTTCCTTGCGGCCGCCGACGATCTGCAGCGTCACCATGGGCGGCAGCAGGGGTTCATTGCTCACGGGCGTCAGTTCGGCCAGTTTGTGCCACTCGGACTCGGCCTTCTGCAGCACCTCGATTTTTCCGACATAGCCCATCTCGTCCATGCTGGCCAGGCTGATGGCCCAGCCCTCTTCGTCGGCGCGGCCGGTGCGGCCTATGCGGTGGATATGCACCTCGGCGTCGGGCGTGACGTCGACGTTGATGACCATCGCGAGTTGCGCGATGTCCAGGCCGCGCGCGGCCACGTCGGTGGCCACCAGTACCGAACAGCTGCGGTTGGCGAACTGCACCAGCACCTGGTCGCGCTCGCGCTGCTCGAGTTCGCCGAACAAAGCCAACGCGCTGAAGCCCTGCTCCTTCAAATAAGCCACAAGTGCGCGGCACTGCGACTTGGTGTTGCAGAACGCCAGCGTGCTGGCCGGTCGGAAGTGCCGGAGCACCTGCGCAACGGCGCCCAGGCGGGCTTCGTCATGGTCGCTGTCGGGCACCTGGTACCAGCGCTGCTGTATCTTGGTTTTTTCATGCTGGGCCTGGACCGTGATGGTTTGCGGCGCCTTCATGAACTGCTGGCTCAGCTTGGCGATGCCTTCGGGGTAGGTGGCCGAGAACAGCAGGGTTTGCCGCTCTTTGGGGCATTGCTTGGCGACGGTGACGATGTCCTCAAAAAATCCCATGTCCAGCATGCGGTCGGCTTCATCGAGCACCAGGGTGTTGAGCGCTTCGAGCGTGAGGTTGCCGCGCGCCAAATGGTCCATGATGCGGCCGGGTGTGCCGACCACGATGTGTGCGCCGTTTTCCAGGCTGGCTGTCTGGTTGCGCAGCGGCACACCGCCGCACAGCACCACGACTTTGGTGTTTTCTTCGGCACGCGCCAGGCGCCGGACTTCGGTGGCGACCTGGTCGGCCAGCTCGCGCGTGGGGCACAGCACCATGGCCTGCACCGCGAAACGCCGCGCATTGAGGTTGGCCAGCAAGGGAATCGCAAAGGCGGCGGTCTTGCCGCTGCCGGTCTTTGCCTGGGCAATCAGGTCTTTGCCGAGCAGCGCCACCGGCAGGCTGGCAGCCTGGATGGGCGTCATGCCGAGGTAGCCGAGTTGCTGCAGGTTGGCCAGCATGGCGGGGGTCAGCGAGAGGCTCGCGAAATCGGTGTTTGCCGCGCCGGATGCGGGCGTCTTGGAAGGAATGCTCATGCACCGATTATCGGCGCATGGGTATTCAGTGCCTTCAGGCGCCGGTTCGCGCCACGATGGGCAGGAGCAGCTGCGAGGGGTATTGTGCCGACAGATGCACCCGGTTGACGGCCGCCTGCCTGCGCTGCGCCTGGCCTTCGGCTTCGCCAGAGTTGGGGTTCACATCAAAGCGCGGGAAGTTGCTGCTGGAGATGTCGAGGCGGATGCGATGCCCTTTCTTGAAGAGGTTGGAGGTGGGCATGGGCTCGATGGTGATCTCGGCCACCTCACCGGGCGCCAGCAGTTCGGGGTGCTCCCACGAGCGCCGGTAGCGGCAGCGCAGGATGCCGTCGGTGAGGTTCATGGCGTAACCCTGCGGGTAGTCGGCATTGGGCGGATGCACATCGATCAGCTTGGCGGTGAAGTCGGTATCGGGCGCGCTCGAGGAAATCCACAGCCTGATGACGACGGGCCCAGTCACTTCGAGGTCGTCCTCGAGCACGGGGGTCTCAAACACCAGAATATCCGGCCTTGCCGCGAGCGGCAGGTAGGGCGGCTTCGCGCCGAAAATCCCGCCGTGCGTGCGCTGGTCGTAGGCACCTGCCGTCATCAAAGGCTCGCCCGAGGTGATGGAGCCGCCTAGGGTCGGGACCGGGCAGGCCGGATCGAACTCAAATGCCATCGCGGCGTATCGCAGCGGGGGTTGGACTCGCAAGCTGCCGTCGTGCTGCAGGTAGTAGGGCCGGAACTCGGTGCCGGGAACCGGCCAGTCGCCGGCCGTGCACCAGCGGCCGCCATGGTCCAGCCGTCCGCTTGCGGTGCGGCGCCCCGAGCCGCCGCCCATGCGGAAATAGCGCACCGCCGGATCGTCCGCGACGCTCGCCGGCGCATCGCCCTTGAGCCAACGATCAAACCAGGCCAGGCGAAAAGCCAGGTGGTCCCCGGCCAGGTTTCCATCGAGCGTGGCTTGCGGGCCAAAGTCGACGTCCCCGGCGAAAGTGACACTGCGCTCGCCGTGGGTCCACGGCCCGAGCACCAGCCGCGCCATTCCCTTGGCGCGGCGCGAAATGCCGAGGTAGTTGTCCGTGGTGGTCTGCGCGTAGGGGTCCCACCAGCCGCACATCAGCAGGGTGGGGATGCCGTCAAAGCTGTCGTAGTGCCCCGCGGCGTAAAGCTCCGGCTGGCGCCAGTAGGCGTCGAAACAGCCACGCTCCCATTGCTCGAACAGGTAATTCTCATATTCGGGCACCCATTTCAGCGGTGAATGCCCGCGCTTCCAGGGCATGGCGCCGAACCAGGCGGCGATGTCCTCGGCAGCCAGCGCCGCCCGGATGACGGGGTCGCGCAGCGCGGGGCCGGTCCGCTGGGCATTGGTATAGGCCCAGGTCGCCTGCTTGAGTTCAAAAGCCCCGCCGTGGCGGATGCCGCCGCGATAGGCATTGGCAAAACCGCCGGCCTCCAGGAACATCGCCGCAAGGCCGGCCGGTCGCTGGCTCACCAGCGCGGTCTGTGTGTGCGCCGCGTAGGACAAGCCCAGCGTGCCGATGCGGCCGTTGCACCAGGGCTGGGCGGCAACCCAGGCCAGCGTGTCATGGCCGTCGTTGGCCTCTCCCAGGTATTTGGTGAAGACCCCTTCCGACGCGAAGCGCCCTCGGCAGTCCTGCAAGACCACGGCATAGCCGCAGCGCGCGAACCTCGCCGCAACCTCGGCGCGGGAGACGGGGCGCGGATCGCGCGCCGTGCGCTCGCGGACGGTTTCGTTGGTTTTGCCGTAGGGCGTGCGCTCCACCAGCACCGGGAACGGGCCCGGCAGGGCCCGGCCATCGCAAGCCGGCAGGTACACGTCGGTCGCCAGTTTTATGCCGTCGCGCATTACCACCATGACATCGCTCTGGGCCGTCACCTCATGCGCCAGGGCCGCTTGCGGCCCTTGCTTCAGATCGTTCATACCGCGCCCTTCCGGTCAATCGATCTTGAGCTTGCGCTCGGCGATCAGCTGGGTCCAGCGTGCCGTGTCTTCCCGGATGTAACGGGCCAGGTCCTGCGCGCTGCCGGGTGCCGGCTCGCTGCCCTGTGCCACCAGCTGCCTGGCCACCCCGGGGTCGCGCAACGCCCGCTGCAAGTCCGCGCTGACCTTGTCCACCAGCGCGGCCGGCGTGCGGGCCGGCGCAAACAGGCCATACCAGATGTCGTACTCAAAACCCGGCACGCCCGCTTCGGCCATGGTGGGAAGTTGCGGCAGCAATGGGGAGCGCCTGGCGCTGGCCACGGCCAGGGCCGTGAGCTTGCCGGCGTTGATCTGCTGGGCCACGCTGGGCACCGCATTGATGCCCAGCTGGACGTGCCCGCCCACCAGCTCATTGACGGAAGGCGCGGCCCCCTTGTAGGGCACGTGGACCATCTCGGTCCCCGTCATCGCCAGGAACATTTCCATGGCCAGGTGGTTGGGGCCGCCCGTGCCGCTGGAGCTGTAGTTCAGTTGCACCGGCCTGCTTTTTGCCAGCGCGATGAGTTCCTTGACGGATTTCACACCGACCGAAGGATGGGTTGTCAGCACCGGGGTGTTGGTCAGCACCTTGCCCACGGGTGTGAAATCCCGGGATGGGTTGTAGGGCAGTTTGCTGTTCAGGAGCGGAGTGGTCACGATGCCGGAACCGGCCCCCAGCAACAGGGTGTAGCCGTCCGCAGGCGCCGCCGCAGCGGCCTGCATGCCCGGAACGCCGGGCCGGTTGTCGACAATGACGGGCTGGCCCCAGTACTCCGAGAGCTTGCGCGTGACCACACGCATGGCGTTGTCCGCCGCAGCCCCCGGTGGAAACGGGATGATGATGCGCACGGGCTTGTCGGGATAGCCGGCAGCCCTGGCGGCACCTGCCACGGTCAGGCCGGCAAAGGTGAAGAAAGCGGCGGTCAGCAGGAAGAAGCGTCTGCGCATGGAAGTATTCTCCGGGAGAAGGGATGTATGGTGCTGTCGGGGATGTCGGTACTCATCGAGCTGGCATCAGAAATCGTGTCGGATGCCGGCGCCCACGGAGCGGATGGCGGAGCCGGCCTTGCTTGAGTCAACACCGTCCCGGTCATAAAAGGCCTGCAGCTCGGTGCGCTTGGACAGCGCGTAGGTATAGGCCAGCTGCTGGCGCCTGCGAACGCCGTTCGGTGAAGCCTGCACATCCCTGCGCAGCAGGTTCAGCACGAGGGCATGGGCGCCCTGGCTGTATTTGGCGCCCGCGATCCAGTAATTCACATAGCGGCGTGTGAGCGCGGTGTTCTGGTATTTGTCCTGCCCGGCCAGCACGTAGGGCTCCACCGCGCCGAAAGCGTAGCGCACACCGGCTTGCCATTTGCCGGAAAACTCATTGGCCAGCAAACCCGACGGACGCGTGTCCTTTCCGAACCCAATCCCGGCCTTCAGCGGTCCGTCAGCGTAGTTGAGCCCCAGGTCCAGCGATTTGGAGCCGTCCTCGACATCGGGCGTGGCGACCGCGCCGCGCAGGTAGTAGCGGGCACGGAAGTCAAAGCCCGACAGGTTGGGGCTGGCATAACCCACCGCGTTGGACGTGCGGTTGCGCGCGTTCAGCATAGACGTGCCGATGGCGGTGGCGCCGGCATCGTTCGCGGCGAAACTGGTGATGGCGGTCACCTGCGAATAAAGGGGCGAGCCGGTGGGGTTGGCGGAATCCAGACGTCCCAGCGCCAGGGCGCCCCAGTCGCCGCGCAGCCCGACATAGCTGTTGCGATAGGCCGGAACGGTGGCGGCCCCGGTATCCGCGTCGATGCCCATCTCCATCCCGAACAAGGCCGCCAGGCCGCCGCCCAGGTCTTCGCTGCCGCGAATCCCCAGGCGCGACGCGTTGTCGCGCATTTCCGTCATTTCTCCAGCGGGAGCAGCCTTGGTGCTGTTGAGCGTCAGGCGTATCTGCCCATAGATGATGTTCTGGCCGGCCGCCGGCACAGCGGCCGCGGCGAGCAGGAGGCCACCGAGAAGGATCGCGCACGCATGAAGGTTCATGAAAAAAAGTCTCCCGTCGTTGAATGGATGGATGGCAGAGGGCTGCTGCGACGGGATTCTGGTGCGCGGGTTCTGGAGCCGCAACGCTATGATGAATCCGCATTGGGCTATGCGATTCGCAAAGAAGTGGCGGTGCGCCCGCAGGTGCAATAGCATGGCTCGGACAGCACGAACGGACGGCCGGCGACATGAATTTCAAGCAACTCGAAGTTTTCCAGGCGGTCATGGCCTCGGGCTCGACCACGGGCGCGGCGCAGCGGCTGGACTTGTCGCAGTCGGCGGTCAGCCGCCTGCTGGCCCAGTTTGAAGAAGACCTGGGCTTGCGCCTTTTCGTGCGTGAAAAGGGGCGGCTGCTTCCCACGCGCGAAGCCCAGGCCCTGCTGCAGGACACCCAGGGGCTGGTCGATGCCGCACAGTGCTTTCGCCGCCACACCGAACAATTGCGTCTGGGCGGGTTCAACCGCCAGTTGCTCAAAGTCGCGGTGCCCGGCACCCTGTCCCAGCAGCTCATGCCGTCTGTAGTGGACAGCTTTGTGCGGCAGCATCCGGGCGTGGTGCTTGAAGTGCTGTCCGGCTCTTATTCGGATGCGGAACGGGCCGTTCTGAGCCGTGAGGCCGATATGGGGCTGGTCAGGTTGCCGGTAGAAATCGCCGGCCTTCAGGCAACAGCCTGCCTGGAAGCGGAGGCCGTCTGCATCATGCCGCGGGGCCACCCGCTGGAAAAACTGGAAACCGTCGGCGTGCTGGACCTGGCCGATGTGTCGCTGGTGCTTCTGGGCCGCCAGCGGCTGATCCGCCACGAGATCGACATGGCGTTCCGGCAGGCCCGCGTGATGCCGCGCATAGGCGCCGAAGTGCACTCCGTGGGGGTGGCCTGCGCTTTCGTGGCGCAAGGCCTGGGGGTGTCCATCGTCAATGCGCTGCTGGCCAGCTATTGCCGCGACATGAATTTCAGCAGCCGCCCGTTTCGCCCCCGCATTGCCTACCAGCTGGGTATCGCCTCGCTGGAAAAATCACCGCTGTCCGCGCTGGGGGAGGCGTTCTCGCGGCACCTGGTCGACGCCATCATGGCGGCGGTGCGGCCTGAAGACTGCACGCGCCGGATCTGAAAGAAAGGGGCTTCAGCGGTGGCCAAACACCGCCGGCCGCTTCTCCACGAACGCCGCCGTGCCCTCGCGCGCATCCCGTGAGGCCGCCGCGACCATGAACTGCGCGGCCTCTATGGCCAGGCCTTCATCGATGGAGACATTGAGACCGCGCGTGACAGCGCGCAGCGAGGCGGTCACGGCGACGGCGGAGTTTTCGGCGATGCGGTCGGCCATGCGCAGGCAGGCCGGCAGCAGCTCGTGGGCCGGCACCACATGGTTGACCAGACCTATGAGCAGCGCTTCTTCGGCGCTGATGGCGTCGCCGGTCAGGATCATTTCATTGGCGCGCTTGCGGCCTATGTGGCGCGGCAGGCGCTGTGTGCCGCCAAAGGGCGGCGGAAAACCCAGGCGTATCTCAGGCTTGGCAAAGCTCGCGTGTTCAGCCGCGATGGCAATGCTGCAGGCCTCCATGGTTTCGCAGCCGCCGCCAAACGCGATGCCGTTGACGGCCGCGATGATGGGTTTGGGGTAGTTTTCAATACGCCGCGTCATGGCCTGGCCGCGCATCACAAAGTTGCGATAAGCCGCCTCCGGTGAGTTTGCAATGTCCGGCGCAAAACCCGCAATGTCGGCGCCAGCGCTGAAAGCCTTGTCGCCCTGCCCCGTCAGCACCAGGCAGCGCACGCTGTCGTCGCGCTCCAGGGCGCCCAGCCTGTCCATCAGTTCATCAATCAGTTCGTAACTCAGTGCGTTGAGTTTTTCGGGCCGGTTCAGGGTGAGCACCACATGCTGGCCGCGGCGGTCGGTTTCTATCAGCATGCGGTCTCCGTGCCTTGGGAGGCGGGAGAAAAGTCCAGCACGCCGCAACCGCGCGGCGCGCCCACAAAATAGGTCGCGGCCTGCGGCGTGACAAAGGACTGGCCGCTTTCGAGCACGATGTCGCTGTCGCGGCGGTTAGCCAGTGCATCGCTGGTGATCCAGAGGCAGCCGCCGGTGCAGGTCAGGACTTCGCCGCGCGGCAGGCGAAAACGCTCCGGGATGGGCCCGAGCTTGAGCGGGGTTTGCGGGATTTGGGGGGCATGCATGGCGGACTCCTTGGAAAGTGTGGTTTGATTCTTCTTTGGAACCGGCCCCAGCGGCCGGATGGTTTGTCATCCGGGGTATTCCTCCTGCTCATGCCGTTCACGCCGTCCCTACCATTGATGCCATGCTGAACCCTTCTTCCTCCCACGCGCTGCGCGCCATGTCGCTGGACGCGATACGCGGCTTTGAGTCCGCGGCGCGCCACCTGAGCTTTACCGCCGCGGCCGAGGAGCTGTGCATCACGCAGTCGGCGGTCAGCAAGCAAGTCAAAAGCCTTGAAGACGCGCTGGGCGCAGCGCTGTTCCTGCGCGGCGGCAAAGGGCTGAGCCTTACGCCGCAGGGCCGCGAACTCTATGAGGCGGCGCGTGCTTCGCTGTCGCAACTGGCCTCGGCCGTGGACCGCCTGCTGGCGGTGGACAGGGCCTCGGTGGTGATCACCACCACGCCCTCTTTCGCCGCGCTGTGGCTGGCGCCCAAGCTGGCGAGATTCCAGCAGCTGGAGCCGGCCATCGACGTGCGCGTCGACGCCTCGGAAGCGCGCGTCAACCTGGAGCGTGAAGGCATGGACCTCGCCGTGCGGCTCTACCCGGTGCAGCCTGGCGACGAGAGTCCGCCGCTTTTACAGGAGCAGGCCCTGCTGGTGGCGGCGCCGGCCGTCGCGGCGCGTATCCACACGGCGGCCGACATCGCGCACACGCCGCTGCTGGTGTATTACGACCCGGCCACACGTTTCCCTTGGATGTCATGGCCGGACTGGTATGAGCGCCTGGGCTTAAAACAGTCGGCGCAGCAGCCCTGCCTGTATTTTTCGCAGTACGAGCATGTGGTGAATGCGGCCGTGCAGGGCGGGGGCATTGCCATAGGCCGCACACCGCTGGTGCTGCCGCTGCTGCGCGGCGGCCAGCTCACGGTGGTCTTGCCGGGCCAGACGGTGGACGGCCTGGGCTACCGCATCATCACCTCGGCCCACAGCGCGGACAGGCCGGCGGTGCAAAAATTCCGCGCCTGGCTGGAGCGCGAGCTGGCGCTGGAGGCGATAGGCTAAGGTCGCTTGGTCCAGGCGCCTGTGGCTTCCAGCACCGGCGACAGCTCCGCCTCGCCCCAGCGCAGCGGCAGGGAAGACTCCACCAGGCGCATGGACTGGACTTTGAAGCGCATCAGGCGCTGCGCGCCGGCAAAAGCATCGACCTCGGGGCCGTCCCAGATGATGTCGGCCGTGACGGCCAGATACAGCAAATCGCCGGTGTCAAAGTCGATGAACAGCAGGCCGGCGCGCGGGTTCACCACCAGGTTGCCCAGGGTGTTGAAGAAGTAGTTGCCGACAAAGTCCGGCACCGTCAGCGTGCCGTCGGCTTCGACGCGCACAAAGCCGGGCTTGCCGCCGCGATGCGAGACGTCCACACCGCCGGCACGGCCGGCCTGGGCCTTGTCGCCTGCATATGCAGTGGCAATGAACAAGGTGTCTGCCTGCGCGATGATGCGGCGGGCGTCGTCGTCGAGCTGCGCCGACTCGTGCACCACCGGCCCCGCTTCCGATGCGGGGCGCTCCACGTACACAGGCTCACGCGCCTGGATGTATTTGGGGCAGTTGCCAAAGCTCTGGCTCAGCTCCACCGCGAAGCCCGAATCGTTAACGCCGCGAACCATGCCGTTCATGCGATTGCGCCGACGCGTATGCGGCTCTATGCCCAGCAGGCCTATCGCTGCGCCCTCGACCAGCGTGGTTTGCAAAGGGTCGCCGGCCAGCGGCTGTGCACGCAAAGTCAAATGGCGCGCATCCGGCGAATGGATAAAACCCGGCGGCTGGGCCAGCACCGAGGCCCAGGGCTGGCCGTCAGCATCCACCGTGCCCGCGATGACGAAGGGCAGTTGCTCGAAGAATTCGCGGTGCTGGTCGGGCATGAAGTCGCGAATCACGCGCGGGCCGATTTCCGCCATGCGCTCGCGCACGGCCGCTCCCACGCGCGCCTGCGCGGCACGTTCGCCTTCATGAAAAGCCGGGGCGTTCATGCGGCCAGTCCTATGGGCGTGCGCACCATGGGCACAAAACGCGGCAAGGCCTCGATGCGAGCCAGCCAGGCGCGTATCCGCGGGTAGGCTTCCAGCGAGACCTTGCCCTCGGGCGCATGCGCCGAATAGCTGTAGTTGGCGATGTCGGCCAGGGTGGGCGTGCTGCCCGCGAGGAAGGCCGACTGGCCCAGTTGCTGCTCCATCACCGCGAACAAGGCGTGCGCGCGCTCAATGGCTTCGGGGTTTTCCGGGCGCTTGAACAGCTGGATGACACGCGCGGCCGCCGGGCCGAAGGCCAGCTGGCCGGCTGCCACCGACAACCAGCGCTGCACCGACGCCGCGGCCAAGGGGTCGCGCGGCAACCACTGCTCGGCATCCGGCGCGTAACGCGCATTGAGGTAGACCAGGATGGCATTCGAATCGGCCAACGTGATGTCGCCGTCCTGGATCACCGGGACCTGGCCGAAGGCGTTCATGGCCAGAAAGGCCGGCGTCTTGTGCCCCCGGCTAGCCAGGTCGATCTCGATGCGCTCGAAGGGCAGGCCCAGCAGCGAGAGGAAGAGCTCCACCCGGTGCGAGTGGCCGGAGATGGCGACGCGGTACAGGCGTATGGGCTGCGCGGGCTGGGCTTTGGCGGAGGGTGTGCTCATGGCGGGCTTTCGGTGGGTTGCAGGCAAGAAGAAATCTCTGGGATGGATTCTGTTTGAACCGTTATCCTGAATAAATGGCCTGCATTGCATTTGACTAATCCGTAAACTGGATTAATAGCCGCCGCAGGCGTAGCATCTGGCCCATGGACAAACTCAACGCCATGCAGGCCTTTATTCACATTGCCGAACAAGGCAGCCTCACGGCCGCTGCCCAGGTCATGGAGTCCTCCTTGCCGGCCATGGTGCGCACGCTGGCCGGTTTTGAGGCGCAACTGGGTGTGCGGCTTTTCAACCGCACAACGCGGCGCATCTCGCTGACCGAGGAAGGCCGGCGCCACCTGGAAAGCTGCCGCCAGCTGCTGGCCGCGCTGGCCGATGCCGAGTCGGCGCTCTCGGCCGATGCGGCCGAACCCGCGGGCCACCTGAGCATTACCGCGCCCATGCTGTTCGGGCAAATGCATGTGGCGCCGGCCGTCACGCGTTTTGTGCAGCAGCACGAGAAGATGCGCTGCTCCATGGTGCTGCTGGACCGCGTGGTCAACCTGCTGGAAGAAGGCATAGACGTGGGCATACGCATAGGCGAGCCCGAGGACTCCAGCCTGGTGGCGCAGCAGGTGGGCCAGATACGCCGCCTGGTGGTGGCCAGCCCGGCCTGGCTGCGCCGCCACGGCGTGCCCAAGCACCCCAAAGAGCTGCTCAAGGCCAACTGCGTGCGCGTGACCGACCATTCCCCCACATGGGGCCCGTTCATGGACCAGGGCAAGCCGCTGCGCCTGGCGGTCAGTGGTAATCTGGAGTTCAACCAGATCGCACCGGCCGTGGCGGCCTGCGCGGCGGGTGCGGGCTTAGGTTCGTTTTTCTCTTACCAGGTGGCGCCGTTCTTGCAGACCAAACAGCTGCGCACCGTGCTGGAGGATTTCGAGCCGCCGCCCCGGCCCATCAATATTGTTTACCCGCACGCCCGTCTGCTGCCCATGCGCACGCGGGTGTTTATTGAGTGGATGAAACAGGAACTCAAGGAGTTCCAGTCTTGAGGGACGGCATTCAGGCACCAGGTAAGAGAAGAAGATACGAAGGAACACAGCGCATGCAGACATTTGACTTTGACCTCTTTGTGATCGGCGGCGGCAGCGGCGGCGTGCGCGCCGCGCGCATGTCGGCCCAGCGCG
>Ga0209564_1003258_pt1 | contig 11335 bp, 7 predicted proteins | sample AraplaCol_mMF_r2_FD_184272 | JGI IMG/M metagenome (GOLD analysis project Ga0209564, IMG submission 184272) | Arabidopsis root microbial communities from North Carolina, USA - plate scrape MF_Col_mMF_r2 (SPAdes) (version 3) | ecosystem: Host-associated > Plants > Roots > Endosphere | place: USA... | reverse complement strand
CTTATATCTTGATTCCGTATTTGCCAGCTCTATGGATATTCCCGGACGCACCATGCCACGCTATGTGCTGCCCGGACTGGACTTCTACGAAGGCGCACAGCTGGCGCTGGATACTTTACGTCAGCAGGGCCTGAACCTGAATGTGATCGTATACGACAGCAAATCCCGTCTGAACAGCGTACCCGCCCTGATCCGTAACAGGAACCTGGATGCGGTAGACCTGATCATTGCCTCCGTGAGCAATCCTGAACTGAAAGAACTGTCTGATTTTGCAAAGAGCAAGGAAGTGAACCTGGTATCGGCCACCTACCCGGCTGCCAGCGGTATCAGCAACAATCCTTTCCTGCTGATCACCAACAGTACGCTGAAAACACATTGCGAAGCATTGCAGAACTACGCGCAGACAGGCTTTGCCACCAAGAACATCGTTGTGCTGCGCCGTAACAATAATGTAGAAGCCCGCATGGCCGATGATATCAAAGCGGCTTATGATAAAATGCAGAGCGACCGCAAAGTACGTATCAAAGAAGTGGTATGGAATGAAGGCACTACCGATATGGAACTGTCTCAGCACCTGCTGACCGACCGGCCTAATATCTGCATCGTGACCGCACTGGACGAAGCAGGCGCCAAAGCCATCCTGCAGAAACTAAGCGTACAAAGCGCTACCTATCCCCTGCATATCTTCGGTATGCCTACCTGGGATGTGATGAAGTTCAAAGAGCCGGAGCTGAAAGGCCTGCAGCTGTACTACTCCACTCCCTACTTCAATGACAAACTGGATGCTTACAGCCGCTTTATCGGCGACTATTTCAAAAAGGTGTATAAAGCGCGCCCTTCAGATATGGCCTATAAAGGGTTTGAAGCGGCTTACTACTTTATCAAACTGCTGAACGATAAAGGCGTGTACTTTAACAGCGCAGTGAATGATCCTTCCAAAAAGGTGTTCACCAGCTATAATTATCAGCCGGTGTACCTGAAAGAGAACGAAACACAACCGGATTATTTCGAGAACAAGAATATTTACATTATACAGAAAAGCGACAGCGCAGATGTGCGCTTGAATGCGGCGAATTAAGCCGTTGTCAGCAATTAAGGGAATGCCGGAAGATCGATGATCTTCCGGCATTTTTTTTGACGCCGGGTATTTGGTAGCTTTAGTTACATGTCTGTTCTGCAATTTACTGATAAGGGCATTTACTGTGCGGCCGGCGACTTCTACATTGATCCCTGGCGGCCGGTACAGCGTGCGGTGATCACACATGCACATTCAGATCATGCCCGCTGGGGGCATCAGCATTATCTCTGTCAGCAGGACAGTGTTCCCTTACTTAAACTGCGTTTAGGCGATATTAGTGTACAAGGTGTTTCCTTCGGCGAGACCATTGCCTATAACGGCGTGCGGGTATCCCTGCATCCTGCCGGGCATATTATCGGCAGCGCACAGGTACGCGTGCAGCAGGGCAATGAAGTGTGGGTGGTAAGCGGAGATTACAAAATAGAGAACGACGGCCTCTCGGGGCAATTTGAGCCCCTGCCCTGCCAGGTATTCATTACGGAAAGCACGTTTGGCCTGCCTATTTATAACTGGCAGCCGCAGGGGATGATCTTCAGCCAGATCAGGGATTGGATCAATGAAAACCGGGAAGCGGGAAAGAGCAGTGTGCTGCTGGCTTACAGCCTGGGTAAGGCGCAACGGCTGATGTACAATTTAGCGGATAGTGTGGATCGTTTTATGGTACATGGGGCTATTGATGTGGTGCACCAGGTGTTGCTAGCCAACGGGCATTCATTACCTCCGGCACAACGCATTACACCGGATACGCCGAAGGCGGATCTGAAAGGCAGTGTGATCATCGCGCCGCCCTCGGCAGCGGGGAGTGTGTGGATGCGGAAGTTCAATCCTTATGCGCTGGGGATCTGCAGCGGATGGATGCAGGTACGGGGGCATATGCGAAGACGTAATGCGGATGCGGGTTTTGCCTTGTCCGACCATGCGGATTGGACGGGCTTGTTGCAGGCGGTGAAGGCGACAGGTGCAGAGAAGGTGTTTACCACACATGGGTTTAGCAGTGCGTTTGCAAGGTATTTGCAGGAGAATGGAATAGAGGCAGCGGAGGTGAAGACGGAGTTTGGAACGGAGGATGAAGAGGAAGGAGGAGAAGAGGGGTCTTCAACATAACGTCATTGCGAGAAGCAATGACGGGGCTTGTACACAGGCAAATATCAAATAGCCATCATGAAAGCATTCACTCACTTAGTCCAGGTTATCAGCAACAGCACAAAAACCAATGAAAAGCTGGATGCCTTACGCCGTTATTTCGCTACAGCGGATGACCGGGATAAACCATGGGTACTGGCGCTCTTCAGCGGCAGACGGCCCAAACGTACCGTGAATAGCACACAATTGAAGAACTGGTGTATACAGGCCGCAGGCTTGCCGGAGTGGCTGTTTGAAGAATGTTATCACACCGTAGGAGACCTCGCAGAAACCATCGCATTACTGCTGCCGGAAACAGGACAACTATTATCCACTCACCCGCTGCATTATTGGCTGGAGCAACTCATCGCCATAGAAAAAGCACCGGAACCGGAAAAACAACAATTCATCCTACAAGCATGGCAGGAGCTGGAGACCAATGAGCGATTTGTATTCAATAAGCTCATCACCGGCGGTTTCCGTATAGGCGTATCGCAACAGATGATGGTAAATGCATTGGCGCAAACTTACGATATACCACCTGCCACACTCTCCCATATGATCAGCGGTAACTGGGACCCGCGGCAAACCAGCCTGGACGCACTCTTACATGAAAATCATGCGGGCGCTGATGCTTCCAAGCCTTATCCTTTTTACCTGGCTTATGCACTGGAAAGTGAACCAGGTACACTGGGCGCTCCGGAAGAATGGATAGCGGAATGGAAATGGGATGGCATCCGCGGACAACTCATCAAACGTAATGACCAGCTGTTTGTATGGTCAAGAGGAGAAGAACTGATCACGGAAAAGTTTCCTGAATATGCGCCGCTGCTGAATATACTGCCAGAAGGCACCGTAATAGATGGCGAGATACTGACTTATAGCAATAATTTCCCGCTTCCTTTCCAGTTCCTGCAAACCCGCATCGGCCGCAAGAACGTCACCAAAAAACAGCTGCAGGAAGCGCCGGTAGTATTCCTTTCTTATGATCTGCTGGAATGGGAAGGTAAAGATATCCGCGAAACGCCCTTGTTGGAAAGGCGGCAGCTGTTAACACAACTGGTAGAAAAGATCAATCATCCCGCCCTGCGCTTATCCCCCGTCATCACTTTTGACAGCTGGGAACGGCTGACGGAATTACGCCAACAGGCCCGGGATCAGGGCAGCGAAGGATTAATGCTCAAGAGAAGCAATTCCAGCTACCAGGTAGGCCGTAAACGGGGCGACTGGTGGAAATGGAAGATAGACCCCTTCACCATTGACGCGGTGATGATCTACGCACAGAAAGGGCACGGCCGCCGTGCCGACCTCTATACAGATTATACTTTTGCCGTGAAGGATGGCGGGCAGCTGGTGCCATTTACTAAAGCCTATTCAGGGCTTACAGACAAGGAGATCGGCGAAGTGGACTATTGGGTGAAAAGGAACTCGCTGGAGAAATTTGGCCCTGTAAGAACCGTAAAGCCGGAGCTGGTATTTGAGATCGCTTTTGAAGGCATTGCCGCCAGTAACCGCCACAAATCAGGCGTAGCCTTGCGCTTCCCGAGAATTCACCGCTGGAGGAAAGATAAATCGCCACAGGAGATCAATACCCTGGAAGACCTGCAGCAGCTACTGCAACAATACAAATAAATCACTCCCATATTGGTAAATAAACGCCTACATACTGAAGCATCCTTCCTTTTCAGCATCGCCCGGGGAGATGAGAAGGCCTTTTCGCAACTGTTTCATTCGCATAAGCAGCTGGTATACAATGTAGCCTGGACCTATACAGAAAACAAAGCCTTATCAGAAGAGATCCTGCAGGATGTATTCCTGATCATCTGGAAAAACCGGGAGCAGCTTACCGCCATCAATGACCTGGCCGCTTACCTGTATACCATTGCCAGGAACCGGTCCTTAAGGGTATTAAAACAGCTGGCCGCCGCCAGGACACAGGAGCTGAGCACGGCTCCCGATCTCAGGGCAGCTGACATTGATCCGGCGTACCAGCTTTCAGAGCACCGGGTCCAGGAGCTGCTGCAAAAGGCATTGGCTATACTAAGCCCGCAACAGAGAAAAGTGTTTGAACTAAGCCGGATACAAGGGCTTCCGCGGGAAGAGATCGCTAAAGAGATGGGTATCAGCAAGGCCACGGTCAGCGTTCACCTCACCATTGCCCTCCGTTTGGTAAGGGCTTTTCTGGTATCCAGCCTGGAGGTCTTTATCGTATTTATGCACCGGCGGGACTTTTTTTAAAAAAATTTTACGTTCCACTAATAATCTGCCCGGCGGGCAGTCTCTTACTATTATGCAAACAGCGCGCTTCGAATATCTTTTCCAACAGTACCTGCGAAAATCCTATACGGAAGCAGAGCGGGAAGAGTTCTTTGCGTTGTTGCAGCAGCCCGGCTACCAGGCCTTGCTGGACAAGCTAAGCGAGCAATATGATGTTCCCGCCAACCAGGCGCCTGCTGTTGATGAGCAGGCAGCTGAAGAGATACTGGCGGCCATTCTTACCATTTCAAGGCCGGCGCCAAAACCTTCCGGGCGGGTGCATTTCCTGCGCAGATGGGGATGGGCAGCCGCTGCTATCATAATTATCACTGCGGGCGCCTACCTCTTAAGCGTCCAAAGAAAAAATACAACTGTAAGCATCCCGGGTACCAGCAAGCTGGCGGATATAGCGCCTGGTAAACAAGGCGCTATCCTTACCCTGGCAGATGGCAGCGAGGTAGTGCTGGATAGCCTCGCGAACGGAGTAGTAGCAAAGCAAAATGGCGCACAGGTGGTGTTAAAGAACGGACAGCTTAGCTATGATGCTGTGGGCGAAGCCACCACTGAAATAACCTATAATACTATTACCGCTCCGCGTGGACGGCAGTTCCAGCTGGTGCTTCCGGACGGTTCACGCGTATGGTTAAACGCCGCCTCCTCCCTCACCTACCCCACTGCTTTCAGCGGCAGGGAAAGAAGCGTAAAGATCAGCGGCGAAGCCTATTTTGAAATAGCCAGAGATGAGCAGCGGCCTTTCAAAGTAAATATTGATAACGAAACAGGCATACAGGTATTAGGAACACGCTTTAACGTACACGCCTATCCCGAAGAAGCAGCTATAAAAACCACCTTACTGGAAGGAGCTGTGCGCATGATCAGTGGTAAGCAGCAGGCCCTGTTAGCGCCCGGACAGGCCGCTCAAACTTTGAGAGGGGTAAACCAACAGCCCATTCAGATCATCAACAACACAGACCTTGAGAAGGCGCTTGCCTGGAAGAATGGGCTTTTCGATTTTGAAGATACCAGGCTGGAAGAAGTAATGCGGCAACTGGCCAGGTGGTATGATATTGAGATCGTGTATGAAAGCGGCATCCCGCCTATTGTATTCGGGGGTAAGATAAGCAGGGACATGATGTTATCCGACCTTCTTAAAGTGCTCGATGATTCGGAAGTACATTTCAGAACAGAAGGCCGGCGCCTGATCGTAATGCCTTAAAGGCCACCTATTATTCAGCTGATCAACCATCGACGTTAATAACAGATTGTTATGAAAAAGGGAATCACCAACTCTATTGTGCATGTAATGCCCCTTACCTTCATTTTCTTAACGGCGCTGCTTTTGCAGATCAGCGCCAGGGCGCTGTCGCAAACCATTACCTTTTCCGCAAAGGACATGGCCTTGCAACAGGTGTTCCCCCTTATTGAAAAGCAAACCGGCTTCGTTGTCTTTTACAACAAAGAGCTGTTAAAGGATGCCCGGCCAGTGTCTGCAACAGTAAAGGATATGCCGCTGGCTGATTTCCTGGCTGTGATTTTGAAAGATCAGCCGCTGCGTTTCCGCATTGTAGGCAAAACGATTGTACTGTCCAGGAAGACCGCTGCTACCCAGCAGAACGAGCTTCCCATCAAAGGGAAAGTGACTGGCCCCGGCGGCGAAGGCTTGCCAGGCGTTTCCATCAAAGTAAAGGGCAGCTCAGCAGGCACCGTTACAGATGCCAGCGGCAATTTTGTGCTGCTGGTACCCGGCGAAGATGCTGTACTGCAATTCTCTTCCATTGGCTACCTCACAAAGGAAATAACGGTAGGCACCCAACGTAATTTCACCCTGGCACTCGAAGAAAGCGCCCGTCAAATGAACGAGGTGGTGGTAACAGCGCTGGGTATTAAAAGAGAAAAGAAAGCCCTGGGATATGCCATTGGAGAAGTGGGTGGCGATGAATTGAACAAAGCCAGGGAGCCAAATGTGATCAATTCGCTGGCAGGAAAAGTACCCGGTCTGGTGATCAATACTACAGCCGGCGGCCCCTCCGGCTCTACACGGGTGATCATCAGGGGTAATACGGAACTCTCGGGAAACAATCAGCCCCTGTATGTAGTGGACGGTGTGCCTATTGACAACAGCAATCCCGGCAGCGCGGGCACTTACGGCGGTTACGACCTGGGAGACGGGATCTCCAGCATCAACCCGGATGACATAGAAACCGTGTCTGTATTAAAAGGACCAGCAGCATCCGCACTATATGGCAGCAGGGCATCGCATGGCGTTATCCTGATCACCACAAAGAAAGGCACGAAGAAAAAAGGATTGGGTGTTGAATTGAACAGCACCAGCAGTTTTGAACGTATACTCACCCGCTTCGAGAACTACCAGTATAGCTATGGCCAGGGCAATAACGGGCTGCTACCGGGCAGCGGCGACCGTGGTTCAGTGACCAGCAACTGGGGCGCTAAGCTGGACCCCGGTGTCAGCATCGTTGGTTTTGATGGAAAAGTGCGGCCTTATTCGCTGGTGCCGAACAACATTCAGAACTTCTTCCGTACAGGCATGACATTTACCAATACGCTTGCTTTTTCCACAGGCAATGAGCAGAGCACGCTCCGCGGATCTGTATCCGATATGCGTAATACGGATATCCTGCCAAACAGTGATATGTCGCGCAATACATTTACCCTGCGCGGCACTTCCAGGTTCGGAAAAAAACTGAACCTGGACGCCAAGGTGAACTACATCCGGGAAAAAGTGCATAACCGCCCTGCTTTGTCAGACAGCAAGAACAACGCTGCTTATAGCCTGATAGGGCTGGCCAACAATTATGACCAGGCATGGCTGGCGAATGCCAAAGATGAAAATGGCACTTATTACGATTGGAACGGCGGCAATCCCTGGCGCTTAAATCCTTACTGGTCGCTATACGAGATGAGCAATAAGTCGGAGAAGAACCGCATCATTGCCTCCGGGCAGTTAAGATACGAGTTTAGTCCGGTGCTCAGCGCCCAACTCACCTCCGGTATTGATTACAGCGGCTACTATTTTGAAGAGTATGTGCCGCGCACTACACCCGGGGATATTCCCGGCAGACTGAGAAGACAGACTTTTGACAACCTCACTTATAATCACGAATTACTGATCAGTTTTAAGAAAAGCTTTAAAGACGTATCGCTTTCAGCCAATATAGGCGGCAGCATTTTCGGTATTGATAATACGATCATGGATGCTGAAGGTAAGAACATGAAAGGCGATGCGATCTCTCTGAACAGTTATCTCCAGAAAGATGTAAAGCAGTCTTCCTATCGCAAAGAGATCAACTCCGTGTTTGGCATGATCTCCGCCGGGTATAAGAGCTACCTTTATGTAGATGCTACCCTTCGCAGGGATCAGTCGTCTACCTTACCGCTTGCGGATAACACTTATTTATATCCTTCCGTATCAGGTAGCTTCATCTTTACAGACGCTTTCAAGCTGGCCGGTAAATGGCTGAACTTCGGCAAGCTGCGTGCATCCTGGGCGCAGGTAGGCGGCGACACCAATCCTTTTCAGCTGGCCTTAAGCTACAACCTGCTGGGATTACCCTACGAAGATTACGGCCTGGCATACATTGCCCAGGAAACCAAGCCCAACCCGGATCTGCGCCCTTCACGCACCAGGTCAATAGAGTTAGGTACGGAGCTTAAATTCCTGAACAACCGCCTGGGGCTGGACTTTACGTATTACCGGCAGAACAGCAAGGACCAGATCGTTACCGTTCCTTCTTCCATCACATCAGGCTTCAGGTACCAGGTGATCAATGCCGGAGAAATTGTAAACAACGGTATGGAAGTATTGCTGACAGGCAGCCCGGTGCGCAATAAGAACTTCTCCTGGGATGTGTCTGTAAACTTTGCCAGGAACGTGAACAAGGTGATCTCACTGGCCCCAGGCCTTGATGATCTCTCACTGGCCGAAGCCCGCTGGGCAGGCGCCCGCATCGTGGCCAGGAAAGGAGAATTGTACGGCGCCATCATCGGCAAAGATTTTAAACGGGCGCCCGATGGTCAGATCATAGTAGATGCCAATACCGCCTTACCCATACCAACCGACAACTTCACTGTATTGGGCAAAGGCACCTGGGACTGGACCGGTGGGCTTACCAGTACTTTCAATTATAAAGGCATCTATCTTACCGCGCTGTTTGATGTAAAATGGGGAGCAGACCTGTTCTCTATGACCAACATGATAGCACACGCCAACGGCAGTGATCAGCATACCCTGGAGGGGCGCGAGGGATGGATCCGCTCCGAAGAAGAAAGAGAGGCAGCCGGTAAAAGTTCTGCCGAATGGACGCCTACAGGCGGCTATCTGCCTAAAGGAGTAGTGGAGGAAAAAGATGCCAGCGGCAAAACAGTGTACCGCCCCAACACCCGCTATGTGAACCCCAGCGTATGGTGGCAAAACTTTCAGAATTCAGGGCAGATACCCACTCCCTATATCTATGACGCCAGCTATATCAAGATGCGGGAGCTGACAGTAGGTTACTCGCTCCCGGCTGCATGGCTGAAAAGAACATTTATGGCCAGCGCCGCTATATCTGTAGTAAGCCGTAACCCTTTCATCATTTACAAACGGGTACCCAATGTTGATCCTGACTCTAACTATAATAACAGTAATGGCCAGGGACTGGAATATGGTTCCCTGCCTACCCGGAAAAGCTGGGGCATCAACCTGAATGCTAAATTCTGATCCACGTTCATTTTTAAATATCATCACTATGTTTATCAGATCTTGTACCTGGATAGTGTTAATAGCAGCCGTGATAACAATGGCCGGCTGTAAAAAGGATTATGAAGCGCTGAACAAAGACCCGGATACTTCTACCGATATAGATCCCAATCACCAGCTTTCGTTATGCCAGCTGCAAACAACGGGCTTTCGGGATGTTACTTTGCCCGTTCTGGAATTTCTATCGCCAATGATACAACAGCATGCAGGCAGCTGGGGATCTCAATTTGGCGGCTTATACAAGCAATATGATTTTGACTCCAACAGGATGTTCTCGAATATGTATCCGCAGATGATCAAGAACCTGGTAGACATTGTTGCGCGCACTAGCGGCGATCCGGCAAAAGTGAATATCAACGCAGTGGCGAGGATATTCAAGGTGTACCTTTTCTCAAAGCTGACAGATACCTATGGAGACGTCCCTTATTTTGACGCTGGGAAAGGCTATATCGACGGTATAGACAGGCCTGCTTATGACCGGCAGGAAGATATTTACAAAGATTTCTTCCGTGAGCTGGACGCTGCCGTTAAAGCCCTGGACATGAGCAAAGACAAGGTAACAGGCGATATCATCTATCATGGCAATATAACGCAGTGGCAGAAATTCGGGAACTCGCTGCGTTTGCGCCTGGCCATGCGGGTGATAAAAGCTGATCCTGCAATGGCGAAAGCAGAAGCAACAGCGGCGATCAATGGCGCAGGCGGTTTGATCTTATCCGCTGAAGATAATGCGATCACGAAACACCTGAATATCCATAACGGTTATAACTGGGAGTTCAGGGGTAATGGCCTGTCGGCCGGCATTGTAGGAGAAGGAGAACGGCCGGATATCTGTATCGCCTCCACCTTGTGGGATCATCTTGCACAAACACACGACCCGCGCCAGTTCATCCTGGGCAGAGCCTATCTGAATGACAGCCGCCAGCAGCCTTTTGGCCGCACCGATATTACAGAGCTGCTCAAAAAAAGTGACCTGGGCTTTGCCCCTGTAAAGCCGGGTAATTTCTGGTGGGACGATTGGCCGGGTGGTTTTGCCTTACCCGATGAGCCGATATACGCACATGTAGAGGACAGATGGCTGGATTCAGAACGGCGTCCACAGATAGCGAATGCCTTAATTACTTTTGATGCGCCGGGCATTCACATCACGAATGCGGAAGTTGAATTGCTCCTGGCCGAGGCATCGCTGCGCTGGAATATCAACGGAAGCGCAGAACAACATTACAGGAACGGAGTAGATGCCGCTATCAGGTCTTTAACCCTGTACCCGGCAGTAACAGCGGTTCCGCAGGATACGATCAATAAATACATCACAGAGAACCCCCTGGGTGCAGGAGAAGCAGCGCTGCAGCATATTAATGAACAACTATGGGTGTACTATTTCATGGACGGTGTACAGGCCTTTGCCAACTGGCGGCGTTCCGGTTATCCGAAACTGAAATCCGTGAGTGATCCCTCGAGAGGATCGGAATCTGCTACCATTCCCAGACGGCTGCCCTACCCGATTTTTGAAAGCATCGATAATAAAGAGAATTACAATGCCGCCATTCAGCGGCTGGGTGGTAAGGACGACTGGACCAAACCTGTGTGGTGGGATAAATTATAATTCGGTAGATCTAAAACGAGCATCGCATGTATCATTCACGTAAATATCCGTTTGTACTATTTTTATTTCTGACCCTGTACTGCGCCTGCAAAAAAGATCCACAGAACCCGGCGCTGACGGAAGCTGATTATCCACGCATACTGGGTACCTGGACAAAGGAAGCCAATATATATGAGGGCGACACCGTACAGTACGATGTGCAGTTCTCTCCCGCCAATCTCTGCACGGCCAGCTGGAAAGTAAACGGCGTGGAAGTATGGACAAAGCCGCGCTTCCGCTTTGGATGCCCGCCGGTTACAAAAAAGGATACCCTTCAGCTTTACCTGGAAGTAAGGAATGGCGACCAGGTAAATTCCAGGAGGGGTATTATCATCTTAAATCCGAAACCTTAGCAAGGCTGCCCTGTGGGATGTGGAATATTTAGTATATTGTACAAGTAATCTAACCACTAAACAGTACAATATTCTAATGGAACTGAATGATATAGTATTAGATGAGAAAGATATGGGCATCCTTA
>Ga0209564_1003245_pt1 | contig 11371 bp, 12 predicted proteins | sample AraplaCol_mMF_r2_FD_184272 | JGI IMG/M metagenome (GOLD analysis project Ga0209564, IMG submission 184272) | Arabidopsis root microbial communities from North Carolina, USA - plate scrape MF_Col_mMF_r2 (SPAdes) (version 3) | ecosystem: Host-associated > Plants > Roots > Endosphere | place: USA... | reverse complement strand
AGCCGGGGCTTTTTGTACGCTCGCAGCCCGGATGAGCGAAGCGACATCCGGGACCTTGTTGGCCCCCGGATATCGCCGCGCTCATCCGGGCTACGATAACTTCGCTAGAACACCGCGAGATATTTCAGCAGCGACACGATGCCGATGATGATGACGATCACGCGCGCGATCTGCTTGGCGCGGCCGTCCATCGGCAGCATATTGATCAGATAAAGAACGAGAATGATGACGAGGAAGGTGACGAGTACGCCCACCAGCATCGCGAAGCCCCCTTCTGGCAAGTTGCGAACGCTATCTTAACGCCCGTCTCGCGCGCTGGTTCCATCGTCGCAACCCCCTGCAACTTCTAGTAAATACGTACTTCTACCGTACAGCGGACTGCCTAAAACTTTACCCTTTTCCTTTCACATGCGGAAACCGTTTGGGCCTCGAAGCGCAAACGACATGTGATTGCTGATTCTTGCAGGCCCCACCATTTCGCTCGTTGCCGGGGCACCTTCGCGTCTTCGATTTGGGAATGGGGGGACCTTGATGCTGAACCGTCTGACCGTATCCGCACTGCTGAAAGCGGTGATCGCGATCACGTCGGCCTGCGTGGTGATTGCGCTCTCGCTCACCGCGTATGAGTCCTGGGACCGGTTGAGGACCGCCAGTCGCATCTCGCAGATCACGGACGCCTCCGCCGACCTGTTCAAGGCGATGCACAATCTGCGCACCGACCGCTCGACCACCAACCGGCTCCTCAATTCGACCGAGCCGATGGACGCCGAGATCGAGAAATATCTGCGCGCGATCCGGGACGCCGAGATGCCGGCGATGGCCCACGCGCTCGAGCTGCTGCCGGCGATGGAGTTTCCGCAATCCGCCACGCTGGTGCCGGAGTTCGCGCGGCTCTACAAGACGGCCAGCGAGCAGCAGAAGCAGTTCTGGGAGGACGTGGCCAAGCCGAAGGACCAGCGCCGCGCCAGCCTGCCGAAGGACTACATGGAGACGACGCAAGGCCTGCTCGACACGCTCGACAAGCTCTCGAACGCCCTGGCCGCCACCGTCAACCACCAGGACGCGACGATCGACCAGTTGCTGTCGATCAAGCAGAATGCCTGGCTGCTGCGCAACACGGGCGGCGAAGCTTCGCTGATCATCTCGACCGGGCTCAACGCCGGCCGCGTCACGCCGGAGGCCCGTCTCGCCTACACCCAGTTCGTCGGCGGAACGGCCGCGATGTGGAAGGCGCTGGAATTGTCGACCTCGGGCATGCAGCTGCCGCAGGCGCTGTCGTCGGCCATGGCCGCAGCCAAGACCGCCTATTTCGATCCGCAATATCTGGCCCTTCGCGACCGCCTCGCCACCACGCTCGCCAATGGCGAGAAGGCCGAGATGACCGCGAACCAGTGGACCCCCGTGACGGTGGGCCGCCTATCGAGCGCGGTCGCCGTCGCCGAGACGGCGCTGGACGCCGCCAAGAGCCATACGCTGGAGCAGCGCAGCGCTGCGCTGCGCGCGCTGATCGTGCAGCTCGTGCTGCTCGCGCTCGCCGTCGGGCTTGCCGTCGGCGCCATCATGCTGGTCAGCCGCCGCGTGATCCGCCCCCTCAACACCATCCGCGACGCCATGCTCAAGGTCGCCGGCGGCGACCTTGCGGTCGACAGCGGCTATCTCGACCGTCAGGACGAGATCGGCGCGCTCGCCGGCGCGCTGGAGACCTTCAAGCAACAGGCGACCGACAAGCTCAAGATCGAGGCGCACGAGCGCGAGCGCAATGCCGGCGCGTCCGCACGCCAGCGCGCGATCGAGGGCTATGTCGGGGAGTTCGAGGGCATGGTGCGCAAGACGCTCGGCGAGTTGAGTGAAGCCTCCGGCGCGATGCGCAAGACCTCGGGCGACCTGTCCGCGGTGTCGCGCCAGACCAACGACCGCGTGCAGGTCGCGGGCAAGGCCTCCAATGACGCCTCCATGAGCGTCGACAGCGTGGCCGCGGCCGCCGAGGAGCTCTCGGCTTCGATCAACGACATCAGCCAGCAGGCCGCCCACGCCGCCGGCATTGCCAGCCGCGCCGTCAACCAGGCCCGCGAGACCGACGGCACGGTCCAGGGGCTGGCCCAGTCCGCAGGACGCATCGGCGAGGTCGTCGGCCTGATCAACACCATCGCGGCCCAGACCAACCTGCTCGCACTCAACGCCACGATCGAGGCGGCGCGCGCCGGCGAAGCCGGCCGCGGCTTCGCCGTGGTCGCATCCGAGGTGAAATCGCTGGCCAGCCAGACCGCGAAGGCGACGGAGGAAATCTCCGGGCAGATCGCCGACATCCAGAAGGTGGCGAGCGACGCCATCAACGCGATCCAGACCATCGGCGGCATCATCGGCGAGGTGAACGAGGTCGCAACCGCGATTGCCGCCGCCGTGCAGGAGCAGGGCGCGGCGACGCAGGAGATCACCCGCAGCACCCAATATGCGGCGCAGGGCACCAAGAACGTCTCGGACAACATCACCGGCGTCAAAGCCGATGCGGACGCCGCCGCTGCGGCCGCCGACAACGTGAAAAGCGCTTCCGAGATGCTGGAGAGCCAGAGCCGCCAGCTCGGCCACGAGGTCAGCGACTTCCTCGGCAAGATCCGCGCGGCTTGAGGCGGATTCCAGGCGAAACCATTCTATACTCTGGATATTGTCCCCACCTGGTGCGCAAATAGCGCATGGAGGCGGGTGAGGGAACACCTCGATCGGATCAATAGTCAATCCTCGGCGAAGCTAAATTCTGGCGCCACAATGACTTAAGAGTGCTGCGGAGCGCAGGCTATGGACTTGTCGGCTTGAATTGGGAGTCGGGCTCTTCAACAACCTTGGCGAAGAACATTTTCTGCAACGCTATGCCGCCATATTGCATACCAAACTCAACCACATGGGCGGTGACAAAGTCCCGGCCTGGGCGCGTGGGTATCTTCATGGTTGCCACCTCGATTGCGCGCTCAAGTGTGGTCGCAACACCTTCAAACACCAGAGGTCCATCATAGCCGGGCATCGATCTCGTCTCCTCGTTTGGTTAGATGATCCAGGATTGCATCGCACAACCGTCCATCGCTTACCCGGTCGAAAGCGGCAAACATCGGCTGGGTATTGATTTCAAGAAAATAAAGCTGCCCAGTCTCGTCGCGCATGAAGTCGGATGCCGAGAAATCGAGGCCAAGCATCGTGGCGAGACGTTGCAGCGGCTCGACGACCTCGGCATGGACTGCGCACGGCTGAATCGTCACGTCATGTGCGCTACGATAGTCAAGAGCTTGAGAGGAGAGCTCGTAGCCAAACAAAGCGTCGCCAATCTGGTAGACTCGAATTTCGGGCCGAAGCAGTCGCCGCTGGATGAAGCGGGGAAATTCTGCAGCCACCTGTTCTCGCGATTGGACGTGATCGCGGAGCGTCGTCGTCAAACTACCTCCAGCGACCGGCTTCTGGATGAGGTCCTCGTCGCCCTCGCTCAAGCTGTCCAAGTCGTTGGTGATAATAGTCGGCGGAACCGGCAATCCGCAGCGCTTGGCCAACAGCAGATTCTCGATCTTGTTGTTTTCACTTGAGTATGACCGGCGATTGAGTAGGCGTATCGTCGGATTGCTGAGAACATATCCGCGCACGGTGAAATACCAATTGAGCGATGCAGCGGTGTCGTGCATCGAGCGTGTTGCCTCGTGCAAGAATACGTCGTGACGGATAAAGCAGGACGTCGGCGACAGCGGAATTCCGTCAAGCGTCAGCATCTGACGCTCGATATCAAGATGAATGCGCGGTCGCAGCTGGGGACCGACCAGCAACTCCTTGAAATTTTCTCGCCGCTGTAGGCAGCGTCGAAGAAGCGCTCCGATATTGGGATCGAGCTGTCCACCAGCAACGAGAAGCATCGGTGGCGGCCTAGCGCTTGTCCTCTTCGCCAACGGCCTTGGTGGTGATCGGCGGATCTTCCTCGCCGATAGCTAACGTCGTGACAACATTGTTTTCTTCGTTGAGTGGCAGGGTCGTAATCGGCGGATCCTCCTCACCGATCGCCTTGGTCGTGGGACCGCCCGACACGTGGATCGGCCCCTCCTCGCCTACGGCCATCGTCGTGACGGGCGGATTCTCCTCGCCAAGAGCCAGGGTGGTAATGGGTGGAGATTCCTCGCCAATCACGAGCGTCGTCACGTCCGTCATAAAGCCCTCCCCTTATGATCGTCTGGGACGATAACACAACCTAAAAGGGAATCAACCGGCAAGCTCATCCGCAAGGACAGGCCCGATGCGATCGAGGCGCGCAGGCCAACGCCCGTAATTTTACGGCAGGAACACTGTCTAAGTTTTTACCCTTTTCGGGCCAAATGCGTTCCGGACGCGTGCGCCAGGGCACGCGCGTCTGCGCGCATCCCTTTGGTCGTTCGAAGTTCGTTGGGGGGCTGCCGTTGGTGGCCACGAACTTCGAAACGCGTACCGGGGTGTCCGATGCTCAACCGCCTGACCGTATCCACGCTGCTCAAAGCGGTGATCCTCTCGACCGCGCTCGTCGTGGTCATCGGCTTCTCGATCAGCGCCTGGAATTCATGGGGCCGGCTTCAGCAGGCCAACCGGATCGTCGCGGTTTCGGCGGCCTCCGCTGAAGTATTCAAGGCGATGGCCAACATCCGGGCCGACCGTTCGACCAGCAACCGCCAGCTGACCTCCGACGTCCCGATGGACAAGGACATCGAGAAATACATCCGCGACATCCGCGAGGCCCTGATGCCCGCGCTGGCGCGCACGCTCGAAATCCTGCCCACCACCGATCTCGCCCAGCGCGATACTTTCTTCTCCGAGCTCGGCACGCTGAACAAGACACTGCTCGCGGCGCAGGCCGAGTTCTGGATCGAGGCCCTCAAGCCGCGCGCCGATCGTCGCGCCGGCCTTGCCAAGGAGTATGTCGCCACCGAGGATGCGCTGATGGCGCAGCTCGACAAGCTCTCGGGCGCCCTCGCCGCCAGCGTCAATCACCAGGATGCGACCATCGACCAGCTCCTGACCATCAAGCAGATGGCCTGGCTGCTGCGCAATACCGCCGGCGAATCCTCCCAGATCGTCGGCAACGCCCTCGGAAGCGGCAAGATCGCGCCCGAGGTGCAGCTCGCCTACACCAAATTCGTTGGCGGCACCGACGCCGCCTGGACCGCGATCGAGCTTGCCGCCGCGGGTATGCAGCTGCCGCCGGCGCTGGCCTCGGCGATCACCGAGACCAAGACGACCTATTTCGACCCGCAATACGCCGCGACGCGCGACGGCGTCATCACGACGATCGCCAAGGGCGAGAAACCGTCGATGACCGCCAACCAGTGGAGCCCCTATTCGGTGCCCCGCATGATGACCGCCGTGAGGCTCGCCGACGCGGCCCTGCAGGCGGCCAAGGACCATTCCGCCGCCCAGCGCGCGACGGCCGTGCAGTGGCTGATCATCAACACCGCCCTGCTCGTCGCCGCGATCGTCCTGACCGGCGCTTCCATGCTGGCGGTCAGCCGCCGCGTGATCACGCCGCTGCACCGGATTCGCGACGCCATGCTGAAGGTGGCCGGCGGCGATCTCGCGGTCGACAGCGGCTATCTCGACCGGCACGACGAGATCGGCTCGCTGGCGGGCGCGCTCGAGACGTTCAAGCAGCAGGCGATCGACAAACTCAAGATCGAGGAACAGGAGCGCGAGCGCAACGCCGGCGCCGCCGCGCGCCAGCGCGCGATGGAGGCCTATGTCGGCGAGTTCGAGGGCGTGGTGCGCAAGTCGCTGGGCGAGCTGAGCGAAGCCTCCGGCGAGATGCGCAAGACCTCGGGCGACCTGTCCGCGGTGTCGCGCCAGACCAACGAGCGCGTCGAGATCGCCGGCAAGGCGTCCAACGACGCCTCCATGAGCGTCGACAGCGTGGCAGCCGCCGCCGAGGAGCTCTCGGCCTCGATCAACGACATCAGCCAGCAGGCCGCCCATGCCGCGGGCATCGCCAGCCGCGCCGTCAACCAGGCCCGCGAGACCGACAGCACCGTTCAGGGGCTGGCGCAGTCCGCAGGGCGCATCGGCGAGGTCGTTGGCCTGATCAACACCATCGCGGCGCAGACCAATTTGCTCGCGCTCAACGCCACGATCGAGGCGGCACGCGCCGGCGAAGCCGGCCGCGGATTCGCCGTGGTCGCATCCGAGGTGAAGTCGCTGGCCAGCCAGACCGCGAAGGCGACCGAAGAGATTTCCGAGCAGATCGCCGACATCCAGAAGGTCGCGGGCGATGCCATCAACGCGATCCAGGCGATCGGCGGCATCATCGGCGAGGTCAACGAGGTCGCGACCGCCATCGCCGCCGCCGTACAGGAGCAGGGTGCGGCGACGCAGGAGATCACCCGCAGCACGCAATATGCGGCGCAGGGCACCAAGAACGTCTCGGACAACATCACCGGTGTGAAGGCCGATGCCGACACCGCAGCCGGCGCGGCGGACAACGTCAAGCAGGCCTCCGAGACGCTGGAGACGCAGAGCCGCCAGCTCGGCCAGCAGGTCAGCGACTTCCTGGGCAAGATCCGCGCGGCGTAGGGCTCGCGCGCCATTCTCGGCGTCGTCCTGGCGAAAGCCAGGACCCATAGCCACCGTCCTATGCAATGGGCAAGCTGGTGGCCAGCGGCGTGCCGCCACCTCGGCAGTCGGGGTAATGGGTCCTGGCTTTCGCCAGGACGACGTTGGCGGGCGTTACCGCCCCTACTCCTTCGCCACCACCGGGACCTGACGGAATTTGGCGCGGACGGACTCCGGCAGCGGCGAGAAATTCACCGCGACGCCGCGGCGGTCGTTGGCGCTACGGTTCGCGACCACCAGGCCATCACTGCCGGCGACGATGTCGCCCTTGCGCAAGGTGGGATCGTCCTCGACCTTGACCTGGGCGAGACCGACCGGGTCCTTGCCGTTGCAGGTGCAGCCCGCGACGATCTCGTTGCGATAGCGGAACGCGTTGGGCAGGTCGGAATAGGATTTGCCCCTGTCCGTCGTGGCATCGTCGATGTTGCTGCCATAGACCAGCGAGGTTTCGGACGCCGGGCAGAAGCTCTTGCAGGACTGCGCCTTGCTCTCGGCATCGTTGCCCTGCGCCGGGAAGTAGCGACCGTCGCAGCCGCGCACACAATAGGCGGTGCCGCCGCCATAGGCGGCGCGCCGGGGCTGGTCATAGCGTGGCATGTCGTCGGTCGGGAACGGGACGCGGATCTCCGGCGGCGGCCGCATCCGGAAGCCGCCGAACAATTGCGAGAAGAAATCCTGCGCATGCGCCGGCGGCGTCAGGGCGAGGCCCAGCGATGCGACGGCGAGGAATGCCGCCGCGCCAGCCGGTTTGCTCATCGAACGTCTCTGCATATGGCCTCGCTCAAAAGCTTCAGTTCACGGACGAGGTCGCGATGTTCAGCGCCTGCCGCCCCGAAGACAGCGTGGTCACGGCCGGCCGCTTGCGTACGGGGTCGCCGCCCTTCGCCATCAGCGGCGCGTTCTTCGGCAGCACGACGACCTTGGCGCCGACATTGACGCGGCTGAACAGGTCGGAGACGTCCTCATTGGTCATGCGGATGCAGCCGGAGGACACGAACTTGCCGATGGTGGTGGGATCGTTGGTGCCGTGGACGCGGTATTCGCTCGATCCCAGGTACATCGCGCGGGCGCCGAGCGGGTTACCGGGGCCGCCGGCGACGAAACGAGGCAGATAGGGCTGGCGCGCGATCATCTCTGCCGGCGGGTGCCAGTCCGGCCACTCCGCCTTGCGGCTGACGCTCTGTACGCCCGACCAGGTGAAGCCCTCGCGGCCGACGCCGACGCCGTAGCGGATCGCGCGGCCATTGCCGAGCACGTAATAGAGGTAAGTGTTGCCGGTATCGATCACGATCGTGCCGGCCGGCTCGCCGCGGTCGAAGCTGACGATCTGCTTGCGCAGGCGATCGGGCAACTGGGCATCCTCATCGGCCGCCTGCGCCTCGTCGTTCACATAGCCGCGCGAATAGGTAGCCTGATCCTGCGGATAGGCCTGCGGTTGCATGGGGAGATAGCCAAGCGTTTGCGCGCTCGCGGCTCCGAACGGTACGACGAGCAGGGCGGTCGCGAAGGCAAAAGCGGTGGTGGCGCGCGGCGAGAAGCGGCGGCGGACGGTAAGGAACGTTGTCATGTGCTGCCCCGTTGGATGGGCGCATCAGGGTGATGCGGCTTGCCAACAAACGCAGCCAGAGCGACTCAAGTTCCGCGGCATGTCGCTGCAACGACGTCACAGTCAAGCGAGCGCAACTTCACGAAGCCGCGATGGAACCGCAGCGTTCCCTGGGCGTTTCATCGTCAACAATGGGCGCGCGGAAGGCTTTCCGTGCGGGGAGATATGTTGTGCGCGTCCTTCCCAGTGAACGTTTGATGTCCGGCAGCGGCGAAGGCGATCCGCTCCCCAGCAGCACTGCCGAACTGCCCCCGGTCATCCGCCGCACCGAATTCGTCGCCTTCGCACTTGCGGGCCTGCTCCTGATCGCCGTGGTCACGGTGCTCTACGTCGCCAGGGCGTTCTTCCTTCCCGTGGTGATGGCCTTTGTCGTCGGCACCATGCTGTCGCCGGCGGCGACCTTCCTGGAAAACCGCAAGGTGCCGCGCGGGCTGGGCGCCGTCCTGATCGTGATTGCCGTAACCACGGTCGTCGCCTTCGTCGTCGCCCTGATCGCATCGCCCGTGATGGAATGGAGCTCACGCCTCCCGGAGCTGGGCGCCCAGTTGAAGGACAAGCTCCATATATTCGACCGGCCGCTGGCGCTGTGGCAGGAGCTTCAGTTGTTGGTCGGCGGTTCGGAAGGGCTGCCGAGCTTCCAGCTGCCGAAATTCGAATGGGTGCAGCCGGCGCTGGAATTCCTGTCGCCGACCTTCACCGAATTCCTGCTGTTCTTCGTCACACTGATCCTGTTCATTGCAAGCTGGCGCGATCTGCGGCGGGCGCTGATCATGACGTTCAGCGACCGCGATGCGCGACTGCGCACGCTGCGCATCCTCAACGAGATCGAGGTTCATCTCGGCAACTACCTGCTGACGGTGACCGTCATCAATGTCGGCGTCGGCATCGTCACCGGCCTCGTTTGTGCAGTGACCGGCATGCCTAACCCGGCCGGCCTCGGTGCGCTCGCGGCAACCCTCAACTTCATTCCGATCATCGGGCCGGTCGCGATGTTCGCCGTATTGGTCGTGGTCGGCATCGTCGCCTTCCCGACCCTCGGCTCGGGCCTGCTGGCCGCCGTCGCCTTCGGCGGTATCACATTCCTGGAAGGACATTTCGTCACGCCGATGATCATCGGCCGCCGCCTGGCGCTGAATGCGCTGGCAGTGCTGCTGGCATTGGCGTTCTGGACCTGGCTGTGGGGGCCGATGGGCGCCTTCCTGTCGTCGCCGCTGCTCATCGTCGGGCTCATCCTGAAGGAGCATCTGTTGCCGGAGGATGCGCCGCAGCTGCCGCAGGCTTGAGGCGGTTTCCACAAACGGAACTTACCCGAGCACGAAACGTTTTCCGGCTATCTCAGCCGCCAACAATTCGGAGTCCCAGATGTCATCGAGTCAAGCCGAAGCCGGGATGAGAGACTGGACCGACAAAGCCACCAGAGAACGCCTCGAGAAGGATGTAGCAGCCGTGAAAAGCGATATCGCCGCCCTCACCGATCAGATCACCGACGCGCTCAATACCTTTGCCAATTCCACCAGCAAGCAGGCCAGACGCGGCTATCGCCAGGCCCGCGAGAACATGGATTCGGCGATCGACGACATGTCGGAGCGCGGCAGCGCCATGATGGGCGCGGCTCAGGACGCCTATGGATCGATCGAGGAGACGCTGGAAGACGCGATCACGCAGCGGCCGCTGGCGACCGTCGGGCTCGCGCTCGGCATCGGCTTCCTGATCGGCGCCGCCTGGCGGCGGTAAGGTCGCGGAACGGATCGAGAGGACGGCAGCGCGGCTGCGCTGCCGGTACCGGCTTGTGGGGATCTGAGGAGCAAGGCCATGTTTCAGCGCATCATCGACGGAATCAGTGCATCCGCCGGCTCGACCGCGCGACTGACGTCCCTTGCCGCGGGCGCGGCCTTCGCGCTGTTCATCACGACCTGCTTCCTCTGCGCCGCCGCTTTCATCTCGGTGCTCGAAAAATACGGTCCGGTGCAGGCCTGCCTCGCCGGGGCCGGCATCTTCTTCCTGCTGACCCTGACCGCGGCAGTGAGCTATTGGGCCTACAAGCGGCAATTGCGCAAGGAGGCCCACATCGCCGCCGAGCGCGCCGCCAAGTCCGCAGCGCAAAGCATGCTCGCCGACCCCATGCTGCTCGCCACCGGGCTCCAGATCGTCCGCGCAATCGGGGTCAAGCGGCTGCTGCCGATCCTGGCGATCGGCGGCGTCGCCCTCGGCATCATGGCGAGCCGCGCCGGCGTCGCCGACGAAGCGTCGGCCGAGCCTGCCGAATAGTCTCAGCTCGTCCGGCTGCGAACGATGCAGATCGCGGCCACCGCAAGCGGAATGGTGAGCGCGATCCACGACAGCGGCAGCCATATCCCGGTCTGACCGATCAAGGCGGCCAGCAAGCCGAACACGCTCAGGGCTGCGAGCAAGACCGGCCAGCGCCAGATCAGACCAGGCGAACGATGACCTGTCATTCGGCGGCTCCCGGCAGCGGCAAGCCTACAGCGGATTGAGGCTGCGTTTTCGCCGCCCGGGACCGCACCAGCCACAGATAGAGCCCGCTGCCGAGCACGACGATGGTGACGAGATCGAGCAGGACCCAGATGATCTTCAGCGGCATGCCGCCGTAGTCGCCGAAATGCAGCGGACGCGAGAGCTCCAGCGCGCGCAGATACCAGGGCATCGTCACCGCCGACACCAGCGCGCCGCTTCTCGCATCAACCAGCACCGGGCTGAACAGGCGGGACGTCAGCGGCTCCTTGCCCTTGGTCCAGACCACGTAGTGGAAGGGCGATCCGAACGGCGAGCCCGGAAACGCGATGCTGGTGGTGATCATGTCGGGGAATGCCGCCTTCACCGTGTCGTAGGCCGCCTGGGTCGAGGCGATCTCGGCGACCTGCGGCACCGGCTTGCCGCGCATCGGCGCCAGCATCGCGCGCACGTCGGTCTGCTGCCATAGCGCGAACAGCGGCGTCGAGAGCTCGTTGATCACACCGGTGGCGCCGACCACCAGCGCCCAGCCGAGCGTGACGACGCCGAGCAGATTGTGCAGGTCGAGCCATTTCAGCCGCCGCGACCGGGCCGCGCGCACGGTGCCGAAATCCAGCTTGCGCATGAAGGGCCCGTAGATCGCGATGCCGGAGACAATCGCCGCGCAGAACAGCAGCGCCATGGCGCCGAGAAACAGCT
>Ga0209564_1003244_pt1 | contig 11372 bp, 5 predicted proteins | sample AraplaCol_mMF_r2_FD_184272 | JGI IMG/M metagenome (GOLD analysis project Ga0209564, IMG submission 184272) | Arabidopsis root microbial communities from North Carolina, USA - plate scrape MF_Col_mMF_r2 (SPAdes) (version 3) | ecosystem: Host-associated > Plants > Roots > Endosphere | place: USA... | reverse complement strand
GCTGCGCTTCATCACCTGCGGGTCGGTGGACGACGGCAAGTCGACCCTGATCGGCCGGCTGCTCTACGACAGCAAGATGATCTTCGAGGACCAGATGGCGGCCCTCGAGGCCGACTCCAAGCGGGTCGGCACCCAGGGCGGCGCGATCGACTTCGCCCTGCTGGTCGACGGCCTGGCCGCCGAGCGCGAGCAAGGCATCACCATCGACGTCGCCTACCGCTTCTTCGCCACCGATAAGCGCAAGTTCATCGTCGCCGACACCCCCGGCCACGAGCAGTACACGCGCAACATGGTCACCGGCGCCTCGACCGCCGACGCGGCCGTGATCCTGATCGACGCCCGCAAGGGCGTGCTGACCCAGACCCGCCGCCACAGCTACCTCGTCAAGCTGCTGGGCATCCGCCACGTCGTGCTGGCGGTGAACAAGATGGACCTGGTCGGCTGGGATCAGGCGACCTTCGACGCGATCGTCGCCGACTATCGCGGCTTCGCCGACCAGATCGGCCTGGACACCTTCACCCCGATCCCGATCTCGGGCCTGACCGGCGCCAACATGGCCGCCCGCGGCGAGGACTCGCCCTGGTATTCCGGCCCGATCCTGATGGACTGGCTGGAGGGCGTGGAGGTCGAGGACGACCTGCGCAGCCAGTCGTTCCGCATGCCCGTGCAATGGGTCAACCGGCCGAACCTCGACTTCAGGGGCTTTTCCGGCCAGATCGCCGCCGGCACGGTCAAGCCGGGCGACCGCGTCAAATCCCTGCCCTCGGGCCGCGAAAGCACCGTCGCCCGGATCGTCACCAAGCCCGACGACCTGGCCGAGGCCTATGCCGGCCAGTCGGTGACGATCACCCTGGCCGACGAGATCGACGTCAGCCGCGGCGACGTCCTGGTGGCCGCCGACGATCCGGTCGCCGTGGCCGGCCAGTTCGAGGCCACCGTGGTCTGGATGGACGACGAGCCCCTGCCGCCGGGCCGGTCGTACCTGCTGAAGATCGGGACGCGGATGGTCGGGGCCAGCGTCACCGAGATCAAGCACCGGGTGAACGTCAACACGCTGGAGCACCTGGCCGCCAAGAAGCTGGAGCTGAACGAGATCGGCTTGGTCAACCTGTCGCTGGACCAGGCCATCCCGTTCGCACCCTACGCCGAGAACCGCGACCTGGGCGGCTTCATCCTGATCGACCGGATCAGCAACCGCACGGTCGGGGCGGGCCTGCTGAACTTCGCCCTGCGCCGGGCCGATAACATCCACTGGCAGCACACCGACGTCAGCAAGGCCTCGCGGGCGGCCCTGAAGGGCCAGCGCGGCCGGGTCGTCTGGCTGACGGGCCTGTCGGGCGCGGGCAAGTCGACGATCGCCAACCTGGTCGAGAAGCGCCTGCACGCCCTGGGCCGCCACACCTATCTGCTGGACGGCGACAATGTCCGCCACGGCCTCAACAAGGACCTCGGCTTCACCGAGGAGGACCGGGTCGAGAACATCCGCCGGGTGGCCGAGGTCGCCAAGCTGATGGTCGACGCCGGGCTGATCGTGCTGACCGCCTTCATCTCGCCGTTCCGGGCCGAGCGCCGGCTGGCCCGCGAGATCCTGCAGGACGGCGAGTTCGTCGAGGTCTTCATCGACACCCCGCTGGCGGTGGCCGAGCAGCGCGACGTCAAGGGCCTCTACAGGAAGGCCCGGGCCGGCCAGTTGAAGAACTTCACCGGCATCGACAGCCCCTACGAGGCCCCGGAGCATCCGGAGCTGCGGATCGACACGACCAAGCTCGATCCCGTCCAGGCCGCCGAGCGCATCGTCGCCTGGCTGGAAGGCGAGATCGACTACGAGATCTGACGACGCACGGCGCGGGGACAGGCGCATGCGCCTGTCCCCGGCCATCTAACGCCCCCTCCGCTTGGCCAGCCTCAAGGCCCCGACCAGCCCCAGCCCGCCCATCGCCGCCATGACCAGGTAGCCCCGGGTCCCGAAGGCGTCGAACAGCGGACCCGAGGCCAGGGTGCCGACGCCCAGCATGAAGCCGGCCGACAGGGCCGAGTTGATCGCCTGGGCGGCCGAGGCGCTCTGCGGCGGGGCCAGGCGCTCGATCAGCCTCAGCGAAGCCATGAAGCTGGCCGCGAAGGTCAGGGCGTGCAGGGCCTGCAGCGGGAACAGCAGCCACAGGGGCGGAGCAAAGGCGTAGGCGGTCCAGCGCAGCAACGCCGCCGCCCCGCCCAGCACCAGCAGCCTCTCGGGCCCGACCTTGCGTCGCCACGGCTCGGCGAACCACATGAAGCCGACCTCGACGGCCACGCCCACGCCCCACAGCACGCCGATCATCGGGTCCGGAACGCCCTGCTTGCGCCAGAGCAGGGCCGAGAAGCCGTAATAGAAGGCGTGCGCCCCCTGGATCAGGCCGGCGGTGACCACGGCCAGCACGAAGGTCCGGTCGCGCAGCAGGCCGCCCAGGCCTTTCCAGCGCTCGGCGGGGCCGAGCTTGGCGACGCCATGTTCGTGGACGCGATCGGGTGGCAGGACCAGGATCGAGACGGCGGCCACCCCGATCGCCGCCGCGCCGATCCAGGCGACAATGACGCTGGGCGCCATGACCGCCAGGATTGCGCCCATGGCCAGGTTGGCAACAATGAACGCCGCCGAGCCCGCGCCGCGCGGCACGCCGTAGTTGAAGCCGTCCACGCGCGAGCGCCGCAGGGTGATCACGTCGATCAGCGGGGTCAGGGTGGTCAGGCAGGTCATGCCGATCAGCCAGCACGCCAGCAGCCCCCAGAACCCCGGGGCGACCAGCATGGCCAGATAGCCGGCCGCCGCTCCCAGGGCCAGCAGCGCCAGGGGCGTGCGGCGCAGGGTGAAGCCGTCGGCCCACACCGCCAGCCCCGGCCCCAGGAACGGCCGCGCCAGCAGGGGGATGGCCAGGATGATCCCGATCTCCGCGCCGGTCAGGCCGCGCGATCGGAAATAGGTGGCGATGTACGGCAGGCTGACGCCGGTGCCGAGATAGGAGACGACGTAGAACAGGCCCAGGCGGGCTTGGGCGGAAAAACGCCCTGCCCCCACCGGGTTCGTCACCCTACTCCGCCCCGCCGAACCGCGCGGTCCATTCGGCGATCTGCTCGTCCTCGATCTTCCTGAACAGCACCTCGGGCGCGCGGACCGGCAGGCCGACCGGCAGGGTCGAAAGCTCGGCGGCGGCGTCGGTGGTCGGCCAGGCGCCGGGATAGGCCTGGCTGAAGGCCTCGCTGATCTTCTCGGCGGCGAACGGGATGAACGGCGCGGAGATGCGGGCGTACAGCGCCGCCAGGTTCAGGGCGGTGCGGACGATCACGGCGGCGCGGTCGCGATCGGTCTTGATCGCCGTCCACGGGGCGGCTTCCTGCAGGTACTCGTTGCCGACCACCCACAGGGCCCGCAGGGCCTGGGCGCTCTTGCGCACCTCGATGGCGTCCATCTGCTCGGTCAGGTCGGCCAGGCGGGCGGAGACGTCGGCGTAGAGCTTCTCCTCCAGCGGGCCGGGCGCGCCGCCGTCGGGGATCACGCCGTCGAACTTGCTCTCGGTGAACTTCAGGATGCGGTTGACGAAATTGCCCAGCACGTCGGCCAGGTCGCGGTTCACGGCGCTGGCGAACTGCTCCCAGGTGAAGGCCGTGTCGCTGCTCTCGGGCGAATTGGAGGTCAGGTACCAGCGCCACAGGTCGGGCGGCAGGATCTCCAGGGCCGCGTCCATGAACACGCCGCGCTTGTTCGAGGTCGAGAACTTGCCGCCGTACCAGTTCAGCCAGTTGAACGCCTTGAGCATGTCGACGCTCTTCCACGGCTCTTGCGAGCCCAGGATCGTGGCCGGGAAGCTGACCGTGTGGAAGGCGACGTTGTCCTTGCCCATGAACTGGACGTAGCGGACGTCGTCCGCGCCCTCGTCGGTGCGCCACCACGACTTCCAGTCGCGGTCCGGGCCGGCCTCGGCCCATTCCTGGGTGGCGGCGATGTATTCGATCGGCGCGTCGAACCAGACGTAGAAGACCTTGTCCTCGAAACCCGGACGCGGGAACTCGCCCTGGGTCACCGGGATGCCCCACGACAGGTCGCGGGTGATGCCCCGGTCGATCAGGCCCTCGTCCAGGTGCTTATAGGCGATCGACTTGGCCAGCAGTTGCCAATCCGGATGGCCGTCGATCCAGGCGCGGATCCTGTCGGCCATCTTGGTCTGCAGCAGGTACAGGTGGCGGGTGTCGCGCACCTCCAGGTTCCGCGAGCCGGAGATCACCGAATAGGGGTTCTTCAGTTCGGTGGGGTCCAGCAGGTTGCCGCAGTTGTCGCACTGGTCGCCCCGAGCCTTCTCGAAGCCGCAGTGCGGGCACGTCCCCTCGATGTAGCGGTCGGGCAGGAAGCGCTTGTCGTCGATGGAATAGACCATCTGGTCGACGCGTTCCTCGATCAGGCCGCGCGCTTCCAGCACCTCGCAGAAGTGCTGGGTCAGGCGATGGTTCTGCGGCGAGGATGAGCGGCCGAAATGGTCCCACGACAGGCCGAAGGCTCGGCCGACGTCGTGCTGCAGCACGTGCTGCTCGGCGCAATAGGTGGCCACGTCCTGGCCGGCGGCGGCGGCGGCCAGTTCGGCCGGGGTGCCGTGCTCGTCGGTGGCGCAGATATAGAGGGTGTCGTGACCCCGAGCCCGCTGGAAGCGGGCGTAGACGTCGGCCGGCAGCATCGATCCCGCCAGATTGCCCAGGTGCTTGATGCCGTTGATGTACGGCAGGGCGGAGGTGATCAGGATGCGGGCCATGGGTCTTCCGGGGGAGTCGAGGAGCGGTTGGATATAGAAGGTGGGGCCTGGAAACGGAAGCGTTGTACGGCGGCGCACTTGCCCCCTACGGACCGCTACGCGGTCGTCTTCCCCCGGAGGGGGAAGAGCGCCGGTGCGAAGGCTCCGCCCCCTCTGGGGGCGGACAGGCGGCGAAGCCGCCAGGTGGGGGCAAGTGATAGCGGGCACGATCTGTCGTCCTCACGCGGCTGGCCGCTGAGCTGATGGAAAGGGTCGCGGAGCGCCGGACGACGTCCGGAGTTCTTTGATAAATACCGTTTCGACGAAGCCGATCGCTCCGCGCGGTCGTTTTCCGCCAGCGTCCGGTGGGCAGCCCTGTTGAGGCTTAGCCGGACCCGGTCTCGATCCCTTTCGGGAGAAACCAGACGCCGGGGGCGCGGGCCTATGGGCAATTCACGCGCTTTGTCCCCGGTCGACGCCGACGGCGGGCGGGCTCCCCAACGATGGAAGGCCCCGGACACGCTGGAGTAACCCCCTCCAGCCCAGTCCCGCTCGATCGCCCCCCGCCGCCGCATCGGTCGCTGGCCATGCGCCCTTTCCCTGCGTCGAGGTGAGTAAAGGATACGGCCGGTCCGAGAGGGTGCGGGGATTAAAGTTTTAGCGCCGCGATTTCAGCGGCTTGGTCGTCGCATTGACGGGGACACGCCGCAAGGGCGTGTCCCCGGCCGATGCTACCGCCCCTTCAACTGCCGATCGAAGAACTCCAGGTGGGTCTTCAGCACGTGCAGGCCCTTGGTCTTGCTGCCGGGCGCGCTGTGGCGCTCGCCGGGATAGAGCATCATCTCGAACGGGATGGCGTTCTTCTGCAGGGCCGCGATCAGGCGGGTGCTGTTCTCGAAGATGACGTTGTCGTCGGCCATGCCGTGCAGCAGCAGCAGGCTGTCGGGCTTGAGGTTTTTCAGGCGGCCCAGCACGTCGGACGCGGCGTAGCCGTCCTTGTTCTCGTCCGGCTTGCCCATGAACTGTTCGGTGTAGTGGGTGTCGTAGAGGCCCCATTCGGTCGGCGGGGCGCCGGCGGCCCCGGCCTTGAACGGGGTGTCCGGCGCGGTCATTAGCATCAGGGTCATGAAGCCGCCGTACGACCAGCCCATCACGCCCAGCCTGTCGGCGTCGACATAGGGCAGCGACCGCAGGAACCGGGCGCCGGCCAGCTGGTCCTCGACCTCGACCGTGCCCATGCGGCGGTCGAGCGCCCGCTTGAACCTGGCCGAGCGGTTGGCGCTGCCGCGGTTGTCCAGCTTGAAGACGACGTAGCCGTCCTCGAGATAGGGCCGCTCGCCGACCTTCTGCCAGGACCGGCTGACGGTCTGGGCATGCGGGCCGCCATAGACCGAGACGATGGCCGGATACTTCCTGGCCGGGTCGAAGCCGATCGGCTTGAGGATCTCGTAGTGCAGCACCTCGCCGTCGGACGCCGTCAGCGTGCCGTATTCCGGAACGGGCAGGGTGGCGGCGTAGGGCCAGTAGGGATGGCCCTCGGCCAGCCTGTTCTCCTCGATCCACCGCACGCGCTTGCCGCTGGCGTCATAGAGCGCGGTCTGGGGCGGGGTCTTCGGATCGCTGTAGCCGGCGGTGAAGGCGCCGCCGGTCTCGGCGACCTTGGCGGTCCACCAGCCGCCGGCCGGGGTCAGGGCCTTGGGCTTGCCGGGTTTGGCGTAGCTGACCTCGTAGATCCGCCGCTCCAGCGGGGTGTCGATCGAGGCGCTGAAGATCGCGACCTTGCGCGCTTCGTCGACGCCCTCCAGGGCGTTGACCGGCCAGTCGCCTTTGGTGACCTGAGCGATCAGTTTGCCGTCGGCGGCGTAGCGGTAGAGGTGCTTGTAGCCTGACTTCTCGGACGACCACAGGAAGCCGCCGTCCTTCAGCGGCTTGAAGTCGTCGGACAGTTCGATCCAGTGGGCGTCGGTGTCGGTGACGATCGTCTTGCCCTGGCCCGTGGCCGGGTCGCAGGCAATCAGCTCCAGCGTCTTCTGGTCGCGGGTCTGGCGCTGGACGTACAGGGTCTTGCCGTCCTCCGACCAGTCGACGCGGGCGACATAGATGTCCTTGTTCGGACCCAGGTCGATCTGCACGATCTTGCCGGTGGCCAGGTCCTGGACGAACAGGTCGACCACGGCGTTGGGACGGCCGGCGCGCGGATAGCGCTGCTCGACCACTGTGGCGCCGCCCGGGCCGATGTCGGCGCGCGGGACGACGTCGACGCCGCTTTCGTCGACGCGGGTGTAGGCGATGCTGGTCTCGCCGGGGTTCCACCAGTAGCCGGTGAAGCGGTCCATCTCCTCCTGGGCGACGAACTCGGCCGTGCCGAACGACAGGGTGTCCTTGCCCTGGGTGGTCAGGGCCTTCTCCGGCCCGCCGGCCACCGGCTTGATGTAGAGGTTCTGGTCGCGGACATAGGAGACGAAGCCGCCCTTGGGCGAGACCTTGGCGTCGACCTCGTCGCCGGGGGTCTCCGTCAGGCGGGTGACCTTGCCGTCGGCGACGCTGTCCAGATAGAGGTCGCCGTCCAACGGCACCAGGATGAACCGGCCTTCCTCGTCCCAGCTGTATTCGACGATGCCGCGGGCCGAGACGCGGGCCCGTTCGCGGCGAGCCTTCTCGGCTTCCGACAGCTCCTTGCCGCCCGACGACAGGGCCGCCGAGTCGATCAGGCGGTAGGGCTCGCCGCCCTTGACGTCGGCCGCCCACAGGTCCTGGACGTTGGCCGCCTCGGCCTTGCCCTTCAGATAGGTGACGCGCTTGCCGTCCGGCGACAGGGCCACGCCCTTGGCCGTGGGACCGTTCAGGGCCGGGTCGGCGAAGATTCGCTCCGGGGTGAGTTTTTCCGCCAGAACCGGCGACGACAGGGCGAGGCAGGCCGTGATGGCCAGGAGCGAGGGTCTGATCATGGCGCGGGACGCTAGAGGCGAGCGTGGCCGTTGTCAGCAGGGAAGTTCAGGGCCCTTCCCGCCAGGCCGGCGGGCCGAAAGGTGCGTCAGCTCGCCGCGCTGCGAAGGAAAGACTTGCCATGACGCCGCTGTTAGCGCTAACAGGAGCCCGTGAGGCGCCGAGCGCCTCTGCCCTTCCTGGGCGTTTCCTCCCTAATGAACTTCAGCCCGGTCTTTTTGGCCGGGCTTTCTTTTTGGGCGATCGGAAAGATGCTAGCTCTTGGCCGAGGCCTGAGAGGATGTCCGATGAGCGCCGGCAAACCGCCCAAGAAGAGCGACATGCTCGAGGTCCGTCTGCCCCACGCGACCAAGGTCGCGTTCATGGCGCGCTGCCGTGAGACGCGCCGCACCGCCAGCGAAGCGGTCCGCGTCTTCATCGAGCAGGAACTGGATGGCCGGACCGGCAAGCCCCGCCGGCCCAACCTGGTCTGGCGCGTGCTGGCCGCGGCCCTGGCCGGCCTGGCTGTCGGCGCGGTCGCCGCCCCCTCGCTGGCCCGGCCGATCCGAGCCCAGGCGGCGTTCGACCGTCTGGACGCCAACCACGACGGGGTGTTGAGCGTTGAGGAATTCAGCCGGCGCTGACGGCGGCCGCGCCCAGACCTAGCGGATGGGCTTCAGGAAGCGGTCGAACTGCAGGTCCAGCCATGTCCAGGGCTTGAGGATCGTCGCGCCCGGCCGCCATGACAGCAGCACGAAGCCGGCCTTGCCGACCAGGTTCTCGGCGGGCAGCAGGCCCACGCCCAGTTCGCGCGGCCAGCGGCTGTCCAGCGAGTTGTCGCGATTGTCGCCCATCACGAAGTACTGGCCCGCCGGCACGACATAGCGGTCGGTGTCGTCGCCCGGCTGGCGGGGCCCGCCATCGTAGGTGACGTAGGCGCGGCCGTCCGGGGCGGATTCGCCGACCGCCAGCACCGGCCGGCCCGGCGCGTCGTGGTCTCGCGTCACGCCCAGGGGCGTCCGCGGCAGGGGTTGGTCGTTGACGAAGACCTGGCCGTCGCGGACCTGCACCCGGTCGCCGGGCAGGCCGATCACGCGCTTGATCCAGGTCTGGCGCGGGTCGCGCGGCAGCCGGAACACCACCACGTCGCCCCGCCGGGCGGTGCGACCCAGCAGGCGTCCCCCGAACACCGGCGGGTTGAGGGGAAACGATGCGCGGCTCCAGCCGTAGGCCAGTTTGGAGACCACGATGTAGTCGCCGGTGACAAGGCCCGGCTCCATCGAGGACGAGGGGATGGTGAAGGGCTGGAAGACCACGATCCGCAAGGTCAGGGCGATGGCCAGGCCAAGGCCGGTGGTGCGGGCGATGTCGATCGCCTCGCGGCGAAGGCCGGGTTGGGCGGGAGCGCGGGAAGGGGAAGCTGTATCGGTCATGCCCGAAGGACGCGCCGCATCACCGCAAGACGCCAGGAAAGCCTTGTCGGGACGGCCGCAAAATCCTGTCCGGACAAGAAAAGGCCGGACAGCTTTCGCCGCCCGGCCTCGATTTCCGTGTGATCCTAAGCCGCTAGAACTGCTTGCGGATCGTCACGAAGCCCTGGCGCGGGGCGCCCGGCAGCAGGGTCATGGCCGTGCCGCCGCGGTCGGCCTTGGACGCGCCGCCCGATCCCACCGTCGAGATGTAGTCCTCGTCGGCCAGGTTGGTGACATTGGCCTGCACCTCCAGCCCGCGCAGCAGGCCCTGTTCGGCCTGGAAGCGGTAGCCCACCGTCAGGTCGGCCACGGTAAAGCCGTCGACCTTGCCGCCGTCGTTCTCGAAGGTGTACCAGCGCGAGCTGGTGTAGCTGACGCCGAGATTGGCGAAGAAGCCGCCCTGGTCGTAGGCCAGCGTGGCCTTGACCAGGTTCTTGGGCGTGAAGACCACGTCCTTGCCCTTGGTGTGCATGGCCACCGAGCCGCCGGCCCCGGGGACGTCGTCCTTGTAGGTGGAGTCGTTGTAGGCGTAGGAGCCGTAAAGCGACCAGGCGTCGGTGATCCGGTACTGGCCGGCCAGCTCGATCCCCTTGGTCTCGACCGCGCCGACGTTCGACAGCACCGCCGGCAGGCCCAGGATCGGCGGGGCCGTGCTGGCGCTGGCCAGGCGGTTCTCGAAGTCGACGTGATAGAGCGCGGCCACGCCCTGGAAGCGGTCGTTCTTGTAGCGGACGCCGCCTTCGAAGGTCTTGGCGGTTTCCGGCTCCAGGTTGTCGCGGACATAGTTCACCGCCGCCTGGTTCTGCGAGGCGAACGGGCCCGAGGTGGCGGCCGAGACATAGGCGGCCATGTTCTCGGTGTAGCCGCCGAACAGTTCGACGCCGTTGTTCAGGTCATAGACGACGCCGACCTGCGGCAGGAAGCTGTCCTTGGACTCGATCTTGCCGCTCATGGGGCTGCCGGCGATGGTCGAAACCTCGTTCTCGACCTTCAGGGCCTTGAAGCCGAAATTGACCTTCAGGGCGTCGTTCACCGTCCAGACGTCCTGGATGTAGCCGGTCGTGGTCCTGGTGTTGAACCGGTATTCCCACGAGGTCTTAAACGGGTTGGACTGGAAGTCCAGCGGATCGCGCGACGGCTTGGCCAGGGTCTCGGCGTAGAACCGGCGGGCCTGGTGGAAGTCGTTGTCCTCGATCCAGAAGCCGGCGCTGAGCGCATGGGCGCCCAGGTCGGCGTAGACGTCGCCGATCAGGCCGGCCCGGTCGATGTCGTACTCGGTGGTGCGGATCGACAGCGGGGCGGCGGTCGAGCCGGTCGTCCCGTAGCCCGGGCTGACCGTGTAGGGCGTGTACCACAGGCCCTGGCCCCGGTTCTTGTGGCCGTAGGCGGTGAGGTCGACGCGGACCTTGTCGCCCACATTCTGCTTCAGGGTGACGGCGTAGAGATCATCGTCGCGGATGCCGGCGCCTGCATAGTAGGCGTCGTCGGGATTGGCCACGCCGTAGGCGGCGTAGGGGTTGGTTCCCACGCCGGTCCAGTAGCCCGAGGACGGGTCCAGCTGGCCCGACAGGTAGTTGGCCGGGTTGTTCAGCGCCTGACCCACGCCGATCGCCTTGTTCCAGTCGGGCTGGAAGTTGTCCCAGTCGCGGCCCAGGCGCTTGATCATGTCGAACGACATGTCCTGGTAGTCCTGCTCGCGGCGCTCGGAATGGTTCCAGAACGCGGTGATCGAGCCGACGTCGCCGATCGGCAGCACGAACTTCAGGTCGTACTGGCGCTGCTTCTGCTCGCCGCCGCCCTTCCACTTGTCGGACTTCTGGTCGACGACCGAGACGTAGGCGCGCAGGCCGGCCAAGGCTTCGATCGCGCCGGTGTCGATGCGGCCGAACAATCGGTGCATCGAGTCCGAACCGGCCGTGGCGTCGGTCTGGACGTGGAACTCTTCCGACGGGGCACGCGAGAAGAATTGCAGCGTGCCGCCCAGGTTCGAGGTGGAGGCGGTCGACAGCGAACCGGCGCCCTGGGCCAGTTCGACCTTGCCGAGATCCTCGCTGGCGACGGCGCGGCTGATATGCAGGCCGTTGTAGTTGCCGTAGCTCATGTCGCCCAGCGGCACGCCGTCCAGGGTGAAGCCCAGGCGGCTCTGGTCGAAGCCGCGGATGGCGACGCGGGTCGACCACTCGTAGGCGCCGAAGGCGTCGGCCGACTGGAAGCTGACGCC
>Ga0209564_1003243_pt1 | contig 11379 bp, 10 predicted proteins | sample AraplaCol_mMF_r2_FD_184272 | JGI IMG/M metagenome (GOLD analysis project Ga0209564, IMG submission 184272) | Arabidopsis root microbial communities from North Carolina, USA - plate scrape MF_Col_mMF_r2 (SPAdes) (version 3) | ecosystem: Host-associated > Plants > Roots > Endosphere | place: USA... | reverse complement strand
TTCTATCTCGCGCGGCTGCTCGATCTCGACGTGGAAGCCGGCGAAGAGAGCCTCGAGGTGCGCCTCTTCGAAGAGCATGAAATTCCATGGGACGACATCGCGTTCCCAACCGTCGCGCAAACCCTGCGCTTCTTCTTCACCGACCGCGCGTCGGGCAACTACGGTCTGCACACGGGCGACATCTTCCGCTCGCTGCGCGACGGCTGACCACAACGACAGCTGTCGCATGGTTCCCTGGCTAGGCCCCGACGACCCGTTTCCGCCCGTCGAACGCGCGCTATCCGCGGCGAGCGGCGCGCCGGGCCTGCTCGCGGCAAGCGCGGACCTGCTGCCGTCGAGACTCATCGACGCGTACCGGCGCGGCATTTTTCCGTGGTACTCCGACGGTCAGCCCGTGCTCTGGTGGACGCCCGACCCGCGCATGGTCCTGCGCCCGCGCGAATTCAAGATTTCGCCTTCGCTGAAAAAGACGCTCAAGCGCGTGTTGCGCGACGACGCCTGGGAAATCCGCGTCGACGCCGACTTCCCCGCCGTGATGCGCGCCTGCGCGCTCACGCCGCGTCACGGCCAGCGCGGCACGTGGATCACGTCGGACGTGATCGACGCCTACACGGCATTGCACCGCCGGGGCGAGGCGCACAGCATCGAAACGTGGCACGAGGGAAAGCGCGTCGGCGGGTTGTACGGCGTGTCGTTCGGCAAAATGTTCTTCGGCGAATCGATGTTCGCGGACGTCACCGATGCATCGAAAATCGCGCTCTCCGCGCTCGTCTTCCACTTGCGACGTCACGAAATAGAAATGATAGACTGCCAGCAGAACACGTCGCATCTGGCGTCGCTGGGCGGCCGCGAGATCGCGCGCAAGGCGTTCGTCGCGCATGTGCGCGCAAGCGTCGACGCAGCGCCGATCCCCTGGTCGTTCGACAAGACCGTCGTGCGCGATCTTTTTGCGCCGGCGGCGTGATGCGCAGCGTCGTCGAGGGCCGACGCCGCGTGTACGATGACAATCGCCATGGACGCGTCCGCCGGGCACGCTGCAAGCTACCGTTGAGCAGCAAGCCGGATTGGGCAAATCCAGAAACGCTTCGAGAGCTGCTAACGTGACTCACCCGAATGAGCTGCCGCTTTCACCGCTTTCGGCGCTGCAATTCTATGCAACAGCGCCTTACCCTTGCAGTTATCTGGAAGGGCGCGTCGCGCGCTCGCAGGTTGCGACGCCCAGCCATCTGATCAACTCCGACGTCTATACCGAACTCGTGCGCGCGGGCTTCCGCCGCTCGGGCGTGTTCACGTACCGGCCGTACTGCGACGGCTGCCGCGCGTGCGTGCCCGTGCGCGTGCCCGTCGAACGCTTCACGCCGAACCGCACGCAGCGGCGGGTGTGGAAACGGCACGGCAGCCTGATCGCGACCGTCGCACCGCTGCACTACGACGAAGAGCACTACGCGCTCTACATGCGCTATCAGTCGGCGCGCCACGCGGGCGGCGGCATGGACCGCGACAGCCGCGACCAGTACGAGCAGTTCCTGTTGCAAAGCCGGATCAATTCCCGCCTCGTCGAATTCCGCGAGCCGGCCAATCCCGGTTACGCGGGCCATCCCGACATGCCCGGCACGCTGCGCATGGTCAGCATGATCGATATCCTCGGCGACGGGCTGTCGTCGGTGTACACGTTTTTCGACCCCGACCTGCCGCACACGAGTTTCGGCACCTACAACATCCTCTGGCAAATCGAGCAGGCGCGCAGTCTGAAGCTGCCGCACGTGTATCTCGGCTACTGGATCCGCGAAAGCCCGAAGATGGCTTACAAGGCCAATTTCACGCCCCTCGAAGGGCTGTTCGACGGAACGTGGAAGGTGCTCGATCCCACCGCGCTGGAACTCTCACCCGTCGAAGCCGCGAAAGCGGGCGCGCGCGGCACGCGCGGCGAACGCAGCTGATGGCACGCGGCGTCGCGATTTCGCTGCTGGCGGCCCGTCCAGACGGGCTTCAACACCGAAACGTCGATAGCCGGCGCGCCGAACCGTTAAAATAGCGGGTTCTCATTTTCAGCCGCCAGGCGCCCCGCCGTGTTCAGTTCCCTCTATCCGCTCGTACGCGCCCAACTCTTCCGCATGGACGCGGAAGACGCCCACCATCTCACCCTGCGCATGCTTGGCGCGGCCGGACGCACCGGCATCGCGGGCGCGCTCGCGCCGCATGTGCCCGATTCGCCGCGCACCGTGATGGGACTGACCTTCAGGAACCCGGTCGGCCTCGCGGCGGGTCTCGACAAGGACGGCGCGTGCATCGACGGTCTCGCGGCGCTCGGCTTCGGTTTCATCGAAGTCGGCACCGTGACGCCGCGCGCGCAGCCGGGCAATCCGCGCCCGCGCATGTTCCGTCTGCCGCAGGCGAATGCCGTGATCAACCGGATGGGTTTCAACAACGCGGGCGTCGACCAGTTCGTGAAGAACGTGCAGGCCGCGCGCTATCGCGGCACGCTCGGGCTGAACATCGGCAAGAACGCCGACACGCCGATCGAGCGCGCCGCCGACGACTACCTGTATTGCCTCGAGCGCGTCTATCCGTTCGCGAGCTACGTGACCGTCAACATCTCGTCGCCGAACACGAAGAACCTGCGCCAGCTGCAAGGCGCGGACGAACTCGACGCACTGCTCGCCGCGCTAAAGGACAAGCAGCAGCGTCTGGCCGACCTGCACGGCAAGCTCGTGCCGCTCGCGCTGAAGATCGCGCCGGATCTCGACGACGAGCAGATCAAATCGATCGCCGATACGCTGTTGCGTCACCGGTTCGAAGGCGTGATCGCGACCAACACGACGCTCTCGCGCACCGCCGTGCAAGGCCTGCCGCACGCCGACGAAGCGGGCGGCCTGTCGGGGCGTCCTGTGTTCGATGCATCGAATGAAGTGATCCGCAAGCTGCGCGTCGAAGTCGGCAGCGAGGTGCCCATCATCGGCGTGGGCGGGATTTTCTCGGGCGCGGACGCGCAGGCCAAGCTCGATGCGGGTGCATCCCTCGTGCAGCTCTACACGGGCTTCATCTATCGCGGCCCTGCCCTCGTCGCCGAGTGCGCGCAAGCGCTCGCCGGCCGCCGGGGCTGAGCCACGAACCGGCGACGCGCGAACAGACGGCTAGCGGCGCATCGGTGAAACATCGCTATCGCGCCGCCACCGCATCGAGCCGTGCGCCGAACCGGTCGAAGCGCGGCTCGTAGAAGTGATCCGGGTCGAGCGAAAACGCGACGCGGCGCGTGCGGCCCATCAGCTCTTCACGCGGAAAGAAACCAAAATAGCGCGAATCCGCGCTGTCATCGCGATTGTCGCCGAGCATCAGATACTCGCCCGCGGGCACCGTCACGGGGTCGAACGAGCGGCGCGGGCTCGGCGCGACTTCCGAGAGCCGCACGACATGCGCGACGCCCGCGAAACGCTCGGTCAGATAGTCGCCGGGCGAAGCGGCGTCGCCGGGCAGCGGCGCGAGCGCCAGCGGCTGATAGCTCGCCCGCACGCCGTTCACGTACAGCACGTTGTCGCGCATCGCAACGATGTCGCCAGGCAGGCCGATCAGGCGCTTCACGATCAGTTCGTGCGCGGCGGATGAATCGATCGTCACGATGTCGCCGCGCTGCGGCTCATGCAGATGCGCGATGGCAATGTGCGTGAGCGGCACGCGCAGATCGTAGGCCATCTTGTCGACGAGAATGCGGTCGCCCTCGCGGATGGTCGGCAGCATCGAACCGCTCGGCACGACGTTCCAGTCGGCGATCGCGCTGCGAAACAGCACCATCAGAACGATAAATGCGACGAGACTCTTGTACTCGCGCCACAGCCGGGCCAGCATGCGCATCATCGCGCTCCTCGAAACAGCATGTCTACGGAAGGAAAACGAAACCGGCCGGCCTGGTGGTCAGGCGCGAACCGGGCCGAACGCACCGGCGCCCGCCTGCACCCACACCCGCACCGGCCGTGACGATCCTATCATTGCGCGCACTCGTCCCGCAGCGTCACTCGCATGGAAACCTGAGACCCAGTGCCGCGCGCGCCGCATCGGCCATCTCGATCATCTGCCGCGACTTCGCGTGCGTCATGATGGGACTTTCGAGTTCGCCCCGGCGAACCAGTTCGCAGAAGTGCGCGGTCTCGTAGTTCAGGCCGCCGCCTTCGAACGGCGCATCGAGCTCGACGACGCGTCCATCCACGTAGCGGACCGTCGCGCGCGCCGGGTTCCACCAGTTCTCGTGAATCGTGACGTGACCCAGCGTGCCCGCGATGAACGCATCGCCCTTGCCGAACAGGTCCAGTCCGCAAAAGAGCTGCGCGATGCCGTTCTCGTGGCGGCTGTTGAGGCTCGCGAACGTGTCGACGCCCGTCCGCCCGAGCCGTCCGAGCGTCTGCACGTCGAGCGGCGCGCCGAGCCAGTCGACGGCGAGAAACATCTCGTAGATGCCGATATCGAGCAGCGCGCCGCCCGCCTGGTCGAACGACAGCGACGGATGATCGTCCGGCACGCCCGGCACCGAGCAACCGGCCCGCACAAGGCCGATCGCACCGATGGGATCGGCCGCCAGATGGGCGCGCAGCTTTCTGTAGAGCGGATAGAACGGCGGCTTCATCGCTTCCATGAAGAGCCGTTGCGACGCGCGCGCGCTGGCGATCACGCGATCGAGCTGCGCCGCGTTGACCGTCGCGGGCTTTTCGCACAGCACATGAATACCGGCCTCGAGCGCGGCCGTCGCGTAGTGCGCGTGGCTGTCCTGCATCGTCGCGATATAGAGCGCGTCGATGCCGCTTTGAAGGAGTGTGTCGAAGCTGTCGAACGCCTGTGCGCCATGTTGCTGCGCAAACGTTTCTGCGGGAGCGCGGCGCCGCGACCAGACTGACGTCAGTCGCGTGTCAGGGACATGCGCGAGGCTTTGCGCGAAACGATGGGCGATGCGGCCTGTGCCAACGATGCCCCAGCGTACTGTCGCGGGATGCCCGGAATGGTGGTGGGTTGCTGCGTTATTCATCGGTCGCAAAAAGGTGTCCGTCCAGTGAGTGACAGCCGACATTGTCGCCGATGTCGCGTATCACTTCGTCGGACTCGCCTTCGCACGGCCTCGCGTGCTGCCTGGTCACGCTGGTACTGTCTTTCTCCTGCCCGGCCTCAGGCAGCCGCGTCCGGCATGGCACTGCTCAGGCGGCTCATCGAGAAATCGCCGCCGTTTCCGCTTCCTTCGCATCGTGCCGCTCGATCGCGTCGACCACCCGCGAATGCAGCCGCACCGTCTCTTCCCATGCGCTCTGCGGCAGATCGACGAGCGGCTTCAACGCGGACAGCGCGCCGCGAATGATGGCCGCCATCTGCTGGAAGAACTGGTTGCCGCTCGCAATCACGATACGCGTATGCAGTGCTTCATCCGCAGTCTGATGCCCGGGCTCGCCGGGCGGGCTGTTGCGGAAAGCCTCGAACGCATCGCGGATCGCGGCGATGTCCGAGGCGTTGCCGCGCGTGGCCGCCTGCGCAGCGGCGCGCGGTTCGATCAGCACGCGGAACTCGATCACGTCGCGCAAGAACGTGGGATCGGGCTTCGCACGAAAGCGCCAGTTCACGACGTCCTCGTCGATCATGCGCCAGTCGTGCATCGGCCTGATACGCGTGCCGATCTTGGGCCGCACGTCGAGCATGTGACGGGCGAGCAGCATCGACAGCGCCTCGCGCATCACCGTGCGGCTGACGTCGAATTCCTTCGACAATACGTCTTGCGGCGGCAACACCGCGCCGTACTTCTCTTCGACGATCCCGGTCACAAGACCATCCATAACCTTGCTGACCAAGGAACGTTCTTTATTGGTTTGTTCCATCATCCTTCTCCCCGATGCGGCGTTTCTCGCCTGCGATGAATGTTGATCACGTGCCCTCGTGTCATTTGTTATTTTGCGAACATTACGTTGCTTCGCTTTATCTGAATACGCCAGTCGGGAAATTACTCGACAGGGTATTCCCTCCGATCAATTGTTTCTTTCGTGTAACGCGTCGTGAAGCGAAGTCAGCAGTACATCGCAGCCAGCCTGCGCGAATGGGGAAAAATTGCATTGAAAGTACTGTACTCATACGTCGGATAATCCCTTGCGGTTACATTCGTTACGTTTGTTACCGATCGAATCAATTAGCAGTCCGCATGCAAATCGTCCGGGCGTATCGTCTCTCACCGTTTCCGTCCATTCGATTCTTCCGGCCCGCTTATCGAGCGTATGGCAAAGCTTCTTTCCGATTTGCGCTTCTGTATCCTCCTCTCTATAGCGACTCGTCATCCCGTGCAATGATGCATCGCGCTCACCCGAATCACCCATGACGTCCATCACGCGTCAATGCTTCGATGCAACACATCTGAGCGCCATTGGAACCGATCTTCAGCGTCCCTCTCTGTACGTGTACACACACTTTCTTCGCGCTTTGAGATCAATGTAACCCGTGTGCCGGACACGGCGCAGCGCCATCCCTTTCTGCTTGTCGACATCGGGAATCTGTCTGCTGTACGGCCGCGCGCCTGCACTCTCGCGTTTCCGTGTGGCAACGCACTGACGCCGGCGCGTCGCAATCCGTTAAATAGATTCAACCGGCGCCCCCGTCGCGATCGACCATCCTGGATCATCGACGGGCTCTGGCAACCGCAAGCCTATACGCCGGACCTGAGCCACTAGCGGCTGGCCTACACCCATTGAGGGCTGCGCTCATGAAAACGGTACTGCGACGCATTCTTTCCGAATGGGCACGGCTCGACGTGCCGCCCGACATGCTCGCCGACGACGCAGACCTTTATGCAGCCGGCCTCTCGGCAATCGGCACCGTGCAGCTGATGCTATCGATCGAAGACGAATTCGACATCGAGATCCCGAACCGCATGCTCACGCGCGACGTGTTTTCGAGCATCGAGTCACTGGCTGCGGCCGTGACCGAATTGCAGGGCGCGCGAGGCGGCGGCAGCCTGAACGCGCCGCTCATTCAGGCGGCCTCGGTGGGAACGTTCTCGCCCGACGCGTTGTAGCCGCCGCGCTGACCGGGACGGCACACGCTAGCGGGCGTGTTTGCTGCCGTTGCAGGACTGATCGGTCCCGGCGATTCTCATCAATGAGACAAACCGGACGCGGACCGTGCAGGTTGAAATAGCCCGGTCACGTGAAGATACCGTCAACGTTGCCCATTTGAGTTGAGGCACGCGCTCGCCAGTGACGCTACGGGTAGCGCGTTGCATCACAACGCGTTCATTTGCATGACCGCAGCGCTTCACGCGCTTCGCCCATATCGCGGGCGCACAGTACCGAGAAGACAAAGTACGGGTACTCAGCGCAACAGGCGCGATGTGCTACCGCAAAACGTTTGCGCATCCCTACGGCTTGCTGCCGCCCATCCAACTGAAGAATGACGGAGCGCGCCAACACTCGCGCTCTAGCCGTTGGGATTCGTACGACACAATCGCGCTGCAAAAATCCCGCTCTCCTCCAAAAATCGGTTTTCGGTGCGGCAGCACACTAAATTCATGGAACACATCTGAATCAAATCGCGTTCAGCGCGGAATCACTCTTCGGTGGGCGTTTCGCCCGTGTTTCACGCCTGATCGGGCTCAACAGGTCATTGGCAGGCTATTTTCAACCCATGCAAAATCAGTGAGTTACCTTGTATAACTTAAGATGAATTCTCGAATCCGCCGACAAATGCCATTGTGCAGTTTTGAAACAAAACGATACGTTTTAGGCGATTCGACGAAGTTGCTCGTCACGCTGCGCCGCACCAGCGCTCATTTTCCAGTCATTTGGCACAGTCCTCGCTAGATGGTGGGCGCAGTGAATTTGCCAACGTCGATGCAGACATTCACAACAACGGCATCGATGGATGGTTGACGGGGCTGGTCTGTACGTATCTCGCCGCAAGCCAGGCGGCAAGACATCGGGAAGCGTGCAGCGCCGGGTTAAAAAACAAGGGGTCGTGCAGGGCACGGCTTCATGCGAGGACCGATCATGTTGACGCTTCAATCCGATCTGCACGGCAATCATTTGCTCGGCGCATTGCCGTCCCATGAGTGGCAGGCCATTGCCCCTCATCTCGAACTCGTTCATCTGCGCACGGAGCAACTGCTGTGCGACTCGGGACAACGTATCCATCACGTCTACTTCCCGACCACGGCCATCATCTCGATGCTGTCGACGATGGAAGACGGCGGTTCCGTCGAAATCGCCGCAGTGGGCCGCGAAGGCATGACGGGCGTGCCCGTGCTGACGGGCGGCGAGACCATGCCGAACCGCGTGCAGGTGCAGTGCTCGGGCTTCGCGTACCGGATGACGGCGCAAGCGCTGCGCCAGCAGTTCGCACGCTCGGATTTCCTGCGTCGCCTGATGCTGCTCTACATGCACGCCCTGCTCACCCAGGTCGCGCAAACGGCAGCCTGCAACCGGCATCACTCGTTGAACAAGCAACTTTGCCGGTGGCTGCTGATCGAAGTCGACCGTGTCGCATCGGACGATCTGTCCGTCACGCAACAGCTGATCGCCGACATGCTCGGCGTACGCCGCGAAGGCATCACGGAAGCGGCCGGCAAGCTGCACAACGACGGCCTGATCCATCACAGCCGCGGCCACATCCGCGTGCTCGATCGCAAGGGTCTCGAAGCGCGCGCCTGCGAATGCTACGGCCTCGTGAAGCGCGAGTTCGACCGTCTGTTGCCGCGCCTGCGTGAAGCCGAAACGGTAGGTTGAAGTGTGCAGCTGCGCGATGGTGTGGACGGACTCGATTGCAGGTCGCGGCGCGCGGGTTTGCAATCGACAGCTTTGAACGGTTCCGTGAAGAGATAGCGTGCGGCGTCAGCACTGGCCTGGCGATCGCACGCGATCCTGTTCGACCTCGTGACGTTGCGCGCCTGCGCATCAACCGGGCGACATCGCGTCAAGCGGATGTACCCGGCTGTGAAGTGCGGCGAAGAACATCGGGTTGCAATTTTGATTCAATCTCGGACCGCCTTGCGTTCGCCGCAGTCGAGGCCATCTAACCTCGCCAATCTATTAGCAATCCATATTTTACTTAATGGATCGAAACTGGCGGGTCGCGGATGAATTCGGACGAACGGAGCGCAGACCATGTCGTGGCTGATCGCCGATGAGGGATGTCAGCCCGCTGATGTCGATCCTGTAGAATCGACCAGCCCTGCGCCCGTCGAGTCCAGACTTTCCATGCCCTCTTCTCTCCTTACGCGCCCCTCTACGCAAGAAGTGCATGTCTGGGAGTGGGACCTCGATGCTCGCGCCGACGATTTTGAACGGCACTGGGAAACGCTATCGGAGGAAGAGCGCGAGCGCGCCAACCGGTTCCGCTTCGAACGGCATCGCCGTCGCTATGTGGCAGGCCGGGGCGAACTCAGGCAGCTTCTTGGCCGCTATGTCGGGTTAGCGCCATCGGCGATCACGCTTGGCTATGGTTCGGATGGCAAACCGTTCTGCGCGAGCCAGCCCGCTGAGTGGCGGATCTGCTTCAATCTCAGCCACAGCGAAAATGCAGCGGCGCTCGCCGTCTCGAACGGTTTCGAGGTCGGCATCGACGTCGAACAATTCCGGACGATCGAAGAGAGCTTGCCGCTCGAAGTATTCTCCGCGCGGGAGCGCGCGCAATTCGCCGCCCTACGGGACGCGGAACGGCAGGACGTCTTCTTCGAAAGCTGGGCGCGCAAGGAGGCCTGCCTGAAGGCGCTCGGCACGGGCTTCATCCTGCCACCGACCCACTTCGAGTTCGATCTTTCCATTCACGGCGACACGACACCGCGCCTGGTCGGCGGCGAAGCGGAGGAAGCGACGCATTGGCGCATTTGTGCCCTGTCATCGCGTCCCGGCTGCGCGGGAGCGGTGGCAGCACGACGCACGAACTGGTCGATCGTCAAAATGAACTGACGGACGGCATCTGCAGGCACGCAGCGCGGACATTGCTCCACCTGTAGCGCCCTGCAACCTCCCCGCTCACATACATCGTAGTACCAACCAAAATATTCCAACGAAAGGTACGACTGTCCTATTGACTGGCGAGTATAGCCAGAGCGCGTGCGCACGCACGAGCATGCTGAAACACGGGCCTGCCGGGCAAGCATCAATTTTCGCTTTCCGTCATGCCGTGACGCAGTTTCGCCACGCGCAACCCGACCATCAACCGTTGACCATCGCGTCGAAGCGACCGTCGCTCTGCCGACGTTGCGGCTGCTCGCACACCCATTCCCGCGACGGGATGCAGGTCAGGAGCGTCACACGATGCACCTGTTTGCGGCATGAGGCGCGGCTTGGCGCCATTCCGTACGAACTCCTCTGCGCAATGTGTTGTTGCGACGCCCGTGTGTGCGACGGCGTACGGATAGGCATCCCGCAGGAGTTTAACTTTCACTTACCGCAAATTTCGCGTTTGAGGCGTGGGACACGCGTGGACAGCCACGTGCTGCCCGCGCTTCCCGTAACCGGCCCCGCAACATGAGCGCCAAGCGCCACGCGGGGCTCAGTTCAATTCCTTCATCACACTTCTGGAGACCGGCAGATGTCACATAGAGATGGATATTTGAGCGACTTGCCGGGCGGCGCAGGTCATGCACCTGGCGTAGCGGCGCGCTTCGATGCCGTATGTGGCGAGTTTGGCGATCATGTCGCGGTGATCGACCAGACGGGTGAAGAGCAGTATGCCGCCCTCGGCGAGCGTTCGGCCCGCCTCGCAAGCGTCCTGACCAGCATGGGCCTGGAGCGAGGCGATCGTTGCGCCATCATGGTTCCGCGCAGCCGGGACACGCTGGCGTTGATGCTGGCCATCCTGCGTCTGGGCGCCGTCTATGTGCCGCTGGACCCTGCCTATCCCAAAGCCCAGCTCGATTTCATCGTTGCCGATTGCGCGCCCAGGCTCATCATCGCGGAAGGGGCGGCGCTTGCCAGCGTGGGCGACCTGAATGGCGTGATGATCAATCTGGCCGAAATCGTGGCATCGTCGGCAGTTGTCGATCCCGCTCCGCTGCATGCGACGGGTCCCGACGACCCTGCCTACATCATGTATACGTCCGGCTCGACGGGCAAGCCCAAGGGCGTGATCGTTCCGCATCGCGCGATTCTGCGCCTCGTGCGCGATCAGACCTTCACTGCCCTGTCGCCGCAGACGCGCTTCCTCAACCTCGCGCCGCTTGCCTTCGATGCAAGCACGCTGGAGATCTGGGGTCCGCTGCTGAACGGCGGCAGCGCCGCGATCATCAACGAAGTCCAACCTTCGCTCGACACGATCGCCGCCGACATGGCGCGGCTCGGCGTCACGAGTGCGTGGTTCACGGCGGGCCTCTTCAATGCGCTCGCCGACTATCGGCTGGAGGCCTTTCTGCCGCTCAAGGAAGTG
>Ga0209564_1003241_pt1 | contig 11381 bp, 4 predicted proteins | sample AraplaCol_mMF_r2_FD_184272 | JGI IMG/M metagenome (GOLD analysis project Ga0209564, IMG submission 184272) | Arabidopsis root microbial communities from North Carolina, USA - plate scrape MF_Col_mMF_r2 (SPAdes) (version 3) | ecosystem: Host-associated > Plants > Roots > Endosphere | place: USA... | reverse complement strand
GAAATATAAATCAATTTTTTGTACCTTTCCGTACCATATCTGTGAACCTTTACACTATGAAGAAAAACCTATCTATGAAAAAACCTGTTTTCATTTCCCTTATCTTATTGCTATTCATTCACATTGCTGCGATGGCAGGCGATATTACGCTTCCTCCGGTGGCCGACTGGATAAAGTTCACAACTCCCGTACAATCACTGGGTTTGACTTTAGCAGCCGAAAACAATCCTTCCGGGGAAGGCTATACGCAAACAGCTACCATAGACGGCGTACCATGCAGAAAGATCCCTGCAGGCAAATTTATGTACGTTACCTGTAACCGCAATGCCGTACCCTCCACCGCAAGGCAGCTCATCCTGACCGTTACTTATTATGACAACAGCATGAACTACGTGTGGATGAACTACACCCGCTCTGGTTCAGGCTGGGGAGGCGCCGACTTCAAAAAGACCAATACCAAAAAATGGATCACCCGCATCATCGTACTCAATGATGCAGGACTGGATGGTTCCATGGGTTACGGCGGCGATATCCGCATGGGCTTCGGCAGCGAGGATAACTATATTGCCGATATCTCTGTATACATTGGCACATTAAATCCTGAAGCACAGCCCATTCCTGCAAAGCCTAACAACCCGGGCTCCGAGTTCAAAGGCAAATCATTTGCCGGTTACCAGCTCTGGCATGAGGCCGGCAGCAAGCCGGAAGACTGGCGCCACTGGGCTTACGGGAAATTACCCGCCGCAGGCAGGGGTAATCATAATACAGAAACCTTTCCCTACCTGGCTGACTATCAGAACAAATCCAACGTTACACTCTATCCTACCAATTTCGCAAACCTGGGCAATGGCAGTGCTGCAAAATTGTATAACTCAACTGATAAAGGAGTAATAGATGTACAGATGTCGCTGCTGCAGAAAGCCGGTTTCGATGGTGTAGCCATCCAGCGCAATGCCCCGGTAGGCAGAGATATGAAATATACCTCCACAGATGATTACTATGTGAATATTAAGAACGCCTGCGAAAACAACGGCCGCTATTTCTATGTGATGTATTGCATGCCGGATGTCAACAACGGCTCACAATCACTGGATGACCTGGTAGAAGGCATCAAGCGCGATTGGGTATACCAGATGGAACAGATCTATGCCCTGACCTCCTCTCCCAGTTACGCCACCGTGAACGGCAAACCGGTAGTAGAGCTCTGGGGATTAGGCTACAGCACCATCCTGGTAAACAAACCCCAGGCACTGGAACTGGCTAAGTTCTTCAAGGATCGTGGCTGTTATGTAATAGCAGGTGTACCACGCGACTGGCGCCTGAGGAACGAAGGCTCCCGTACTGATTTTGAAGACGTATACAAAGCTTATAACATGGTTTCTCCCTGGACAGTAGGCGCTTACAGCGATGCTGCCGGAGCAGACAACTACAGGGCCAATTATATGGCGCCTGACAAAACTTACTGTAATCAAAACGGCATCGATTACTATCCTGTGATTTTTCCAGGTAGCGCCTGGTCTCAACATGTTTCCGGGTATCCGAATGATACCAAACGGAACGGCGGACAGTTCCTCTGGAACCAGGCCCGCAACATCAAGAGTATCGGCGCTACCTCTATGTATTTTGCCATGCTGGACGAGTTTGAAGAATCCACCAACATCATCTCTTCCGCGGTAGACTACTTTGACATCCCCACAGATCAGTACTTCGGTACACTGGCGCAGGATGGTATCTGGACCTCTTCCGATTACTATCTCCGCCTGGCTGGCGCCGCCGCCAGGATGCTGACCAGCGCCACCGCTCCTATGGAAATACCGGTGCCTTATTCAAACGGTCCGGTATACTACAGGAACAGCTTTGAAAGCCGTGTAGCCAATTGCGTTATCAACGGCACCCCGCAGGATATTGTAACGCCTATCGACGCCTGCTTCTATCAGAACGCACTGGTATCCAGCCGTGCTGTCAGCAATACCACCACTACCATCGTAAACGGGCAGTCTGCCAAAAGCGGCGCTTACTCCGTTAAGATCGATGGTACTGCTAACGGTGCAGCTGATTATTATTATAAGATAGCCAACACCAGGATACCTGTAAAGACCAACATGCAGCTCAGCTTCTGGAAATATACCGTGAATGAACCCGGCAGGTATACCTCTGTAGATCTTGCTTTCAAATCAGGCAAAGTGCTGCACGATCTGAGCGCTTACCGTGATAATAACGGCACCGTAATGCATCCCAACGCAGGCAGAGGCTCCGTTGGTGCATGGCAGAAATTCACCTGCCAGATCGGTAAGGGAGAACTGGTAGGCGATGAGATCAGCGGCATCATGATCGCTTACAGCCGTACTTCCACTAGCGGTAATTTTACTGCCTACTTTGACGATATCATTATTGAAGACGGCATCGATTCCGATACCAGCACTACCACCGTGGCGCCTATCGGCAGCCTGATCTGGCTGACAAACGGCGGCAAATATGTTTGCTCTGAGAATGGCGCCGGCCCTATGAACTGTAACCGCGCTGCCTTAGGCCCCTGGGAACAGTTTGAAGTAGTAGACGCTGGCGACGGATTGATCGCATTGAAAGGCAGCAACGGCTCTTACGTTACTTCCGCCAGCCCCATGTATTGCACCAACGTTACCATCAACAGCAACACAAAGTTCAGGTGGATCAAACTGGGAGAGAACAGCGTAGCATTACAAAGTCCCTCCGGTCAGTATGTTTCCTCTGAGAACGGCGCTGCCGCTATGAACTGCAACCGCACTGCCATCGGTGGCTGGGAAACCTTTAACTGGGGAACCATGAATACTGCCGCTAAAACCACGGAGCCGGTCATGGTGAAAGCAACGGTTACACCGATCCCTTCTTTCAAGCTTTATCCTAATCCCGCTACTGAAAATGTGATCATTGATTATGAGTTGAAAGAACGTGCGCAAGTAAGCATAGATATCTTTAACTTGCAGGGAGCAACGGTAAAAACAATAAAAAAGATTTCCGCTGCAGGCACACAACGCATCAATATTTCTGTAGGAGATCTGCAACCGGGCATGTACCTGGTAAGGATCAGTGCGAATGGGGCATCAGAAACAAAGAAGCTACATATATTCTAGTTACTAACCCAATTTAATAGCCCCCGGAGATTAAAACCTTCGGGGGCTTTTTATTTACTTTTTCAGCAGTTTAAACCCTATCGCGCAGCCAACACACAGCACCACCAATCCGCCCCACAATACATTATATCCAAATTGTGCAGTCACCAAAGCTCCCCCCGCTGGTCCTGCTATCTGCGCCACTGAAAAAGCCAATGCAAATGCAGCTGCATATTTCCCCCTGTTATGCTCATCCGCCCGGCTCATGATCACCGTATTAATGAAGGGCAAAGCCAGCATCTCGCCCAATGTAATGAACAGCACAGCGCCCACCGCCATCAGCATAGGATGCATACCCGGCATCACCAGGAAAACATATCCCAGGGCCGTAGCTACCACACCGGAAATGATATAATACATGTTTGACTTACGCCCTTCCCAGTACTTTACCAGCACCATTTCAAACAGCGCGATAATAATACCATTCAGGCCCAGCAGCATGCCGATCATGCTTTCATCGATATGCAGCACTTCTTTCCAGTAAACAGGCACCAGGCGGAACAGCAAATGAAAGAAAGTACAATAGACAGCCACCAGTATTAAAAAACGTAAGAGGAATTTGTCTTTCCAGGGAGAGGTTGCAGCAGCAACAGGCGCCGCTACCTTTGCGGCCTTTTCCGTTGGTTTCACCGGCGGCAGTAATACAACGATCAGGATTCCCACCAGGATGTATACCAGCCCTTCTGTCCAGAACAACAGGTGATAATTGATAGCGGCCAATACGCCACCCAATGAACTGCCCAGGGCCCAGCCCAGGTTCATGGCCAGCCTGTTCAGTGAATAAGAACGGGTAAGGTTTTGTGGGGTGGAATAAGAAGAAACAGCAGCGGCGTTGGCGGGTCTGAATGCTTCTGCTACGAAGGCGAGCACCACCATCATCACGCACAGCAGGGTAAAATTGTTGATCTGTCCCATGAGCAGGAACAGTATGCCGCCTGTAATGGAGCTAAAGATCTGGACCGCCCGAAAGCTGATCCTGTCAATAAAATACCCGCTTACGGATGATCCCAGCACAGCGCCCGCGCCAAACAGGGTGATGATCAGCCCTGCATCGGCAATACTACGGTGCATGCGCTGTGTAATGTACATACTCATAAAGGGCACCACCATGGTACCGGCCCGGTTCACCAACATAACAAGGCTGAGCAGCCAGGTTTCCCGGCTGAGGTCAGAGAAGGATGCCCGGTAAGTATGTGTAATTCTGAGTAGCATATCGGTGTGTTTTACTACTCCAAATTTCCATAGTCACTGGCACCCCTCTATAGTCCAGTTTTGACAAGACAGGTAGACCAGCCCCTAACCTTTTACGGTTCGTCTATCCAGGATCTTCTGTGCATTCTTGTTATAGATCTTCTCCAGTACGGCATCGGGCAGGTACAGTCCATAGATCATCCAGCGGCCCTGCAGGTGGTGGCTGGGGGCCGGGTCGATATATTCATCCTTTGTCTCCAGGAAACGGTAGTACACTTCATAGGCCTTGCTGTCGCAGGGGGTATCAGTACCAAACAGGATGCGGTCCTGGTATTTGATCATGAAATCGCGGCAGGAATAAGGCTGACGTCCCAGCTCACTGATGCGGGCGCCTATCTCTACGTAGAGATTGGGATATTTATCCAGCAGGGCGGCCACACTGCCCAGGTCTTCAGAAAGATTGGCCACATGGGCGCCGATAAAAATGGTATTGGGGTAGCGCTCTATCACCCGGTTACGTTGGGCCAATATAGTGGCTTTAGAAGGGAATTGCGGGCCATAAAATGACCAGTCGGGGTGAGCTCCCAATTCATCATAGCGCTCGTTATAACGGTCTACAGGCGTAAAAAAGGCATTAGGGTCTGATACGTGGATCAGCACGGGGATACCCAGCTCCCCGCATTTGGCCCAGATGGGGCCTATCCGGGGATCGTCAACAGGTACCAGTTTACCGCTTTTATCTTTGTACACCAGCCCCAGCTCTTTAGCGATCTTCACCCCGCGCACACCTTCCTTTACCGCTGCCTCCAGCCGGGCGGCCTCTTTACGCCCGAAATCAGGTTCATCTATCCTGCTGAAATCCGGCCGGAAGAATACCAGGAAACGGTCTTTGGATACCTGTTGTGATGCTTTCAGGTGCTCCTTATATTGATCCCTGGCAGAAAAACCATCCAGGCTTACACATTTTATCACACCCGCCTTATCCATCTCCTGCAGGAATTGCTGCGTATTTTGCAAAGCGCCCAGGTGGTTGTGAATATCTATTACCGGAAATTTAGGCTTGGGCACTGCCGTTGTTTTTACTACCAGCTGGCTCTTAGGCTGCCAGTCCAGCAGGCGAAGGCCTCCCGCAGCCGCTTGCTGCTGTTGTTGCTGCGTATGTACAGTACAGTCATAGATCCTTACATAGTCTATTATGAACTGCGCCGGGAAGGCGGTATAGTCGATTCCCTGCTCTCCTCCCCAGGCCCCGCCAATGGCGAGGTTGATCAGGAGATATTGCGGGGTATCATAAGCCCATTTGCCAGGCGGTACATCTTTCTTATTGTAAGAGAAATAAAGGCTGTCATCAAAGTAAAAGTCGATACGGTCTTTCTGCCATTCAATAGCGTAGATATGAAAATCCTCCCAGGGCTTTTCTACCGTGATCTTGCCGCCACGGCTACCGCCTTCGTAGCCCGGATGGATATTGGCATATACGTTATTGGGATCATGGCCTACAAACTCCATAATATCGATCTCGGAATATATCCAGGATGAATCGTGCTTTCCCCAGTGCAGGTTATTACCAAGGGTCCAGATGGCAGGCCAAACGCCTCTGCCATGGGGCAGTTTGGCCCGTACTTCCACCCGGCCGTTGGTGAATTCGAATATATCTTCCGTATTCAGACAAGCGGAGGTGAACTCGCCTCCGCTGTTAGAAGTAATAAAGCTGGGCCCTCCTTTGATCAGCCGCAGTGGCTCTTCCTTAATAGCAGTGATCACCAGGTTATTCCCATCCGCATGGGCATTTTCGTAGCGGTTCTTGGTATAGTATTGCGATTCACGGTGTCTTACAAAACCTTCTTCATAACGCCATTTGGCAGGATCCGGCTGACCGGTGTAGTTGAATTCGTCTGACCAAACCAGCTTCCTGTTCTGGGCAGGCAATGTGAACGGTAATAAAAGCAGTAAACAGGCAATTAGTTTATTCATCATCGTTAGTTATGATTTGCATTTATTCAAAGAGGAGCGTTCCAAATTTTTCATAATCGTGAAAACTGGGACCTGTCAGTTGCCAGGACCATTCCGCTTCCCCGCTGTCATAGTCTACCCGGTAGAAATTAGCCCGCCAACGGGTACCTGGTTGTGGCTGGATATTGTTCAGCGGTCTCAGTAGCGTATAAGGTATATAGCACTCTGCTGTCCAACCGCTTGCTTCTTTGCTGACGGCATGCTGTGTTTTACGATCCGCCTCATAATGAAAGGGCATCCAGCGGTGCAGCGCTCCTTTGTTATTCGAGATGAGGATGGGTAGCTCATAATTTAATGGCGATACCTCGTATTCAAAGTAAGTACTTGACTTTTCATCCGGCCAGAGGAATACTTCTACTACATCCTCCTTCCAAAGGTCCATAAAATCGGCGTTCATGGTGGCCGTTATCTTTGGATCGCTGCATTGAAAAAGCACATAGATACCGCTTTGTGAATACAGCATCTTCACCTTCGTTGCCAGCGGTGTACTGCCGCTGCGCTGTGGAAGTGTGACCCATTCCGTACGGTTCCAGTTAGCATGGCTTCCATCTCCGCTTACCTGGAAGTCGGCTGTCGTTTTTACTTTCAGAACAGCATCGTCATTGATATGCCAGATAGCTGCCCATAACAACAAAAGATATTTCATCGTTGACCGTATTTGTAACACTTATGGATTCTGTTCCAGTTTAGGATTCACACCAATCTCCCTTTCAGGAATAAAATGGATGATCCTGTTGGATGTGGGCAGTATGGTTTGATCGAATTGATTACTGCCATGCACACCGGGATAGGCCCTTACCAAAGGAAGATTATTCCTGTACAGATCATAGGAGCGATGCGCTTCAAAGGCCAGTTCCAGCCTGCGTTCTTCCAGCACTACTTCCAGCACGCTGGCATGCCCTTTCAGGTCGTTCAGCTGGTAGAGTGCTGCTCCACTGAGTCCTGCCCGCCGGCGTATTAAATTTACATCATCCAGTGCAGCCTGCCCATTTCCCAGTTTGGCATTGGCCTCTGCCCTGTTTAGGTATATTTCCGCCAGGCGCAGTATTACCGGGGAACTAAGATTCGCTACGCCTTCCTGCCAGTTATACTTATTGATATAATACTTGGGCGTCTGGTTGCGCATTTGCATATCGCCATTGGCATCCCGCTGCGGTTCAATAAAGCTGTGACGGACATCTTCCGGGTATTTATCCAGCAGCCGCATATAAGCGACAGAAGCGTATACCTCACCCCAGCCGGTAGACTGCGTAAGCGGATCGTTATAGTACATAGACCCGATGGCATCCTTGCCGCGATCATCGGCAACCGTATGCCGGATAGCGAAGATGGTCTCCGGGTTATCTTCGGGCACTCCCCTGAAATAGGTTTTATAAGGGACGGTAGCCATCAGCTGATAGCGTCCGGCGTCTATCAGCTTGTTGGCATATTCCAAGGCTTTTGCATTATCCCCCATATACAGGTAGATACGGCTCAGCAATGCTTCCGCCACTTCCTTAGATGCAAAGCAGGAATTTTTTCGTGCCGTCAATAAACTGGCTGCCTTCTGCAGATCAGCGATCACAAAATCATATACCTGTTTCACCGTGCTGCGGGCAGGCTGATCGTTCTTAGTATTGTCTTTGATCACCACACCGGGATTGTTTCCCTGCCCCTGCGTATAAGGCCTGCCAAAGATGCGTACCAGCTCAAAATGTGCCAGGGCGCGGATGAACAGGTTCTCTCCTTTAATTTGGTCCAGCTGTGCAGACTCGCCGTCTTTAATGCGTTCGATAATGGCATTGGCCGCATAGATGGCTTTATAGGCGCCTTGCCAGAACTGTTCAGTATTCCCTTGTCCGGGAAACTGCGTGTAGGTATAAGTGTAAAATACCTGGTCGCCGGTAGCGCCGCTCAGTGCCACATCATCGCCCATATACTCCCCTATCTGGTTCTCGTTCTTGATATACATGCGGTCTACCAAAGCTGCATAGGTACCATAGGTAGCGGTTTGCAGATCTTCCGGCGTCAACAGGGCCGCTTCATTTGATTTACCGGAATATGGTTCCAGGTTCTTGTTGCACGCGCCTGTTGCCAGCAGTATGCCTGCACTCAATATGATGGATGGTATATTGATCTTTTTCATGATGCCTGTTTTTAGAAACTGATATTGATACCCACTAAGAATTTTCTTGCCAGCGGATATTTGGTGCTACTCTGCTGGAAATTATTGCCTGCATCTCCGTTAAGCGGCGTATAAGGGCGCAGGCCCATCTCCGGGTCCATGCCAGAGAAATCAGTGAGTGTCCAGAGATTGTCTCCGCTGAGGAAGATGCGTACATTGCCCAGGTGCATCCGTTGCAAGATGCCTGCTGGCAGATCATAGGCCAGTGTAACGTTACGCAGGCGTATATAGCTGCCATCTTCCAGGAAGCGGGAGGATTCCAGGTCTGAATTCTTATTGCCGCCATACACCGCTTTAGGATCTGTAGCAATATCTCCGGGCTTTTGCCACCTGCTTCTGCCATTCTTCAGCACACGGGCATTGTAGGCAGGTTCACTGCCGTCGTTGGTGCTTTCTTCATATACCTTATTGCCGCTTACAAAATTGAAAAATGCGCTGAGCGAAATGCCTTTATAGGAAAAGCGGTTAGTAATGCCCCCGGTAAAATCAGGCGAAGCTGTACCTACATATTGCAAAGTAGCATCATCATAAGCATTGGTAGTGGTGATTGTTTCCTTGCCGTTGGCGTCTTTCTCGACCTTCTCCCACAGCGGATCGCCATTAGCGGGATCTACTCCTGCCCATTTACGCATATGCCAGCTGTACAGATCACGTCCTTCGGCGATCCATTGCAGGGAGGAATAGGCGATATCCTGCTTATCATTCAGCTTCAGCACCTTGTTCCTGTTAATAGAAATATTGAAGTTGGTCTCCCATTTAAAATCTTTGCCGTAGAAATTGCGGGTATTCAAAACGATCTCTACCCCTTTATTCTTTACCGAACCTACGTTACGGGTAACATAAGCATAGCCGCTGGTATAAGGCACCGGCACATCCAGCAACAGTGCGCTGGTGGTTTTATCGTAATAGTCAACAGTAAGGGATATACGTTTGACCAGGTCGATATCCAAACCTATATCCAGCATTTTCGATTTCTCCCAGGTAAGGTCTTTGTTCTCCAATACCTCCGGGATAGAACCCGGGTTGCCTGCATACTGATAAGTATAGCCGTAAATACCCAGCGACTGATAGTCCCCTATCTCCGCATTACCGGTAATACCATAGCTGGCTCGTAGTTTCAGCAGGTCGAATGTGGGGATGCCTTTCATGAAAGCCTCATTGCTCAGCGTCCAGGAACCGCCCAGGGTATAAAACCCGGCAGAACGGTGATTAGCGCCAAAGCGGGAAGAGGATTCATAAATAAAAGCGCCGATGATATTATAACGGTCATCATAGGTATAATCCAATTGCAGCAGCTGTTTGCTGAACCAGTTCTCTGATTTACCGCCCGGCCCGAAAGGCGATTTCTGGATATTGGCGGCGGCATCCATGATATGTAATCCTGCAGGGATCTTATTCCCGTACAGGCTGTTGTTTTCGTTGTAGTTCTTCTCTGCCTCTACTACCGCGATCGCGTTCAGCGCATGTTTGCCGAATTGCCGCTGGTAGTTCAGCCTGTTAGAGGTAACCCAGCGGCCATGGTACATAAAATTGTTATACAGCTCTCCAAGTCCGCGGCCTGCTTTGGAACGCACGTCATAATATAATTCTTCCTTCCAGTTGGAATAGCTGGCCCTGTTATAAGTGGATAATGTAAGGCCCGGCAGCAGGTAATAATCCAGGTTCAGGTCCCCGTACACATTCAATTCCCTGCCTTCATCAAAATTGAACTGCCAGCCATGCAGGAAATTATCATTCTCTCTGCCTGTCCACCCTGGCTCTGTACCCATTTTGATGGTGCCGTCAGCATTGTAGGGATTATCCCATGGCATGTTCCTGGTAGCCAGCACCAGTGCGCCATAGTTACCGGAGGCTTCATTCTCGAAATTGCGGGAGGAGGCATTGATCCTCGTGCTCAGTTTCAACTTACTGCTGATATTATGCGTGATATTAGCGCGGAGGTTGAACACCTCATTGCTGTTATGCCGCATGATCCCTTCTTCTTTGTAATAGTTGCCGGATACATAGAACTGCGTTTTCTCCGCGCCACCGGATACAGATATCTGGTAATTCTGGGTCAGTCCGCTACGGTAAGCCAGGTCCAGCCAGTCGGTATGCTGCGACAGCAAACTGGCAGGGCGCTCTCTTGCAAAATCTGCCGGAGCGAAGAACGTCTTCTGATAATCGTACAATTGTGTTGTGCTCATCATCTGCACATTACCCGTGGATAGTTTGTTCATTCCCGCGCTGGCATTCACATTGATCTGTGTCTTACCTGCTTTTCCGGATTTCGTGGTGATGATGATCACGCCATTAGACGCACGCGCGCCGTATAATCCGGCTGCAGCAGCGTCTTTCAGGATGGTCACCGATTCAATGTCATTCGGGTTGGCATTACCGCCAATAATGCCATCCACTACATACAGCGGACCGGAGCCTGCCGAAATAGAGCTGGCGCCACGGATGGTGATAGCAGGATTTACACCCGGGTTACCGGAAGTATTCTGTACAACCACACCGGCTACTTTTCCCTGTAGCAGACTGGATACATTGTTTGATGTCACATCATTCAATTGTTTACCGGAAACAACCGCTACAGAACTGGAGATCTGAGAAAGGCGTTTGGAAGTGTAGCCGGTCACTACTACTTCGTTCAGGTTGGTGTTCTCTTCTTTCATCATTACCTGTAAAGCAGTTCTTCCATTGGCAGGCATCTCCTGTACCTGGTAGCCCATTGCCTTGAACTGGAGCCTTGCGCCCGGTGGGGCTTTAATACTGAAACGCCCCTGATCGTCAGTAGTAGTACCGGTCTTTAATACCGGTACAAAAACAGTAATGCCTGGCAAAGCTGTCCCCTTTTCATCTGTTACTTTGCCGGAAAGTGA
>Ga0209564_1003230_pt1 | contig 11422 bp, 10 predicted proteins | sample AraplaCol_mMF_r2_FD_184272 | JGI IMG/M metagenome (GOLD analysis project Ga0209564, IMG submission 184272) | Arabidopsis root microbial communities from North Carolina, USA - plate scrape MF_Col_mMF_r2 (SPAdes) (version 3) | ecosystem: Host-associated > Plants > Roots > Endosphere | place: USA... | reverse complement strand
GTCGATGCTGCGCGCCTTCATCTCCTTCAGGAAATTGTCGCGGCCGCCCTTGCCGAAATCGTTGTTGACCCAGACCAGGGCCACCGACTTCACCTTGAGCTTGTCGTGCAGATAGTTGGCGATCTTCGGCATCGAGAATTGCTGGCCGAACGCGGTGCGGAAGACCCAGGGATTGCCTTGCGTGGTGATGTCGGCGGCCTCGGCGCCGACGATCTGCGGAATCTCGGCGCCTTGCGTCAGCGCCATGTTGACCTTGACCGAGCCGGAATAGATCGGCCCGAGCACGACGTAGGGATCCTTGTCGAGAACCTTCTGCACCTGCGCGCGCGAGATGCCGGGATTGCTCTGGGTGTCCAGATGCTCGGTCTGGATCTTGCGGCCGAGGATGCCGCCGGCGTTGTTGATCTCGTCGACGGCGAGCGCGACGCCGTCGCGCCAGTTGGTGCCGGAGACGGCGCCGGGGCCAGACAGCTCGATGACGTCGGGGATGTAGACCGTGCTCTGCGCGCCGGCTGCGCCGGCCCAGAGCGATGCGGCGATGCCGAGCGTCCCTGCAAGATGCCTCATGATGTTGTCCTCCCCTTTGCTCTTTTTATGATCCCTCGAAGCCGAGCAGTTTGGCCGGCGTTCGCCATAACAGGCGATGCTGATCGCCCGGATTCGGAAACAGATTTGTCAGCACCGCGAGCAGCGGCCCGTAATCGAGCCTTTCGGGCGCGCGCAGAAACGGATAGTCCGAGCCCCAGACGCAGCGGTCGAGCGTGAAGGCCTCGACCAGCGCTGCGATGAAGGGCCAGGTGTCCTCATAGGGATGCGGCGCTTGCGAGAACTTGTAATAGCCTGACAGCTTGACGTGCGCATCGCGCTCGCGGCCGATGGCGAGCAACGCCTGGAAAGCCTTGCCTTGCAGGCCCTGCGCGACCGAGGGACGGCCGCAATGGTCGAACACCAGGCGCACGTCCGACTTGTCGATCAGCGGCAGCAGGTCGAGCAACTGGTCCTGCTCGACCTGGATCTGAAGAAACAGGTCGAGGCTTTTCAGCTTCTCCAGCAGCGGCGTGGCCTCGAGATAATAGGCGGCGCCGTGGAATGGCACGTTGAGGGCAACGCCGATCACGCCGGCGGCTTTCAGCCGTTCGAGCTCCCGGATGTCGACGTCGTTTTCGACGACGGCGACGCCGCGAAAGCGGCCGCCGCCTTGCGCGAGCGTGTCGAGCAGGATGCGGCTATCGCTGCCGTAACCGGTGTTGGTGGCGACGACCAGCGCGTGGCGGACATCGAAGGCGTCGAACACGCGCAGGAGCTGCGCCGCGGGCGCGATCTCCTGCCCGCTCGGCCGGTACGGCGTGTCAGCGGAGTAGGGAAAGCGGACGGGATCGATGGCGTGGATGTGGCAGTCGATCCTGGGGGACACCGGCAGCGTCATGGCGCAAAGCTCCCCGGCTGGTCAGAACGTCGCTTCGATCGCCTTGATCAGCTCGGGCGTCACCTCGGGCATGACACCGAACCAGGCCTTGAAGGCGAGCCGGGCCTGGTTGAGCAGCAGGCCAAGCCCGTTCACCGTCACGCAGCCGCGCGCGCGAGCGGCGGCGAGGAAGGGCGTTTCCGGCGGCGTGTAGATCAGATCGGCGGTGAGCGTTTCCGGCCGCAGGCGCGACAGATCGATCTCCAGCGCATCCTTGCCGACCATGCCGCGATTGGTGCAGTTGACGAGCAGCGCGACATCGCCGAGCGCCGAGCCGCGATCGTTCCACGCAACCGTGCTCACGGCGGAGCCGAATTCCCTGGCGATCGCCTCGGCCTTCTCCGCCGTGCGGTTGGCGATGCGGATCTCGCGCGCGCCGTTCTCGAGCAGCGCCACCACCACCGCGCGCGAGGCGCCGCCCGCCCCCAGCAGCAGGATCGGCCCGGCATCGCCGCGCCAATCGGACCTCGCATCACGCAGGCTCTGCACGAAACCGTTGCCGTCATTGTTGAAGCCGGAGAGCGTGCCATCCGCCTCGACGACAATGGTGTTGACCGCGCCGATGCGCTTGGCCGTTTCGTTGACCCGGTCGAGCAGTGGCATCGCCGTCTGCTTGTGCGGCATGGTGACGTTGCAGCCACGGAAACCGAGCGCGATCAGCCCATGAAGCGCATCCTCGAGCCGCTCCGGCCTGACCGCGAGCGGCACATAGGAACCGCGGATGCCGTGCGTCTTCAGCCAGTAATTATGAATGACCGGCGAGCGCGAATGCGCCACGGGCATGCCGATGACGCCCGCCAAGCCAAATCCGTCCACCTGCGACATGCTGCGCTTCCCGTCCTTGCGCCGCCTGCACATCGCGTGCGGGGCTGTTCCTCGCGGCCGCACCTTTCGGTGTCCGACCATGCTATTTGTTCAGTTGTACAATTCTATTAGGCGGAATGGCTAGCACGCGCAATGTGAATCTGGGGTGGCGGGCCAGACCGGGCGTTCGCCGAGGCCCCGCATTCTCGCGTGCGTCAGCCGGCCCTCGCCGTCTCGTGGCTATTTCGTCGTCAGCGCCGCAATCGGACGCCATTCCGCATCCGGCGGGGCCGCGGCAAGCTGCCGGCAACGGTCGCGCATCATCGCTGCGGGATGATCATGGCTGCGGTCGCGCAGCACCGCCTCGAAATCGGCGAGCGCTGCGGCAAACCGGCGCGCTCGATAATTGGCAAGGCCCTGCTCGTAGCGGGCGATCCAACCGGCCTCGGCCTCGCCCTCCCCGGCAAGCGCGACCAGCTCGAAGACCGGAAAGCCTTCCTCACGGCCGTACACGGCGATGCTGTCGATTTCGCGCGTGACGATGGCGCCGCGCGCCAGGCGTTCGGTCGCCTCGCCGATCAGGATCTGCGTGCCGTAGGACTTGTTCACCCCCTCCAGGCGGCTTGCGACGTTCACGGCATCGCCGATCACGGTGTAGTTCAGCCGCAGCTCCGAGCCGATATTGCCGACCAGCACGCGGCCGGAATTGATGCCGATGCGGATCTGGAGCGGCTGGCCGAGATCGTCGGCAAGGCCCGACTGCTGGATCGCCCTGCGGCATGCGAGCGCCGCGCGGCAGCAGCGCAGCGCGTGATCGTCCTGTGGCTGCGGCGCGCCCCAGAACGCCATGACGGCATCGCCGATGAACTTGTCGATGGTGCCGCCATTGCTGACGACGGCCTCCGAGGCGAGGTCGAGATAGCGCGACAGCAGCGGCACGACGCGATCGCCGAGCCGCTCGGACAATCCTGTGAAGCCGGCGATGTCGATGAACATCACGCTCAGCTCCTGGATGCTGCCGCCGGGCCGGGCCTCGACGCCCTGGCGCAGCAGGGCGCGGACGAGATCGGCCGGGATGAACTTGCGGAATGCCGACAGCCCCGCCGCCATCTCGGCGATCGCGCCGGACAGGCTCGCAATCTCCTTCAGCCGCGACGGATGGCGCCGGACCTGCTCCAGCGCGAACGCCTCGACATGGCGAAGCTCGCCGACGACGCGCGACAGCGGCGCGGCGATGACGGAGCGCGCCAGCATGGCCGAGGCCAGCGCCGCGAGCACCGCGCCGATTGCAAGACCAAGGATCAGGCGATGCAGCGTGGTCTCGACCGGACCGAGGAACTCCGCTTCCGGGATCACGGTTGCAAGCGACCAGCCGGGAAACGGCAGCGGCGTGAGCGCGATCTCGTAGGCGGCGCCGCCCGATGTCAACCGGCTGCGCCAGGCTTCCTTGCGGCCGGCATCGCCGGCCTTCACCAGCGCCGTCCGCGCCAGCGGCAGCAGATTCGTGTCGCCCCTGGCGACGTGCAGCTCGTCGGCGTCCTTGTCGGGCGCTGCGACCAGCTCTCCACTGTCGTCGATGATGAAGGCCGTGCCGGTGCGTCCGACCTCGAGCTGCGACAGGAAACGTGCCAGGCGCGTGTATTCGATCATGATCGCAAGGACGCCTTGCCGCTCCTGATAGACATCGATCGGGCCGGCAAAGGCGATCGACGGCCGCTCGCCGGTCGGATGGTCCACCACCCTGAACCATTGCGGCTCCTCGGCCGCGAGCCCAGTCCTGAACCAGGCCTGATCGGCGACGTGGAAATCGGTCGGCTCGAACCGGCGGTTGGCGAATTCGATGTCGCCGGGCACGACGTCGTATTCGTCGACGCGGCGCTGGCCGGCGTGGTCGGTCCGTGAGATCTCCATCATCTCCAGCCGGCGATCGCCGAGCTTGTGCGCACCAAAGAACGCGCCGTCCGGCCAGCCGAAGGCGACCCAGGAGATCGTGGCCTGCGACTGCAACTGCGACAGGAACACGAATTCACGCTTGTCGGCCTCACGGGTGTCGAGCACGTTCTGGAGGAACAGGGTGCGGATCGCAGTATGCGCGGCGCGCGCCTCGTCGACGATGGCCGAAACCTCCTTGCGCACCGCCGCCACGATCTGCTCGTTGATGGTCGAGGCCAGCTGCCGGCTGGTCGCCTCCGCCGTGCGCCACCACAGCAGGCTGGAAAGGGCGGCTGTCAGCAGGATCGCGGCCAATACCAGCGCCGACACCGCGAGGCGGATGCTGACCGTCAGCCTGGCGATTTCGCGAAACTGCCGTCCGGGATCGACGTTCATCGCTGTTTCCGCCCTCGCGCCAGACACCGCTCCTGCCATCGCTCTACGCAGGCTTGCGCCCTTCGTTACGTCTGGCAGGGCCGATCCGCGCCTGCCAATGCCCTCCCGCTAACGTGTCGATAGCGTCAAGGCATTGGAATTGACCGGCCGTTTGCCCGCTAATCCCGGCCCGGGGCGCACGGCCTGTGCGCACTTGCTCAACGGTCTCACGCACTCGTGAGCGGCTCGACGGTAACGCGAGTCGTGAACGAGACGAAAGGGACAATGCGCTTTTCGCCTGCCAGGCGATGCCATCTCAAAGGAGAAACCTGATGTCTGCCAAGCATGCCGTCACCTCGATCGTCCTCGCCGGCGCCATGTCCACCGCGCTCGCCACGCTCGCCGCCGCCGGCCCGCTGACCAAGGCCGAGGCCGATGCCGCCGTCGCCGCCAAGAAGGAGAAATGCTTCGGCGTCGCGCTGAAGGGCCAGAATGATTGCGCGGCGGGACCGGGCACCACCTGCCAGGGCACCTCGACCGTCGACTTCCAGGGCAACGCCTGGAAATTCGTGCAGGGCGGAACCTGCACCAGCATCGACCTGCCGGGCGGCAAGAAGGGTTCGCTCAAGCCGGTCTGAGGCGTCAGCGCACAGCCACGACAACAGGGAACAGCGGAGAGACATCATGATGACGGCCATCGCGCCCAGGACATCCGTGGTGCCGCTCCGCTATCCCAGCCCCATCGGCGGCGTCGCCGGGACGAGCTTCAAGCCGGAGCATCTTCCGGCCATTCTCGAGGCCGGCCCGCAGCGCGGCTTCTTCGAGGTTCACGCCGAGAACTACATGGGCGCGGGCGGGCCTCCGCATCGTGCGCTGGAGATGATCCGCCGCGATCATCCGCTGTCGCTGCACGGCGTCTGCATGTCGATCGGCGGACCGCAGCCGCTCGACAGGGCGCACCTGGCCCGTTTCCGCGGCCTCGTCGCGCGCTACCAGCCGGCGCTGGTGTCCGAGCATCTCGCCTGGTCCACGCACGAGACCAGCTTCCTCAACGACCTGCTGCCGCTGCCCTACACCGAGGCGAGCCTGCGCGTCGTCTGCGAGCACATCGACCAGGTTCAGGAGGCGATTCGCCGTCCGCTGCTGCTGGAGAACCCGTCGACCTATGTCGCCTTCCGCGAGTCCACGATGGGTGAGACCGACTTCATCCGCGCCATTGCCGAGCGCACCGGCTGCGGCCTGCTGCTCGACGTCAACAACGTGTTCGTGTCGGCAACCAATCACGGATTTTCCGCGCTGGACTATCTCGCCGACTTTCCGCTCGCGCGCGTCGGGGAAATCCACCTCGCCGGCCACGCCGAGCAGGCGGACGACGAGGGCGATCTGCTGCTGATCGACAGCCATGACGGCCCGGTCGCGGACGCCGTGTGGAAACTCTACGAGATCGTCATCGGGCGCCGCGGCGCCGTGCCGACGCTGATCGAATGGGACAGCAACATTCCGGATTGGCCGGTGCTGCAGGCAGAAGCCGCTGCCGCGCAGGCGATCCTCGACCGCACTGGTCCAGCCGCGCTGACGGGGGATCGTCATGCCGCATGAGCAGGATCTGTCCTTTGCCGCCGCGTTCGCGCCGGCGCTGCTCGATCCGGCGCAGGACCCGCCCGCGATCGTGACCGGCCCGAACGGCAAGGCCGCCGCCAAGCGCTACGCCGTCTACCGCAACAACGTCACCGTGAGCCTGATCGACGCGCTCGCGTCGATCTATCCGGCGGTGCAGCGCATCACCGGCCCCGATTTCTTCCGCGCCATGGCGCGCTTCCATGTCCGCAGCACCCCGCCTTCCTCGCCGCTGCTGTTCGACTATGGCCGCGACTTTCCAGACTTCATCGAAGCTTACGAGCACGCGCAGGCGATGCCCTGGCTCGCCGACGTCGCCCGCATCGAGCGGGCCTGGCTCGATGCCTATCATGCGCGCGATGCCGCGCCGCTGTCCCCGGCCCGGCTGTCCGCGATTGCGCCGGAACGACTGGCCGACGCTGTCTTCATCCCGCATCCGGCGACGCGGATCGTTCGCTCGCCGTTCTCTGCGGTGACGATCTTCGCCGCCAACCGCGACAACGCACCGGTCGAGCGCATCGATGCGTCCGTGCCGGAGGACGCGCTGATCACACGGCCCGATTTCGACGTCACGGTGCGGCATCTGCCACCCGGCGGCGCCGTCTTTGCCGCCTGCCTCGCATCCGGCCGGCCGCTCGGCGAAGCGGCTGCGTCGGCACTGGAGACGTCGGTGGAATTCGACATCGCCTCGAACATCGCCGGCCTGATCGAGGCCGGTGCATTCACCTCGCTTGCTGCTGGAGACGCATGATGATCACGGACCAACGCATGGCGACGGGCGGCGGCCTGCCGTCGTTCTGGCTGCTCGTCGACAAGGCCAATCAACTGGTGCAGACGATCGCGACGCCGTCTCTGGTGCAACTCGTGCTGCGCGTGGCGCTGGCCGTGCCGTTCTGGCGCTCGGGCATCCTGAAATGGGCCGGCTTCCTGCGGCTCAACGATACCGCGGTGGCGCTGTTCAGCGACGAATTCATGCTGCATCTGCCGGGCGGCCCCTACCACTTCCCCGTGCCGACGCTGATGGCCTTCCTGTCCGGCTGCGGCGAGATCATGTTTCCGGTCCTGCTGGTGCTGGGGCTCGGCACACGCTTCGCCGGGCTCGGACTGCTGTTCATGACGCTCATCGTCGAGCTCACCGTGCCGGACGGCTGGCCGATCCACCTCACCTGGGCGGCGATGGCGCTGGCTCTCATGGCTTACGGGCCCGGCAATATCTCGCTGGACCACCTGCTCTGCCGCGCGCGATCGCAAGTGCGATAGAGCGTCGTTGATGCGTAGCCCGGATGGAGCGCAGCGCAATCCGGGACGGCTCGCGCGAGGAGACACCGGCCCCGGATTACGCTTCGCTCCATCCGGGCTACGGCCCCCAGTTCACATCCCGCTCAGGCCGCTATCGACCGCGAGCGTCTGCGCGGTGACGTAGACGCTTTCGTCCGAGAGGAAGAACAGCACGGCGTAGGCGATCTCCCACGCTGTCGCCTGCCGGCCGAAGGGCACGTAGCCCTTGCCGCGGTTGGGGCGGCCGGCGCCGGCTTCGCGGCCGTTGGGGGTGTCGACGAGGCCGGGATAGACGAGGTTGGCGCGGATGCCGCGGCGCGATCCGAGATGGGCGATGTTGCGCATGAGGCCGCCGAGCGCGGCCTTGGATGAATCGTAGACCGCCATCTGCGATCCCGCCTTCAGCGCGGCGATGGAGGAGATGAAGACGATGGCGCCGCCATGGTCGAACTTCGGCATCGCGGCGCGGCAGCAGAGCATGGGGCCGCGGACATTGACGTCGTAGATCCGGTTCCACTCTTCCGGGCTGACGTTGTCGAGCCCGGTCTTTCCAAAAGTGCCGATGTTCAGCACCATGCCGTCGAGCCCGCCCATGGCGCGGTGCGCCTCGTCGATCATGCGAGCGACATCGGCTTCACGCGTGACGTCAGCGGCGATGGCAAAGCCCTCGCCGCCTTCGTCGGTGATGCGCTTGACGGTGCCTTGGGCGGAGGCGTGGTTGAGGTCGGCCACCGCAACCTTCGCACCTTCGCGTGCGCAAAGGATGCTCATGGCGCGGCCGTTGCCGATGGGATCGGTGGCCGCGTCGAACACGCGCTGGCCGCCGCCGACGATCAGGATGCGGCGGCCCTTCAGGCGCCCCCTGCCCGGGGCTTCGCCCAGCGACTCCGCGCTCGGCGGCCGGACGTAGCGCTCCGGCTTGCTCTCGGTCTCGCTCATCTCAGCCGCCCGACTTCTTGCCGCCGTCATAGACCTTCATACCGGCCGCGGGATCGAGATCGGTCTCGGTCGCCTCGGTGAGGCGCGCCATCATCATGTAGAAGCCGAGCGCGACGATGGATTCGACGATCTCCTGCTCGCTGAAATGTTGTCGCGCAGCGGCGAAGGTCGCCTCACGCACGCGGACATTCTCGACGACTTCGCGGCCGAACTTCAGCAAGGCACGCTCGGCCTCGCTCAGCGCGGCGGCATCGTAGTCCGCGCGCTCGACCGCATCGATCTGGCCTTGCGTGCAGCCGACGCCGAGCGCGATCGGCACGTGCTGGCGCCATTCATAGGCGCCGCCCTCGAGCTGTGCGGCCTGCAGGATCAGCAGCTCGCGGTTGACCGCGGAAAGCTTCTGCTTGTGCAGGATCGAATTGCCGAGCCGCATCGCCGGGATCATGTTGGCCTCGGCATGGGCCATCATGCGGAAGATGTTGAGCTTGACCGGCATGCGGTCGAACGAGGCGCGGATGTCGCCGCTCGTCGTCTCCGGATCAATCAGGGGCAGCCTTGCCACGATTCTCTCCCTTGGGCTTTCGTTTCTTGTTGTCGGTGTCGCTGCCTGCCGCGATCAGCGACAGGAAGAAGGCGAGATAGCGGTCGATCGCCTCGATCACTTTCGGCCGCGGCGACGGCGCCGCGCCCATCACGTAATGCTCGAGGCGGACATAGATGAGACCGGCGGCGAACAGCCGCGCGGTCTCGCGCGGGTCCGGCGTCGAGATCAGGCCGGCGAGCGCGAAGCCGCGGAAATAGTCCGTCATCATGCTCTGCTCGCGCGCATAGAAATGATCGGCGAACTTGGCGCGGATGCCGGGCACGCGGTTACGCTCGGCGGTGATGACCTTCTGGAACTGGTGCTCGCGCGGGTCGGACCATTGCTCGACGAGGTCCAATGCAAACTGCCGGCAGAACGCGGCGGGCTGGCGCGCGAGCTGCTTGTAGCGCGCTTCTTCGAGCCGGCTCGCAGAGCTTGCGGGGCCGTGCTCGCTGACGATCGCTTCGAGGATCGCGGCTTTGCCGGAGAAATGGTTGTAGAGGCTGCTTTCGCGAATGCCGACGCGGCGCGCCAGCTCGCGCATCGAGGCGCCGCCATAGCCGCTCTGCGCGAACAGATTGAGCGCCTCGGTGAGGATGCGCTCCCGCGTCGTGGGCGCAGCCGCTTCCGCCGCGCTGGAGGTGTGAACAGCCATGCGACTTGACTAACGAACGATCGTTCGCTAGTCAACCGTACGAACGATCGTTCGTTTCGCCAGTCTGGCGGCAACGGTCGCGGCCCGCAAGTCCGCTTGCGGGCGCTGTTCTCGCGTTTCAACTCCGCCCTCAGAGAGGCGGAGAGCAATTTGGGGAGACGACGTCATGGCGCGCTTTGCCCGCCTTCGCCTTCGCGCGGCCTGCATCCTGCTGCCACTGCTCGCGGCCGGCGCCGCCTCAGCCCAAAGCAAGTACGATCCCGGCGCCGACGACAAGACCATCAAGATCGGCACCACGGCGCCGCTGAGCGGCCCGGTCTCGGCCTTCGCGCAGATCGCAAAATCCGCGGAAGCCTATTTCCGCAAGGTGAACGACGACGGCGGTGTCAACGGCCGCCGCATCCAGATGATCATCGCGGACGATGCCTACAGCCCGCCGAAGACGGTGGAGCAGACCCGCAAGCTGGTCGAAAGCGACGAGGTGCTGCTGATCTTCGGCGGCGTCGGCACGCCGACCAACAGCGCCGTGCACAAATATCTCAACGACCGCAAGGTGCCGCAGCTCTTCCTTGGCTCGGGCGCGGCGAAGTGGGACGATCCCAGGAATTTTCCGTGGACCGTCGGCTGGCAGCCGACCTATCGCGACGAGGCGATCGCCTATGCCAAGTTCATCAAGACGAGTCACGCCAATGCGAAGATCGGCGTGCTCTACCAGAACGACGATCTCGGCAAAGACTATCTGAAGGCGCTGGAGGAAGGGCTCGGCAGCGGCGAGGCGATTGTCGCGCGCGCCGCCTATGAGACCTCCGCGCCGACGGTGGACACGCAGATCCTGCAGCTGAAGACCGCGGGCGCCGATGTCGTGCTGGTGGCGGCGACGCCGAAATTCGCGGCGCAGGCGATCCGCAAGATCGGCGAGATCGGCTGGAGGCCGGTGACCATCATCTCCAACGTCTCGGCCTCGATCAGCGGCGTGCTGGAGCCTGCCGGCAAGGACAATTCGACCGGCGTCATCTCCAGCCAGTACCTGAAGGACGCGACCGACCCGGCAAACAAGGACGATGCCGGCTACAAGGAATGGCTGGCGTTCATGGACAAATACCTGCCGGACGCCAACAAGAGCGACTGGCTCAACGTCTATGGCTACACCATCGCGCAGACGCTGGTGACGGTGCTGAAGGCCTCCGGCAACGACCTCACCCGCGCCAATGTGATGAAGCAGGCGACGACGATGAAGGACGTGCGCCTGCCGATGCTGATCAACGGCACGACGGTGAACAACTCGCCGGAGCGCTATACGCCGATGACCAGCCTGCAGCTGATCCGTTTCGACGGCACGCGCTGGGTGCCGTTCGGCGATCTCCTGAAGAACTGAAGCATGCGGCAGGTCACAATCGGGAGCATGAGCATCGATCTCGTCAGCGAGATCCCTTCCCTTGCGTTCGACAAGACCTGGCTGTTCGCCAACGTCACCGATGCTGTCATCGCGGAGAACCGGAGCTGGCTCGATCACCGCTATATCGAACCGGGGACCAACCGCTTCATCCTCAGCCATCACTCCTATCTGGTCCGCACGCCGCGCTGGACCGCGATCGTCGACACCTGTTGCGGCAATCACAAGCATCGGCCGCGCGTGCCGGCGTGGAACGATCTCAATCAGCCCTATCTGGAGAACATGAAGGCGCTGGGCGTTGCGCCCGAAGAGGTCGACTTCGTGATGTGCACGCATCTGCATGTCGATCACGTCGGCTGGAACACGCGCCTCGTCGACGGC
>Ga0209564_1003228_pt1 | contig 11428 bp, 9 predicted proteins | sample AraplaCol_mMF_r2_FD_184272 | JGI IMG/M metagenome (GOLD analysis project Ga0209564, IMG submission 184272) | Arabidopsis root microbial communities from North Carolina, USA - plate scrape MF_Col_mMF_r2 (SPAdes) (version 3) | ecosystem: Host-associated > Plants > Roots > Endosphere | place: USA... | reverse complement strand
AAGCGGGCGAACGGGAACACCGCTTCCTTGACCGCGATGTGGTCGTAGGGGACGTCCTTCAGGCCGAAGCTCGCCAGGGTCTCGCCGGCCATCACCTTGGCGGCGATGGCGGCCACCGGCTGGCCGATGGTCTTGGCCACGAACGGCACGGTGCGCGAGGCGCGCGGATTGACCTCCAGCACATAGATGCGCGGATTGGCCGAGTGCGGCTCCTCGATGGCGAACTGCACGTTCATCAGGCCACGGACGTTCAGGGCCAGGGCCATCTTGACGGTCTGGCGCTTCAGCTCCTCGACCGTGGCGGCCGACAGCGAGAAGGGCGGCATCGAGCAGGCGCTGTCGCCCGAGTGGACGCCGGCTTCCTCGATGTGCTCCAGCACCCCGGCCACGAACACGTCGGTCCCGTCGCACAGAGCGTCGACGTCCACCTCGGTGGCGCGGCTCAGATAGTGGTCCAGCAGGATCGGGTGCTCGAACGAGATCTCGCCGGCGTTGGCGATGTAGCGCTCCAGGTGCTCGTGGTCGCGAATGATCTCCATGCCCCGGCCGCCCAGCACGTAGGACGGACGCATCACGAACGGGAAGCCGATCTTGTCGCCCTCGGCCCGGGCCTCGTCCCAGGTGCGGGCGATGGCGTTCTCGGGCTGGGCGATGTCGAGGCCGTTCAGCAGCTGCTGGAAGCGCTCGCGGTCCTCGGCCAGGTCGATGGCGTCGGGGCTGGTGCCCAGGATCGGGATGCCCGCGTCCTGCAGCGCCTGGGCCAGCTTCAGCGGCGTCTGGCCGCCGAACTGGACGATGACGCCGGCCAGCTGGCCCTTGCTCATCTCGACGTGCAGCAGTTCCAGCACGTCCTCGGCCGTCAGCGGCTCGAAGTACAGGCGGTCGGAGGTGTCGTAGTCGGTCGAGACGGTCTCGGGGTTGCAGTTGACCATGATCGACTCGACGCCGATCTGGTCGAGAGCAAACGCGGCGTGGCAGCAGCAGTAGTCGAACTCGATGCCCTGGCCGATCCGGTTGGGGCCGCCGCCCAGGATCACCGCCTTCTTACGGTCGCTGGGCAGGCTCTCGCACTCGGGAACCTGGCCCAGGGCGCCGGTTTCGTAGGTCGAGTACATGTAGGGGGTGGTGGCCGCGAACTCGCCGGCGCAGCTGTCGATGCGCTTGAACACCGGGCGGACGTCCAGGGCCTGGCGGGCCTTGCGGACGGCGGCCTCGGTCGCGCCGGTCAGCTTGGCCAGGCGGGCGTCGGAGAAGCCCTGGGCCTTCAGCGCGCGGAAGCCTTGCGCGTCGGTCGGCAGGCCGCCGGCCCGGACCCAGCCCTCCTGGCGGATCAGCTCGGCGATCTGGCGCAGGAACCACGGCTCGTAGGAGCAGGCGGCGTTGACCTCCTCGACGGTCAGGCCGTGGCGGAAGGCCTGGGCGATCACCCGCAGGCGGTCGGGGGTGGGGGTGCCCAGAGCGCGGATCACCGCCGCGCGGCCGGTGTCCGGGTCGTCGGCGCCGTGGATCTCGACCTCGTCGAAGCCGGCCAGGCCGGTCTCCAGGCCGCGCAGGGCCTTCTGGACGCTTTCCTTGAAGGTGCGGCCGATGGCCATCACCTCGCCGACCGACTTCATGGCGGTGGTCAGCAGGGGCTCGCTGCCCGGATACTTCTCGAAGGCGAAGCGCGGGATCTTGGTGACCACGTAGTCGATGCTGGGCTCGAACGAGGCCGGGGTCGCGCCACCGGTGATGTCGTTCTTCAGCTCGTCGAGGGTGTAGCCGACGGCCAGGCGGGCGGCGACCTTGGCGATCGGGAAGCCGGTGGCCTTCGAGGCGAGCGCGGAAGAGCGCGACACCCGCGGGTTCATCTCGATCACGACCATTCGGCCGTCCTTCGGATTGACCGCGAACTGGACGTTGGAGCCGCCGGTCTCGACGCCGATCTCGCGCAGCACGGCGATCGAGGCCGCGCGCATCCACTGGTATTCCTTGTCGGTCAGGGTCAGGGCCGGGGCGACGGTGATCGAGTCGCCGGTGTGGACGCCCATCGGGTCGATGTTCTCGATCGAGCAGACGATGATGCAGTTGTCCGCCGTGTCGCGGACCACCTCCATCTCGTACTCCTTCCAGCCCAGGACGCTTTCCTCGATCAGGACTTCCGTCGTGGGCGAGAGGTCCAGGCCGCGGGCGACGATCTCCTCGAACTCCTCGACATTGTAGGCGATGCCGCCGCCGGTGCCGGCCAGGGTGAAGGACGGGCGGATGATCGCGGGCAGGCCGACGAACTCCAGGCCCTCGCGGGCCTCCTCCATCGTGTGGGCGGCCTTGGAGCGGGGGCTTTCCAGGCCCAGCTTGTCCATGGCGTCGCGGAACTTCTGGCGGTCCTCGGCCTTGTCGATGACCTCGGCCTTGGCGCCGATCATCTCGACGCCGAACTTGGCCAGGGTGCCGTTGGCCTCCAGGGCCAGGGCGGTGTTCAGCGCCGTCTGGCCGCCCATGGTCGGCAGCAGGGCGTCGGGCCGCTCCTTCTCAATGATCTTGGCGACCATGTCCGGGGTGATCGGCTCGATATAGGTCGCGTCGGCCACGTCCGGATCGGTCATGATCGTGGCCGGGTTGGAATTGACCAGGATGATCCGGTAGCCCTCGGCGCGCAGGGCCTTGCAGGCCTGGACGCCGGAATAGTCGAACTCGCACGCCTGGCCGATGACGATCGGACCGGCGCCGATGATCAGGATCGAGGAGATGTCTGTTCTTTTGGGCATGGAAAACTCGCGCGCAGAGACACGGTCGCGCACATCCGCGCGCCCGCTGCCGACCATCTTGCAGGTTAAGCCGCCCGTTTAGAGAGGGAGTCGGGTTGGCGCAACCCCGCTTTCGTCAGCCGTGGTTACCTGGCGCGGAGGCCGGAGGGGGATGGCCCTCACTTCGCGCTGATCACCGGCGGCGCGGGCACCACAGGCGGCACGTCCGACGGCCCGTTCGGGTCGTCCGGCAGGGCCCAGGCCCAGCCGGCCTCGGCCCGCTCGCGGCCCATCCGGAACAGGGCCTCGCGGTTCTTGGCGTCGAAGTCCAGGCCCGAGGTGTCGGCGTCGGCGCTGTCGGGGATGGCGCTGTAGAACAGCTGGCCGCCGTTGCGCCGGGCGAAGCCGTAGCTGGCCGCCAGGTGGGTGCGCATCAGGGCCTTGCTCATGGCGTCCCACGAGCGGCCGACGATCGACAGGGCCCCGCCCTTGGTGAAGCCGAAACTGCCGTCGACCTTGCCGTTGACGATCACGAACAACCGTCCCGGCCGCGCCGAATTCTTGGCGGCGGTCCACAGCAGCAGCGACTCGGGGGCCACGAAGAACGGGATGGTGACCCCGCCGTCGACATGCATCTCCGACAGCTGGCGGCCGTTGCCCTCGACCGGGATCAGGGCGGGCGGGAAGACGCCGGGAATGCTGGTCGAGGCGACCAGCACGCGCTTGAACAGGTCCTTGGACGCCTCGCCGCCGCGGCTGGCGATCGCGCCCATGTCCCAGATCACCGTCTGCTCGGTGTCGAGGTTGGTGGTGGCGATCAGCAGGCGGCGGCCGCGCCGGTGCTCGGCGACGATGGCCTGGAGCATGTCGTCGGTGACATAGGCGTCGACCAGCTGGCGCAGGGCCGCGCTGCTGTAGAAGCTGGGGTGGAACAGCACGCCCAGGCCACGCGGCTGAAGGATCCGCCCCGCCGCCTTGCCGGTGTAGGCCTGCGTCAGGCGGTCGTCCCAGCTGGGGCCCAGGAAGGCGAACGGGGCGGTCAGGGCGCCGGTCGAGACGCCGGTGACGATGTCGAACTCGGGCCGCTCGCCGCGCTTGGTCCAGCCGACCAGCACCCCGGCGCCGTAGGCCCCGTTCGAGCCGCCGCCCGACAGGGCCAGCACGTCGAAGGTGCGTTGGGCGACGGCGCGCTTGCGGGCCGGGTCGCCGAACCGGACGGCGGCGTCCTTGTCGCTGGCGTTGAAGCGGATGTCGGCCAGGCCCTTGGGCGGCGGTCCGGCCAGATCGCTGGCCTGGAAGGCCGGGCGCGACAGCGACCCGCAGGCGCACAGGCTCGAGGCGGCCAGGACGAGGGCGAGGAGGCGGGCTGGACGCATGGGGCTGTGGCTCGCTGCCGAAACCTTCGAACCCTGTTACGCGCTGGAGGAAAGCGCGCAAGAAAAATGGGCCGGCGCCAGGCGCCGACCCATTCCAAATCTCGTGAGCGTGAGGCGGTTAGGCCTGCAGTTGGCCCGCCGACATCTTGCCCGAGCGGTTGTCGCGCTCGAGTTCGTAGGTGATCTTCTGACCTTCATCCAGGCCGCGCAGACCGGCGCGTTCAACGGCCGAGATGTGCACGAAGACGTCGGCGCCGCCGTCGTCCGGTTGAATGAAGCCGAAGCCCTTGGTGCCGTTGAACCATTTCACGGTGCCGGTAGCCATAGTGGTAGTCCTTGCAGTCAATATTCGTCGGCGGAATCGTTCCGCGCGACGATCAAATTTCGTTGGGGGTCGGTAGGCGCGTCCGGCGCTCTCGCGAAGGAGAGCATGGAAAAGCAGGCCGAACGTCAGCGAATTTCGATAATCCACCATGAGCCGTCAAACGCCATCCGGCAAGTGAATTCGTGAATCGCCGAGAATCGCGAATAGTTTTGGACCCCGAACGCCGCCTTGAACGTTAAGCTAATTCTCTCGCGCTACTGCGAGAGTTTTTGATTCCCAAGGAGCGCACCATGACCCTGATCGAGCGGATTCCTCTGCTGAACGACCAGGAGCTGGTCACGCTTCTGGCCAACGCCCGTCGCCTGGACATCGTCGGCACGCCGGCCCAGCGTCTGGCGGCGGCGGAAGTCCTGCCCGTGCTGGAGCTGGAAGCCTCCAAGCGCCGCCAGGTGAACCTGGAAGCGGCGACCAAGAAGCGCGGCGCCACCGCCGCCGCCAAGCGCAAGGCCGCGGCCGCCGAAGCGGCCTGACCGGACCGATCTTCGATCCTCTTGGTGGATGGGCGACACCCAAGCCCTCCCCAAGCCGCACCTGAGCCGCAAAGACGCCTTGCCTCCGTCGTTGTTGATAGTCATTCTCAACAATGACGGAGCGCTTCGGAGGCGATCATGGTGTTTCTGACGGCGGGAGCCGGCTGGCTGGCCCTGTTGATGCGGGCGGAGCGGACCCGGGCGGGGCGTGAGCCCGACGCCGAATGGCTGCTGCGGGGTTCCGCCGATCCCGACGCGGTCGAGGACGACGAAGCGCCGTCGCTGGCGGCGGAGTAGGGCGCCTCCGATCAAGAACGTTGTCATCCCGGAAAGCGCGCAGCGCTTGTCCGGGATCCAGGTGAACCGCACCGCATATGCCCAGTCCCCTGGATCCCGGACAGCCTCTGCGAGGCTTCCGGGATGACACCTTTAAGGAGTTCAGGGCCTAAACCAGCGCCTTCCGCGCCGCTTCCCAGTACTGCGCTCCGGTGACCAGGGTCACCGCGGCGGCCAGCCACAGCAGGCCGTGGGTCGCGTAGGTGGCCGGGGTCACCACCGACGGGTCGGTCGGCAGGTGGAAGGCCGACCACGAGGCCAGGATCATCTCGGCCCCGATCGCCACCAGCTGCAGGGTGGTCTTCCACTTGGCCAGCAGGGTGACGGGCAGTTTGACGCCCTTGCCGGCCCCCACCTCGCGCAGGGCGCTGACGGCGAATTCCCGAAACAGGATCAGGCCGGCCGGCAGGATCACCAGCGGGTTGGGACCCAGGGCCATCAGGCCCAGCAGGGCGCCGCAGACCAGGATCTTGTCGCCGATCGGGTCGAGGATCGCGCCCCAGATGCTGACCGCGTCCAGCTTGCGCGCCAGCCAGCCGTCGAAGAAGTCGGTCACCGCCGCCACCACGAACGCCACGAACGCCCAGCGCTCCAGCGACATCCGCTGGTCGACGTCCAGCTGGTCGCTCAGCCATGGCACGCCGCCGGCCGCCGCGGCCAGGGCCACGAACATGAACAGGGCGATGACCAGGCGCGCGGAGGTCAGGATGTTGGGCAGGGCTTTCATGGCGGGGGTTCTAACGCATGAACGCCGCGAAGGGCTACATCCCCACAACCGTCATCCCGGCCCACAACCATCGTCATTCCGGCCTTGCGCCCAGGACCCCTCGGTCGGTCGCGGGTGCGGATAGGTGGTGCGCCATTGCGCTTCACCGTCAGCTGAAACAGGGGTCCCGGGCGCAAGGCCCGGGATGACGGCCGAAAGGGGGAGTGCAGGGCAAGTCCGTCCTTGGGGTTGGCTTGTGTGGAACTGAAGTCATCGTCTGTGCTGCGAAAGCTTCGCTATCGAGGTCGTTTCTGCCTCCGGTCGATTGACGTCGCGCCTTTCGCCCGCCAAGGCAGGGCGCAGTTTGCAGGGGGCGTCATGAGCCGAGATCCGACCGCGACCAATTCCAACCGCCGGGTGCTGACCGCCAGCCTGGTGGGCACGGCGGTCGAGTTCTACGACTTCTACATCTACGCCACGGCCGCCTCGCTCGTGTTCGGGCCGCTGTTCTTCCCATCCAAGTCGGCCAGCCTGCAGCTGATGGCTTCGTACGCCAGCCTGGGCGTGGCGTTCCTGGCCCGGCCGCTGGGGGCGGCGGTGTTCGGCCACTTCGGCGACCGGATCGGCAGGAAGTCGACCCTGGTGGCGTCGCTGATGCTGATGGGCGGCTCGACCCTGGCCATCGCCTTCCTGCCCACCTACGCCATGGCCGGCTGGCTGGCCCCGACCCTGCTGTGCCTGCTGCGGTTCGGCCAGGGCTTCGGCCTGGGCGGCGAGTGGGGCGGGGCGGCGCTGCTGGCCGTCGAGAACGCGCCGCCGGGCTGGAAGGCGCGGTTCGGCATGTTTCCGCAGCTGGGCGCGCCGGTCGGCTTCATCGCCGCCAACGGGCTGTTCCTGCTGCTGGGCCTGGCCCTGACGCCCGAACAGTTCCAGGCCTGGGGCTGGCGCCTGCCGTTCCTGGGCAGCGCCGCCCTGGTGGCCGTGGGCCTGTGGGTGCGGCTGAAGCTGACCGAGACCCCGGCCTTCGCCGCCGCCATCGCCCACGAACCGCCGCCGGCCGTGCCGCTGGGCGAGCTGCTGCGCGACCACTGGAAAGCCACCCTGTGCGGAACCCTGGCGACCATCTGCTGCTTCGCCGTCTACTACCTGATGACCGCCTTCGCCCTGGGCTACGGCGTGACCACCCTGGGCTACGGCCGCACGGCCATGCTGGGCGTGCAGCTGGGGGCGATCCTGTTCATGGCCGCCGGCATCGTCGCGGCCGGCTATTGGGCGGACGCGGCCAATCCGCGCCGGGTGCTGATGGCCGGCTGCGCCATGACCGTGGCCGTCGGCGCCCTGCTGCCGGTGATGATGGGCGCGGGGTCGCTGCCGCCGATCTTCGCTTTCCTGTCGCTGGGCCTGCTGGTCATGGGCTTCGTCTACGGTCCGCTGGGCGCCTTCCTGCCCGACCTGTTCCCGGCCCGGGTGCGCTACACCGGCGCCTCGGCGGCGTTCAATCTCGGCGGCATCCTGGGCGGCGGCCTGGCTCCGATGATCGCCCAGGCCCTGGCCGACAAGGGCGGCCTGGTCCCGGTGGGGATCTACCTGGCCGTGGCGGCGGCGGTGAGCTTCGTGGGGCTGCTGGCGCTGAAGCCGCGCCAATGACGGAATCGGCTAAGCGGGCGGGGATCGTGGGCAAGGTCTTCGCCTGGGTCTTTTTCCTGCTCGTGGCGGGATACTGTGTCTGGTCCACACTCTGGCGTCTGAACCGCGATCACGAAGCCTACAACTGGCGGCCGCCCGCCAACCCCGTGGTCAAGAAGGTCACTGGGCGTTTCACCGAGGCGACCCTGACCAAGAGCTATCGCTACGGTTACCGCTTCGTCCCGGATCGTGGAGAGGCGATGAGCTTCTATTGCGAGGCCGGCGGCCAGGCGGGGTCTGTGGGCGTCTACCAGGACTGCCTGACCAACTATCCCGAAGAGCTAAAGGACCTCCAGATCACCGTGCGTTATTACGAGGCGAAGGTTCATCCTGGATCGAGCTTGCCGAACAAGCTGATCCTGGGCTTGGAGCGGGACGGCGACATCGTATTTCAACGGCCGGTATCGAACACCTATTGAGGCCTGCGAACGCTTGTTTGCCTCGATCGCTCTTCCGCGCCACTCTGCCGCCAACGACAAGATCCCGGGAGGCGCGCCATGAACCCCAACGCCGAGTTCGACGTCATCGTCCACGGGGCCAGCGGCTTCACCGGCCGCCTGGTGGCCGAACATCTCGCCAAGCATCACCCGGACGTCCGCTGGACGATGTCGGGCCGCAGCGCCGACAAGCTGGCCGCCGTGCGGGATGAGATCGGCGCCTCGGCGGACACTCCGCTGATCGTCGCCGACGCCGACGACCCCGCCTCGCTGCGGGCCATGGTCCAGCGGACCAAGGCGGTCTTGACGACCGTCGGCCCCTACCAGCTCTACGGCTCCGACCTGGTGGCCGCCTGCGCCGAGGCGGGGACCGACTATCTGGATCTGTGCGGCGAGCCGGCCTGGATGCGCCAGATGATCGACGCCCACGAGGCGGCGGCCAAGGCCAGCGGGGCGCGGATCCTGTTTTCCTGCGGCTTCGACTCCATTCCGTTCGAGCTGGGCGTCTGGTTCGTGCAGCAGGAGGCGGCCAAGCGGTTCGGCGGGCCCGTCGCCCGCGTGAAGGGCCGGGTGCGGGCCATGCGGGGCACGTTCTCCGGCGGCACGGCGGCCAGCCTGAAGGCCACCCTGGCTGCGGCGGCCCGCGACCCGCAGGTTCTGGAATATCTGAAGGACCCCTTCGCCCTGACCCCCGACTTCGCCGGTCCCAAGCAGCCGCACGGCGCGGCCGTGGCGTTCGACGAAGGCCTGGACCAGTGGACCGCCCCGTTCGTGATGGCGGCGATCAACACCCGCAACGTCCACCGCTCCAACTGGCTGATGGGCCAGCCGTACGGCGCCGACTTCGTCTATGACGAGATGGTGCTGACCGGTCCTGGCGAGGCGGGCGAGGCCGCCGCCCGGGCCGTGACCGCCGCCAACGCGTCGATGGGCGCCGAAGGCGGTCCCAAGCCGGGCGAGGGGCCGAACCTGGAAGAGCGCAAGGCCGGCTTCTACGACCTGCTGTTCGTCGCCCTCGCCCCCGACGGCCGCCAGGTCCGGGCCAGCGTCAAGGGCGACAAGGACCCCGGCTACGGCTCGACCAGCAAGATGATCGCCGAGACGGCCCTGTGCCTGGTCGACACGCCCGAGGTGGCCGGCGGGATCTGGACCCCCGGCGCGGCGTTGCGCGGCAAGCTGGTGGAGCGGCTGCGAGAACGGGCGGGGCTGGCGTTCGCCGTGGAGTAGGGGGGCGGCGCGGCCGTTTTCGACCCAAGTCGGGAGAACTGCGCCGCCGCCCGCCCCGGGGAGAACTCGCGCTTAGGATTTGCCAAGTCGCGCGCCAGCGGCGACGCTCGCCGCATGCTGATCTTCGAATGGATCCTGGCCCTGCTGCTGGGCGCGGTGCTGCTGTCGGGCCTGGCCCGGCGGATCGGGGCGCCCTATCCGGCCCTGCTGGCCCTCGGCGGGGCGGCCGTCGCCCTGGTCCCCGGCGCGCCCCGGCTGGCGCTGGAGCCGGAGCTGATCCTGGCCCTGTTCATCGCCCCGGTGCTGCTGGACGCGGCCTACGACTCGTCCCTGCGCGACCTGAGGGACAACTGGCGGCCGGTGTCGTCGCTGGTGCTGGTCGCCGTGGGCCTGACCACCCTGGGCGTTGCCTGCGTCGCGCGGCTGCTGTTTCCGGACATGCCCTGGCCGGCCGCCATCGCCCTGGGGGCCATCGTCGCCCCGCCCGACGCCGTGGCCGCCCTGGCCGTGCTGCGCGACGTGCGGCCGCCGCACCGGGTGCTGAAGATCCTGGAGGGCGAGAGCCTGCTCAACGACGCCTCGGCCCTGCTGATCTACCGCCTGGCGGTGGGGGCGGTCGGCGGCGGCTTCAGCCTGGTCCAGGCGGCCCCGACCCTGGCCCTGGTGGCGGTGGGCAGCGTGGCGGCCGGCTACGGCCTGGCGCGGGTGACCGGCGTGTTCTTCCACCGCATCACCGACGTGCCCAGTTCGGTGATCGTCCAGTTCGTCTCCACCTTCGGTGTGTGGATCCTGGCCGAGCGCCTGGGCCTGTCGGGGGTGGTGACCATCGTCGTCTACGGTGTGACCGTGGCCTGGCGGCCCGGCGCGCAGCTGTCGGCGCGGCTGCGCATCCCGTCCTTCGCGGTCTGGGAAAGCGTGACGGTGGTGCTGAACGTCCTGGCCTTCACCCTGATCGGCCTGCAGATCCGGCCCATCCTGGAGACCCTGTCGCCGCACGAGCGCCTCGACTATCTGCGCGCCGCCCTGGTGATCCTGGCCACGGTGGTCGCCGTGCGGATCGCCTGGGTGATGACCTACAACACCGGGGTGCGGCTGAAGAACCGCTGGTTCGGCCTGCACCTGGCCCGGCCCAGCATGGCCGCGCCGACCGCGCGGGGCGGGCTGGTGGTCAGCTGGTGCGGCATGCGCGGCATGGTCACCCTGGCCGCCGCCCTGGCCCTGCCCGAGCGCTTTCCCTATCGCGACTTCATCCTGCTGGCCGCCTTCACGGTGGTGATCGGCACCCTGACCGTCCAGGGCCTGACCCTGAAGCCGCTGATGGCGCTGCTGCGCCTGCCCGACGACGATCCGGTGCGCAAGGAGCTGAAACTGGCCCGCGCCAAGGCCGCCAAGGCGGTGCTGGCCGAACTGGAGCGCGAGGATTCGCCGGCCGCCGAAGCGCTGCGCCGCGAATATGACGACGCCCTCAGCCAGACGCGGCAGGGTCGCAACGCCCGCGACTCGGCCGAGAACGCCCTGCGGCGGCGGGCGGTGACGGTGTCGCGCGAGGCCATCGCCGACCTGCGCAAGCGCGGCGAGATCGGCGACGACGCCTACCGGGCGCTGGAGGAGGAGTTCGACTGGCTGGAGCTGTCGGCGCGGGAGTAGGGGTCTTTCTCAGCCCTTCCGGAAAAACGCGTGGATCCGTTCGGCCAGGGGCTGGCTGACGCCGTCGACCTTCATCAGGTCCTCGATCCCGGCCCGGGCCACGCCCTTGGCCGAGCCGAAGGCGTGCAGCAGGGCCTTCTTGCGGCCGGGGCCGACGCCCTCGATCTCGTCGAGCGGGTTCTTCTTCAGGTCCATCGAGCGGCGGGTGCGGTGGGCGCCGATCGCGAAGCGGTGGGCTTCGTCGCGCAGCCGCTGCAGGTAGTAGAGCACCGGCGACTTGGGCTCGAGCATGAACGGCGTCTTGTCCGGCAGGAAGAACCGCTCCAGCCCCGCGTCGCGGTCCGGGCCCTTGGCCACGCCGACGATGGCGATGTCGTCGACGCCCAGGTCGGCCATCACCTCCAGCGCCGCGTCCAGCTGGCCCTTGCCGCC
>Ga0209564_1003215_pt1 | contig 11464 bp, 19 predicted proteins | sample AraplaCol_mMF_r2_FD_184272 | JGI IMG/M metagenome (GOLD analysis project Ga0209564, IMG submission 184272) | Arabidopsis root microbial communities from North Carolina, USA - plate scrape MF_Col_mMF_r2 (SPAdes) (version 3) | ecosystem: Host-associated > Plants > Roots > Endosphere | place: USA... | reverse complement strand
GCAGCGCCGGGTTGAAGGGCAGCTGCGGCGCGGTCGAGACGGCCTCTTCCTTGCGCGGCTCCTCGAAGGTGATGAACACCGCGAGCTGGTCCTGCAGGATGCGGGCGGCGAGCGCCAGCGCGTCCTCAGGGCTGACCGAGCCGTTGGTCTCGATCGCCAGCGTCAGCGAGTCCTTGTCGAGGTTCTGGCCCTCGCGGGTGTTCTCGACGCGGTAGGAGACCTTCTTGACCGGCGAATACAGGCTGTCGACCGGGATCAGGCCGATCGGCGCGTCCTCGGGGCGGTTCTGCTCGGCCGGGACATAGCCCTTGCCGGTGTTGACCGTGAACTCCATGCGGATCTCGGCGCCCTCGTCGAGCGTGCAGAGCACGAGCTCGGGGTTGAGGATCGAGACGTCGCCGATGGTGTTGATGTCGCCGGCGGTGACGGTGCCCGGGCCGGACTTGCGAAGCGTCATGCGCTTCGGGCCCTCGCCCTGCATCTTGACCGCGATGGCCTTGATGTTGAGCACGATGTCGGTGACGTCCTCACGGACGCCCGGAATCGAGGAGAACTCGTGCAGCACGCCGTCGATCTGGACGGCGGTGACGGCCGCGCCCTGGAGCGACGAGAGCAGCACGCGACGGAGCGCATTGCCGAGCGTCATGCCGAAACCGCGCTCGAGCGGACGCGCGATCACGGTGGCCTGACGCTTCGGGTCGTCTCCGACCTTCACTTCGAGCTTGTTCGGCTTGGAAAGATCCTGCCAGTTCTTGCTGATCACGACCGCACTCCTGGTGCTGAATTCATCTGGCGGCTACCGCCGCCCCGGACAGGCGCCCGCCCCTGCGGGCGCCTCGCATAAGGCTGAAAGCGTCAGACGCGACGGCGCTTGCGCGGACGGCAGCCATTGTGCGGGATCGGCGTCACGTCGCGGATCGAGGTCACGGTGAAGCCCGCGGCCTGCAGCGCGCGAAGCGCCGACTCGCGGCCCGAACCCGGACCCGTCACCTCGACCTCGAGGGTGCGCATGCCGTGCTCGGCAGCCTTGCGGGCGGCATCCTCGGCGGCGACCTGCGCGGCGTACGGGGTCGACTTGCGCGAGCCCTTGAAGCCCATCGTGCCGGCCGAGGACCACGAGATCGTGTTGCCCTGCGCGTCGGTGATGGTGATCATGGTGTTGTTGAACGAGGCGTTCACATGGGCGACGCCGGAGACGATGTTCTTGCGTTCCCTACGGCGAACGCGCTGGGCTTCCTTGGCCATTGTCTTCTTTCTTTCATCCTTCAGGCGCGCCCGTCATTCCAGGCGCTGGGGATGCCGGCCGCCCTGCACGGGTCAGCCGGCGCAAATATGATAGCGAGCCGGGTTACCGGCCCGCCGAAATCACTTCTTCTTGCCGGCGATCGGCTTCGCCTTGCCCTTGCGGGTGCGGGCGTTGGTGTGCGTGCGCTGGCCGCGGACCGGCAGCGAGCGGCGATGACGCAGGCCGCGATAGCAGCCGAGGTCCATCAGGCGCTTGATGTTCATCGAGACTTCGCGACGCAGATCGCCCTCGACGAGATAGTCGCGGTCGATGGTCTCGCGGATCTGGAGAACTTCGGCGTCGGTCAGCTGGTTGACGCGGCGCTCCGGCGCGATGCCGACCTTCTCGACGATCTCCTGAGCCTTGGCCGCGCCAATGCCGTGGATGTACTGCAGGCCGATAACGACGCGCTTGCCGGTAGGAATGTTAACGCCCGCGATACGAGCCATGATCTCATCTCCATTGCTGCCGGCTTGCCCGTTGGCACTCCGGCTTTGGTTGATTTCCCCGCGTCCGGTGGAGGCCGGCCCATGCGGGAGCTTCTTGGCCGTGTTCCATGCAAGAACGCGACACCGTCCCTTCTCGCGAAGGAGTCGGCATCGCTTCATGAAACCGGAAGCGGGGCCTTAACGGGTTCGAAAGCCGGCGTCAACCCATCCGGCACGTTTCTTGCCGAGACTCGCGCGGGCGTTCGGTTTTGCGCCGAAGAGCAGTCCCATGACTGGCAGGCGCAGGCACAAGCTCGCGAAGGCGATGCTGACCACAAGCGTGGATAGCGCAATCACTGCGAATTTCACCAGGGGTTCTTCGCTCCAACCGAGCAGGGCGAAGCCGAGCAGCACGATGACCGTCTGGTGCATCATGTAGAAGGGAAAGCTCAGTCGCCCGAATCCGGTGAGGAAGGGCAAGGGCCGGTCGAGCCTCACGCTCGCCCAGGCCAGGAGCCCGACCAGCGCGGCCCACTCCGCCAGCGCCCGCAGCGGACGTCGCCATGCGCCTGCCACGCCGAGTTCGCGCGCCACCAGCACGGCGAGGATCAGCAGCATCGCCGCGAGAAGCCAGCCGCGCCAGCGCCTAGCCACCGCTCCCGAAAGCGCGGGCGATGCGGCGAACAGCCAGCCAGCCAGCATCAGCCAGAGATAGTGAGCGTGGTTGGCGAAATCGTCGATCAGCGCATGGCTGCTCGGAAAACGCGGCCGCAGCCAGATCTCCACCACGAGGATCGGCAGGCCCAGGAGGAGCGGCCGGCCTCCCCGGCCGAGCCACGTGCCTGCGCGTTCGCAGAAGCGGCGCCCATTTGCGCCGCGCAGCAACAGGAAGGCCGGCAGCAGCACGAGCGAATAGGCGAAGAGATAGATGAGGAACCAGAGGTGGTGCCAGCTGAAGTTCGCCGCCGGATAGCAGCAGGAGAAAAAGCCTGGATAAAAGGCAAGGAACCCACCGGAGAAGTCGATCGGACTCATCCGCCCACCCTGCCCCCAAGGCGATGCGCTCGACATAGACCTGCGGCGGCACCAACAGCAGGATGCCGATGACCAGCGGAGGAACAGCCTGACCACACGCTCCCGGATGAAACGCCCCGGCGGGCGTGCCGAGAGGCTGTAGAAGGCCGCGAAGCCGGCGAGCAGGAAGAGCAGCGGCATCTGCGCGATGTTGAACAGCGCCACCAACCGGTCCGCGGCGAGATAGCGCCCGGCATCCTTGATGTGCCAGGCCTCGCCATCGAAGAGCCGGGCCGTATGGAACAACACCAGCCCGAGGACGACGGCGCTGCGCAGGTGATCGACCGCGAGGCTTCGGCCCTGCTGATCCGTGGCTCCGCCCCCAGCCGAAAGCGGCCTCTGATCCGATGTTGAAACGCCCTGCTGCATGGCGTGCCCGAAGATGCTATCGATGCGTCAGGCATAAAATAAATGAACGGATCATTCAAGAAAGATGCGCAGCCGCAAACCGGGCCGACTCTCGGACATCGCCGCCGCCGCCTGCGCCGTCTTCACGCGGCAGGGCTTCCGTCTCACCCAGATGAGCGACGTCGCCTGGCAGGCCGGGATCTCGGCCGGCGCGCTCTACAGCTATGTCGACGGCAAGGAGGCGCTCTTCGAGCTCGCACTCGACCATGCGCTCGGCAGCAGTTGGAGCGAGGATGCGCGTTTTCAGGCGAAGGGGCTCGCGCAGAGACTGCCCGGACTGGGCGAAAGGCTGGCGACCGAGGTGGCGTGGCCGGCACTGCGAGCCGCCTCAGAGCAGCCAGGTATCGACGAGACGGCATGCCGCGCGGTCTTCGCGGAGCTTCATGAACTCGTCGGGCGTCACCGCCAGCTGATCTGGCTCTTGGATCGCTGCAGCGGCGAATTCCCGGAGCTGGCCGGGCTCTACGAGACGATCGTCCGCGGCCGCTACATCGCCGAGCTGACGCGTTTCACTGCGAGGGCCCCTGCCCTCGCCAATGCGTCGGACGAACATGTGCGTGCGACGGCACGCGCGCTCATGGAGATGACGGTCTGGATGGGGATGCACCGGCTGCGAGACCGCCAGCCGCCCGATATCGACGATGCCGCGGCGGCCAGCGCCGCCATCGACATCGCCCTTCATAGGCTGGTGCCAGGCCGAGCCTGACACCGCAGCGTTCAGCCGCCGAGCGCGTTCTCGATCGCCGCCGACACCGTATCGATCGGCTGCATGCCGTCGATCGCCGTCAGCTGGCCGCGCTTGGCGTAATACGGGGCAACCACCGCCGTATCGCGGTTATAGGCCTCGAGCCGGGTCTTGAAGACCTCCGGATCGTCGTCCTTGCGGACCGGCTGCCCGGCCGCCTTCGCCTCTTCGGCGCGCTTGACGATGCGGTCGACGAGCTTGGTCTGGTCGACCTTGAGCTCCAGCACGGCGTCGAGCTTCAGCCCCTTGCCGTCGAGCATCCCGTCGAGCGCCTCGGCCTGCGCCAGCGTCCGTGGGAAGCCGTCCAGGATGAAGCCCTTCTTGGCGTCCTGCTCCTCGATGCGGTCGGCGACGATGCCGATCACGATCTCGTCCGAGACCAGCCCGCCGGCATCCATCACGGCCTTGGCCTTCTGGCCGATCGGCGTGCCGGCGGCGACCGCCGCACGCAGCATGTCGCCGGTGGAAAGCTGAGGAATGCCGTGCTTCGCGACGATGCGCGCCGCCTGAGTGCCCTTGCCCGCCCCCGGCGGCCCCAGGAAAATCAACCGCATTTAGCGCCTCGCTCCTCGCAATTTAGCCTTCTTGACCAGCCCCTCGTACTGATGGGCCAGCAGGTGTCCGTGGATCTGTGCCACGGTATCCATCGTCGTCGTCACCACGATGAGCAGCGAGGTGCCGCCCAGCAGGATGATCGGGATCTGAGCATAGGTGATCATGAACTCGGGGATAAGGCAGACGATCGTCAGATAGCCGGCGCCGAGAACGGTGATGCGGGAGAGGATGCGGTCGATGTGCTCGGCCGTGCGCTCGCCGGGGCGGATGCCCGGCATGAAGCCGCCATGCTTCTTGAGATTGTCCGCCGTTTCGACCGGGTTGAACACGATCGCGGTGTAGAAGAAGCAGAAGAAGATGATCAGCGCCGCATAGAGGATCATGAACAGCGGCCGGCCATGGGCGAGATAGGTCGAGATGATCGACAGGAAGCCGGTGCCGCCCGAAGCCTGCGAGAAGCTCGCGACCGTCGTCGGCAGCAGCAGCAGCGACGACGCGAAGATCGGCGGGATCACGCCGGCCGTGTTGAGCTTCAGCGGCAGGAACGAGGTCTGGCCCTCATACATGCGGTTGCCGACCTGGCGCTTCGGATAGTTGATCAGCAGGCGGCGCTGCGCGCGCTCCATGAACACGCAGAAGGCGATGACGCAGACGGCCATCACCAGGATGCCGAGCAGCAGCCCGGTCGAGATCGCGCCCTGGCGGCCGAGTTCGAGGGTCTGGGCGAGCTGCGACGGGAATTCGGCGATGATGCCCGCGAAGATGATCATCGAGGTGCCGTTGCCGATGCCGCGGCTGGTGATCTGCTCACCCAGCCACAGCAGGAACATCGTGCCGCCGACGAGCGTGATCGTGGTCGAGACGAGGAAGAACGGCCCGGGTTCGAGCACCAGGTTACCCGACCCCTGCAGACCCACGCCGATCGCATAGGCCTGGAACACGGCCAGCACGAGGGTCAGGTAGCGGGTGTACTGGTTGAGGGTCTTGCGGCCCTGCTCGCCTTCCTTCTTCAGCGCCTCGAAGCTCGGCACGACGCTGGACAGCAGCTGGACGATGATCGAGGCCGAAATGTACGGCATGATCGCCAGCGCGAAGATGGCGAGGCGGCCGACGGCGCCGCCCGAGAACATGTTGAACATGCCGAGCACGCCGGACTGGGTCTGGCGGAAGAGATCGGCCACCGCGTCCGGGTTCATGCCGGGCAGCGGGATGTAGGTGCCGAGCCGGTAGACGACGAGCGCACCCAGCGTGAACCAGATCCGCTTCTTCAGTTCGTCCGCCTTGGCGAAAGCCCCGAAATTGAGGTTTGCCGCAAGCTGTTCAGCCGCCGATGCCATGCGTCCGGTCCCTGGGTCTCAAACTGGTCGTTGAAGCACGTTTCCACGGCGCACTTATGGTGCAGCCCTGTGGTCGGCGCCTTGCGTCAAACAGTCGAACGGCGGCCAAGGCGCAGGGCCCGGCCGCCGTTCGCAAACGTCATGTAGGCGTTCGGATCACGCCTGTGAAGCGGCAGCCAGGATCTTGACCGAACCGCCGGCCTTCTCGATCGCGGCGACGGCCGACTTGGACGCGCCGGCGACCTCGAAAGCGAGCTTGGTCTTGAGCTCGCCAACGCCGAGGATCTTCACGCCGTCCTTGGCCTGACGGGTGATGACGCCGGCGGCGACGAGCGCCTCGACGGTCACGGCGCCCTTGGCGTCGAGCTTGCCGGCCTCAACCGCCTGCTGGATCCGGCCGAGGTTCACCTCGTTCAGCTCCTTGGCGAAGAGGTTGTGGAAACCGCGCTTCGGCAGGCGACGATAAAGCGGCATCTGGCCGCCTTCGAAGCCCTTGACCGCCACGCCGGCGCGAGCCTTCTGGCCCTTGACGCCACGCCCGCCGGTCTTGCCCTTGCCGGAGCCGATGCCGCGGCCGACGCGGATGCGCGACTTGCTCGCGCCTTCGTTGTCACGGATGTCGTTGAGTTTCATGTCTAGCCCCTCCTCACTTCGCGTCGACGACGCGCACGAGGTGCTTGACCTTCTCGACCATGCCACGCACCGCGGGGGTGTCCTGGAGGGTCGAGCGGCGGCGGATCTTGTTCAGGCCGAGACCGATCAGGGTCTGGCGCTGGGTGGCATCGCGGCGGATCGGGGAACCGATCTGCTCGACGACGAGGGTCTTTTCAGCCTTGGCCATTCAACCCTCCTCACGCTTCCGCGGCCGCATCCGTGCCGGCATCGCGGCGACGGGTCTGCAGGGCCGAAACCTTGAGCGAGCGACGAGCCGCGACCGAGCGCGGGCTGTCCTCGTTCTTCAGCGCGTCGAAGGTGGCGCGCACGAGGTTGTACGGGTTGGAGGAGCCGAGCGACTTCGACACGACGTCCTGCATGCCGACCGCCTCGAAGACGGCGCGCATCGGGCCGCCGGCGATGATGCCGGTACCAGCCGGAGCCGCGCGCAGCACGACCTTGCCGGCGCCGTGGCGGCCCTGCACGTCGTGATGGAGGGTGCGGCCCTCGCGAAGCGGGATGCGGACCAGGCCGCGCTTGGCGGCTTCGGTGGCCTTGCGGATCGCCTCGGGAACTTCACGAGCCTTGCCGTGGCCGAAGCCGACGCGGCCCTTCTGGTCGCCGACGACGACGAGCGCGGCGAAGCCGAAGCGACGACCACCCTTCACCACCTTGGCGACGCGGTTGATGTGGACGAGCTTATCCACGAACTCGGAAACTTCCGTTTCCCGGTCCTTACGCTCACGCGGCTCTCTAGCCATGTGTCTGTCCTCTTACTTGCGCGGACGAGGATCGAAGCCCCGCCGCTCGCTCGAGCCTAACCCCGTGCCTCATTGCGCGGGGAAGCTTGTAAACGGATACCGCCCGGCAGGCGCGTGAGCGCCGGCCGGGCGAAATCCGATATCCTCAGAAGCTGAGGCCAGCCTCGCGGGCGGCCTCGGCCAGGGCCTTGACGCGGCCGTGGTACATATACGGACCACGGTCGAAGACCACTTCCTTCACGCCGGCCTTGACCGCGCGCTCGGCGACGATCTTGCCGATCGTGCCAGCGGCCTCGACATTGGCGCCGGACTTGATCTGCTCGCGCAGGTCCTTGTCCATCGACGAAGCCGAAGCAAGGGTGACCCCCTTCGCGTCGTCGATCACCTGGGCGTAGATCTGCTTGCCGGTGCGGTGCACCGAGAGGCGCGGACGGCCATTGGCGACCGCCTTGATGGCGCGACGGACGCGGGCCTTGCGGCGCGCAGTCGCAACGTTCTGCTTGCTCATGGCTGCCGTCCTTACTTCTTCTTGCCTTCCTTGCGGAAGATGAACTCGCCAGCGTACTTGACGCCCTTGCCCTTGTAGGGCTCGGGGCCGCGATAGTCGCGGATTTCCGCGGCGGTCTGCCCGACGATCTGCTTGTCGATGCCGGCGACGATGATCTCCGTCGGCTTCGGCGTCGTAATGGCGACGCCAGCCGGGATTTCATAGTCGATGTCGTGGCTGTAGCCGAGCGACAGCTTCAGCACCTTGCCAGCGACGGCGGCCTTGTAGCCGACGCCGTTGATCTCGAGCTTCTTCTCGAAGCCGGCAGTGGTGCCGATCACGAGGTTGTTGATGCGGGCACGCGAGGTGCCCCAGAGCGCACGGGCGCGCTTGGACTGCGAACGCGGCTGCACCGCGATCGCGCCGTTCTCCATGACGACCGAGACGTCCTCGGGCACCTCGAAGGAGAGCTCGCCCTTCGAGCCCTTGATCTTGACCAGCTGGCCGGTGACCGAGGCGGTGACGCCCGCGGGAACCGAAACCGGCTTCTTTCCGATACGAGACATTGGATCTCTCCTGAAAATGAGCGGCGCCTGTCGGGTCAGAAGACCCGGCAGAGCACTTCGCCGCCCACGTTCTGCTCGCGGGCCACATGATCGGCCATCACGCCCTTCGGCGTCGAGACGATCGTCACGCCGAGGCCGTCGGCCACGCGCGGCATGGTCTCGACCGACGAATAGACGCGGCGGCCGGGCTTCGAAACACGCGAGATCGACCGGATGACCGGCTGGCCCTCGTGATACTTCAGCTCGATGTCGAACTCGGTCCGGCCATTGCCGAACTCGGTCGTCGAGTAGCCGCGGATGTAACCCTCGGACTGAAGCACGTCGAGCACGCGGGCACGCAGCTTCGAGCCAGGGGTGGAAACGCGCGACTTGCGGCGCATCTGCGCATTGCGGATGCGGGTCAGCAGATCGCCGATCGGATCAATGACTGCCATTGTCCTGTCCTCCCTTACCAGCTCGACTTCACGAGGCCCGGAACGAGCCCCTTGTTGCCGAGTTCACGGAGCGCGACGCGCGACATCTTCAGCTTGCGGTAGAACGCGCGCGGACGGCCGGTCACCTCGCAACGATTGCGGATGCGGTTCTTGGCCGAGTTGCGCGGCAGTTCGGCCAGCTTGAGGCGAGCGAGGAAACGCTCGTCCATGGGCTGGTTTTCGTCATTGGCGATCGCGAGAAGGCGAGCCCGGCGGCCGGCGAATTTCTTCACCAGCTTCCTGCGGCGCTCGTTGTTCTCGACGGAGCTTTTCTTAGCCATCGATCTCTCCTGGTTTCCGCGTATGAACGCTTAGGTTCACTGCCGGAACGGGAAGTTGAAGTGCTTGAGCAGAGCGCGTGCCTCGTCGTCCGACTTCGCAGTCGTGCAGACGATCACGTCCATACCCAGGACCTGGTCGACCTTGTCGTAGTTGATCTCGGGGAACACGATGTGCTCCTTGATCCCGAGCGCGAAATTGCCGCGCCCGTCGAACGACTTCGGGTTCAGGCCCCGGAAGTCTCGCACCCGCGGAAGCGCGATGGTGACGAGCCGGTCGACGAACTCGTACATCCGCGTCTTGCGCAGCGTGACCTTGCAGCCCACCGGCATATTCTCGCGCAGCTTGAAGCCGGCGATAGCCAGACGGGACTTGGTGATGACCGGCTTCTGACCGGCGATCAGGGCGAGATCGCCCGCAGCGTTGTCGACCTTCTTACGGTCGGCAGTCGCCTCGCCAACGCCCATGTTGATGACGATCTTCTCGATCGTCGGCACTTCCATGACGTTCTTGTAGCCGAATTCCGTGATCATCGCGGGACGAACGACGTCCTCGTAATGCTTCTTCATGCGCGGCGAAAGCGCGCTCGTCTGAGCCTCAGCCATCGATCAGATCCCCCGAACGCTTGGCGAAACGAACCTTCCGGCCGTCATCGAGCACCTTGAAACCGACGCGGGTCGCCTTGCCGTCCTTCGGATCGGCGACAGCGATGTTCGACAGGTCGATCGTCGCTTCCTTGCTGATGATGCCGCCCTCGGACTGCGGGGACTGCTTCGTGTGGCGCTTCACGAGATTGACGCCGCGCACGACAGCGCGCCCGTCCTTCGGGAGCACCTGGAGCACTTCACCCGACTTGCCCTTGTCGCGACCGGCAAGCACGACGACCTTGTCGCCCTTCTTGATCTTCGCAGCCATCACAGCACCTCCGGCGCCAGCGAGATGATCTTCATGTGGTTCTTCGCGCGCAGCTCGCGCGGAACCGGTCCGAAGATACGCGTGCCGACCGGCTCCTTCTGGTTGTTGATCAGCACGGCCGCATTGCGGTCGAAACGGATCACCGAACCGTCGGGGCGCTTGACGTCCTTGGCGGTGCGCACGACGACCGCCTTCATGACGTCGCCCTTCTTCACGCGACCGCGCGGGATGGCTTCCTTGATCGAAACGACGATGATGTCACCGACACCCGCGTACTTGCGCTTCGATCCGCCGAGAACCTTGATGCACATCACGCGACGGGCGCCGGAATTGTCGGCGACGTCGAGATTCGTCTGCACCTGGATCATGGCCTTGATCCTTCCAAATGGTATCAGGCGGTTTCCCGGACGGCCTCAGCGCTGGCCGGGACTACGACTGACGGGGGTCGATCGCCCCCTGGCCTCAAACAAAACATGATCCGCAAAAGTGGGATCCACCTTTGCGGAAGAACACGTCCGGCTTCCTTGAGTGCCCTGCCCGCCCCTCGGAAAAGGGGCCGGGCAAAGCCGTCCCGAATCACGCCTTGGGGGCGTCCTCGAGCACAACCCAGCTTTTCAGCTTGGAAATCGGCTTGGTCTCCTCGATCCAGACCGTGTCACCGACCTTGAACGAACCCGCCTCATCATGGGCGTGATAGTTCTTCGTCCGGCGAACCGTCTTCTTGAGGAGCGGGTGCGTATAACGCCGCTCGACCTTCACCACAACAGTTTTGTTCTGCTTGTCGCTAACGACGACGCCCTGCAGCACGCGCTTCGGCATTGTCTAACTCCTCACGCGCTGGCCGCAACGGCCTTGGACCGCTGCAGCGTCTTGATGCGGGCGATGTCCTTGCGGAGCTCGGTCACGCGCGCGGTGTTCTCGAGCTGCCCGGTCGCCTTCTGAAAGCGCAGGTTGAACTGCTCCTTCTTGAGCTTCAGGAGTTCGTCCTGGAGCTGGTCCGTGCTCATGGCCTTCAGGTCGGACTGACGCTGTGTGATTTTCATCTTGCCCTCCCTCACTCGGCAATGCGCTGGATGAAGCGCGTCTTGATCGGCAGCTTGGCGGCGCCGAGACGGAGCGCCTCGCGGGCGATCTCCTCGGACACGCCATCGAGCTCGAACATGATCCGGCCCGGCTTGACCTTGGCGGCCCAGAACTCCGGCGAACCCTTGCCCTTACCCATGCGGACTTCGGTCGGCTTCTTGGAAACCGGCACGTCCGGGAAGACGCGGATCCAGACGCGGCCGACACGCTTCATGGCGCGGGTGATCGCGCGGCGGGCCGCCTCGATCTGGCGCGCGGTGACGCGCTCGGGCTCCTGGGCCTTCAGGCCGAACTGGCCGAAGTTGAGATCCGTGCCGCCCTTGGCGACGCCGGAGATGCGTCCCTTGAACTGCTTGCGGAACTTGGTGCGTTTTGGTTGCAGCATGGCTCTTCTCGATCAGCCTTACGCAGCCT
>Ga0209564_1003207_pt1 | contig 11489 bp, 12 predicted proteins | sample AraplaCol_mMF_r2_FD_184272 | JGI IMG/M metagenome (GOLD analysis project Ga0209564, IMG submission 184272) | Arabidopsis root microbial communities from North Carolina, USA - plate scrape MF_Col_mMF_r2 (SPAdes) (version 3) | ecosystem: Host-associated > Plants > Roots > Endosphere | place: USA... | reverse complement strand
ACATGCCGCAGGCCGAAGCCGCGCAGCATGATGATGCCGCGCATCAGCACGACGCCGAGCAATCCGACCTGGTCGCCGCGCAGTCGGAGGTCGTCGCCGGGCAGGACGAATCCGCGCAGGCGGACGAGCCCGACGTCAAGGATGACACCGTGCAGGCCGGGTCGGTGATGCTGGCAGAAGCCGCTCCGGAGGACGAGCCGGAGGTCGCCGCACGCCCCGAAGAGATGCGCATTCTCGAAGCCCTGCTGTTCGCCTCCACAGAGCCGCTGGACCAGTCCGCGCTGGCCAAGCGCATGCCCGAAGGCGTGAACGTCAAGAAGGCGCTGGAAGCGCTGCAGGCGGATTACGCCATGCGCGGCATCAATCTGGTGCGCATCGCCAACAAGTGGACTTTCCGTACGGCTGGCGATCTGGCCTGGCTGATGACCCGCGAGACCAGCGAGACCAAGAAGCTGTCGCGCGCGGCCATCGAGGTGCTCGCCATTGTCGCCTATCACCAGCCGGTGACCCGTGCCGAGATCGAAGACATCCGCGGCGTCGTCACCTCGAAAGGCACCCTCGACGTGCTGCTGGAGACCGGCTGGATCAAGCCGCGCGGCCGCCGCAAGACGCCGGGCCGTCCGCTGACCTTCGGCACCACCGATACGTTCCTGTCCCAGTTCGGCCTCGAAGCGCTCGGCGACCTGCCGGGCCTTGAAGAACTCAAGGGCACCGGTCTGCTCGACTCGCGCCTGCCGGCCGGCTTCAGCGTGCCCAATCCGTCCGACGATCCGCAACTCCGCGAGGACGAGGATCCGCTGGAGGATGGCGAGCTGCACCTCTCGCTCTCCGAGCCCGATCCGGAGTTCCCGGAGGCGCAGGGCGAACAGGCCGAGACCACAGTGACCGGCGAGGCGACTGCCGAAGCCGTCGGCTTTGCCGAAGGAGCGGAAACGGATGAGGCCGAGGTCGGCAAGGTCGCCGATTTGACCGATGCCGAGGACGCTGAAGCTCCGGCGCTTGGCGTGGTCGACATCGACGAAGACGAAGCTGACGACGATACCGAAGACGCGGAAGATGCCGCCGAAGCGGAACAGGACGAGGCTGAACCGACCGAGGCAGAAACTGCGGAACTCGACGCCGACGAGGCGGACGAGGACGATTTTGACGACGACGATGACCTCGAGGACGACGAAGACGAGGAAATCGACGCTGACGACGGCGCCGAGGAAGGGACGTCCCCTGACGGGGAGCCGACGTCGGACGAGGATGACGATCAGCACCGCTGATGCGACATTAACGCTCGCGACGTTACGACTTGTCCATGCGCGATTCCGCGGTGGTTAAGTCCTTGTTTTTGACGAACCCGCGGCCTACGTTCCGGTTAAATCAGGCCGGTGCGCCGGCTACGTGTTTGGAGGGTTAGCAGGATGGGTTCTCTCAGCATTTGGCACTGGATCGTCGTGATCGCGGTGGTCCTGCTGTTGTTCGGTCGCGGCAAGATCTCCGATCTCATGGGCGACGTCGCCCAGGGCATCAAGGCCTTCAAGAAGGGCATGGCGGACGACGAAAAACCGGCGGAGAAGCCGGCTGACCCGAACCGCACCATCGACCAGGCCCCGCAGGCGCCGACCGCCAACCGGTCGGATGTCGGCAGCAAGGCTGTCTAAGTTCAAGGTCGTCTGGGTCTATTCGCAGCGGACGGGTCAGAAGGCGCGGCTCGTCCGGCCTGTGAGCAGGTTGTTACATGTTCGATATCGGGTGGAGTGAACTGGTCGTCATCGGCGTCGTGGCGCTGATCGCCATCGGCCCGAAGGAATTGCCCGGCGTATTGCGGATGGTCGGGCAATGGATGGGCAAGGCCCGTCGCATGGCCTCGGAATTCCAGGGCCAGTTCAACGAGGCGATGCGCGAAGCCGAGATGGCCGACGTCAAGAAGGCCTTCGACGACGTCAAGGACGCCGCTTCGGACTTTTCCAAGAACAACATCATGACCTCGCTGACCAAGGATGTCAGCGACGCCATGACCGTCGACAAGATCGACAATGTCACCACGCCGCCGGTGATGCCCACGACACCCGAACCTCCGACGCCGGAAACCTTCGTCGAGGCCGAGGCGCATGGCGCTGTCAATGAGCCACTGGCGATCACCCGCGAAGTGCAGCCGACACCGGCTGAGCCGGTGACCACCAGCGACGTGCCCGTTGCTGCGGACCATGCCGAACCATCAGCCGAGCCCGGCAATCCCGACATCCTGAAGAACGCCAAAGCCCTATGAGCGCCGAAGATATTGAGGCCTCGAAGGCCCCCTTGATGGACCACCTGATCGAGCTGCGGTCGCGGCTGATCAAGGCGCTGCTGGCATTCGCCGTCGCTTTCATTCTGTGCTTTGCCTTCGCCAAGCAGATCTACAATGTGCTGGTCTGGCCATTCGTGTGGATCGCCGGGCCCGAGAACTCGAAGTTCATCTACACGGCGCTGCTCGAATATTTCCTGACGCAGCTGAAGCTGGCGATGTTCGGCGCGGCTTTCATCTCGTTTCCGGTGATTGCGGCTCAAATCTACATGTTCGTGGCGCCTGGCCTCTACAAGCACGAGCGCGGCGCGTTCCTGCCATATCTGATCGCAACCCCGTTCTTCTTCGTGCTTGGATCACTGCTGGTCTATTTCATGGTCCTGCCGATGCTGGTCCGCTTCTCACTCGGCATGCAGCAGATGGGCGGCACCGAGACCGCGCAGATCGCGTTGCTGCCGAAGGTCGGTGAGTATCTGTCGCTGATGATGTCGCTGATCTTCGCCTTCGGCATCGCTTTTCAGCTGCCGGTGATCCTGACGCTGCTTGGCCGCATCGGCGTGCTGACCTCGAAGCAATTGCGTGCCAAGCGCCGCTATTTCATCGTCGGCGCGTTCGTCATCGCCGCGGTGCTGACGCCGCCTGATGTGATCAGCCAGCTCTCCCTCGCGATCCCGTTGATGATCCTCTACGAGGGGTCGATCTACGCCGTTGCCATCGTGGAAAAGAGTGCGGCGAAGCGGGCTGCAGAGGCGACCGGGACGGATCTGACGACGGTGGAGTAGGGCGACGGCTTCTTGCAACGGTCTATAACGCAATCTATCTTTGGTTGTGTTTTTGGCGCTGTTATGGGAGGTGATTGTGGTCTTCGCATTTGATACGCTCGGCTATTCGAAGCGCCTCCGTGAGGCGGATGTGCCCCAAAATCACGCTGAGGCACATGCCGAAGCGGCGAGGGATTTCATCATGACTGAGCTGGCGACCAGAGCAGATCTTCTCGCAACGAAATCAGAGCTCATGGCGATTATCGAGACCCAAACCCTGCGGCTCACGGTCCGTCTAGGCAGTATGATTATCGCTGGCATTGGTGTGCTCGCATTTCTGATCAGGACGCACTGATCGCATCCTTCCCATTTCATGTTCCAAATCCCAGCCATTCGGGGTAGTCAGAGCCGCTTTCGCTCAGGAATCCCGCCATGCACGACATCAAATCGATCCGCGACAATCCCGAAGCCTTTGATGCTGCGCTGAAGCGGCGCGGTCTGGCTGCGATGTCGTCGTCGCTGCTGGCTATCGATGAAACCCGGCGCACCGCGATCCTGGCGTCTGAGCAGGCGCAGGCACGCCGTAACGCAGCATCCAAGGAAATCGGCGAAGCCAAGAAGACCAAGGATGAGGTGCGGGCCAACGCGCTGATGGCCGAGGTCGCTGAGCTGAAGACCACGATGCCGGAGATGGAAGCCGCGGTGAAGGCCGCTGAAGAACAGCTCCGCACGGAGCTCGCTGGCATCCCGAACCTGCCGCTCGCCGATGTGCCGGAAGGCGTCGACGAGCACGGCAATGTCGAGCGTCATCACTTCGGCGCCAAGCGCACTTACGCCTTCACGCCGAAGCCGCATTACGAGATCGGCGAAGCCATGGGCTTCATGGATTTTGAGGCGGCCGCAAGGCTGTCGGGCGCTCGCTTCGTTGTGCTGAAGAAGGGCCTTGCGCGGCTGGAGCGTGCGATCGGGCAGTTTATGCTCGACCTGCATACCAACGAGCACGGATATACCGAAGTGAACCCGCCGCTGCTGGTCCGCGACGATGCGATGTTCGGTACGGCGCAGCTGCCGAAATTCCGCGATGACCAGTTCGCGGCCGGCGCGCTCGGTAGTGAAGGGCAGGGCTATTGGCTCATCCCGACCGCCGAAGTCCCGCTGACCAATCTCGTTCGCGAGTCGATCCTCGACGAGAAAGAACTGCCGCTGCGCTTCACGGCGCTCACGCCGTGCTTCCGTGCCGAGGCCGGCGCTGCCGGCCGCGATACGCGCGGCATGATCCGGCAGCATCAGTTCACCAAGGTCGAGCTGGTGTCGGTGGTCACGCCCGAGGAAAGCCGGAACGAGCATGAGCGCATGCTGTCCTGCGCCGAGGAAGTGCTGAAGAAGCTCGGCCTGCATTATCGGGTGATGACACTCTGCACCGGCGACATGGGCTTCGCTGCGCAGAAGACGTACGACATCGAAGTCTGGATGCCGGGGCAAGGCGAGGGCGGTGCCTATCGCGAGATCTCGTCCTGCTCGGTCTGCGGCGATTTTCAGGCGCGCCGCATGGATGCGCGCTCGCGCGGGCCGGACGGCAAGCCGCGTTTCGTGCATACGCTGAACGGCTCGGGCACGGCAGTTGGTCGTGCGCTGATCGCCGTGATCGAGAACTATCAGCAGGACGACGGCTCCATCGCGGTCCCGGATGTTCTGCAGCCCTATATGGGCGGGCTCAAGATCATCCAGGCGAACTAGTTTTGCCGCGATGCGTCACGCGCGGCTTGCGGTGACAAGCGAGCATTTCGCTCTGTCTGCGCGGATATTGACATGGCCGACCAGCGTCATCGGAAAAGCCTTGCGGCTCTTCATGGCGACGGTTTCCGCCACGCGTTTGCGACGCTCGGTGGTGTAGCGGCCATCGCGGCTCCTGAAGGCGCAGAGCAGCTCAAGATCCTTGATGTCATAGGCATTCGCGTTGCGCACGGTGAAGGTCATCAGCGCCCGTGATCCCATGCCCCCGCGGCGAAACGACTGACGCGACAGGCGCACGCGATCGAGATCGACGATTGCAGGCGTTTCGGTGAGCTTGGCGGGCGGTGTCTCAGTGATCACCCCATCGTCCGGCGGAGTGGCAACTGCGAGGTTCAGCGTCAGGTCAGGCTGGGGCGTCCTTGCAAAGCTCGGCATGAGCAGCCAGCCGGCAATCCCGATGACCGCAAGCGCGGGTACGGCAAGCCAGATTCGCCGATCAAGCACCGTGACCATTGTCGTCGCCTCATTGGGCGCTTCGGCCAAGCCGGCGGCCGTGCGCTGATGTTCGAACGCACTGACACTCATTCGTTCAGGAACAACGACACGCTGGGGGCGCTGGTTCCCGTGGGCCGGAAAAATGGCGGCAATGCAGAGCGGGCAGCGGCGAATAGGGGGTGGCAAAAGCCCCCTTTGACTGGCAAAAAGTCCGCGAAGGGCCGGGTCGGCCGGGATCGAAAGGGCTGACGCGCATGCGCATTCTCTGCACCAATGACGACGGAATTCACGCTCCCGGCCTGCAGATCATCGAGCAGATCGCCAAGCAATTGTCCGATGATGTCTGGGTCGTGGCGCCTGAACTCGATCAGTCCGGTGTGTCGCATTCGCTGTCGCTGAATGATCCGCTGCGCCTGCGTGAAGTCGGCGAGCGGCGCTATGCCGTGCGCGGCACGCCGACCGACTGCGTCATCATGGGCGCCCGGCATATCCTCAAGGACAAGCAGCCTGATCTCGTGCTCTCCGGCGTCAACAAGGGACGCAACGTCGCCGAGGACGTAGTGTATTCGGGTACCATCGCCGGTGCACTGGAAGGCACCATTCTCGGCTTTCCGTCGGTGGCGCTGAGCCAGGAATTCTCCATGGAAACGCGAAACGCGCCGCTCTGGGAAACCGCGCTGAAGCATGGGCCGGGCGTGCTGCGCAAGGTGATCAAGGCCGGAGTTCCGAAAAACACCGTGATCAACATCAACTTCCCGGCCTGTGCCGCGGATGCCGTGAAGGGCGTCGTGGTCACGCGGCAGGGCAAGCGCAATCAGGGTTTTCTGCGCATCGACGAGCGCCGCGACGGCCGCAACAATCCGTACTTCTGGATCGGCTTCGAGCGCATCGTTGCCGCGGAGGCACCGCCGGAAGGCACGGACCTTGCAGCCTTGGCCGCGCAATATGTGTCCGTGACGCCGCTGCGGCTTGATCGCACGGATGAGGCGTTCAGCGAGACTTTGGCGAAGGCACTGGGGTAGTGCGTGGCTAGACCGTCACGCCTTTAAGCGTTGTCGCCAGCACCTGGGCCAGCGTTTCCATCTGGAACGGCTTCTGCAAGGTCGGCCGGTCGCGGAAGTCTTCGGGCAAGCCCTGGGCGCCGTAGCCGGTCGCGAAGATGAAGGGCTTGTTGCGGGAGGCGAGAACCTCGGCCACGGGCGAGATCACCTTGCCATTCACATTGACGTCGAGGATGGCAACGTCGAATTCGGTGGAGCCGGCGAGGCGGGTCGCCTCGGTGATGTCACCGGCTTCGGCGGCGACGCGGTAACCGAGTTCTTCCAGCATGTCGGCGACCATCATGCGGATCATCACCTCGTCCTCGACGAGGAAGACGGTGCCGCCCGGCTGGTTCGATTCAGTCATGGCCGCTTTCCCTGCATGATCCGTGCGGACCGTCGCAAATTCGGTGTTTGAACGCAATCGCGCCAAGCGCGAATTCGATGGACTCAAATAACGCAGCAACCAGACATCGAGTGTACGGTGGCGGACGTTGACGCTGCAAGTTCGGTGATCCCCAGCGCCGGTAACGGGACATCTCGTTTCGAGTTCCGCCAGCGGAACAATAATTGTCCTGATTGGCGGTCTTGTCCCCGGCGAGATTGCGTCAACTTATTTGGGGTAATCGAACGCCATCGCAAGTTGAGGGCGGACAGTTCCCATGATTGATACCGGCCATCCGCCAGAGCAGATGACATTCCAGCTGAGCCTGCGTCGCCGCGGCATCAGCGATGGCCGGGTGCTGCGTGCGATGGAAGAGGTGCCCCGCGACCGTTTTATCGACGCTGCCGATCGTCCATATGCCTGGCGGGATTCCGCGCTGCCGATCCCGTGCGGCCAGACCATCAGCCAGCCCTTCGTGGTCGCCTATATGACCGAGCAGCTGCAACTCGAGCCACGCCACCGGGTGCTCGAACTCGGGACCGGATCGGGGTATCAGGCAGCCATTCTTGCCAAGCTGGCCCGCGAGGTGTTGACCATCGAGCGGTACCGGACCCTCGCTGATACGGCGCGTGCGCGGCTGGAGGGTCTTCAGCTGTACAATGTCGAAGTCATGCTCGGCGATGCCCTCAATCCGGCACCCAATCTCGGTGTTTTCGATCGCATCATGGTCACCGCTGCGGTGGAGTCAGTTCCGCAATCGCTGATCGACAGGCTGGATGAGGACGGCATCCTGGTCGCGCCGGTCGGCCCGCATCACGGCGTGCAGACGCTGGTCCGGCTCCGTAAGGCCGGTGAGGTGATCGAGCGCCGCGATCTCGTGGATGTGCGCTTTGTGCCTGCGCTTGCGGGCATAGCGCGCGAACTTTGAGTGCTTCCGTCACCAATTTGCCTCCTTCGTTGCAGGGTTAAAGGCTTGGTAACGTAGACGGTGTTTACTCAATTCAGTCGTTTGTTGCGTATGAGTGAGTAACCAATGTCCCGCGTTGTCGAGTTGCTTTGCTCGCGTCGTTCCCCGCAGGTTGCGGTGCTGGCGTTGATGTCCATCGGATTTGCCGGCTGCAGCGCCGACATGTCGACACGGCTTTCGCAGACCTTCGACAGCAACCAGATCAGTCAGAGCAGCAATCGCCAGTTCGGCTGGCAGGGTGGCCATGGCGGTGATGCCACCGGTTCGGTGCCGCAGCGCCCTGTCGCGCAGGCGCCGCGCGATTTGCCGCAGTATCAGCGCCCGGCCTACAACCCGCAGCCGCAATATCAGTCGCAGCCACTGCCGCCGCCGATCTCGGCGCCGCAGTCCTATCCGTCCTCCCCGCGTCCGGTCGCATCCGCTGCGCCGATGAGTGGCGGCGGCAACGGTATGTACACGCCGCCGCCCTCCCGCGCGCCGCTCGAACATACCGGCAGCACGGCGCCGCATTCGGTTGCCGCAGCTCCTGCGCCGGCTGCGGCTCCGATCGGTCCGAACGGCACCACGATCATCGTCGGCACCAGCGACACGCTGGATGGTCTGTCGAAGCGCTATAATGTTTCGCAGGCTGCGATCCTGCAGGCCAACGGCTATCGCGGCCCGCGCGCGCTGTCGCCTGGTCAATCGCTGATCATTCCGCGTCAGGGCACGGTTGCTGTGCCGGCCGTCGCCGCCGCTCCGGCGCGTCCCGCCTCCGGCGGATCGACGCATTACGTCAATCGCGGCGATACGCTGATGAGCATCTCGCGCAAGAACAATGTGCCGGTGGCCGAGATCGCACGCGCCAACGGCCTGTCGCCGACCGCCCAGCTCAAGCTCGGCAGCAAGATCACCGTTCCCGCCGCGCGCACCGCCGCTGCTGCGCCGGTCGCGCCGGCTTCGGCACCTGCGCCGCTCGGTTCGCCGTCGACCATCGCTGCCGCTCCGATTGCTCCTGTAACCACTGCGCCGGCTCGCGTGGCCGCAGTCGAGCCGCAACAGAAGGCCCGGCTCGCCAGCGCGACATCAACGCCCGAAGAAGCTGCGCCCGAAGCGCCGACCAAGGCCGCTGAAGCCACCGGCGCATTGCCAACCTTCCGCTGGCCGGTGCGCGGCCGTGTCGCTACCGGCTATGGCGCCAAGACCAATGGCAAGTCGAATGACGGCATCAACATCGCGGTGCCGGAAGGCACGCCGGTCAAGGCCGCCGAAGATGGCGTCGTCGCTTATGCCGGCAACGAGCTCAAGGGCTACGGCAATCTCGTGCTGGTGCGTCACTCCAACGGTTACGTCACGGCTTATGCCCATGCGAGCGAGCTGATGGTGAAGCGCGGCGAGACCATCAAGCGCGGGCAGGTGATCATGAAGTCCGGTCAGTCCGGCGAAGTATCGTCGCCGCAGCTGCATTTCGAGATCCGCAAGGGCTCGTCGCCGGTCGATCCGCTGCAGTTCCTCAACGGCGCGTAAGACCCGTCCAACACCGACACGAAAAAGGGCGCCGACATTGCTGTCGGCGCCTTTTTTCTTCTGGGCAGCGTGTGCTTACTTGCCCGCCAGCTTCACGCCAAGCCGTCCCGCCAGCTCCTGCACGAACTGCCAGGCGACACGGCCCGAGCGCGAGCCGCGCGTCGTCGACCATTCCAGCGCTTCGCGCTCGAGCTGGGCATCGTCGATCTTGACTTTGAAATGGCTGCAATAGCCGCGCACCATTGCGAGATATTCGTCCTGGCTGCACTTGTGGAAGCCGAGCCAGAGACCAAAACGATCCGACAGCGAGACCTTTTCCTCGACGGCCTCGCCGGGATTGATGGAGGTCGAGCGCTCGTTCTCGATCATGTCGCGGGCGAGCAGGTGGCGACGGTTCGATGTGGCATAGAGGATGACGTTTTCCGGCCGGCCCTCGATGCCGCCTTCGAGCACCGCTTTCAGCGACTTGTAGGACGCATCATTGCCGTCGAAGGAGAGGTCGTCGCAGAACACGATGAAGTAGAAATCCGAGGCCCGGATCTGCGCCATCAGGAGGGGAAGGCTCTCGATGTCCTCGCGATGGATCTCCACCAGCTTCAGCCGGCCATTGACCGACTTGCTGGCGTTGATCCGCGCGTGCGCCGCCTTCACCAGCGACGACTTGCCCATGCCGCGGGCGCCCCAGAGCAGGGCATTGTTGGCCGGCAGGCCATTGGCGAAGCGGCGGGTGTTCTCGATCAGCGTGTCGACCTGCTGATTGATGCCCTGCAGGAGGTCGAGTTCGACACGGCTGACGTTCGGCACCGGCGCGAGGCGGCCATCGGGGTGCCAGATGAAGGCATCGGCGCTGGCCAGAGAATCGGCATTGGAGACTTTTGGCGCCGCCGCAGCCATGTTGGCGGCGATCGCTTCCAGCGCGACGGCGATCCGCTCTTCCAGCTTGGGGGCGGCCATCGGTCGCGGGCGCTTGGCGGCGGTCTTGCGGGCAGGGACCTTGGCGGCTTTGGAGGCGGGGCGGCGGCTGGTTTTATTGGGTTTTTTTGACATTTCTGACTTTCCTCGGCCCGCACCCTTAACCATCCGGGAACAGCTCCGCAAGCGGTACAAATCGCTTGTACATCAAGGGGGTTAGGAGCGTTGCAATTGGCTTGCCGGCCGCTATAGTCCGCGCCGAATTTACCGAGACCGAGCCGAACGCGGCTGCGTCGCCGGTCAACTCCCGCATTCACGAGGACTTTCGATGTTCATTACCCCTGCGTTCGCCCAGGCGGCAGCTGCCGGCAACGACACCAACAGCATGCTGATGTCCCTGCTGCCGTTCGCGCTGATCTTCGTGATCATGTATTTCCTGATCCTGCGCCCGCAGCAGAAGAAGGTGCGCGATCACGCCGAAATGGTGAAGAACATCCGCCGCGGCGACACCATCGTCACTTCGGGCGGTCTGGTCGGCAAGGTCACCAAGGTGGTCGATGACGAGCAGATCGAATTCGAACTCTCGGAAGGCGTGCGCGTGCGCCAGCTGCGTTCGATGATCTCCGGCGTCCGCACCAAGGGCGAGCCCGCCAAGGAGAAGGGCGAGAAGACCGAAACCAAAGCCGAGGCCAAGGACGACGCGGCGGCGAAGTAATTCGCTGCGCGACTCCTATCCTCGAATTCTGACGGATCAACTCGATGTTGTATTTCACGCGGTGGAAGGCGCTGGGCATTATCCTGACGGCGCTGGTCGTCTGCCTGTGCGCGGTGCCGAATTTCTTCCCCGAAGCCACCGTGAAGACCTGGCCGACATGGGCGCAGCGCCATCTGGTGCTGGGCCTCGACCTGCAGGGCGGTTCACACATCCTGCTCGAAGTCGACGCCAATTCGGTCAAGAAGGACAAGCTCGACCAGGTGCGCGATGACGTCCGTCGCACCCTGCGCGATGCGCGCATCGTCTATACCGGCCTGAACGTCCGCAACGACACCGTCGAAGTCCGTATCACCAAGGACACCGATCTGCCGACGGCGCTCACCAAGCTGCGTGAACTGTCGCAGCCGCTCGGCGGCATCATGGGCCAGAGTGGCGCGCGCAACCTCGAAGTCAGCGATGCCGGCGGCGGTCTGATCCGCTTTACGGTGCCGCAGGCGGCGATCAACGAGCGCATCCGTCAGTCAGTGGACCAGTCGATCCAGATCGTCGAACGCCGCGTCAACGAACTCGGCACCGTGGAACCACTGATCCAGCGCCAGGGTCTCGACCGTATTCTCGTCCAGGTGCCGGGCCTCCAGGATCCGTCGCGCCTGAAGGAACTGCTCGGCAAGACCGCGAAACTCGACTTCCGCATGGTCG
>Ga0209564_1003204_pt1 | contig 11491 bp, 10 predicted proteins | sample AraplaCol_mMF_r2_FD_184272 | JGI IMG/M metagenome (GOLD analysis project Ga0209564, IMG submission 184272) | Arabidopsis root microbial communities from North Carolina, USA - plate scrape MF_Col_mMF_r2 (SPAdes) (version 3) | ecosystem: Host-associated > Plants > Roots > Endosphere | place: USA... | reverse complement strand
GTGAGCACGTGCAGCGTGTGCATGCCGATGGCCGCCGACGCCACGCCCGCATCCGCGGCGTGTCCGAGCGTCGCCTTGCCGCCCGCAATCGCGATCACGGCGAGCCACAGCAGCGCGTTGCGCAACACATTGGTCTGCCGTGCGAACGACACGAGCAGCAGCACCAGCGCGCCAGCAAACGCGACGCTCCAGCCGAAGCCGACGTGCGTTTGCGACAACATCGTCGGCACGACGCTGAACGCTTCCGGCAAACGCACGCCCGCCATCTCGGCTGCCTGATAGAGGAGCCAGCCGAGATCGGCCAGCACCAGCACGATCGCGGACGCCTGCATCGACCGCTGCGCGCGCAACCAGGCGGGACGCGCGGGCGCGATCTTCGCCTGCGCGTCGTTGGCGAGCCACGCGCCGAGCAAGGCCGAACCGACGGCAAACGCAAACGCGACGTTCATGAGCGCGGCCATTGCGACCTGCCCGATCCACAATCCGTCGACTCTCATTTGACGCTGAAGGCGTAGCTGCCCTTCGTCCTATGTCCGTCTTCGGCGACAGCCGTCCATTGCACCGTGTAGCGCCCCGGCGCGAGCGGCTGCAGCGCGAGATGCATGGTCTTCGTGTCCTGCGGATCGACCTGCGAGGCTGCCGGCGCAACGGGCTTGTTGTTGGCATCGACGAGCGCGAGTTTGCTGAATGCCGGTTCGAGCGGCTCGCTGAAGTGGATCGTCACGGCTGCGGGCGCGGCGACCTCAGCGTCCGGCCCGGGATCGCGCGACGTGGGCGTCGCATGGGCAAAGGCGTTCGACGCGACGGCGAGCAATACGCCGCACGCCGCGAGCCAGCGAAGCGGCAAGCGAAAAAACAGGGAGAAGGTCATAGGCTGGCTGTAGGTGGAAAACGCGGGGACGGTCGGGATAGTACGCTTCGATGTTTCGCGGCCCTGTCAGTTCAACCGCGAGCTCGACAGAACGGTGCAAAGGTCCGAAGCGAAGCGCCCTACACGAATTCGCTCAAAACTGGAACATCGAGAGGCAACAAAGCGACAACGATCATCGATGCAAAATGCGCAATCTTAAATTAGTTGGAAGCGCTACCGCCAGGCCAACACTCAACCAGAGGCCGCCAGGAACGCGAAAGATGACGGCGAATTGCGTCAACTTGTCGCATTGGGCGTGTCGCTCGGGCGCGTCAGGCATGAAGTTCGTCGCATGTGGCAAATAGTCACCATTACCCATCGATGATAGAATGCGAGGTCGCTGCGCACCGTCCGCCGCATTCATCGCGCTGCACACACCGATCCGTTCGAAGTTCGGCCAGGCCCCCGATAATGATGGAGTTACGCGTGTCTTCAAGACGCATTTTTCGACCGCTGCTCGCCCTGTTGCTGATCGGGTGTGCAGGCATATCTGGCGCTGTACAAGCGCAAACCCAGCCTAAAGCTCCGGACACGATGGAAGCGCGCGTGCAAGGCTGCACGGCGTGTCACGGTTCGAAAGGTCAGGGCACGGACAACGACTATTTCCCGCGTCTCGCCGGCAAGCCGGCCGAGTACCTGTACAACCAGTTGAAGAACTTCCGTGAAGGCCGGCGCAAGTACCCGCCGATGAACTACCTCGTCACGTATCTCTCCGACGACTACCTTCACGACATTGCAACGTACTTCTCGCAGCAGCGTCCGCCGTATCCGACGCCGTCGAAACCGACGGTCGCCGACTCCGTGCTCACGCGCGGCAAGGAAATCGTGCTGAACGGCGACGCGTCGAGGCAGATTCCCGCTTGCGCGGCCTGCCACGGCAAGGCGCTGACGGGCATGGAACCGGCTATCCCGGGTCTGGTCGGCCTGCACATGGACTACATCAGCGCACAGCTGGGCGCATGGCGTTCGGGTTCGCGTCACGCAATCGAGCCTGACTGCATGCACACGATCGCCACGCGCCTGACGGACGCCGACGTGAACGCAGTCGCCGCGTGGCTGTCCACGCAGCAGGCGCCGCAGAACCCCGTGCCGGCACCCGCCAAATCGTTGAAGACTCCGCTTGCCTGCGGCAGCGAACCGCAATAAGGCACCGGGAGAGACAAACAATGAAACGCAAGTCTTTGTTCGCGCTTTCGGCTGTCGTCGTGGTAGCGGCTGCCGCGCTGGTTCCCGTCCTGTGGTCGGGCAGCGACTATCTGCACAACGGCACCGCCGTCGCAGCCACACCGGCAGACCAGGCTGCATTGATCAAGAAGGGCGAATACCTGGCCCGCGCCGGCGACTGTATCGCTTGTCACACGGTGCGCGGTGGCAAGGAATTCGCCGGCGGCCTGCCGATGGCCACGCCATTCGGCACGCTGTTCACGCCTAACATCACGCCTGACGACCAGTACGGCATCGGCAAGTGGTCGCAGGACGACTTCTATCGCGCGATGCACACTGGCCGCTCGAAAGACGGCAGCCTGCTCTATCCGGCCTTCCCGTTCACGAGCTACACGAAGGTCTCGCGCGCCGACGCGGACGCGATCTACGCGTACCTGCGCTCGGTCCCGCCCGTCGCGGTGCCGAGCCGTCCGCACGAACTGAAGTTCCCGTTCAACAACCGCAACCTGCTGATCGGCTGGCGCACGCTGTTCTTCCGTGAAGGCGAGTACAAGGCGGACCCGACCAAGTCGGTGGAATGGAACCGCGGCGCGTACCTGATCGAAGGCCTCGGCCACTGCGGCATGTGCCACACGTCGATCAACGCGATGGGCGGCCCGGTGAACTCTGCTGCGTTCGCGGGCGGTCTGATCCCGCTGCAGAACTGGTATGCGCCTTCGCTGACGTCGAACAAGGAAGCCGGCCTCGGCGACTGGGACATCAAGGACATCTCCGATCTGCTGAAGACAGGCGTGTCGCAACGCGGCGCGGTGTTCGGTCCGATGGCTGAAGTGGTTCACAACAGCTTGCAGTACATGTCGGACGAAGACATCCACGCGATGTCGACTTACCTGAAGACGATTCCGCAGAAGGACGAAGCGCCCGAACATCTGCAACTGGAGACGTCGCAACAGTTCGGCAGCGAACTGTTGAAGCAAGGCCAGAAGATCTACGCTGACAACTGCGCGAAGTGCCATGCGGAGAACGGTCTCGGTATGCCCCCGTCGTTCCCGCCGCTCGCGAACAATCAGTCGATCCAGATGCCGTCGGCCGTGAACCCGATCCGCATGGTGCTGAACGGCGGTTATCCGCCGAGCACGGGCGGCAATCCGAAGCCGTATGGCATGCCGCCGTTTGCGCAAGCGCTGTCGAATCAGGAAGTGGCAGCCGTTGTGACGTATATCCGCCAGTCGTGGGGCAATCACGGCACGGCTGTGTCGCCGCAACAGGTCTCCGATCTGCGTTCGGCGCCGCTCGACTAAACGTCGTCTGAGGGTTCAGGGCGCGGCCTGCGATAATCGCGGCCGCGCCCTTCGCTTTTTTCCGGGGCGTGGCTTCGGCGTTGATCGGCGTCGAAGACATCCGGCCTATCGGGCGTATAACGTTGGTCCCGTGTTGATTGTTGGATGAGATGGGCATCATGCAGGAGGAAGTGCCGTGCAAATCGGGGAGCGTCTGAACAGCATCACTCACCTCGTCGGCGCCGTGCTGTCGGTGGCGGGGCTCGCGACGCTCGTGACGATGGGCGCGCTCGACGGCGATGCGTACAAGGTCGTGAGCTTCAGCGTCTATGGCGCGATGCTCTGCGTGCTGTACGGCATCTCGACGATGTATCACAGCGTGCGTAGTCCGCGTCTGAAGGCGATCTTGCAGAAGTGCGATCACTCTGCGATTTATCTGCTGATCGCGGGCAGCTACACGCCGTTCACGTTGGTCACGTTGCGTGGTCCATGGGGATGGTCGCTATTCGGGGTAAGCTGGGGGCTGGCCGCGCTCGGAATCGTGCAGGAACTGACGCTCGGGCGACGCACCCGCAGCGTATCGATGGTGCTGTATGTGCTGATGGGATGGCTCGCGCTCGTTGCCGTCCGTCCGCTGGTCACTGCATTGCCGGCTGCGGGTACGGCCTGGCTGCTGGCGGGTGGAATCATCTATAGCGCAGGCATCTACTTCTTCATCAACGACGAGCGCATCCGGCATGGACATGGCATCTGGCACCTGTTCGTACTCGCCGGCAGTCTGTGTCAGTTCGTCAGCGTCGCGCGTTATGTCGCATGAGGCGCATGACGGCGGATGCAACTTAATGCCAGTCGACGTGTCTGCATAGCTCGTCGAGCAATTCGGCACGCATCTCGCGTGCCGCCGATTTCTCCGTAAGCGGTGAGTGTCGGGCGAGCGATCATGCGAGTCGCCCGCGAACGCGCCTTCTGGCCGCGTTCGACACCGTTTGCACAATTGCATTGCAAAGAGCTTTTATGTCTTTTGATTCTCTCGGCTTGTCCGAACAGTTGGTCCGCGCAGTCAACGAACTCGGCTATACATCGCCGACCCCGATCCAGCAGCAAGCCATTCCCGCCGTGCTCAACGGCGGCGACCTGTTGGCCGGCGCCCAGACGGGCACGGGCAAAACGGCCGGCTTCACGCTGCCCATCCTGCAACGTCTTCTCACCATGCCGCCCGCGCCCGGCGGCAAGCGCGTCGTACGCGCGCTGATCCTCACGCCGACGCGTGAACTGGCCGCACAGGTCGAGGAAAGCGTGCGCGCTTACGGCAAGTATCTGAAGCTGAAGTCGACCGTGATGTTCGGCGGCGTCGGCATCAACCCGCAGATCGACGCGTTGCGGCGCGGCATCGATATCGTCGTGGCGACGCCTGGGCGTCTGCTCGACCACATGCAGCAGAAGACTATCGACCTGTCGCATCTCGAGATTCTCGTGCTCGACGAAGCCGACCGCATGCTCGACATGGGCTTCATTCACGACATCAAGCGCGTGCTCGCCAAGCTGCCGCCGAAGCGCCAGAACCTGCTGTTTTCGGCAACGTTCTCCGACGAGATCAAGGCGCTCGCCGATGGCCTGCTCGATTCGCCCGCGTTGATCGAAGTCGCGCGCCGCAACACGACGGCCGAAACCGTCGCGCAGAAGATTCACCCGGTGGACCGCGACCGCAAGCGCGAGATGCTCACGCATCTGATCAAGCAGCACAACTGGTTTCAGGTGCTGGTGTTCACGCGCACGAAGCACGGCGCGAACCGTCTCGCCGAACAGCTGACGAAGGACGGCATCAGCGCGCTCGCGATTCACGGCAACAAGAGCCAGTCGGCCCGTACCCGCGCGCTGTCGGAGTTCAAGAACAACACGCTGCAGGTGCTCGTCGCCACGGATATCGCCGCGCGCGGCATCGATATCGACCAGTTGCCGCACGTCGTCAACTTCGATCTGCCGAACGTGCCGGAAGACTACGTGCACCGCATCGGCCGCACGGGCCGCGCCGGCGCGACGGGCGAGGCGGTGTCGCTGGTGTGTGTCGACGAGCTTCAACTGCTGAAGGACATTGAGAAGCTGATCAAGCGCGCCGTGCCGCAAGAAGTGATCGCGGGCTTCGAGCCGGACCCGAATGCGCGGCCCGAACCGATCCTGCGCCGCGGCCAGGGCGGCGGCGGTGGCGGCGGCCGTCAGCCGCGCCAGGGCCAAGGGCAAGGGCAGCGGCAAGCTCAGGGGCAGCAAAAACGCGAAGGCTCGGGCAGCGCGAACAACGGCGCATCGCGCGGCGGCCAACGCGCTTCGGGCGACAAGCCGAAACAGCAAGCCAAGCCGCAAGGCGCCAAGCCCGCGCAGGCGCGTACCGATGGCTCGCGTCATCAGGACAAGCCGCGCGCCGTCGCGCATGAAGGCAATACGCATGCTCCGCACGCACCGCGCAAACCGCACAGCACCAATCCGGGCGCATTGCTCGGCGGCGGCGGCAAGCCGCGCTCCGGCGCGCCACGCGGCGGCGAGCGCGGCAACTGACGCGACACCGCGGACGCCCGTCAGTTTCAATGCGGGCGTCTCGTACTTGTCCGGCTGCTATCTGCCAGCCGCCGCGCCGCCGGCGGCTTTCTTCAGGTACTCGATCTGCAGCGTCCAGCGCTCGAGCACCGCATCTCTCCCCTCTTCAAGGTCGAACGTGATGCCCGCCGTCAGGCGCGCATAGCGCACGCGATGCGCTTCGCCGGATTCGATCGATCCCGCGAAGCACGCCAGGCCGGCCGCATCCGCGCTCAACGGCGTGAGCGCGAGCTGAATCTGATAGAACGCCTCATCGAACACGAACGTCAGCGCCGCACGGCCACTGCGGGCAATCGCCTGCGCAGCGCGCGACTGCGGCCATAGCGCGACGCATAGCGTGCGCGAGTCCGGCGCGTACAGTTCGCCGATGCCGAGCAGCGACGTACGCAAATGCGCGCCGCTCTCGTCGACGGTCAGCAGCGACGCCGTAAAGCCGACTTTCGATGCGAGCGCCGAGCCGTCGAATAGCGCGCGCAATTCGACCGGCCATTCATCGAATATCTGTTGATCGAGTGCGCGGTTTTGCTCCGCGGATGCTGTCATGGATGATTCCTCCGTCGTAGGCGGGCTCGCGCGCGGCGTCCAGCACAAATGCAAATGGCCCGCCTGAAGGCGGGCCATTCATGCGTCAACAGCGCAGGCCTTCGACGCCCGGCTGCGCACCACGACGCTCAGCGGAAAAAAACGTGCTGCGTGATCTTCGCGAGCGGGTAATGGACACCGGGCTGAATCTTAGCCGGCAAATCGAGCGGCTTGAGCAGCATCTTCACACACATATCGGCCGACAGGTTGTGCCGCACAAGCTTGTTCACGCGCGCAGCCTTGTCGCGGTTATACACGGGATCGTTGACGCGCTCAGGATAGCGGATCGCGAACACATGACGCAGCGCGATCTCCGAATCTTCGTTCTTGATCTCCATTACGCGCCGCATCAACGCGCCGAGCACCGCGAGCCGGCCATTGCCCTCGATCTTGTTGTACTTCTTGAAGTACTTGAAAAAGTGCTTGTAGTGGCGGACCTCGTCGGTGCGGATGTTGTCGGTGATTTCCTTCAGCACGGGCTCGTCCGAACACACGCCGATGGCGCGATACAGCGTAGCCGTGCCCGTCTCGACGACACAGCGCGCGACCATTTCCAGCGCGCGGGTCTTCTCGAAGTCTTCCATGTTGCAGGTCTTCGAATACTCTTCGAAGAAGTTGTGAAACGCCGTATCCCAGTCGAACTCGGGCCACACGTGCGCGATGTACGCCTTCAGCGCGCGGCCGTGCTGCATCTCTTCGGGCTCCCACTCGTTGTTGAGCCACGCCGACACCTCGGGATCGCCATTGAAGAACCTGCTCAGATTGCTCGTGTAAAGATCCGTACCGCTTTCGATAAACGAGGCAGCGCAAAGCAGTAACAAGAGGTCTTCATTGGCGACCGCGCGTTGACGGTCGATGCGATTGAGATCGATGTCTTCGATGCGCCAGGGCATCACGTGACCAGCCTCGTTGTGCATAAAAGTTCACTCCGAAAACCGTAGCGCCTCCTGCGCGGGCTGAACCGCGCCTATCCCGGTTCGACCGCCGCCCTCGACGGCTACAGTGCCTTGCAACATTGAATTTTTATCTTCATCTTAGACGCTGCTCTGCAAATTCGCAGACAACACAGCAGAGACCATGCCGGATCGACGCAGTTCCGCCCGAACCTTGATTGATCGTGCGCATGCACAAAAGACTACATATGTGATGATTCGAACACCCTGGCAGGCGGGAAAATCGCACGATAAAGCTGCATCGCGCAGGTGCCTTACGCTTCCTTTCGACTACGCGGCGGCGAAGCGAAAAAATCCGAACACAAACCAACGACGGCGAACACAACGAAGGTCTTACAATACGGCCAAGCCAACCTTCGCCCGCTCCAGGTGCGGCGCTCACAAAAACATCATGACACGAGACCCCCGCCTCACGCTTAACGCACGTCAACAGGAACTGCTGGAGTGGGTGCAACGCGACGGCTTCGTCACGGTCGACGATCTGGCCGCGCACTTCGACGTGACGCCGCAGACGATTCGCCGCGACGTCAACTGGCTCGCCGACATGAATCTGCTGCGCCGCTATCACGGCGGCGCGAGTCTGCCGACCAGTTCAGAGAACGTCTCGTACAGCGCGCGGCAGCGGATGTTCCATGACGAGAAGCGGCGCATTGCGGCGCTGGTCGCCACGCACATTCCCGATCAGGCGTCGCTCTTCATCAATCTCGGCACGACGACGGAAGAAGTCGCGCGCGCGCTGAACCGGCATCGCGGGCTGCGCGTGATCACGAATAACCTGAACGTCGCGAGCATGATGAGCGGCTACCCGGATTGCGAGGTGCTCGTGACGGGCGGGATCGTGCGTCCGTGGGACAAGGGCATCGTCGGCGAACTGACCATCGACTTCATCCGCCAGTTCAAGGTCGACTTCGCGATCATCGGCACGTCGAGCATCGAAACGGACGGCACGCTGCGCGACTTCGACACGCGTGAGGTGCGCGTCGCGGAGGCGATCATCGAACATTCGCGCACCGTCTTCCTCGCCGCCGACCATTCGAAATTCGGCCGCCCGGCGCTCGTGCGCCAGGGGCATCTGAACCAGATCGACTCGCTCTTCACCGACGCGCCGCCGCCGCCCGACATGACAGAAACGCTGACAAACGCGGGCACGCAGGTCTTTATTGCCGAGTGAGTTCGGGCGTGGCCTGCCACGCACCGGCTGACGGGTCCGAAGCGTCGCAAGTCCGTTTCCGCCATGCTGCACCGCACGCAAAACCTACAGTGAAATCAAGGATTTGCCGCGCCCACCGGACCGCCTCTTTCACGCGGCGCTGTCAACGGGAAAATTTACGCGGGTCCATTTGGACTTCCGGCCGCCATTGACTACACTCCAGTTCCCCAACGTCCTTAAACGTCCCTGGACCGAGCGGCATGCATTGGACATGGGGTGAAGCAAGCATAACTTCAGGCCTGATCCGCGGGATTCGCCGTCCGCTGGATCCTCCGTCTGCCGGCAGGGCCGTCGGCGGGCGCAAAGGCCACCCGACTACGCTTGACATGGAGAGAAACGATGCTGAGTCCGCATGAATTCGCCACGTTGTTGCTTGTCAAGGACGCCCCTAACCAGGTCGATATGGAACGCGAAGAACTCGACGCACTGCTCGAACGGCAGCTCGTGGAGCTCGAAAGACTGGCCTCGGGCTTGCAACAATGGCGCATCACGGAATCGGGAGACACGGCTCTTCGCGCGATCAAGCGCTTTTCCTGACTGGCAATCGAGCGAAAATCGAGCGAACTTAACGCGCTTGCCAGTCATATCACTGCGGCCGTCGGCGTGTTCGCAACGGACACGCGAAAATACGGACGCCTGGACGGTCACGCGGCTTGCCCGCCTGGCCGTCTTTATGTTTTCAGGCTAGCCAGCCCCGTCATCTTCGAACGGCGCGCCCGCACGCCCCGATCGCGGCCTCAGCCGCTGCGCAGCGTCGGATCGACGGCGGCGCGCCAGCTCAGCGCCTTCACACGCTGAGCGTTGAAGAACTCCACCCACTGACTGCGCACCTGAGGGTCCGAGCTCCCGCCCTGTGCGGCGTAGCGCTGCGCCAGCGCCGCCTGGAATGCGCAGTAATCGGCCTTCGACAACCCGCCGCGCCTGTTCGCCACATAAGCGTCGAATAGCGTCACGTAGACGGATTGCGCGTCGCTGCCGTAGTCGGCGGGCTCACTTCCGCACATTGCCTGCAGATCCGCGAACGACGGCGCGCCCAGCGTTCCGTTCAGGCTCGGCGTGCTGACACATCCCGACAGCACCGCCGCGATCGATAGCGCCGCCGCGCCCGTTTTCCAGAGTCCACGCATGAAGTTCACCTCGTATCGCCGCAATCCGGCCCGTTGCCGGAAGTATCGTCCGCGCGCGGCAAACGTGCCACCGGCGCGCCGAATCGCGCACCAATCCAAGGCGAGTCGAACTTTACTTTTTCGAATATGTTCATTAAAGTTTCGAAAACGAACATTACGACTTCACATCAACCCTACCTTTTCTCCGTCAGGGGCATTCCGGGTGACGCAAGATTCCATTTTCGACCTGCTCGTCGTCGGCGGCGGGATTAACGGCGCGGGCATCGCGCGCGACGCGGCGGGCCGCGGCCTGTCCGTGCTGCTGTGCGAACAGGACGATCTCGCTGCGCATACGTCGTCGGCCAGCACCAAGCTGATTCACGGCGGCCTGCGCTATCTGGAATATCGCGAGTTCGGGCTGGTGCGCAAGGCGCTGCAGGAACGCGAGACGTTGCTGCGCGCCGCACCGCACATCATGTGGCCGCTGCGCTTCGTGATGCCGCATATGCCCGACCTGCGGCCGGCGTGGCTGATCCGCGCCGGTCTCTTTCTCTATGACCACCTCGCGCGCCGCGAACTGCTGCCCGGCTCGCGCGGCATCGACATGCGCAAGCATCCGGCGGGCAAACCGCTGATCGACTCGATCAAACGCGGCTTCGCCTATTCGGACGGCTGGGTCGACGATGCGCGCCTCGTCGTGCTGAACGCGCTGGACGCGCAGGAGCGAGGCGCGACCATTCTGACGCGCACCAAGCTCACCGGCGCGACGCGCGTGAATGGCGAATGGCATGCGCAACTGCTGCGCGCGGACGGCTCCACGCTGGCCGTGCGCGCGCGTTCGATCGCGAACGCCGCTGGTCCGTGGGTCGGCGACCTGCTGCGCGGCCCGCTTGCGCGCGAAGCGAACTACAGCGTGCGGCTCGTGAAGGGCAGCCACATCGTCACGCGTCGCCTGTTCGAGCACGATCACGCGTACATCTTCCAGAACCCGGACAAGCGCATCATTTTCGCGATCCCTTACGAGCGCGATTTCACGCTGATTGGCACCACCGACCTCGAATACAAGGGCGATCCGTCGAAGGTCGCGATCGAACCGTCCGAAACGCAGTATCTGTGCGACTCGATCAACCGTTACTTCAAGCAGCACATCGCGCCGCGCGACGTGTACTGGACGTACTCCGGCGTGCGTCCTTTGCTGGAGGACGAGAACGCCGACAACCCTTCCGCAGTGACTCGCGACTATCGGCTCGAACTCGATGCGCCCGCAGGCGAGGCACCGCTACTCTCAGTGTTCGGCGGCAAGATCACGACGTTTCGCAAGCTCGCGGAAGAAGCCGTCGACGATCTCGCGGGCGTCTTGCAGCACGACAAGCCGACCTGGACAGCGGGCGCGCCGCTGCCGGGCGGCGATATTCCGCACGCGGACTTCGAGCGCTTCGCGTCGCAGTTCGTGCAACAGCACGCATGGCTGCCTGCCGCTCTCGCACGCCGCTATGCGCGTGCTTATGGCACACGGGCCGAACGCGTGATCGGCGGCGCACGCTCGCTCGCCGATCTCGGGCAGCAGTTCGCGCCTGGCCTGTATGAGGCGGAACTGCGCTATCTGCGCGAAACCGAATGGGCGACGACCGCGCGCGACGTGCTGTGGCGCCGTTCGAAGCTCGGCCTGCATGTCGAGCCCGGCATGCTCGAAAGCG
>Ga0209564_1003196_pt1 | contig 11511 bp, 9 predicted proteins | sample AraplaCol_mMF_r2_FD_184272 | JGI IMG/M metagenome (GOLD analysis project Ga0209564, IMG submission 184272) | Arabidopsis root microbial communities from North Carolina, USA - plate scrape MF_Col_mMF_r2 (SPAdes) (version 3) | ecosystem: Host-associated > Plants > Roots > Endosphere | place: USA... | reverse complement strand
ATTCGAACACCGAATGGGTGACGAAGATGACGGTCTTGCCGAGGCTGCGCCACAGCGCGAGCAGATCGTTGTTGAGGCGAAAGCGCGTGACCTCGTCGAGCGCCGCGAACGGCTCGTCCATCAGGAGGATATCGGGATCGGTGACGAGCGCGCGTGCCAGCGACACCCGCATCTTCATTCCGCCGGAGAGCTCGCGCGGATAGGCGTCGGCGAAATCGGCGAGCCCGACGCTGGCGAGCGCCCGATCTGCGCGCGCGCGCCCTTCCGCCTTCGAAACGCCGCCGAGCTTGAGCGGCAGCCGCACATTCTCGCGCACGCTGGTCCACGGCATCAGCGTCGGCTCCTGGAACACGAAGCCGATGCCATGGCCGGGCTGCACGGGACCTTCATGACGCGCCAGCCGCACGATCCCGGAGGACGGCGGCGTGAGCTCCGCGATCAGCCGCAGCGCTGTCGACTTGCCGCAGCCGGAGGGACCGAGCAGCGAGATGAACTCGCCCTTGCGCACGGCAAGGTCGAGCGGGCCGAGCGCCATGACGCCGTTGTCGTAAGCCTTGGTCACGCCGCGCAGGCTGACGGCGAGATGCGTCAGGCCGGCCTCGACGGTCGAGGAGGTTTGGGCCGCGGACATCGACCGTGCGCTACGGCTTGTTCGGGCGCCGCTCGACGCCGACGCCCTTGTTGACGAAGCGCAGCGTGTAGGATTTGCGGAAGTCGAGATCCGCCTTCACGACGCCGGCCTTCACCATCTTGTTGAAGAAGGAAGCGTAGCGCTCGTCGCTCATCGCGCCGATGCCGTTCTTCAAGCTGTCGCCAGAATCGACGATGCCGTATTCCTTCATCTTGGCGACGGAATAGGCGAGCAGATCGTCGGTCATTTCAGGATTGAGCTTCTTGATCATGGCGTTGCCGGCGGAATTGTCGCCGTAGATGTAATTGTACCAGCCGATCATGGAGGCATCGACGAAGCGCTGCACGAGGTCGGGCTTCTTCTCGGCGACGTCGCGGCGGGTCTCGATCAGGGTCGAATAGGTGTTGAAGCCGTAATCGGCGAGCAGCAGCACGCTCGGCTTGAAGCCGGCGGCCTTCTCGACCGCGAAGGGCTCGGAGGTGACATAGCCCTGCATCGCGCTCTTGGGATTGGCGATGAAGGGCTGCGGATTGAAATTGTAGGGACGGACATTCTTCTCGTTGAAGCCGTATTCGGACTTCAGCCACTGGAAGTAGCTGGTCATGCCTTCCTTGGAGACGAACAGCGTCAGCGGCTTGAGGTCCTCGATCTTGCCGACCTTGGCGTCGGGCTGCGTCAGCATCACCTGCGGATCCTTCTGGAACACCGCGGCGATGGTGACGACGGGCACGTTGTTGGCGACCGCGTCGAACGACATCAGCGTGTTCGCGGCCATGAAGAAATCGATCTTGCCGGCGATCAGCAGCATCCGGTTGTTCTCGTTGGGACCGCCGGGAACGATGGTGACGTCGAGGCCGTATTTCTTGTAGGTGCCATCCGCAGCCGCCTGGAAGAAACCGCCATGCTCGGCCTCCGCGACCCAGTTGGTGCCGAAGGTGACCTTGTCGAGCGTCTCGGCGTGAACCGGCGCAAGAGAGACCACAGTGGCAAGCAGGCCTGCCGTCAGCGCTCGCCGCAGATGAGAGGGGGTCATGATGGCACTCCGTCGTGGCTGGCCCAATCGCGTCTGGCTCAAGTGAAGGCAACGCGATAGAACCGCATGAAGTTCGGGGACGCGAGCCGGCCAGGCCCGCGTCCCCTCCTACCCCAAATTACGTGACAAATTCGGGCAAAGAAACCTCCAAGGACAATTCAATGACGCCGTCCCGCGACTGGATCGACATCAACTGGGCCGGTGCTGCCCCGGCGGATGTGTCGCGCTGGATCGCGGTGCTGCCGCTGGCGGCGACCGAGCAGCATGGCCCGCATCTGCCGCTCGAAACCGACGTGCTGATCGCCGACGCTTATCTCGCCCGCGTGCGCGCGCTGTTGCCGGCTTCCGTTCCGGCCAGTTTTCTCCCCGTCGAGCCCATCGGCATTTCCACCGAGCATATCGATTATCCGGGCACGCAGACGCTGCCGACCGAGACCGCGCTGAAGCGATGGACCGGAATCGGCGAGGAGATCGCGCGGCGCGGCGTGAGGAAGCTCGTCATCATCACCAGCCATGGCGGTAACAGCGCGGCGATGATGCTGGTCGCGCAGGATCTGCGCGCGCATCACAAGCTGTTCGTGGTGACGACGTCATGGTCGCGGCTGTCAGGCGCGGACAAGCTGTTCTCGCCTGAGGAAGTACGCCACGGCATCCACGGCGGCGCGGTCGAGACCTCGATCATGCTGGCGCGCTATCCCGACCAGGTGCGGACAGATGCGATCGCGGATTTTCCCGCAAGCAGCATCGCGATGGAGCGGCAATATCGCTGGCTCTCGACGCAGCGGCCCGCGCCGTTTGCCTGGCAGGCGCAGGACCTCAACACCAGCGGCGCCGTCGGCAACGCGACGCAGGCCGTGGCCGAAAAGGGCGAGCAGCTCATCGACCAGGGCGCACGCGCCTTCTGCGAGCTGCTGGGCGAGGTCGATAACTTCGACGTGAACAGGCTCGCCAAAGGCCCCCTCGGCTAGCCCGTACCCCTCTGAATTCGCTGGTAAAATGCCGAAACCCGGGGAGCGCGCGAGGCGCCTTCGAACCGGTTTTGCCATGCCTCCGTCCAACTGGGCACGCGGGCCACAACGGACCGCCTCAACCCGGATGGAGTTTCACATGTCGATCAAGACCAAGATTGCCGCCGTCGCTCTCGCTGCCCTCGCCGTCACCGGCAGCATCGCGTCCACCACCACCGCGGCCGAAGCCAGGCAGCCCGGCTGGGTCTGGGGCGTGGGCGCCGGCATCGCCACCGCCGCCGTCGTCGGCTCCGCGATCGCCGCCAGCAACGACCCCTATTACTACGGCTATCACCGCTGCGGCTGGGTCGCCCAGTACAACGCCTTCGGCCAGTACGTCGGCCGCGTTCGCTCCTGCTACTGATTTGAGTACCTGAGGCCGATCTCACGTGGATCCTGCGTCCGACACGGGCGCCTCATCCACCCCGTGTCGTGCCCCCGACCCGCCCGGTTGTCCCCCCGGGCGGGTCACCCATTTTCGGGCCCGGGAATTTGTTGCAGCCCCGTCACATAGCGGTGCCAACCATCGTCTGCGGCAATCCGCGCCAGTTGCTATTGCGAATTAATCGCAATAAGGTTCGCAACAAGCTTGGGGGCTTGGGAAGACATCGCGCCGAATCGAGATCATCTCGACCGGTCGCGCGAGCAGCCAGGGCTGATGACAGAGTGGCCGCGAATCTGCAGGGATATCGCGGCGAGTGGGACACATTCGCGTTTGGGGGCGTGCGTTTTGACGTTGAGAGGGCACCGATACAGCTACTTGCGGACGGCCGCGGCGATTGCCTCGGGCGTGATGGTTTTGCCCGGAGCGAGCTCGGCCGCCGATCTGCCTTTGAAGGCACCGGCTCTGAAAGCAGTCTATGACTGGACCGGCCTCTATATCGGCGCGCATGCCGGCTACAGCCGCGGTTCGTCGCGCTTCGCGCTGAGCGACGGCACTGCCCTCAATGACAGCGGCGTCTTCAGCGGCATGATCGGCGGCGTGCAGGCCGGCTACAATTACCGGCTCAACTCCGGCTGGCTGGTCGGCGTCGAAGGCGATTTCTCGTTTCCCAACTACATCACCTCGAATTCGATCGTCTCCTTCCTGGGGACACCGGCCAACACCGTCACGCAGCAATGGGACTACACCGCCAGCCTGCGCGGGCGGGTCGGCTACACCAGCGGACCATGGCTCGTCTATGCCACCGGTGGCTTTGCGTGGATGGGCGAACGCTATTTCGACACGCCGGCTTCCGGCGAGGAAGTCCCGAAAATCCTGAACACGCGGCCCGGCTGGGTTGCAGGCGCCGGCGTCGAGTACGGCTTCGCGCCGCATTGGAGCGCGCGGCTCGAATATCTCTACAGCCGCTTCGACAGCGCCAGCGTCGGCTTCTCCACGGGCGCCCAATACACCTCTTCGGCGCTCGACTTCCAGACGGTCAGGCTCGGCCTCAACCGCAAGGTCGATTGGCCGGGCGTGCCGGGCTACAACCCGAACAGCTCGCTGATCGACACGGAATCGGATCGCTGGGAGATTCACGGCCAGAGCACCTATCTCCCGCAAGGCTATCCATCGTTCCCCGCCCTCTACAGCGGACCGAACTCGCTCTCACCGTCGCGGCAGGCCAAGGCGACCTGGAGCAACAGCCTGTTCCTGAACGCGCGGCTGTGGGACGGCGGCGAGGTCTATTACAATCCCGAGCTGCTGCAGGGTTTCGGATTGAACGACACCGTCGGCGCGGCCGGTTTCCCCAACGGCGAAGCGCAGAAGTCGAACTTCCCCTATCCGCACTACAACACCTCGCGCCTGTTCGTGCGCCAGACCTTCGGCTTCGGCGGCGAGCAGGAAGAGCTCGCGAGCGGCCAGTTGCAGCTCGGACAGAAGGTCGACGTGTCCCGCCTCACCGTGCAGGCCGGCAAGTTCGCGGTGGTCGACGTGTTCGACGGCAACGCCTATGCCAAGGACACCCGCAAGGACTTCATGAACTGGTCGATCTGGGCGCCGGGCGCCTTCGACTATTCGGCCGACAAGGTCGGCCTCACCTACGGCGTGACGGCCGAGCTCAACCAGAAGCAATGGGCGCTGCGTGGCGGCTATTTCCTGATGGTCGCGGAGTCCAATTCAAATCATTTCGACACCAAAGTCGGCGAGCGCGGCCAGTACGTGCTCGAGCTCGAAACGCGCTATTCGCTGTTCGGCCAGGCCGGCAAGCTCAGGACCATGGGCTGGGTCGACAGCGCCAACATGGGGAGCTTCCGCGAAACGCTCGACAACCCCGCGCTCAATCTCGACATCGCGCAGACCCGGCGCGGCCGTCTCAAGGTCGGCTACGTCGTCAACCTCGAGCAGGCCATCACCGACGATGTCGGCCTGTTCGGCCGCTGGAGCTGGAACGACGGCAAGAGCGAAACGCTCGCCTTCACCGACATCAACCGCAGCCTGTCGGGCGGCCTCTCGGTCAAGGGCACGAAATGGGGCCGGCCCGACGACGTGGTCGGCATCGGCGGCGCCGTCAATGCCATCTCGAAGGACTATCGCGACTTCCTCGCCGCCGGCGGCCTCGGCGTTCTCATCGGTGATGGCGCGCTCAACTACCGCAAGGAGCGTATCCTCGAAACCTATTATGCCTACGCGCTGAACAAGAACCTCACGCTCACCGCCGACTACCAGCTCATCGTCAATCCCGCCTACAATGCGGATCGCGGCCCGGTGTCGGTGTTCTCGGGGCGGCTGCACGGAGAGTTCTGAGCTGCCCGCTCAGAACAGCAGCGCAACACCCGAGACGAACAATAGCGCCAGCACGATCTTCCGGAACGTCGCCTCGTCGACCCGGCTGAACAGTTTCAGCCCGAGCCACGTTCCCGCGAACAGGAACGGCAGGCCAAGCACGAACAGCTTCGCTGTGTCGAGCGTGAGCGATCCCCTGGCACCGAGCCAAAGTGCCGCCATGGCGAACACGGCGACCGCGACCGGCTGAAACGTGGCACGCTGCGCCTCCTTGGGCAGGCCGCGCAGATTGCACCAGATGGTGACGACGATGCCGGCAAGGCCGGTCAGCCCGCCGAGCAGACCGTTGACGAAGCCGACCGCCATGTCGGCGGCCGGCGGCACGGCGGCGGCGAACTTGAGCTGCGGGCGGAAGAATGCATAGAGGCTATAGGCGACCAGGATCGCACCGACTGCGATGCGGACACTCTTCGGGTCCGCCCAGGTCAGAAGCGACACACCTGCCGGCACGCCGATGACCGCACCGGCGATGAAGGGCCACAGCCGCCGCCAGTCGAGCGCGCTGCGCAGCTTCCAGACCGAATAGCCCTGTACCAGCAGGCCGAAGCCGACGATCAGGCTGGCGCTTTGCAGCGGTGTCAGCACGTAGAGCCACAGCGATGCCGCGACGAGGCCGAATGCGAAGCCGGAGAGGCCGGCGACGAAGGCGCCGGCGAAGGTTGCCAACAGAAATAGCGGAAGCTCGATTGCGATCCCGTCCATTGCTCGCCCCAGAGGTTAGCGAGCAGCGCTTGCGTGGGATCGCCACTTCACGGGGAGGCTGCGACACCCCCGGACCGCAATTCTAGGCGTGACGGGTTCCCACGGCAATGTCCTGCGCCGGAAGGCTGCGACAATTTGGGGCGGAACCGGGCAAACCCCTTATGCAATTCATATATAAAGAGCTTGGTCCGGCGCCCGCCGGGTCGGGTGTCCCTTTTCCTTGCGCGCAATGTTATCCGTCGAACTCATTATCGTCGTCGTCCTGATCGTCATCAACGGCCTCTTGTCCATGTCGGAGCTGGCCGTCGTCTCGTCTCGCCCGGCCCGCCTTTCGCTGCTCGCGGCCAAGGGGGTGCGCGGCGCCGAACGGGCGCTGACGCTGGCCGCCGATCCCGGCAAGTTCCTGTCGACGGTGCAGATCGGCATCACTTTGGTCGGCGTGCTCTCGGGCGCCTTCTCCGGCGCGACGCTCGGGCAGCGGCTGACGCAATGGCTGATCGAGATGGGCCTGTCCTCCGGCATCGCCGACATCGTCGGCGTCGGCATCGTCGTGACGCTCATCACCTACGCGACGCTGATCGTCGGCGAGCTGGTGCCGAAGCAGGTGGCGCTGCGCGACCCCGAGAGCATCGCGGTCCGCGTCGCGCCCGCCATGCACCTGCTTGCGAAGATTTCGCTGCCGCTGGTGTTCCTGCTCGACCTCTCCGGCAAGCTGATCCTCACGCTGCTCGGCCGCGGCGGCAAGGCTGAGGAGAAGGTCTCGGAGGACGAGATCCATCACCTCGTCAGCGAGGCCGAGAGCGCCGGCGTGCTCGAGCCCGGCGAGAAGGAGATGATCGCCGGCGTGATGCGGCTCGGCGACCGGCCGGTCGGCGCCGTCATGACGCCGCGCACGGAGGTCGACGAGATCGATCTGAACGACGCGCCGGAGGCCATTCAGGCGATCATCGCCAAGAGCCCGCATTCGCGCTTTCCGGCCTCCGACGGCGATCGCGACAAGCCGATCGGCGTGCTGCAGGCCAAGGACCTGCTGGTCGCCTATATGAGCGAACGCGCGCCCGACCTGCGCGCACTGGTGCGCGAGGCGCCGAGCATTCCGGCCTCGGCGGATGCTCGCGACGTGCTCACGATCCTGAAGGCCGCTCCGGTCCATGTCGGCTTCGTCTACGACGAGTACGGCGCCTTCGAAGGCGTGGTCACCGCGGCCGACATCCTGGAATCGATCGTCGGCGCGTTCCACTCCGAAGAGGGGCCGCCGGAGCCGGCCTACGTCAAGCGCGCGGATGAATCGCTGCTGGTCGCCGGCTGGATGCCGGTCGACGAATTCGGCGAACTGCTCGGCATCCAGCTGCCGCCGCATCGCTTCAACACGGTGGCCGGCCTCGTGCTGCAGCAATTCAGCGTGCTGCCCAATGTTGGCGACGCCTTCGACCTCGGCGACTGGCATATCGAGGTGGTCGATCTCGACGGCAGGCGGATCGACAAGATCCTGGCGAGCCGGCGCGGGGAGCAGGCGGCGGCGTGAGTGGGCGCCGCGCTAAACTCTCCGCGTGTCGTCCCGGCGAAGGCCGGGACCCATAACCACAGGATTGAGTTTGGCGATGACTGGCAATTGCACGGTACTGCTACCTGCACATCGCCGATAAATCACGCGGTATGGGTCCCGGCCTTCGCCGGGACGACAACGGAATTTGTGGTCAGGACTAAACCCACAATAATCGCCTACCCGAACTTCACCCCGATGCGCTTTTCCTTGCGCCAGACCACCGTGCAGGACAGGTGCTTTCCATCGGCCGGGATGAACAGGGTGAAGTGCTCGGGGATGCCGACCGGGCTGGTGACGTCGAGCGCGGCGCCGGTGTCGGAGAAGTTGCGAACGGTGCAGTCGATGGCGCCGCCGCCGAACTCGATCGTTCCGGCTTTCAGCACCCGATGTCGGGCCTTGTCGCGTCGTTCGTCCATAGGGTGTATTTACACCCAAAGTTGAAGCAAATGCTAATTGCCAGCCCCGCTCGCGGTGAATTTACACGATCGCGCCCAACGTGGCCGCGGGCGGAGCGACCAGCTCCGGCTGGAACGTGTCCGCCCGTGCCATCCGCCAGGCGTCGGCGAACCGCGGGTCTTCGGTGCCTTCGAGCAGCTCGCCCGGGCGCAGCGCCGGATAGAGCTGCGCGAAGGATTTCACCTGGGTCGTCGACGTCCGCTGGTTGAAATGGATCGGGCGCAGCTGCTGCGGATGCTCGAGGCCGGCCGCGGCGATCAGCTCGGTCAGCGAGTGCAGCGTCGCATGATGATAGTTGTGCACGCGGTCGATCTTGAGCGGCACGTAGAGCGCGCGCGCACGCGTCGGGTCCTGGGTCGCAACGCCGGTCGGGCAGCGGTCGGTGTGGCAACTCAGCGACTGGATACAGCCGAGCGAGAACATGAAGCCGCGCGCCGAATTGCACCAGTCGGCACCGATCGCCATCGCCCGCGCCATGTCGAAGGCGGTGGCGATCTTGCCGGACGCACCGATCTTGATGCGGTCACGCGCATTGATGCCGACCAGCGCGTTGTGGACGAAATTGACGCCCTCGCGCATCGGCATGCCCAGATGATCCATGAACTCCAGCGGCGCCGCGCCGGTGCCGCCTTCGTTGCCGTCGACGACGATGAAATCGGGATAGATGCCGGTTTCCAGCATCGCCTTGCAGATCGCCAGGAATTCCCAGCGATGGCCGATGCACAGCTTGAAGCCGGCAGGCTTGCCACCGGAGAGGCGGCGCATCTCGGCGATGAACTGCATCATGCCAACAGGCGTGGAGAAGGCGCGGTGCGAGGCCGGCGAGATGCAGTCCTCGCCCATCGCGACGCCGCGGATCTTGGAGATCTCCTCCGAGACCTTCGCCGCCGGCAGCACGCCGCCATGGCCGGGCTTGGCGCCCTGGCTGATCTTGAGCTCGACCATCTTGATCTGGTCCTGGCCGGCGACGCGCGCAAACGCCTCGGGATCGAAGGTGCCGTCGAGATGGCGGCAGCCGAAATAGCCGGAGCCGATCTCCCAGATGATGTCGCCGCCCATCTCTGCGTGATAGGGGCTGAAGCCGCCCTCGCCGGTGTCATGCGCGAAGCCGCCCTTCTTCGCGCCGGCGTTCAGCGCCCGCACGGCGTTGGGGCTGAGCGCGCCGAAGCTCATCGCCGAGATGTTGAACACCGAGGCCGAATAGGGCTTCGTGCAGTCGGGACCGCCGATGGCGATGCGGAATCTTTCCGTGGCGTGCGCCTTCGGCGACACCGAGTGATGCATCCACTCGTAGCCCTCGCGATAGACGTCCTCCTGGGTACCGAACGGACGCTTGTCGAGCTGCATCTTGGCGCGCTGATAGACCAGCGAACGGGTGTCGCGCGAGAACGGCATGCCGTCCTTCTCGCTCTCGAAGAAATACTGCCGCATCTCCGGGCGGATCTCTTCGAGCAGGAAGCGCATATGCGCCGAGATCGGGTAGTTGCGCAGCACCGCGTGCCCCTTCTGCAGAAGGTCGCGGACGCCGAGCAGCGTCAGGGCGCCGAAGATCAGGATCGGGATCAGCAGGATGTCGAAGATCTTGCGGTCGGCGATACCGATGCCGATCAGCAGCGCGGTGACGACCGCGCAGATCGTCAGCACGATGAAGCGCGGCGAGAACGGCAGCAGCAGGGTTTCCATGACCCCCTCCTGCGCCAGAGGCAGACGTTTTGGCGAATCCTGATTTTTACTGTCGGCCACAACACCCTCCCGCCGGCATGAGGCGGTACGATACGCCCGCCCCTGTCATACGGATATGACGCGGCCCTTGTTTCAGGCTAGCGAAATCGGCCGGCGCGGATCAATCCGCCGAGAGGATGGGTTTTTGCAGTGCAGCAGAAGGGGATGGGAGGGGCCGCAGTGGCCACAAACCGGCTGTCATCCCGGGCAAGCGCAAGCGCAGACCCGGGATCCATAACCACAGGATTTCGTGGCTGGGAGGGCTGTCACTCCGAGTCTTCGCATAACCACTCCCTGTGGTTATGGGTCCCGGATCGGCGCGCGCTTTGGGCGCGCTTGTCCGGGACGACGGGGAGGAAAAGCAGCGCTTAGCGCTCGACGAAGGCCTTCTCGATCACGAAATGGCCGGGCTTGTTGCCGCTGCCTTCGATGAAGTCGCGGCCCTCGAACATCACCTTCAGCTCTTCCAGCATCGCCGGGCTGCCGCACATCATGACGCGGTCGGTCTCGATGTCGAGCGGGCCCTGGCCGATGTCGTTGAAGATCTGCCCGGAGTTGATGAGGTCGGTGATGCGGCCGCGGTTCTTGAAGGGCTCGCGCGTCACGGTCGGGTAATAGATCAGCTTGTCGGCGAGCAGCTCGCCGAACAGCTCGTCCTCGCGCAGGGTCGCGACGAGCTTCTCGCCATAGGCGAGCTCGGAGACCTGGCGGCAGCCATGCACGAGCACGATGGACTCGAACTGCTCGTAGACCTCGGGGTCCTTGATCAGGCTGGCGAAGGGCGCAAGGCCGGTGCCGGTCGACAGCAGCATCAGCCGCTTGCCGGGGATGAGGTTGTCGGTGATCAGCGTGCCGGTCGCCTTGCGGCCGACCAGGATGGTATCGCCTTCCTTGATCTTCTGGAGGCGCGAGGTGAGCGGGCCGTCCTGAACCTTGATCGAGAAGAACTCGAGCTCTTCCTCGTGATTGGCGCTCGCCATGCTGTAGGCGCGCAGCAGCGGACGGCCGTCGACCTCGAGGCCGATCATGGCGAACTGGCCGTTCTGGAACCGGAAGCCGGTATCGCGCGTGGCGCGGAAGCTGAACAGCGTGTCGGTCCAGTGGTGGACGGAAAGAACCTTCTCTCGGTAAAACGCGCTCATGATTTTCGATATTCCGAATATTTGCGGTTTTAGGGCAAAAGCGTTGCCCGGCCCTGAAATCGGGGCGGTCACCATTGCCATGGCGGAGGATTTCGCGTGTGTGATCTACGCCATTGAGACCAATAATCAACCTCGTTTCGGATGCAATTGATGCTGGTCAAAGCGGCATTTGCGGCAGAACTGGCCGCATCATTAATGAATCTGCTGCCGGGTGCGCCAAGTGGGCAATTTCTTTTCCCTTGGGAGCGTTATTGCAGCACTTAATTTCCGTCGCGCTCGCGAGAATTTCATTAAGAATAGCTTTGATTTTCACCTCCGTTTGGCGCCGGGACCCGCATTTTTGCGGCTTTTGGCGCCAGAACGACTGAAACGAGCGACACCGGTACGAGAGCGACCAAGGCGGATGGCTGGCAGCGAGCGGATCTTCGTCCAGGCGATCAGGCGCTATTGCGCCCGGCACGGCATCGCGGTCGATGTCCGCGCCGGCGGCTGGCTGATCGCG
>Ga0209564_1003191_pt1 | contig 11515 bp, 11 predicted proteins | sample AraplaCol_mMF_r2_FD_184272 | JGI IMG/M metagenome (GOLD analysis project Ga0209564, IMG submission 184272) | Arabidopsis root microbial communities from North Carolina, USA - plate scrape MF_Col_mMF_r2 (SPAdes) (version 3) | ecosystem: Host-associated > Plants > Roots > Endosphere | place: USA... | reverse complement strand
TGCCCGACGCCTTCCTGCGCCGCTGCTTCTTCCACTACATCAAGTTCCCCGACGCCGAAACGATGCAGCAGATCGTTGACGTCCACTACCCCGGCATCAAGCGCGAGCTGGTGGCCGCGGCGCTGGAAGCGTTCTACGAAATGCGCAACCTGCCGGGCCTGAAGAAGAAGCCGAGCACGTCGGAACTGATCGACTGGCTCAAGCTGCTGATGGCCGAGGATATCCCCGCCGAGGCGCTGCGCAGCCCCGACCGCAAGGCCGCCATTCCGCCGCTGCATGGCGCCTTGCTTAAAAACGAGCAGGACGTGCACCTGTTCGAGCGCCTGGTGTTCATGAACCGCGCCAACCGCTGACCAGGATAGGCAAACGACGATGACGAAGTTTGTCCAGCCCGTTACGCTGACCGGGCAGCACGCCACGCTGGCGCCCTTGTCGGCCGATCACCTGCCTGGCCTGCGCGAAGCCGCCGCCGACGGCGAACTGTTCCGCCTGTGGTACACGAGCGTGCCCTCGCCCGACGGCATGGCGGCCGAGATCGAGCGCCGCCTGGGCCTGCAGACGCAGGATTCGATGCAGCCGTTCACCGTGCTCGATGCCGATGGCCGTGTCGCCGGCATGACCACGTACATGAATATCGACGGCAAGAACCGCCGCGTCGAAATCGGCTCGACGTGGTACGCCCAGCGCGTGCAGCGTACCGGGCTGAACACCGAGTGCAAGCTGATGCTGCTGCGCCATGCGTTCGAGACGCTCGACTGCATCGCCGTGGAATTCCGCACGCACTGGATGAACCACCAGAGCCGCGCGGCCATTGCGCGTCTGGGCGCCAAGCAGGATGGCGTGCTGCGCAACCATCTGCGCATGCCCGACGGATCGTTCCGCGACACGGTGGTCTTCTCGATCATCGCCAGCGAATGGCCGATGGTGCGCGCGCATCTGCAATACCAGCTCGAACGCCCGCGTTGATCGGAGTCAAGCCATGCTGATCGACTTTTTCTTCTCGCTGCGCCACGCCAAGCTGCCGGTATCGGTCAAGGAATACCTGACCATGCTCGAAGCGCTGCGCGCGCAGGTTATTTCGCCGTCGATCGACGAGTTCTACTACCTGTCCCGCATGACGCTGGTCAAGGACGAGAAGCACTTCGACAAGTTCGACCAGACCTTTGCCGCCTACTTCAAGGGCGTGGAAAGCCTGGTGGACTGGAAGAGCGACATCCCGCTGGACTGGCTGCAGAAGACGCTGGAGCGCGAGCTTTCGGCCGAGGAAAAGGCCAGGATCGAGGCGATGGGCGGGCTCGACAAGCTCATGGAACGCCTGAAGCAACTGCTGGAGGAGCAGAAGGAAAAGCACGAAGGCGGCAACAAGTGGATTGGCACGGGCGGCACATCGCCGTTTGGCCATGGCGGCTACAACCCCGAGGGCATCCGCATCGGCGGGCCGTCCAAGGGCAACCGTACCGCCATCAAGGTCTGGGAATCGCGCGCGTACAAGGACTACGACGACCAGGTGGAACTGGGCACGCGCAACATCAAGGTGGCGCTGCGCCGCCTGCGCCGGTTTGCGCGCGAGGGCGCCGATACCGAACTGGACCTCGACGACACGATTCACTCCACGGCAGCCAATGCGGGCATGCTCGACATCAAGCTGCGGCCCGAGCGCCACAACAAGGTGAAGGTGCTGATGCTGATGGATGTGGGCGGCTCGATGGACGACCACATCAAGCGCGTGGAAGAGCTGTTCTCTGCCACCAAGACCGAGTTCAAGCACCTGGAGTACTTCTACTTCCACAACTGCCTGTACGACTACGTGTGGAAGAACAACCGGCGCCGCCACGCGGAGAAGATTGCCACGTGGGACCTGATGCACAAGTACACGCCGGACTACAAGGTGATCTTCGTCGGCGACGCAACGATGAGCCCTTACGAAATCCTGCAGCCCGGCGGCTCGGTCGAGTACAACAACCCCGAAGCGGGCGCGGTGTGGCTGAACCGCATGATCGAGCAGTTTCCGCGCTTTGTCTGGCTCAACCCCGAGCCGGAGGGCCTGTGGCAATACCGCCAGTCGATCACGGTCATCAACCAGATCATGAAGAACCGCATGTATCCGGTCACGCTGGCCGGGCTGGAAGAAGCGATGAAGGTGCTGTCGAAGTAGTTGCGCGCGGTGGCGGGACTACCGGTCACGCCACCACGTCGACACCTTCCATCAGCCACTGCCGGAATGTCAGCAGCGCCGGCAGATGGGCCTTCTGCTCGGGATAGCACAGGTAGTACCCCTTCCGGGCCAGCACGCGCGCCGGATGCGCCACGATCAGCGTGCCCGTGGCCAGTTCCGCTTCGATCAGGCAGCGCGGGATCAGCGCAATACCCAGCCCCGACATGGCCGCCTGCGTCAGCAGCGTGAACTGGTCGAAGCGCGCCCCGCTCCACGCCTTGCGCGTCGACACCCCAAGCTCCGACAGCCAGTCGGGCCATGCCTCGGGCACGGTCGTATGGTGCAGCAGCGGATATTTCAGCAGCGCCGCCGGCGTCTTCGCCACGCCATCGGGCTCGTGCACGAGCAGCCCGGGCCGGCAAACCGGCAGCACCTCGCGGCCGGTCATGTAGTCGGCCAGGCTGCCCGGCCAGACACCGTCGCCAAAACGGATGGCCGCATCGAGATCGGGCTGGGAAAAATCATAGCCCTGCGCATGGGGCACGAATTCCAGCGTGACCTCCGGATGCCTGGCAAAGAACTGCGGCAACCGCGGAATCAGCCATTTCGCACCGAGCGTGGGCATGCTGGCGATATGCAGGATGCCGCCACGCCCCTGCCGCGCGATCAGCTCGACGCTGGCCGCCTCGATCTCGCCAAGACTGGGCCCGATGCGCTCCAGGTAGCGCGCGCCGGCCTCGGTCAGCAACAGCCGCTGGCGCACGCGCTCGAACAGTTCCACGCCCAGAAATGCCTCCAGGCTCCGTACCTGCTTGCTGACCGCGCCCTGCGTCACATGCAGTTCGCGCGCCGCCACCGTGAAACTGCTATGCCGCGCTGCCGCCTCGAAGGCCATCAATTCGGTCATCGACGGACACAAGCGCCGCATACCGCACCCCCTACTTCACTACCAAATGGAATGAGCTAGGGATTTTAAATCGTTTGCTACGAACTTGCATTGGCGCGCAGAATCAGGACGCACAATTTTTGCATTACCCCTTGCAGGCTACCCATCAGGTCCGCAGAGACCGGCCTCCATCTCTCCTTTCAATTACCTTTCGACTGGAATCCTTTCGATGCAACGCCGTCCCCTGCTCAAGATCCTGGCCGCCGCCACTGCCTTTGCTGCTGCCGGCCTGACCCTGCCCGCCTTTGCCCAGGGCACCTACCCGACCAAGCCGATCACGCTCGTCGTGCCGTTCCCGGCCGGCGGCACCACCGATATCGTGGCGCGCATCGTCGCCGACAAGCTGGGCCAGCAACTGGGCCAGGCGGTGGTGGTGGATAACCGCGGCGGCGCTGGCGGCAGCATCGGCACCGGCTACCTGGCCAAGGCCACGCCGGACGGCTACACGCTGGGCATTGCCACGGCCTCCACGCACGGCATCAACCCGGCCGTGTACCCGCGCCTGTCGTACGACGCCACCAAGGACTTCACCCCCATCACGAACCTGGCTTCGGTGCCGAACGTGATGAGCATCCACCCGGGCGTGAAGGCCACCGACATGAAGTCGTTCATCGCGCTGGCCAAGTCCGAGCCGAACAAGCTGGCCTACGGCTCGGCCGGCAACGGCAGCGTGTCGCACATGATGGGTGAACTGTTCAAGATGAGCAGCAAGACCGAACTGCTGCACGTGCCTTACAAGGGCGTGGGCCCGGCGCTGAACGACGCGCTGGCCGGCCAGGTGCAGATCCTGTTCGACAACCTGCCGTCGTCGCTGCCGTTCATCGAAGGCGGCAAGCTGCGCGCACTGGCCGTGGCTGCGCCCAAGCGCGTGGCCGCCCTGCCGAACGTGCCGACCTTCGCCGAACTCGGCCTGCCCGAAGTGAACGACGCCGCCTGGTTCGGCCTGATCGCCCCGGCCAAGCTGCCGGCCGACATCCAGGCCAAGCTGAACGCCGCCGCCATCAAGGTGCTGGCCATGCCCGAGGTGAAGGCCAAGCTCGAGAAGCTGGGCGCGACCCCGGTGGGCGACACGCCGCAGCACTTCGCGCAGCAGATCGCCACCGAAGTGGCGAAGAACAAGAAGGTGGCAGCCGCCGCCAAGATCTCCCTGGACTAATCCTCACCGGCAGTTCGTATGACCGACGCTGAACGAAAGACCGCGGAAAGCCCGTACTTCCTGCAGATGCCGGAAGGCGAGAGCGGCCCGCTCTTTCTCGACTCACCGCATAGCTGCACCACCTACCCGGCGGACTTCCGCTACGCCGGCAACCTGCCCCTGCCGCTGCTGCGGCAGGCGGAAGACACGTTCGTGGAGCAGCTTTATGCCGATGCCCCGGCACGGGGGATCCCGCTGCTGGCCGCCGGCTGCCCGCGCAGCTACCTCGACGCCAACCGCGGCCTGGAGGAAATCGACGAGGCGTTGCTCGACGCGCCGTGGCCGGGCCTGAAGAAGGAAACGTCCAAGACGCGCCTGGGCAAGGGCCTGGTCTGGCGCGTACTGGACACCGGCGAGCCGATCTACGATCGCAAGCTGAGCGTGGCAGAACTGCAGGCACGGATCGACAACTACTACCTGCCGTACTACGCGCAGCTGCAGAAGTTGTCGGACGCAGCCGTGGCGCGCCATGGCCGCGTATTCCACATCAACTGCCACTCGATGCCCAGCGAGGCAGCGAAGTTCGCCACCGAACATCCGGGCCTGCAGCATCCGGATTTTGTGGTGGGCGACCGCGACGGCACCACGTGCGACACGCGCTTCACCGATCGCGTGGAAGCCGTGCTCAAGGAAATGGGCTACGACGTGTGGCGCAACCACCCTTACAAGGGCGTGGAGATCGTGCGCGTGGTGGGCCAGCCGCAAGCCAACCGCCACAGCCTGCAGCTCGAAGTCAACCGCAAGCTCTACATGGACGAAGTGGGCCTGACCCACTCGGCCGGCTTCGACAAGCTCAAGCGCGATCTCAACGCGCTGATGGACGACCTGCTGCGCTTCGCCAGCACGTTCTGAAGTCGTCTGGAACGGGCGCTGCAATGGCGCCCGGCACCTCGGGACACGCTACTTGCGTGTCTCGGGGTTCGCCTGAGTTGCATGAGTCCTGTGACATCTGCTATCGCACGCAGGTAATAGCGCCTGATCCCCGCAAGTTGTAAGCAGTTAGAACGAAGGGTAACAAGATTTAGGAACTCCGCCGGCAGGCTTTCCTCTATCATGGCAATCCTTCACCAACCCTCCTTGCTGACTCAGGCAAAGACGATCCCGTGATCAAACGAATTTCCAGACTGTTTGGCAGCCAGCTGCGCATGCTGACTGCCGCAGTGGCAGGCGCAATTGCGCTGGCCGGCTGCGCCACCGCGCCGACCGACGACACCGCCCAGGCCGCCGCCACACCGGCCAGCCCGGCCGGCATGCCCGCCACCGCACCGACCGCCTCGACCAGCACCCCCGGCGTCAAGCCGCCTCCCGTCGTCAACAAGAATCCGCCGACCACCACGGTCACACTGCCCGACAAGGGCCGCGTGAGCCTGGCCGAGTATCGTGCGCAGATGCGCGAGCAGTTGATGAAATCGGAGAATGCCGCAGCCGATGTGGCCGACTGCGCGGCACATGCCAGCTGGGTGGTGCCGCGTTCGGCGTCCTATGACGCACTGAAGATCCCCACCGGCGCGCTGTCGTCCAGCCAGGCCACCGAGGAACGCTGGGAAGGCCGCTTCTCGCCAGGCAAGCAGGCCGTGCCCGTCAGCTCGGTGGTGACGTTCAGTGCCACGGCCCACAAGCGCAAGGGCGAGGCCCAGTGGCAACCGGTCAAGGTGCGCTGCGGCTACAACGACGGCATGATGCTCGCCTACGAGCTGCTCGACAGCAACGGCGACACGATCACCGAGCCGGCAGCGGCACCGGCCGTGTCCACGGCGTCGCACAGCAAGAAGAAGGGCAAGAGCAGCGCCAAGGCTTCGTCGTCGAAGTCGACGTCCTCGTCCAAATCGACGTCGAGCACCAAGAGCACGTCTTCTTCGTCCTCCAAGACGAAAAAGAAGAACTGAGCCCAAGCTGCTGATCTGCTGATATCCGCCCCCCTCCCGCGTGCGGGAGGGGGGCGAAAAACGCAGGCGTCACTCGCGTCAGACCATTCTCAGCCCAGATATTCCAGAATCGCCTGCAGCATCGCCGTGCCCAGCAGCGCGCTCTTCGCGCCGTTCCAGCCCACGGCCGGGTCGGGCAGGTCGGCGTTGTCCTTGAACGGCATTTCCAGCGTCAGCGCCAGGCAGCCAAAGGTGTGGCCGATGTACTTTGAGGCCAGCTTCAGCGCGTCGGCGTTGTACTTGCTGGCGGCGTAACCGTGCACGTCCTGGAAATCGGGCGTGGCACGCTTGAAAGCCTCGATAAAGCGTGACTGCTGCTCGCGCTGGGCTTCGGTAAAGCCGGGCAGCATCTCGCTGCCGGCCACGAAGTTGTACGGCAGCGCCTCGTCGCCATGGATATCGAAGAACAGGTCCACGCCGGTGCGCTCGATGGCGCGGCGCACGTGGTAGACCTCGGGGCTCGTTTCCTCGCTCGGCTGCATCCACTCGCGGTTCAGGTTCGCACCCGCCGCGTTCGTGCGCAGGTTGCCGCGCGAGGAGCCGTCGGGGTTCATGTTCGGCACGATATGGAACACGGCGCGGTCCAGCAGCCTGCGCGCGACCGGGTCGCCATTCCACGCGCCAGTGCCGGTCAGGCGCTGCAGCACGCCCTCGCAGAACCATTCGGCCATGCTTTCGCCCGGATGCTGGCGCGCGATCATCCAGATTGTTTTCTTGCCCGGGCCGGGCTGGCCCAGCGTCACGCAGGTCAGGTCGCGTCCATCGACGGTGCTACCCAGGTGCGACAGCTTCGCCAGCGGCGAGCGCTGACACGTCGCCAGCAGCGACAGGTGCCGCTCGTCGGAATACGGCTCGAAGTACGCCAGCCACACGCTGTCGTGTTCGGGCGTGAAGTCGACGGTCATCGTGGTGCCGTCGTACTGCGTCGGCACGCGGAACCAGTGCGCGCGGTCGTACGACGCCACCGCGTGGTAGTCGCGCCAGCCATCGGGATAAGTACACTCGCCGGCGTTCAGGAACTTGAGCCGGCACGCCTGTCCGGCCGCGCCCTGCAGGCGGAAGTGGAACCACTGGCGAAAATCGGCGTGCGAATCGGCGCGGATGCGCAGGCGGATATCGTCGGCGCGGTCGAGCGCTTCGACTTCGATCGCGCCCGAATCGAACAGCGAGGAAATATGGAGTGCCGAGGTCATCGAATCTGTCCTTGTTCTCAGTCTTCCAGGCGGCGGCGGAACACCCAGCGCGAATCGTCGGAGGCGGCCTTGTCGAACGTGTAGCCGTCTTCCTTGAAGCGCTTGAGCTGCGCCGGGTCTGTCACCCGGTGCGTGACCGCAAAGCGGGCCATCGTACCGCGCGCGCGCTTGGCATGGAACGAAATAATCTTGTAGCGGCCGCCCTTCCAGTCCTCGAACACGGGCGTGATCACGCGGGCGTCGAGCACCTTGGGGCGCACCACCTTGAAATACTCCTCTGACGCCAGGTTCACCAGCGTGGGCGCGCCCTCGTGCTTGAGGTCGGCCATATCCTTGTTGATCAGCGTCGTGACGTCGTCGCCCCAGAACGCGTACAGGTCGCGGCCGGCGGCGTTGTCCAGGCGGGTGCCCATTTCCAGGCGGTACGGCTGCATCCAGTCCATCGGGCGCAGCACGCCATAGAGGCCGGACAGGATGCGAATGTGCTTCTGGGCGAACGCCAGGTCATCGGTGGACAGCGTCCGGGCGTCCAGGCCGTCGTAGACATCGCCATTGAAGGCCAGCACGGCCTGCTTGCTGTTGGCGGCCGAGAACTCGGTGGTCCAGTCCGCATAGCGGGTCACGTTCAGCACGGCCAGCTTGTCGGAGATGTCCATCAGCGACGCCACGTCCTGCGGCGCCAGCTTGCGCAGGCGCTCGATCAGCGCGGCGGAACGGTCGATAAAACGCGGCATCGTATGGGTCTTGACGCGCGGCGGTGTCTCGTAGTCCAGGGACTTGGCGGGAGACAGGACGATGAGCATGGCAAAATCGCGGGCAGAAACAAAGCTGAGATTGTAGCGAATGCCCACCGAAGTCACCGCCGGCGCCCTGCCCGGCCCCTCCGCCCCCCGTGTCGTGCTCGATTCCAACGTCTGGGTCGACCTGCTCGTGTTCCGCGACCCACATGTCGAGCCAATCCGCGCCGCGCTGGCGTCCGGCGCCATCGCCCCGGTCATCCGGGCCGACTGCCGCGAGGAACTGCGCCGGGTGCTGGCCTATCCGCAATTTGCCCGGTTCGCCGTCGATATCGACGCCGCGCTGGCCGAGGTGGATCGCCTGACCACATTGGCCCCGGCCCCCGAACCGGCCGACGCGGGCGCCATCCGCCTGCCGAAATGCCGCGACACCGACGACCAGAAGTTCATCGAACTGGCTCACTTCGCGCAAGCCGAACTGCTGGTGTCGAAGGACAAGGCCGTGCTCAAGCTCAGGAGCCGCCTGCGCCGCACCAGCGGGGTGGACGTGCTGACGCCGCTGGCCTTCCCGGGCTGGCTGGCCGCTCGTGTGGCCGCCGATGCCGCCGGTACGGACCCGGCCGGCGATCCCCGCTAGAATGTCGCTCTGGTTTCCTGCCCGGTTATTTACCGTTTCCGCCCAGTCATGTCCGAATCGACCCCTGCCCCGCTGAATCCGCTGAATCCGCCGCTGTCGCGCCTGCCCAACGTGGGCACCACGATCTTCACCGTGATGTCGGCGCTGGCCGCCGAAAAGAACGCCGTGAACCTGGGCCAGGGCTTTCCGGACTTCGACTGCGACCCGCGCATCGTCGACGCCGTGACCGGCGCCATGCGCGCGGGCCACAACCAGTACCCGCCGATGGCTGGCGTGCCCAAGCTGCGCCAGGCCATCGCCGGCAAGATCGCCACGCTGTACGGCCACCAGTACGACTGGAACACCGAGATCACGATCACCGCAGGCGCCACGCAGGGCCTGCTGACGTCGATCCTGTGCGCGGTACACCCGGGCGACGAAGTCATCGTGCTGGAGCCCTGCTACGACAGCTATCTGCCGTCGATCGAACTGGCCGGCGCCAAGGCCGTGCCGGTGCGGCTGGAAGCCCCGCTGTTCCGCATCCCGTTCGACAAGCTGGCCGCCGCGATCACGCCCAGGACGCGCATGATCATGATCAACACGCCGCACAACCCCACCGGCACGATCTGGCGCGCGGAAGACATGCAGCAACTGGCCGACCTGCTGGCCGGCACCGACATCCTGGTGCTGTCCGACGAAGTCTACGAACACATGGTCTATGACGGCCAGCAGCACGCATCGGTGTCGCGCCACCCGGAACTGGCGCGCCGCAGCTTCGTGGTGTCGAGCTTTGGCAAGACCTATCACGTCACGGGCTGGAAGGTGGGCTATGTGGCTGCGCCGGCCGCGCTGATGAACGAATTCCGCAAGGTCCATCAGTTCAACGTGTTCACGGTGAACACGCCGGTGCAGCATGGCCTGGCCGACTATATGGCCGATCCCGCCCCGTACCTGGACCTGGCGGCCTTCTACCAGGCCAAGCGCGACTACTTCCGCGCCGGGCTGGCCAATTCGCGCTTCAAGCTGCTGCCATCGGACGGCACGTATTTCCAGTGCGTCGACTATTCGGCCATTTCCGATATGAGCGAGGCCGATTTCTCGATGTGGCTGACGCGCGAAATTGGCGTTGCGGCGATTCCCGTCTCGGCGTTCTATTCCGAGCCCCGGGAGTCGGGTGTGGTGCGCTTCTGCTTCGCCAAGAAGGAAGAGACGCTGAAGCTGGCGCTGGAGCGGCTGGCCCGGCTATAAGCGCCGCGCATTCCCGCCATGAAGAAAAGCCCCGCTGGCTTCCCGCCGCGGGGCTTTTTGCTTAATTTGGCGCGCTGATGCTGCCTTGCCATGGTGGGCGTGCTGCAGCTGGCACGATACCTCCGGCGCCCCTGCCCCGCTTACTTGTTCCGGCTGAGCATCAGCTCGGTGTTGGCCTTGCGTTCGGCATTGACCTTCTGCACGGTCGGCCGCTCGGCCATCGCCTTCAGGTAATCCTTGACCGGCAAGCCCGCGAGCAGGTCTTCGCCGTAGATGATCTTCGTGCAGGACGAAATCAGCGGCAGATGGCACACGGCGGCGCAGTCGGCCAGCGTGAAGGTGTCGCCGGCGATATATGGCGAGAACTTCGCCAGGCGGCCGAAAGCGGGGATGTACTTGTCCAGCAGGTTGCGCTGGCGTTCCTTGACGCGGTCACTGACCGTGCCGCCGAAGAACGCTTCGGCGTACAGCTCGCGGGCCGTGAGTTCCAGGTAAAGCTCCAGGAACGTGATGATTTCGCGCACCTTGCCGGCCTGGAAGGGGTCTTGCGGCAGCAGCGGCGCCTGGATATAGGTGGTCTCCAGGTATTCGACGATGGTTTCGGACTCGCACAGCGGGCCGGCATCGGTGATGATGTAGGGAACCTTGCCCAGCGGCGATGCCGCCAGGTCGGTCTCGCCGATCCAGGCCAGCACTTCCTCGAATGGCAGGTTCTTTTCCAGCAGCGCCAGCTTGACCTTGTTGTAGTAGTTGCTGGCGGCAAAACCGCAAAGCTTCAGCATGTCGTCTCTCTCCGTATTGGGATGGAATCGCTGGTGTCGACCCGGGGCCGCACCGTCGCCGTCTGCCCTGCCACGCATGGCCGATCAGCGCACGCCGCATGCGCGGCGCCTCTGTCGCGAAGGGTGCAGAAAACGTACGATCGTGCTAATTTAGCCACAACTTTTTTGGACCAACAATGAGCAATTCCACTATCCAGACGCTCGGCATCGTTGGCACTGGCGCCATGGGCCGCGGCATCGCCCAGATCGCCGCGCAGGCCGGCCTGACCGTACACCTGTTCGACACCAACGCCCAGGCCGTGGCCGCCGCGCGCCAGTACCTGCAGGATACCTTTGCCAAGCTGGCCGACAAGGGCAAGATCAGCGCCGCCGACAGCGACGCCGCACTGGCCCGCGTGAAGGCCGCCAGCGCGCTGGAAGACCTGGCCGGCTGCGACATGGTGGTGGAAGCCATCGTCGAACGCCTGGACGTCAAGCGCGACCTGGTGGCCAAGCTCGAAGCCATCCTGCCTGAAGACGCGGTCATCGCATCGAACACCTCGTCGCTGTCGATCACGGCCATCGCCGTGGGCGCAAAGCAGCCGGGCCGGGTGGTCGGCTACCACTTCTTCAACCCTGTGCCGCTGATGAAGGTCGTGGAAGTGATCGATGGCCTGTCCGGCGACCCGGCCGTGGGCGACCGCCTGATGGAGCTGTCGCGCCGCATGGGCCATACGCC
>Ga0209564_1003188_pt1 | contig 11518 bp, 9 predicted proteins | sample AraplaCol_mMF_r2_FD_184272 | JGI IMG/M metagenome (GOLD analysis project Ga0209564, IMG submission 184272) | Arabidopsis root microbial communities from North Carolina, USA - plate scrape MF_Col_mMF_r2 (SPAdes) (version 3) | ecosystem: Host-associated > Plants > Roots > Endosphere | place: USA... | reverse complement strand
GCTGCATCTGCACTATCCGCGTTTTCGCGCGGCCAATACGCCGCTGTCGAATGCGGGGCTGTATAGCGTGTCGCTGTTGCTGTGCACGTCGGTCGTCGTGATCGCACTGCAGAGCAAGGGCATCGTCAAGCGCGTGCTGTGCAATCCCGTGCTCGTCTATATCGGCACGATCAGCTACACGATCTACCTGATCCATCTGAGTGTTCTCTACGCGCTCTGGCCGCTGCATTTCAACCGCTACGTGACGGCCGCGCTGGCGCTCGCGATCACGCTGGCTTATGCAAGCGCATCGTGGTTCGGCTTCGAGCGGCGCCTGATTCATGGCAGCGCGACACGTGGCCAACAGCCCGACGCCGCGTTGCACGCGGCACGCGAAGCATCGAGGACTAGCGCATGACGCGCGCGCTGCTGCTGCGTGCCGCGCCGTACGTGCTCCTGTGCGCGCTGACGCTCGCGCATGCGCAAGAGCGCGCGCAGCCCCAGGTGCTGATCGAAGCCTACGGCGACTCGACCACGCTCGGCATTTCGTGCAGCGACGGCCGCTGCGGGCCACGCGCCGAGAACGCGGTGACGTATCTGCAGGACGCATTGCGCGCGAAATACGGCGTGCGCGTATCGGTCGTGAATGACGGCGTCGGCGGCACGATGGCGACGCAATTGCGCGACGGCACGGGCCCGGGCCGCAACGGCCCGTGGAAAGACCGCCTGGCGGCGTCGAATGCGCAGATCGTCACGATCAACTACGGCATCAACGAAGTGATGCACAACCAGACGCCCGAGCAGTTCTATCAGGCCGAAACCGACCTCGTGAAGACCGCGCAGGCGCTCGGCAAGCTGCCCGTGCTGCAGACCGCGAACCCGATGCCCGATGGGCGTCTGAATGCACGGCTCGCAGCAATGGCCGCCATGACGCGGCGCGTCGCGGCCGAACAGCAGGTCCCGCTCGTCGACCACTACGCGCAAATCTCCGCGATGGCCGACTGGAAGACCCATATGTCCGACGGCGCGCATCCGAAGCCCGAGCTGTATCGCGTGAAGGCGCAGCAGGATTTTCAGGTAATCGATCCCCTCGTGCGGCGCGTGTCCGGCGTCGCAGCCGACTCGACGCGCGAGCTGCCACGCGCCGCATCCCCTCTTCACTCCACTTCCGACAACCCGACGAGAGGCAACTCATGACCACACAACGCAAGGCCATTATCACGGGCGTATCCGGCCAGGACGGCGCCTATCTGACGAAACTGTTGCTCGGCAAGGGCTATCAGGTTACAGGCACGTATCGCCGCACCAGCTCCGTCAATTTCTGGCGGATGGAAGAACTCGGCGTGATGGACAATCCGAATCTGCAGCTCGTCGAGCACGATCTGACCGACGCAGGCTCGACGCTGCGTCTGCTCGACACCGTGCAGGCCGACGAACTGTACAACCTCGCGGCGCAGAGCTTCGTCGGCGTGTCGTTCGACCAGCCTTCGACGACGGCGCAGGTCACGGGCGTGGGCGTGCTCAACCTGCTCGAAGGCATCCGCACGGTGAATCCGAAGATGCGTTTCTACCAGGCGTCGACGTCGGAAATGTTCGGCAAGGTGCAGGCCGTGCCGCAACGCGAGGAGACGCCGTTCTATCCGCGCAGCCCGTATGGCGTCGCCAAGCTGTTCGCGCACTGGTCGACCATCAACTATCGCGAGTCGTATGGCATGTTCGCGACGAGCGGCATCCTGTTCAATCACGAATCGCCGCTGCGCGGCCGGGAGTTCGTCACACGCAAGATCACCGACACGGTCGCGAAGATCAAGCTCGGCAAGGCCGATGTGCTCGAACTCGGCAATCTCGATGCGAAGCGCGACTGGGGCTTCGCGCTCGAGTACGTGGAAGGCATGTGGCGCATGCTGCAGGCGGATGAACCCGACACCTACGTGCTCGCGACGAACCGCACGGAGACGGTGCGAGACTTCGTGAAGATGGCGTTCGCCGCTGCCGGCTACCAGCTCGAATGGTCGGGCCGCAACGAAAACGAAAAGGGTATCGACGTGCGCACGGGCAAGACGCTGATTCGTGTGAATCCGAAGTTCTACCGCCCTGCCGAAGTCGATCTGCTGATCGGCTGCGCGGACAAGGCGCGCGACAAGCTCGGCTGGAAGCCGGAGACCACGCTCGAACATCTGTGCAAGATGATGGTCGAGGCGGATGTTGCGCGGAACCAGAACGGCGTGTCGTGCTGATAGTGCCTTCCCGCCGCTGACAGCAAAAGGGCGCGTGAAGCGCCCTTTTGCTTTTCTAAAGCAGCTTGCGATCGACCTGCGGGACCATCGGGGCGAACTGCAACAGGCGCTCGGCCTGCACGCCGATGAAGTCCGAGATGGTATGCACCAGCGCGCGTTCGTCGCCGACGTAGATATCCGAGCGCGCCAGTTCGGGCGCGAGCGCCTTTGCGGCCTGCGCCATGCGCGTCATTTCGCGGCCGAGAAAGCGTGGCAGCGTGCCCGTTCGCCGCGCGAAATCCGCCAGTGCGAACGGCGTGATTTCATCGAGCCGGAATACGTCGCCATAGCCCATCGCCATGTCCTGCTCGACGCGCTCGCCATAGGCATTGACGGACACCAGGTCATACAGCGGCGCAGGTTCGAGGCCGCCGCCGTGCATGAAAAAGGACAGGTTTTTTCCGTGTGCGTCGCTGTTGCCGATCAGCAGTTGAAACAGCGCCCACCGGATCATGAAAGTGCGCGCGGCAGCGGGATTGTCGAGATGCCGCTGAAGCGCGAACAGTTTTTCGAAGCTCACACCTTCGCGTATGTTGCGCACGTCCGGCGTGTTGCCGAAATTCCGCTCGTATTTGAACGTGACGGGTAGATCGAGTGCCTGGCAGCCGTCGATCACATGGCGGCGGCGCACCGCCTGAACGGACTCGCCATCCGACGGGTCCCGCTCGACCGTCCGGTCGAACCGCCCGATCAGCAGGATCGGCTCGGGAATGCGACGGATCGAAACGGGCGCGGTCGGCAGTCCCATGCGGGACGCCAGCGTCATGCAGTAGTGCTCGTTGGCGACCATGCAGGGTGTCACGGGGCTGCGCGATTCCGGTTTCAGGATGTGCGTCGAACTGAGCGGTCCGTCGGCAAGCGCGATGCGCTCGCCTTCCACCAGTACTTGCAGCTTGTCCTGATAGCCCGCTACCGACAGACGGACCTTGCCGTCCCACACAGGGAACGGAATCACGTCGCGCTCGCGGATGCGCTGGCTCAGTTCGTCGGGTGAAATTTCCCGGCGCGCGGGCGGCCGTTCTTGCGGGGGAACGGGGTTGCCGTCATCGTCGGCGGCGAGAAAGCTCAATGCGCCGACGGGCTCCTTGCCGAGCATCCGGATCAGCCCATAGGTGTTGTCTTTCGACACCTGATACACGACCGACGCGACATCGAGTGCCCGCCCTTCCGGCAACAGATTGGCGATGAATCGATGCACGGCGCCCGCCGGCGGCTCGTCGCCTGACAGCGGGATGTGTGGAGACAGCGGAAACGCATGCCTGCGCGCGGGCCATTGTGTGTCGTACGCGAAGCGGTAGAGGCTTTGTTGCGCGTCGAAGTCGAGGCGGCCGACTGCGCCTTCGTGAGCCGTTACGTGAAGGGCATGAGGCATCAGGACGCCTCCGGCGGCGTATCTGAGGCCGTGTTCGGGTTGAACGGTTGGACGGCATCGAGCACGGCGCTGGTTTGCTGGTTCGTAAAAACCAGCATGTTGAGGCCGAGACCGTTCAACACCTTGAACACCTTGTCGAGACTGACCGACCGGCCGTTTTCCAGACGCGATAGCACGTCTTTGGAGATGCCGAGCATGTCGGCGGCGTCGTCGATGCGAAGCTCGCTTTGCGCACGCCGGTTGCGCACGAGCCGGCCCAAGGCTGCCATGTCGTGAGCCAGTGGATTGACGGCCGTAGGTCGAGGCAAGGTGCGAGCCATAGTTCCGGAATTCCAGGAATAAACCGTCCTGCGAACGCCGCAAGACGAATAATTACGAGAATATCGGAATTATGAGGAAAGAGCGTGTGAACTGTCAATAGTTCTGATTTTTCAGGAATTAAGACTCGTGACAGATTAGAAACGACAATAATTCCTTAAATATCGGAATTATAGCGATCCGATGAGTGAGACCTGCCTCGCCGCCGGGCGCGCCGCAAAAAGAAAGGGACGGCTCGCGGCCGTCCCTCCCCTGATCGCTCTCTATCCGCCCTACGCCGCTGCCTGGATCGCCTCGTTGTACACGGCCGCAACCCGCTTCGCGATCACCGGATTGTCGAAGTTGGCCCGCGCATACGCCCGGCACGCATCCGGGTCCGGCAACCGGATCGTTCCATCCAGCGCCTTGCCCAGGCCCTCGGCGATCGCATCCGCGCCCGTCGAGGGCAGCACGAGATCCTGCGACAGCCCCGCCACCGCTTCCGGCAGCCCCCCCACGGGGGTCACCAGCACGGGCGTTCCCGACGCCAGCGATTCGACGGTGATCAGCCCGAACCCTTCGAGCGCCACGGTCGGCACGACGCTGATATTGGCCGCGCGATACAGCGCGGCCAGATGCTCGTCCGGCACGAAGCCGAGCAGCTTCACGTTGTCGCCGAGACCGGCATCGTCGATGCGCTGCTGCAACTCCTGCTGCAAGCGCCCCTTCCCTGCGATCAGCAGCAGCACGTCCGGATTGCGGCGCTTGACGACCTTCACGGCATCGATCAGATCTTCGAGACCCATGCGCCGCACGAGCCGCCGCACGGCCAGCACGATGGGCCGGCCAAGCGGCAACTGCAGGCGCAGCCGCGCTTCGTTTTGCGTCAACGGCAGATTGAACTGGTCGACGTTCACGCAGCCCGGCACGACGCGCACGCGGTCGGCGGGAATGCCGTAGCGCGACGTCAGAATGCGGCCGAACGCATCGGACAGCACGATCAGCCGCGACGAACGCGCATACACGGTCTGCTCGAGATAGCGCTTGGCGCGCTGACCGAGCGAGTCCGCGCCTTCGACATGACTTTCGTCGGCCCACGGTCCCTGGAAGTGGGACACCTGCGGAATGCCGCGCATCGCGTCGAGACCCGGAAAGGTGTACAGCGCGAAGTGCGACGAGATCACGTCGGGACGCTGCTCGCGAATCTCGCGGCGCAGCGCGCGGCGCGCGGCCATCAGGCGCAGCGGCAGCGATTGCGCCGCTGAGCCGAAGCCCTGGATCGCGCCGTTGGTGTCCTGCGCGACGCGCGCCGAGCCCGCGACGACGCCGCGCACTTCGACGCCCGCGCGAGGCAACGCGCCAATCAGCGAGTAATACATGCGGTCGAGACCGCCCGCGCGCTCGGGAAACCAGTGCATGCCGATTTGCAGCGATGCGATTGGAGAAGAAAAGATCATGTTGTTATTCATGCATAACCAAACCCAAAGAACACAATAGTCATTGCAAGATCCCGCGCTCGTCGGTTGTGTCAGACTCGATTGAACTCTTTTGGCAATTGACCACGCACGAAACGGGCTTCATGTCGCCATGAAAATCACCCAAATCTCGATAAAGCGCGATATACCGCTGCGCCATATGCTCCCAGCCAAAATCCATCGCGATCCTTACTGCTGCGTTACTCATCGCAAGTCTCTCCAGATTGTTGGAAATCAAATGAGCGACTGATTCTGCGAGCGCGTGCACATCGTTAGGATCGTCGAGCACGATTCCGCATTCGGATCTAATGATCTCCGCCCCGCCCGCCGTTCTCACCGTGACGACAGGCAGGCCTGCCGACATAGCTTCAAGGAGAACCAAACCCATTGGTTCGTAAAATGATGGAAACACGAAGACATCGACAGAGTGCATTAGAACTGGCATCTCTTTGACGAGGCCGAGAAAGTGCACGCGATCCGCGATGCCGAGTGCTTTCGCTTCTTCCGGGTAGGGACTACCCGGCAGATAACCCGCCACCGCGATATGCACGCGTTCGGGCAGATGCGTCAACGCCTTGAGCACCGTGCCGAGATTCTTGCGCGGCGTGCGCAGATCGCCGACGAACAGCAGCAGGAATTTGTCCTCGGGCAACCTGAAGCGCGTGCGGTCGCCGTGCGCGGCGGCGAAGCCCTGCGTATCGACGCCGTTATAGATCACGTCGAGCCGGTTGCGCGGCGTGAGACCGATCGCGGCGATCTCCGTCGCGACCTTCTGCGACACGGCCGTGATCACGCGCGAGCGCCGGTACGCCCAGCCTTCGAGCACGGCATTCACGCGCGTGTAGACGAACTGGTACGCGGACCACAGCCCCTTGCTCAAACCGAACGGGTAGTACTTGCTGTTGAACCAGCCGCTATGGACGAAGTGCGCGGTGTTCACGTCGGCGGGCATCCACGTGATGAAGCCGTTGACGTGCAGCACGTCGTATTCGGCGCGGTGCTTGCGCAGCCACCACGTGCTCTTCAACGCGAACACCTGCTGGCGCAGCAGATTGGTCGGCCAGAAGCGGCTGATTTTCACGGGCGCCCAACGCACCAGCGGATGATCGAGCAGTTCGGGCGCGACATGCGAGGCTACCAGCGTGACGTCGATGTTCTCGTCGAGCGCCGCGCGCGCGATCTCGTAATTAACGCGGCCCTGCCCGTCGTTGTGACGCACGACATGCGTGACGATGGCGACCCTCATGATCGACCTTGAATCACGGAACCCTCTCGCCGGAATTTCCTCTCCCGGGATTCCGCAGCAAGGATCGAAAATATGCCCCCATACAACATAAGGCCACTCGTTCCCACGACCGAGTTCGTGAACAAGAGCATTCCAACAACAGCCACCGCTATAGAGACATTTGCCGAAACGAATCGATCGCCGGACAGATGCGTGGATTTAGATACCGCTCGCGTGAATAGCCAAATTAATCCCGATACGTAAAGCAATGTACCCGGCCATCCGAGAACGAACGGAATGTTCATGACGCCGCTGTCGAAGTTGCCATACTGACCAAGGCGGCCGCCGTCATTCGAGAGCTTTGTCGACGTGCCTGTCGCGCCCAGTCCTTCACCCGTCACGTCGGCGAACGCGATACGTGCAAACTTTGTATAGAACTCGTTGCGTGCGGCGTAGCTCTGATCATCGCTCAAATTAACGATAGTCTGCAATCGAACCTGCATCCGATCAGCAATCGAGCCGATCGTCATCACCGGCAGCAACACGAACGGCAACGCTACGAAAGTCGCAACAATACGGATTCTGACCTTGTTATTTGATTTTACGAGTTGGATAAGCATCGCGATTACCCACCCACCCCAAGCCGAACGCACGAGACTCAAAGAGAAGGACAGGAAACCCAATGTAGCGGCAGCCCAACGAATACGAGAGTTTGTGGCCATCACGTAAGCCAGTGCACCCATCATTGCGAACGCAAAAGGACCAGAAGAATTCATCGTGCTAAACACACGCACACTAAACGGAACTGGGTCTCCGAGTGAGTTCATCTGGGAGTTTGACATCCAAAGAACGTCCCAAGGAGGCATGACGCAAAATTGGACAAGACCGTAACCGCCCATTAGCAGCATGCCCCAGGTAAATGTATTGATAATTGTGTTGCGGAACTCAAGGTACTGGCGCGAGTGCACCATGATGTGAAAGCCGATGAATATCGGATAGACCCAGTTCGCGAGGTCGTACAGCGCTGCCAGCGGCCCGCTCGAGACGACACCGATCATGAACGCATAGCCGAGCCCCGCCAGCAGCAGCAGAACGGGCAAACCTCGCCGCTGCGCGAGCAAGTGGTAGAAACGAATCAGCGACAGCCCACTGATTATCGTCACGGCAAGAGGCGCGACCTGGATCAGGCTCGTTGGCGTGTACGCGCCTATCGACCAATCAGCGAGACGCCGCACTTCTGGACTCAAAAACCAAAGCCACCAAACATATCCAATATATCGAACAGGGCTCGCGAAATACAGCCAGAAACCGACCGCAATCGAAAGCACTGGGAACGCGAGCGTGAGCACCGCGCCTTGATGGGCGACGGTTAGCATCGCCGTAACGAGCCACAGCAGCGCGGGCGGCAGCCACGCGTGACGGTCGCTCTTGACGGCGCGCGTAGCGTCGTCGACTCCGGTCCGTGCAATCGGCGACATCGCTTACATCCCTCCCCGGCTCTGCGGCGACACCCGGGCGTTCGCGTTCTCCGGCTGCGCCGTCTTTGCGTACCGGCCACGCTGGCGCAGCAGATCGCGCGTGAGCTTCACGTGCTGCTGCGCATAGTGCTGGGTCGTGTGATCGCGCGACACGAGCTGCATCGATGCTGCCTGCGCCTGTTGCAGCGCTTTGTCCGGCGACGCGATGAGGCCGAGCAGCGCCTCGCGCAGCGCGTCGGCGTCGAACGGCGGCACATACGCCGCCGCGCGGGCCGAAAAATAATCCTGCAAGCCGCCAACGTTCGTCACCACCATCGGCTTGCCGACGGCGGCGGCTTCCAGCATCACCGTGATCCCGGAGGCATGCGTATTCGGTCGCAGCGGCACGACGACCACGTCGGCCCAGTCGTACAGTTCACGCTGTTTTTTCAGGCCCGCGGCGGGCGCGACCTGCACGTTCAGCGAGCGCAGCGCACGCGGGATGCGCCGGCGCGTCGCGAGCCGCACCGCGAAGCGCGGATCGTTGCCGACGGCCTTGATCAGCGTCTCCCAGTCGCGGTCGCGATCGTTGCCGATGGCCGCGATGCGCAGTGGCGTATCCGGTTGCCATGCCTTCGGCTGCTGCACGGGGAAATCGCGCGTGTTCAGCCCGTAGAAAAGCTGCGTCGCGTCGCGGCCGAAATACTCGCGGCACAGTTCGGCGTTGTCGCGCGCGAGCGTCGTCAGGAGATCGGCACGCGCAATCAGCTTCCGATAGAACCAGCGGCGCAGCAGCCCATAGTTCGGCCACTTGTCGATCAGCCATACGCTTTGCGCGAGCAACAGCGGTTGCGTTTGGCGCTTGCCGTTCATCAGCAGCATCAGCGCGGCCGACAGCCATTCCTGCTCCGTATGCGTCCAGATGACGTCCGAGCGCAGCATCTCATCGCGATTACGCAGCGTGTGAATCAGGTCGAAACCGAGCAGCGTCTTCAGCGCACGGCGCACGAGGCGCACCGGCTTGCTTTCCTTCGCGTCCTGCGAATAGCTCAACTGGAATTCGTCGGACTCGGCATGGTGATAGCCATACAGGCAGCCGATGTTCTCGCCCGGGCGATAGAAGCGCGGATCAGCGCCGTAAAACAGGTGTACGTGGACCTTCGTCGTCATGCGTGCACCCCCGTGCCCGTGCCACGCTGCTGCGCGAACGCGCGACGCGCTTCGCGAGCGCCCGTGCGCACGGCGCGCCAGCGCGCGAGCTTGGTGCGCGCGCCTTTCGACGTCAGCGCGAGCATCGCATGCACCGCGCCCGGATAGACGCGCGTGCCCACGAGGGCATACCACCACCACGCAATTTCGCGCTGCCCCGCGGGCAACTGCTCGCGCAAGATCAGGTGCAGGTTATAAGCGGCGTTACGCACCGCCGTCAGCGACTGCGCATCGCGGCGGTCCTCGTCGAAGCGTTCGGCGGGGTAATGATCGACGGCGACGCGCGGGTCGTAGACCAGCTTCCAGCCCGCGTTCTTCACGCTCATGCTGAAGGCCATGTCGTTGTGCACCTGCGCGCCCGCGCCGCGCAAACGGCCGTCGAAGCGGATCGAGCGCACCGCGTCGCGCCGGTAGCTCATGTTAGCGCCCTTGAGCAGATCGACCTCGCGCGCTTCGCCGACGCCGAGGTGATGATTGCCGATGATCTTGCCCGACTTCATCATCTTGCCGACCAGAAAGCGCGAGCCGTCGAGCACGCCGCCCTTCTGATGCACCCAGTCGCGGCCGCCGAGCGCGCCCAGACGCGGATCGCTCTCGAACGCGGCGCCAATGCGGCGCACCCAGTCGGCGTGCGGCGCGGCGTCGTCGTCGGTGATCGCGATCACGTCGCCCGTCGCGGCATCCAGGCCGCGATTGAGCGCGGCCACCTGGCCCGGCACTTCGACGGCCGCGACGTTCAGCGGCAACGCGCCGACCACGAGGGGATCGGCGAGGCATGCGTGGGTCGCTTCATCATCGGGACGCGCGACCACCACGACTTCGTCGGGCACGCGCTCCTGCTTCTGCAAGGCCGCGAGACAGCGCGCGAGATCTTGCGGGCGGCGAAAGGTCGGCACCAGTACCGTTATCTTCATCCTGTACTCTCCGTGGCTTGGTCGATGGCGCGTGGCCTCGCCGCGCGGGCAAGGCCGGCGCGCGCATCAGGTGCTCAGGTATTCCTGCACGGCCGCGTAGCTGCGGTCGTAGTTGCCGCGCGCACGCGGCGGCATCGCGTTGAAAATCGCGCCCTGCACGTGCACGCCCGCCGAATGCAGGCGCTTCAAGGCGTCGGCGATCTCGCCTTCGCTGTGCATGCCCGAGCGCACGACGAAGAACGTCGAGCCCGCATAGCCGCCGATGATCGACGCGTCGGTCACGGCCAGCACGGGCGGCGTGTCGATCAGGATCACGTCGTAGCGCTTGGCCAGCCCTTCGAGGTATTGCGGCAGGCGCGGCGACATCAGCAGTTCGGACGGGTTCGGCGGACGGCGTCCGCACGAGATGAACGACAGGTTGTCGATTTCCGTTGCACGCAGCGCATCGTCCAGCGAAATCTGGCCGCTCAGCAGTTCCGACAGGCCGTTGTCCTGCGAGCCGCCCAGATGCTTTTCGAGCGCGCCGCGCCGCATGTCGCCGTCGATCATCAGCACCCGCTTGCCCGAATGCGCGAGCAGCACGGCGAGGTTGATCGTCAGGAAGCTCTTGCCGACGCCCGGCAGCGGCCCCGTGAACATCACGATGTGGTTGCGCGCGTCCTGCAGCGTGAACTGCATCGACGTGCGCAGACTGCGCAGGCTTTCGATACACACGTCCTTCGGCTTCGCGTTGGCGAGCACCGCGCGCTGGCGCGTGCCGCCGCGCACCGCGGCGCTCTCCAGCAGCGCCTGTTCGGCCGACAGCGGCACGAGGCCGTAGACGGGCAGATGGAAGGTGCGCTCGACCGTTTCGGGGTCGTCGATGCCCTTGAACATATTGCGGCGCAGGAACACGAAACCCGTGCCGACGATCAGCCCGAGTATCGTTGCCGCCGACAGAATCAGCGCCTTCTTCGGCTTGATGGGCGAACCGGGGCGCAGCGCGGCGTCGACGATATGCACGTTGCCGCCCGTACCCGCTTTCTGTACGGACAGTTCCTGCACGCGGTTGAGCAGCAGCACGTAGATGTCTTCCGCGACCTTCGCGTCGCGCTGCAACTGCACGGCCTTGACTTCGGTGGCGGGCAGATCGCGGAAACGGTCCGCGTATTTCGTGCGCTGCGCCTGGAGTTCGGCCATCTGCTGCTGCGCGGCCTTGATCATCGGGTGATCGTCGCCGTAGCGCTGTTCGAGCTGCGAAATCTGCAGGCGCAAGGCCGAGATCTGCTGCTCGTACTGCACGCTGCCTTCCAGATAGACCTTCGCTTCGTCGCT
>Ga0209564_1003187_pt1 | contig 11522 bp, 11 predicted proteins | sample AraplaCol_mMF_r2_FD_184272 | JGI IMG/M metagenome (GOLD analysis project Ga0209564, IMG submission 184272) | Arabidopsis root microbial communities from North Carolina, USA - plate scrape MF_Col_mMF_r2 (SPAdes) (version 3) | ecosystem: Host-associated > Plants > Roots > Endosphere | place: USA... | reverse complement strand
GCCGACATAGGTCTTGTCCCAGTCGGTGAAATACTTGGGGACCACGCCGTTCTCGCTGGAGCGGTGATGCTCCAGGCCGATGCCGCCCATCTTGTCGGTCAGGGCCAGCAGGAAGTCGTAGTGGTCGTAGTGGTGCGAGCCGTACAGCTTGTAGGCCTGCTGCACCAGGTTGCGGTGGATCTGCAGCTGCTCGGGCTTGATCTCCAGATATTCCGGCTTGTCGGCGACGATGTTCAGGCGCACCGGCACGGGGCCGTTCGGATCCAGGTCGACCTGCTTGTAGTAGCGGCCGGCGAACATCGGCGAGTCGACCAGGGTCTCGAAGGTCGTGGTCTTGAAGGTGGTGGCCTGGCCGCTGGTCGAGGCCTTCTCCAGCGCGGTGCCGAAGCCCCAGCCCTCCGGCAGCTTGACGGTCGGCTCGATCTGGATGCGGCGGGTGTAGTAGCCGGCCGGGTAGAAGCCCAGCTGCAGCCACTGCACGTTCAGCATGTCGTCGGTCACCTCGATGCGGCCGACGTCGGGCTTCACCGCGGTCAGGAACTGGAAGCTGACCTGGATCTCGGTCGCGCCGTCCGGCACGTCGAAGTGAAAGGCGTGGACGGCGACCGGATCGCGGGTCCACGGCAGGGTCTTGCCGTTGGCGGTGATCACCAGCCCGGCCAGCTTGTCCAGGTCGTTGCGGGGCGAGTGGCCGCCGGGAACCCATTGCGGATAGAGGATGGTCATCGGCCCGGCCTTGGCCACCGGGATCGTCTCGCGGACCTGGAAGATCTTGCGGTCAAGGTCGGTGGCGTCGACCGACAGCTTCAGTACGCCGGGATAGGCCACGTCCTGGGCGGCGGCGATCGGCGGGGTCGGCGGGGCCTGGACCGGAAGGCGCTCCTGGGCGAAGGCCGCCCCGAAGCTCAGCGACAGGGCGACGGCGGAGGCGGTAAAGAACAGCGTTTTCAAGAAACGACCCCAATGCGACGCGCGGGCGTCCTCCCGCGACGAAAGGCGGCATACTTCTCCTCTAAAGCAGGGCTTGTCGAGGTCGTCCGTCGCAGCGGTTGATCCATTGGCCGCTTTTTGGGGTGAGCTTGCCAGGCGGGCGCCGACTGACTTCGGGCGATCCGCGTTATCGGAGGGGATGATCACGCGATCAATGGGATGCTGATCGGCGGTAGGCCTGATCTCAGGGAGGCGGCTCCGCACTCAAAAGCCAACCGACTACCATCCGCTCGAAATCAACATAGGGTACGGTATCGGGGTCGAATTCCAGGTCAGCCGCGAGCATCGGAAGATCTGCCATGAATGACTGAAAGAGCCGCGACACACGATCTGCACTCGGGAGCTGTCGCCGCGAAACATTGGCCAGCCAGTCTCGCGTCTTGCGCAGTGCTGTAACGGCATCGCCGTCGTGACCATGGATGTCCATACCGGCGAGGTCGGAGATGAAGCGTTGATAACGGTAGCGCCCGACATCCAAGATCAGGAGGCGCTTGGCGCTTTGGCCTTGGCCACCGAACCGCTTGGCGCCTAGGAACAAGCCCAACTCCAAGGGCATGTTGAAGCGCGGGAGCTGGTAGACGTCGTCAAGCTCGGTTCGCGACAGGTCGTGGATGCCGTACCGGCATTCGCCGATCAAGCCATAGAGCTTATCGATCCGGGTTTGACCGCCGTCGTCGAGCTCCATCGCCGATCGAGGGCGGAAGCCGCAAGCGTAAATGGCGAAAATGATCGCTCTGAAGGTCGGATTATACGCGCGATCAAACGGACAATTGATGAAAACGTCATCGACCGATGTCCCCGCGCGCGGAGCCAAGAGCTACTTCTTTTTGCCTTGGATGTCCTGAGCAGCGCGGCTGGCTTCTCGAACCGTGATGGAACTGCCTTTCGATGCAGGACTTAAAATGAACCGTCCCGTAGCCGCACTGCGGCCAGCCACCATGCCGCCATGTTTTCCAGACTTCGATGGGGCCTGGTTGGTTCGAGTTGCCATACGAAGAATGTGCGTAGTCGATCTACAAACAGCAAGAGATAAATAGCTGGCTGTCTCCTGATGTCGCCGCGCCCAGCATGGGCATCCGCTGGGCTCTACGGCGGTCCGGCTTACTTCCGCTCATTCCTAAGCCGCCGCGTCGAACCGCGCCTCCAGCGCCCGCACCGCGCCCAGCAGGCGGCCGGGGGTGATCGGCTTTTCGAGGCGGGCGTCGCCGCGCTCGTCGTCCTTCAGCAGGTGCTCGTCGCGGGCCGAGGCCAGCAGCACGGCGGTGCGCGCCCCCCGCCGGCGACGCGTGGCCTTGATCAGCTCGCCGCCGTTCATGCGCGGCATGACGAAGTCGGTGATCAGCAGGTCCGGGTCGAAGGCGTCCATGGCCTCCAGCGCCTGCTGGCCGTCGCGGCAGATCAGCACGTCGAAGCCCGCTTCGCGCAGGGTGATCTCGTGAATGGTGGCCAGGAGGATGTCATCCTCCGCGACTAGGATCTTGTGCAACGCCCGCCCCGACATGCTTAACGACTGATTAAACACGATTAGCCCGGCCCTACGGCGCCGTCGCCGTGCGCTATCGTCGCAGTCGGCAACCCAGAAGCCCCTTTATTTTATGGGGAAACTCGCGCGTGTGATCATGATCGCGCGGGAAGGCTTGCTTTTGCAAGTCGTTCTCAAGTATGGGCTTGGAGCTCAGCCAAAAAGCCCTCGCGCCCCCGGATTTCGTGAAGACCGCACCCGCCCAGCAAAGCCGCTCGTTCTGGCTCAAGCAGCTGCACCAGTGGCACTGGATCAGCGCCGCGATCAGCCTGGTCGGCCTGCTGTGCTTTTCGGTCACCGGCTTCACCCTGAACCACGCCGGCCAGATCGAGGCCCAGCCCAAGGTCGTCGACCGCAAGGCCGCCCTGCCCGCCGACCTGCTGGCCCAGCTGGCCAAGGGCCCCGTGGAGGGCAAGCGCCCCCTGCCGATCCGGGTCGAGGCCTGGCTGGACAAGGCCGTCGACGCCGACATCGCCGGCCGCGAGGGCGAATGGTCGCAGGAGGAGGTCTATGTCGCCCTGGCCCGCCCCGGCGGCGACGCCTGGATCAGCATCGACCGCGCGAGCGGCGCGGTGGAGCACGAGAAGACCACGCGCGGCGTGATCAGCCTGCTCAACGACCTGCACAAGGGCCGCAACGCCGGCAGGGCCTGGGGCTGGTTCATCGACCTCTTCGCCGGGGCCTGCGTGGTGTTCGCGGTCACCGGCCTGATCCTGCTGCAGTTCCACGCCCGGGCCCGGCCCCTGACCTGGCCCCTGGTGGCCGGCGGGCTGGTGATCCCGCTGCTGCTCGTCATCCTTTTCGTCCACCTGTGAGGCGTCCCGCCATGAAGCGTTCCCCCCCGAAGCTTTCGATGTCCCTGCTGACCTTCGCCGGCGCCGCGGTCGCCACGCCCGCCCTGGCCGCCGACCTCGCCGTCACCGTCGAGGTCCCGCGCCTGACGGTCGCCGAGTACCACAAGCCCTATGTGTCGATCTGGATCGAGAACCCGGCCGACGCCACCGCCGCCGGCACCCTGGCGGTCTGGTACGACGCCGGCTCCAAGGAGGACAAGGGCGTCAAGTGGCTGAAGGACATGCGCCAATGGTGGCGCAAGGCCGGCCGCGCCATGAGCTTCCCGGCCGACGGGATCAGCGGCGCCACCCGCGCGCCCGGCCCGCAGAAGCTGCTGTTCAGCGGCGCCAAGGGCCCGCTGAAGGACCTCAAGCCCGGCCAGTACAACCTGGTGGTCGAGGCCGCCCGCGAGGTCGGCGGCCAGGAAGCCGTCCGCGTCCCGTTCGCCTGGGGCAAGCCGGGCAAGCCCGCCGTCGCCAAGGGCGCGACCGAGGTCGGCGCCGTCACCGTCGCCGTCAAATAGGATCCGAGAGAACCGCCATGCCCTTCAAGACGCGCCTTCTCGCCGTCGTCGCTCCCCTGACCTTCGGCGTCGCCCTGGCCCTGCCGCTGCTCGTCCCGTCGACCGCCAGCGCCCATCGCGGCTGGATGGTCCCCTCGGCCACCGTGCTGTCGGGCGAAGGCGCCTGGGTCGGGGTCGACGCGGCCGTCTCCAACGAGCTGTTCTACGCCGACCACAACCCGATGCGCCTGGACGCCGTGGTCGTGACCGCCCCGGACGGTTCGGTCGAGAAGATCCAGAACCCGGCCACCGGCAAGTACCGCTCGACCTTCGACGTCCAGCTGGCCAAGCCGGGCACCTACAAGATCGGCTCGGCGGTCAGCACCATCACGGCCAGCTGGACGCAGGACGGCCAGGTCAAGCGCTTCCGCGGCTCGCCGGAGGACTTCGCCAGGCAGGTCCCGGCCGCCGCCGCCGACCTGAAGACCATCAAGAGCTTCAACCGCAACGAAACCTTCGTCACCCGCGACGCCCCCACCACCACGGTGTTCGCGCCGACCGGCAAAGGGCTGGAGCTGGTCCCGGTGACCCATCCCAACGACCTGGTGGCCGGCGAGGCGGCGACCTTCAGGTTCCTGCTCGATGGCAAGCCGGCCGCCGACCTGGAGGTGACCTTCGCCCCCGGCAATTCGCGCTATCGCGCCGCGCCCGGCGACTTCAAGGTCAGGACCGGAGCCGACGGGTCGTTCAAGGTCACCTTCCCGGAAGCGGGCATGTACTGGATGAACGCCGTCGTTCGCACCGGCGAGACCGGTCGCGGGCCGGGCGGCCCGGGCATGGGCGGCCCCGGGGTCGCCCCCGGCGGCGCTCAGCCCCCCGCGACGCCCCTGGCCGGCGACGGCATGAGCGCCAGCTACACCGCCACGCTCGAAGCGCTGCTGCCGTAACCCCTACTGCTGTCATCCCGGAAACGGCGCGGCCGTTATCCGGGACCGACTTGGAGCGCCGCGCTTCGGGTCGGTCCCGGTTCCCCCCCCCCCCGGCCTTCGCCGGGGTCCGCCCAGGATGACAGGGATCGTGAAATGACCCGCGTCCTCGTCCCCCAGCTCGCCGAGCCCCCCGCCCGCCCGATCGGAGGCGCGGTGCTGGCGCTTGGCGGCCAGACGATGGGCACGACCTGGTCGGTCAAGCTGGTGGCCCCGCCGACCGCCGACGCCCGGGCCCTGACCGCCCTGGCCCAGCGCGAGCTGGACAGCGTCGTTCGGCAGATGAGCCCGTGGGATCCGCTGTCGGACCTGTCGCGCTGCAACCGCGCCGCCGCCGGCAGCTGGACGCCCCTGCCGCCGGCCTTCGCCCGGGTGCTGCGCCGCGCGCTGGTGGTCGCCGAGGCCACGGACGGCGCCTTCGATCCGACCCTGGGGGCCCTGGTCGACCTCTGGGGCTTCGGGCCCCGCCCGTTCTCCGGCGCGCCGCCGGAAGCCGCCGATGTCGCCAAGGCCCGCGAGGTCGCCGGCTGGCGCCACGTCGCCCTGGACGGCGACAGCCTGTTCCAGCCGGGCGGCCTGCGCCTGGACCTCAACGGCATAGCCAAGGGCTTCGCGGTCGACCAGGTGGCCGCCGCCCTCGACCGGGCCGGGGTCCGCTCGTACCTGGTCGAGGTCGGGGGCGAGCTGCGCGGAACCGGCGCCAAGCCCGACGGCCAGCCCTGGTGGGTCGAGCTGGAGCGTCCGCCGACGGCCAATGACGGCTTGCGCACCCTGATCGCCCTGCACGGCCTGTCGGCGGCCACCTCCGGCGACTACCGCCGGTTCTTCGAGCATGGCGGCCGCCGCTACGCCCACACCCTGGACCCGGCCGCCGCCGCGCCGGTCGCCCATCCCACGGTCAGCGTCACGGTGCTGGCCGAGAGCTGCATGGACGCCGACGCCTGGGCCACGGCCCTGACCGTGATGGCGCCCGACGCCGCCCTGGCCTTCGCCGCCGCCCACAGCCTGGCCGCGATGATCCTGGCGCGCGGCCCGGCCGGCCTGGAGGAGCGCCTGTCGCCGGCCCTGGCGGCGATGCTCGACCCATGACCGGCGGGTGGGAAGCCCTGACGCCCGAGGCTCGTCGCCTGTGGGCCGCCGGCGTGGTCGTCTGCGCCTATGTCCTGTTCTGCCTGGCCATCGCCTGGCGCGAGACCCTGCGCCGCCGCGCCGCCCGCCGCGCGGCCCAGGCCCTGGCGGCCGGGACCGGCGCGAGCGTCCTGGTCGTCCACGCCAGCCAGACCGGCTTCGCCGAGGAACTGGCCCTGGCCACCGCCCGGCTGCTGGGCGACGCCGGCGCCCGAGTGACGCTGAAGAGCCTGGCGGAGGTGACCCGGCCGGACCTGGCCGCCGCCGGCCGAGCCCTGTTCGTGGTCAGCACCACCGGCGAGGGCGACGCCCCCGACACTGCCCGCCGCTTCATCCGCGACGTGATGAGCGGCGAGCCCGCCCTGCACGGCCTGAGCTACGGCGTGCTGGCCCTGGGCGACAGCAGCTATGCGCAGTTCTGCGCCTTCGGCCGGACCCTGGACGCCTGGCTGGCCCGCCACGGGGCCGCGCCGCTGTTCGACCGGGTCGAGGTCGACGACGGCGATCCGGCCGCCCTGCGCCACTGGCAGTCGCATGTCGGCGTGCTGGCCGGCGTCACCGACGCGCCCGACTGGACTCGCCCGCGCTACGGCCGCTGGCGGCTGGCCGAGCGCCGGCGGCTGAACCCGGGCAGCCCCGGCGACGCGGCGTTCCATATCCGGCTGGAGCCGCTCGCCGCCGTCGCCTGGGAGGCCGGCGACATCCTGGAAGTCGGGCCGCGCAACAACCCGGCCGAGGTCGCGGCCCTGCTGGCCCGGCGGGGGCTGGATCCGTCGGCCCCGGTCGTCGCCGAGGAGGCCCCGACCCTGGCGCAGGCCCTGTCCTGGCGGCGCCTGCCGCACGACGACGGCCCGACGGCCGACACGGCCCAGGCCCTGGTCCACGCCCTGCCGCCCCTGCCCCACCGCGAATATTCGATCGCCTCGCTGCCCGCCGACGGCGGCGTCGAGTTGCTGGTCCGGGCGATGAGGCGGCCTGACGGCCGGCCGGGCCTGGGCTCGGGCTGGCTGACCGCCCACGCCGCCGAAGGGAGCGAGATCGCCGCCCGGGTGCGGACCAACCGCGCCTTCCACGGCCCGCCCGACGACCGGCCGCTGATCCTGATCGGCAACGGCACGGGCCTGGCGGGCCTGCGCGCCCACCTGAAGGCCCGCGCGGCGGCGGGTCGCCATCGCAACTGGCTGGTGTTCGGCGAGCGCACGGCGGCCCACGACTATTTCCACCGCGAGGAGATCGAGGCCTGGCGCGCCGAAGGCGTGCTGCAGCGCGTCGACCTGGCCTTCTCCCGCGACCAGGACCGCAAGGTCTATGTCCAGCACCGCCTGGCGCAGGCCGCCGACGCCCTGCGCACCTGGGTCGCCGACGGGGCGGCGATCTATGTCTGCGGTTCGCTGGAGGGGATGTCGGGCGAGGTCCACGCGACGCTGACGGCCGTGCTGGGAGCCGAGACGATGGAGCGGCTGGCGGACGAGGGGCTGTATCGGCGGGACGTGTACTGAGGGAAGGCGAGGGTCTCTCCAGCACCCCAAACCCTTGTCATCCCGGAAGCCTCGCAGAGGCTGTCCGGGACCCAGGGGACTGGGCGGATGCGGTGCGGTTAACCTGGGTCCCGGACAAGCGCTGCGCGCTTTCCGGGATGACAACGAAAAGGAACGCCGTTCGGGCTCCCCTTAGCGCAGCGCCGCCCGCTCCTCCGGCGTATTGGCCCCCCGCAGCCGCGTTCGCACCGCCTCGTCGCACGGCAGGGCCGTCAGCCCCGCCCGCTCGACCAGCCGCCGCAGCGGCCAGCCAGCCTCGGCGTCGGCCGGCAGGGCGTCCAACGTCACCACCATCGGCACGGGCAGACCCTCGTAGACCGCCCCCGGCTCGGCCGCCGCCAGCAAGGGCGCCAGGTCCTCGGCCGTCACGGTCGGCGCGTCGACCGCCAGCACCAGGGCCCGCGCCAGGCCGTGGGCCGCCAGGGCCCGGGCCCCGGCCAGCACGCCGCCGACCGGTCCGGCGCCGGGGGCCGGGTCGTCGACATGCTCCAGGCCCTGGTCGCGCCCCGCCGTCAGCACCCGCACCGCGCCGGCCGCCGTGGCCAGGGCCGCCACGCGGTCGACCGCCCGTTGGCCGTCCCAGTCCAGCGCCGCCTTGTCGGCGCCCATGCGGCGCGAGGCGCCGCCGGTCAGGATGATCGCTCCAAACGGAGTCGCGTACGAGGTCATGGCGCCAATCTAGGCCAGGCGAAGTTCGCCGTCTGCACCCGCCGGGCCGCGCCGGGTTCGGACGAAGGCCGGAGAAGACAGAAGCCGTGACCGCGCCGTCAGGTCCTCTGTTCGATCAAAGACTTGCGCCTCGTCTTCCAAGACATGGCCGAAACGGTCTAGTGTTCGCCGCGATCAAGGGACGACCATCCATGAACGACCGCAACGAGCGTCAACGCCGCCGCACGACCCAGAGCGCGACCATCCGCGACGTGGCGGCCCTGGCCGGGGTGTCGCCGATGACGGTGTCACGGGTGATCAACCGCGAGACGACGGTCAAGTCCGAGACCAAGGCCCTGGTCGACGCGGCGATCCGCGACCTGAACTACGCCCCCAACCCCGCCGCCCGCAGCCTGGCCGGCTCGGCCCCGTTCCGCATCGGCCTGCTCTACGACAACCCCTCGACCGGCTACCTGTCGGAATTCCTGGTCGGGGCGCTGGACGAGAGCAGCCGCACGGGCGCGCAAGTTGTGATCGAGAAGTGCGCCGAGCCCGAGCTGGCCGGCGCCACCCTGACCCGCCTGCTAAAGACCGGCGTCGACGGCCTGATCCTGCCCGCCCCGCTGTGCGAGAGCCTCACCGTGCTGGCCGAGGTCAAGAAGGCCGGCGCCGCCGCCGTGGCCGTGGCCCCCGGCATGGCCAGCGCCGACATGGCCACCATCCGCATCGACAACCAGGCCGCCGCCTTCGAACTGGCCCAGCACCTGCTGGCCCTGGGCCACAAGCGCTTCGGCATCATCAAGGGCCACCCCAACCAGACGGTCAGCCAGCAGCGTCTGGACGGCTTCCTCGCCGCCCTGAAGGCGGCCGGCGTGCCCGACGACAACGTCCGGATCGAGCAGGGCTATTTCACCTACCGCTCGGGCCTGGAGGCCGCCGAGCGGCTGCTGGGCGAGGACGACCGCCCCTCGGCCATCTTCGCCGGCAACGACGACATGGCCGCGGCCACCGCCGGCGTCGCCCACCGCATGGGCCTGGACGTGCCCGAGGACGTGTCGATCGTCGGCTTCGACGACACCTCGATCGCCGCCAACATCTGGCCGGCCCTGACCACCGTCCACCAGCCGATCGCCGCCATGGCCCGCGCCGCCGTCGACCTGGTGCTGGAAGAGATCCGCCGCAAGCGCGGCAAGGCCGGCGAGCCGCGCCAGCTGATGCATCCGCACACCCTGATCGTGCGGGATTCGACGGGGCCGGCGCCGGAGGGGTGAGGTCGGTGAGGGGTCTGGCCTAGGACCGCTTTCGACCCGCTGCGGACATTCACGATTATCATTGAGGAGCCGGCGGCCTAGGCGCGTCGGCTCCTCATCCTTGGTCATGATTAAAGAGAGCAACCACGCTGTGAGGCGCGGCGGGGCCGAAGAAGAGCTGGTGGTTGCGGGCGGTCTCATCGGCGACTTCCGCGCTTCGGGGAAACAGCTTGCCTTCATACGCCGCGAGCGCGGCGTCGATGTCATCGGGTGTGGCGATGATCGCTTCGGCGAGTTCGGCGCCGTCAAGCAAGGCGAGATTTGCCCCTTCCCCCGCAAAGGGGGACATCAGATGCGCCGCGTCGCCGACCAGGGTCAGGCCGGGCGCGCGCTTCCAGCTATGATCGACTGGAAGCGCAAAGATGGGACGCAGAATGGGGTTTGTGTCGCTTTCCGTAATGAGGGCGGTGAGTTGAGGCGCCCAACCTGCGAACTGTTCAGCAACATGGACAAGACCGGCCCTTGCGTCAGTGAAGTCTAGTGTGGCGAACCAATCCTCCGGCTTGTTCAGGGCGGCGTAGGTGCGAAGCGTTCCGTCTGCATAGCGGTGCGAGAGGATGCCTTTGCCTGGAGCCACGGCCATCAGGGTGCCCGCGCCGATCGCGTCGGCGCTGGCCTTGAGGCGCGTGTCGCCGTCGAACACAGTCGTTTCGATAAACGAGACGCCCGTGTAGCCGGGAGTCGCGTCCGAGAGCAGCGGGCGGACCTTCGACCAAGCGCCGTCGGCGCCCACGAGCAGGCCCGACATGGCCGTGGAGCCATTGGCAAAAATGATTTCGTGCCGCCCGTCTCCGCGCGGCGCGATGGCGGTGACCTTGTGACCCCATTTGATCGCTTGAAACGGGAGAGAGTCGATAAGCATCTGACGAAGATCGCCCCGGTCGATTTCAGGGCGATCCCCTCTGGGGCTCCCGGGCTTGTCGAACAGGATATGGCCGTCCTTTTCGACGATGCGTTTGGCGTCTTCACCGGGGCGAACAAGGCCGAGGAAGGTATCGAGAAGTCCTGCGGCCTTGAGGGCGATCTGGCCATTGTGCTCGTGGATATCGAGCAGTCCTCCCTGCGTTCTTGCGCTCGCGGAAACCTCGGCTTCATAGATCGTCGCCGAGATGCCGTGGAGATGTAGAACACGGGCAAGGGTCAGGCCGCCGAGACCGGCGCCGATGATCGTTATTGGGTCAGGCATAGTCGCGCTCCTGTCGTCGCTTGCCAGCAGCGCCAATAGTCGCTGATCGCAGCGGTGGCCTGATGGTTCAGGCGGTTGGTTTGGGAGACGCTGGCCTGGCCGCGCGAGACGCCTGGCGTGGATGCATGCGACGACCTGGGACAGGCTGTCATTTTCGCGACGGGACTGTCGTTACAGCAATCGAGAGTGCGAAACAATCAGGGCCGTTTTATCGATCCGGGCAAGGCGCGCGACAACGGAGGTGACGGACGTGAACTTCCGACAACCACCCTTCCCTGCCCCTCAGGACGTCCGATCCCAGGATCGGCAAGTTCTAATGGGGGCGCCGGGCGATCGCATCGGAGCTTCACGACCGCCCGATCACGCCGTCACTCCTCGAACGGTCCGGTCAGCCCTCTTCGACGATCCCGTCCACCCGATCCGGATAGAAGGCCAGGTGGTCCTGGATCGCCGCCACCGCCGGATAGGCCGACTCGTAGGTCCAGATCGCGTTGACCGACCGCGCGCCGCCCAGCGGGATGCTGAAATATGAGGCCTCGCCCTTGTAGGGGCAGTAGGTGGCGTGGTCGGTGCGCGCCAGCCGCGCCATGTCGACGTCCTTGCGCGGGATGTACTGCACCGGCGGATAGGACGCTTCCCGCAGCGTCAGAGCGTCGCAGGTGTCGGCGATCACCGCGCCGCCCAGGGTGACGACGACGCGCTTGGAATTGCGGGTGACGGTGATGGGGTGGTCGGGCCCCGGGATCTTGATCGGCCGGTCGGTCATGGCTTTATCCTGTTTGCGCTTGCGCCCTGGAAGTGGTTCCGCATACGCCCGTCCGCCAGGGCCACGCCCGGGAGGCGGCGAGATTCGCCCGTCGCGGCGGGGCTTGCGCTGA
>Ga0209564_1003186_pt1 | contig 11522 bp, 12 predicted proteins | sample AraplaCol_mMF_r2_FD_184272 | JGI IMG/M metagenome (GOLD analysis project Ga0209564, IMG submission 184272) | Arabidopsis root microbial communities from North Carolina, USA - plate scrape MF_Col_mMF_r2 (SPAdes) (version 3) | ecosystem: Host-associated > Plants > Roots > Endosphere | place: USA... | reverse complement strand
CGCCTGCGCCTGCGCGCTCTACCTTGATCACGTCCGCGCCGAACCATGCGAGCAACTGCGTGCAGGTCGGGCCCGATTGCACGTGGGTGAAATCGAGAATGCGCACACCGTCGAGTGCTTTACCCATGTCTGTCCCCTCCGAGCACTTGACGCTCTGTTTTTCGATCGTCCGTGTTCTATACGGTATGTGATATATCTAATCGCTGCAAGCGCTTTCACCTTCGTAAGAAGAACCGGCTTGAATCGCCTTGAGCCTTGCGAGACAAGGCAAAGACGCCGAATCGCGGGTTAAGGACCGGCTTCACAAAGGGAAAACCCCGATCAATTTATCCGCTTGAGCATCTCTGATATATCACATACCATATTTCAACCCTGAGCCGACCGCCCTATCAATTGACGCCGCCGAGCGTCGAATCCATCTAGCGAGGAGACAGGTGAATATTCACGAATATCAGGCGAAGGAACTGCTGAAAGGCTACGGCGTCGCCGTGCCGAATGGTCGCGTCGCGTTCACGCCGCAGGAGGCCGAGGACGCGGCGCTCGCGCTGGGCGGCGCGGTGTGGGTCGTGAAATCGCAGATTCATGCGGGCGGGCGCGGCGCGGGCCGTTTCGCCGACGATCCGGACGGCCAGGGCGGCGTGCGCGTCGTCAAGTCGGTCAGCGATGTCGGTCTGAACGCGGCGCGGATGCTGTCGCACGTGCTCGTCACGAAGCAGACGGGGCCGGCGGGGCGCGAAGTGAAGCGCGTCTATATCGAGGAAGGCTGCGCGATCGAGCGCGAACTGTATCTCGGCATGCTGATCGACCGCAGCACGTCGCTTATCACGGTGATGGCGTCGACGGAAGGCGGCATGGAGATCGAGGAAGTGGCCGCGCGCACGCCCGAGAAGATCCTGAAGGTCGCGATCGATCCCGCGACGGGTCTGCAACCGTTCCACGCGCGCCAGATCGCGTTTGGCCTCGGTCTGACGGGCAAGCAGATCAAGTCGGCGACGCAGTTCATCGCCAACGCGTATCGCGCGTTCGTCGAGCTGGATGCGTCGATTGTCGAGATCAATCCGCTCGTCGTCACGCAGCAAGGCGACGTGATCGCGCTCGACGCGAAGATCAATTTCGACGACAACGCCCTCTTCCGCCATCCGTCCATCGAAGCGCTGCGCGACGAAGCGGAAGAAGACGCCGCCGAACTGGAAGCCGCGAAGCATGGCCTCAACTACGTCACGCTCGACGGCAACATCGGCTGCATGGTGAACGGCGCGGGCCTCGCCATGGCGACGATGGACATCATCAAGCTCTATGGCGGCGAGCCGGCGAACTTTCTCGACGTAGGCGGCGGCGCCACCAAAGAACGCGTCGCGACCGCGTTCCGCCTGATTCTGCGCGACCCGAAAGTGGAAGGCATTCTGGTCAACATCTTCGGCGGCATCATGCGCTGCGACGTGATTGCCGAAGGCGTCGTCAGCGCCGCGCGCGAAGTGGACTTGCGCGTGCCGCTCGTGGTGCGGCTGGAAGGCACGAACGTCGAACTCGGCAAGCAGATTCTGCGCGACTCGGGGCTGCCGATTCTCTCGGCCGATCATCTCGCCGACGCGGCGAGCAAAGTCGTCGCCGCAGTGAAGGAAAACAACGCGACGGAGGCGAACTGACATGGCCGTACTGATCGATCGCAACACCAAAGTGATTTGCCAGGGCTTCACGGGATCGCAGGGCACGTTTCACTCGGAGCAGGCACTCGCCTACGGCACGCAGATGGTCGGCGGCGTCACGCCCGGCAAGGGCGGCGCGGCCCATCTCGGGCTGCCCGTGTTCGACACCGTCGCCGATGCCGTCGATGCAACGGGCGCGAACGCGTCCGTGATTTACGTGCCGCCGCCCATGGCAGCGGACGCGATTCTCGAAGCCGTCGACGCGCAAATCCCCCTCGTCGTCTGCATCACCGAGGGCATTCCCGTCATCGACATGGTGCGCGTGAAGCGCGCGCTCGCGGGTTCGGCGACGCGCCTGATCGGACCGAACTGTCCGGGCGTCATCACGCCGGGCCAGTGCAAGATCGGCATCATGCCGGGGCATATTCATCGTCCAGGCAAGATCGGCGTGGTGTCGCGTTCGGGCACGCTGACCTACGAAGCCGTCGCGCAAACCACGGCAGCGGGGCTCGGGCAGACGACCTGTATCGGCATTGGCGGCGATCCCGTCAACGGTACGAACTTCATCGACTGCCTTGAGATGTTCCTCGCCGACGACGACACGCAAGGCATCATCATGATCGGCGAAATCGGCGGCTCGGCCGAAGAGGACGCCGCGCAGTTCCTGAAGGACGCGCGTTCGAACAAGCCGGTGGTGGGGTTCATCGCCGGCACCAGCGCGCCGCCCGGACGGCGGATGGGCCACGCGGGCGCGATCATCTCGGGCGGCAAGGGCACGGCGGGCGCGAAGATCGACGCGATGCGCTCGGCGGGCATTCACGTCGCGCAGTCGCCAGCGGCGCTCGGCGAGACGATGCTCAAGGCCATGCAGTGACGATGTGAAAAAGGCCAGCGGACCGTCAGGTCCGCTGGCCTTTGGATACGTCAGGCAGAAACGCTCAATCCAGAAAATCGCAATTCGCTTCGACGAAAGCCGCCAGTCCGAGCGAGTGATCGCGCACGAGACGCTCCGCGAGTTCGGTGTCGCGCTTCTCCAGTGCCTCGATGATGCGCAGATGATCGACGATGGAACGCGACGCGCGGTCGCTCTGCGAAATCGTCATGCGGCGAATCGCGCGCACGTGAATGAAGATGTTCTTGATCGTATCGAGAATAATCTGCGACTTCGACAGTTCGACGATGGACTGATGGAACGCAATGTTCGCATCCGAGTATTCGGCGATATGTTCCGCCGGCGTCGAATCGCGGAACTGATCGAACATGTGCCGCAGGCGCGCGATTTCTTCATCCGTGGCATGCAGCGTGGCGAGACGCGCGGCCATGCTTTCCAGCGCGGCCCACATCTGGATCATCTCGACGATCTCACGCTTGCTCTTGCGCACAATATAGATGCCGCGCCTCGGCACCATGCGCAGAAAACCTTCCTGCTCCAGCAGCGTCATCGCCTCGCGCACGGGCGTGCGGCTCACGCCCAGCGATTCGCTCAGCGCGCGCTCGTCGAGGCGAATCTCTTCGCTCGACGCGTAAATGTCCGCATCCGCGATGGCCTGACGCAATAACGCGTAGGCCTGATCGCGGAGGCTGGCGCTGTTACCGATGGGTTGCAGCGCCAGAGGCAGGTTCAGTGCGGGTGTGGACACTGCTTAGTTCGACGAGCCAACCGCGTTCATCGCGGCTTCGACGCGCGCGCGGTACGGCGTTGCTTCACGCACCGTAGCGGCTTCGAGACCCACGTAGCGGCCATGCTTCGATGCCAGCTCGGCGACATGCTGCGGAATCCACCGGGTCAGCAGCACGGTTGCGGCCGAACCCAGGCCCACGACAGCGACGGCGAAGAATGCGAGCGACACGAAATCCATTTGATGCTCCGGTCATTGAGTGATTGGATGACTCAATCATATGCTGCGTCGCGGAAAAAATCAAGTATCTTGTATGTGGTATATCAGACACAGTTGTTCAGCGGCGACAACAATCCCAACGTAGCACGCCATGCCTGGAACCGCCATGGCTGGCCGTCAGAGCGCTTACTGTACTTTTTTCCTGGGCTGAGAACTGTACTTTTAGAACGGTTCGTCAACAGCAAAACAAGGCCGATTGCCATCTCGAAAAAGCTCGTGCGGGCCTTTCCATGTGCTAACGCAGCAAACTGCACGCCCGTACCGATTCCACCCCGAAATGAATGCGCTGCCGAACTGCGTCACGCGGTCACCTGCGGCGGCATGCCGCTTGAAATCGCTGTATCCCGCTATGCACAACGGTCGCAGCCGTTTCCATATGTACTTAATTCTCATATTGCCAAGCGGGTCCCGGGCACCTATCGTCTCGCCATTGCCGAATTTGGCCCCCCGGTAGCACGTTTTTAATATGTTGCAGCCCAACATATCTTCTAAAAGTTGCGCTACCTCAAGTTTCGGCAATTGCAACCGATAACCAGACGTTCAGCCCGATCGGAGACCGACCATGAGCAGCATCACTGAGCCCGGCGGTAACGCCAGCTCGCCATCATTCTTTTCAAAACAGGCAACGATCGCCCAACCTGGCTTTTCCCGCTGGATGGTGCCGCCTGCCGCCCTCGCCGTGCACCTGTGCATTGGCCAGGCCTATGCGTTCTCCGTGTTCAACGGGCCGCTCACCAAAGTCATCGGCATCACGCAGTCAGCGCCGGACGACTGGTCACTGACCACGCTCGGCTGGATCTTCTCGCTCGCGATCGTCTGCCTTGGCTTGTCGGCGGCGTTTGCGGGGAAATGGCTCGAAAAAGTCGGCCCGCGCCGCACCATGTTCACGGCCGCGTGCTGCTTCGGCGGCGGCTTTATCGTCTCGGCACTGGGCGTATGGACGCACCAGATCGCGCTGCTGTATCTCGGCTATGGCGTGATCGGCGGAATCGGGCTCGGGCTCGGCTACGTGTCGCCCGTGTCGACACTGATCCGCTGGTTCCCGGACCGTCGCGGCATGGCGACGGGCATGGCGATCATGGGCTTCGGCGGCGGCGCGATGATCGCCGCCCCGCTGTCCGTCGCGCTGATGAACCACTTCAAGAGCGCCACGAGCATCGGCGTGGCTGAAACGTTCATCGTGCTGGGCATCGCGTACTTCATTTCGATGTCGATCGGCGCACTCGCGATCCGCGTGCCGCCCGCCAACTGGAAGCCGGCCGGCTGGACGCCGCCCGCCACCACGACCCAGAAGATGATCACGCGCAACCACGTGCACATCGACCAGGCGCTGAAGACGCCCCAGTTCTATCTGATCTGGCTGGTGCTGTTCCTGAACGTGACGGCCGGCATCGGCATTCTCGGCCAGGCTTCCGTGATGATCCAGGAAAGCTTCAAGGACACGGTGAGCGCCGCGGCAGCCGCGGGCTTCGTCGGCCTGCTGTCGCTCTTCAACATGGGCGGCCGCTTCGTGTGGGCCTCGGCGTCGGACTACGTGGGCCGCAAGAACACGTACTTCATCTTCTTCGCGCTGGGCGCCGTGCTGTACTGGCTCGTGCCGAGCTTCGCGTCGTCGGGCAACATCGCGCTGTTCGTGCTGTGCTACTGCGTGATCCTGTCGATGTACGGCGGCGGCTTTTCGACCGTGCCCGCCTACCTCGCGGACATGTTCGGCACGGCATTCGTCGGCGGCATTCACGGACGTCTGCTGACGGCGTGGGCGGCAGCGGGCGTCGCGGGCCCCGTGCTCGTCAACTACATCCGTGCGTATCAGGTCGCGCATGGCGTCGCGAAAGCGGACGCGTACACGATGACCGTGCACATCATGACGGTGCTGCTGGTGATCGGCTTCATCTGCAACCTGCTCGTCAAGCACGTGCACGAAAAGCATCACATGACGGACGCGCAACTCGCGGCCGCCAAATAAGGTCGGACCAAGGAGAAACACAATGTCGACGCAAACGCCTCATCCGACGAACAAGGGTCTGCTGGCCGTGTTCTGGGTGTATGTGCTGATTCCGCTGACGTGGGGCGTGGTGAACACGCTGCTGCAGGCGATGAAGCTGTTCGGCTGAGCCGATTTCAGCACCGCAGTTTGAAGAAGGCCGGGCATCGCTGCCCGGCCTTTTTTATTGCGCTAGAACTTCGGCGCGCCTGCTGTGTCAGCAGGCGGCAGCTGCATCGGAAAGGTGATCTCGAACGTCGTGCCGACGCCGCGCTGCGAATCGAAGCGCAACTCGCCGTCGAGCATGCGGCACAACTCCTTGACGATCGCGAGGCCGAGACCCGCGCCGGGCACATCGTCGTCATTGGCGCGCTCGAACTCCTTGAACACACGGTCGCGATCCGACGCGCCGATACCCACGCCCGTATCCGACACGCGCAGACACCAGGCGTCGTTGCCGCGCGCCCTCATTTCCAGCGTGACCTCGCCCGCGTTCGTGTATTTAGATGCATTCGTCAGCAGATTGATCGCGATCTGCTTGAGCTTGAGGCGGTTGGACTGCACGGAAGCCAGTTGCCCGTCGAACGAGGGATTCAGCTTGAGCCCCTTCTCGCGGATCGCAGGGCCGCATGAAGCGACCAGTTCGTCGAACAGCGCGTGCAGATCGACGGTTTCGACAGCGACCTGATTCGTGTCGCCGAGCACGACCGAATACTCGACCAGTTCGTCCACCAACACCTTCATGTCGGCGGCTTGCCGGTTCGCGAGCGCGAGCGCGGCCTCGGTTTTCGACGGCGCGCGCGCGACGAGCTGCAACGCCATCGAAAACACATTCAGAAAGTTGCGCAGATCGTGCACGACGCTGCGCGTAATCTGCATGCGCGACTCGTAGAGTTCGCCGACCAGCTTCTGCTTGAGGAGCAATTCGTGATTGGCGCGCTCCAGCCGCCCCGTATAGTCGTCGATCTTGCGATCGCGCTCCGTGACGACTTCGCGTATCGACGTCAGCGTGACGAAGCTGATCGCCTCGTCGATGAAATAACGCGCGCGTTCTTCATGACGCCGCGTAAAGGCGGGATGCCCCTCCGCGTACTGCACGACAGCGCCCATCAGCACCTGGCGGAACAGATCGAGTTCGCGCACGAGCTCGTCGATGCGGTAGCCCTGTTTCCAGCGCATCTTGCCGTGCAGCTTTGCCTTGCGCTCGATCTCGGACTCGAGCTCTTCGAGGTCCTGCTGCTCGATCGCGCGGCACATGGAATCGAGAATGTCGGGAACGTGGTCCGTCAACTGCTCGTTCGTCAGCCGATCGGGCTCCGTCAGCTCGACGTCGCTGAATACCGCTTTCATCCAGCGCTCGGTGAGCTCGATCTCGTTCTTGCGGATGTGCCCGGCGAATGCGCCGAGCGGTCGTGATTGCGTCGTTGCCATTTGTCGCTCGCGTCTCGCCTATAGCGCCATGCTGCGATATCGAACGGCTGCGATGGACGACCGGCAGCCCGCTCCCATGTCGGCTTAGCGCCAACGACGATCATCCTACTACGACTTCAGGCGATAGCCCGTTTTGAATATCCACGCGATCACCGCAAGGAAGATGCAAAGAAACAACGCAGTCATGCCGAGACTGATGCCGACGCTGACATCCGCCAGCCCGAAAAAGCTCCAGCGAAAGCCGCTGATCAGATAGACGATCGGGTTGAACAGCGTAACGATTTTCCACGCGGGCGGCAGCATCGCGACCGAATAGAAACTGCCGCCGAGAAACGTCAGCGGCGTGATGATGAGCAGCGGCACGAGTTGCAGCTTCTCGAAGTTGTCGGCCCAGATACCAACGATAAAGCCGAGCAGACTGAAGGTGACGGCCGTCAACACGAGAAACGCGATCATCCAGACGGGATGCTGCACCTGCAACGGCACGAACAGACCCGCCGTGGCCAGAATGATCAGACCGAGAATGATCGACTTGGTCGCCGCTGCGCCGACGTAGCTGATCACGATCTCCAGATACGACACGGGCGCGGACAACAGCTCGTAAATGGTGCCCGTGAAGCGCGGAAAATAGATGCCGAACGACGCATTGGAAATACTCTGCGACAACAGCGACAGCATGATGAGTCCCGGCACGATGAACGACCCGTAGCTGATGCCTTCCACTTCGCGAATGCGCGAGCCGATCGCGGAGCCGAACACGATGAAATAGAGCGATGTCGAAATGACGGGCGCGATCACGCTTTGCATCAGCGTGCGCCCGGTGCGCGCCATTTCGAAGCGGTAGATGGCGCGGATGGCATGGAGGTTCATCGCACGCTCTCCTCTTGTTGTTGCTTGTGCACGAGACTCACGAAGATGTCTTCGAGCGAGCTTTGTGTGGTATGCAGATCCTTGAAGCGGATACCCGCTTCGCTGAGGTCGTTGAGCAGCGCGACGATGCTGCTGCTCTTCTCGCGTTCGGCGTCGTAGGTATAGATCAGCTCGCCGTTGTCGTTCGCAAGCTCCAGCCCATAGTCCGCAAGCGACGCCGGAATGCTCGCGAGCGGCGTTTCGAGTTGCAGCGTCAACTGCTTCTTGCCGAGCTTGCGCATCAACTCCACCTTGTCTTCGACGAGCATGATCTGGCCGCCGTTGATCACACCGATGCGGTCCGCCATCTCTTCGGCTTCTTCGATGTAATGCGTGGTGAGGATGATCGTCACGCCGTTCGCACTCAGCGAACGTACGAGCCTCCACATGTCGCGCCGCAATTCGACGTCGACGCCCGCTGTCGGCTCGTCGAGAAACAGGATGCGCGGCTCGTGCGACAACGCCTTGGCGATCAGCACGCGCCGCTTCATGCCGCCCGACAACTGGATGATGCGGCTATTGCGCTTCTCCCACAGCGACAGGTCGCGCAGCACCTTCTCGATATGGGCCGGATTCTTCGGCTTGCCGAACAGACCGCGGCTGAATGAAACTGTCGCCCAGACGGTTTCGAACGCATCCGTGGTCAGTTCCTGCGGCACCAGTCCGATCAGCGAGCGCGCGGCGCGGTAGTCGTTGCGGATATCGCGGCCGTCGACGGTCACGGTGCCTTCGCTCGCATTGACGATGCCGCAAATGATGCTGATGAGCGTGGTCTTGCCCGCGCCGTTGGGCCCGAGCAATGCAAAGATTTCGCCTTGGCGAATGGAGAGGTCGATACGCTTGAGGGCCTGAAAACCCGATGCGTATGTCTTCGACAGATTCGAGACCGAGATGATGGGTAGCATAGACGCGAACGATAGCAGATACCGCCCCGCCACGCCGTTACTCTGCCCGATCCGACGTTCCAGCGGCTACGCGCGCGGTTTTGTCAAACATCCTTGTGTTCCTGACTTTCGATCACCATCCGCGCTTCGACCCGCACGGGCACGCGCGTCAACGCCGCGCCAAGGCAAGGCCCGTCGACGCACACGCCGTCCTCGAAGCGGAACATCGCGCTGTGGTGCGCGCACATCAGATGCTCGCTGTCATAGGTCCAGAAAGTGTCCGGCTCGTAGTTGAGCGGGATCGAGAAGTGCGGGCACACATTACGATAGGCCCACACACGATCGCCGCGGCGCAGCACGACGATGGCAGCCTCGCGCCCTGCCGCGGGCGCGACCTGCCTGCCGCCGCCATCGGGGATGTCATCGAGCGGACATAACGCCGTTGCCGTCATCATCACGCCGCTCCGTCTGAGCGCGTCAGCACGAAGTCGCGCTGCACGTCGAAGAACGGGCTCGGCAAGTCCCACTCTTTCGCATCGGCGCGGCTCGGGTTCGTCACATAGTCGACCACGAGCGAAGGCTTCACGCCGAACACCGCATCCGAATCGACATACGGGTCGTCAGAACTGAACAGGGCCGTGGTCAGCGTGTCGTAGCCAGGCGCCTGAATCAGGAAATGCACGTGCGCGGGCCGCATCGGATGACGGCCGAGCGCGAGCAGCATCTGGCCGACGGGACCGTCCGTCGGAATCGGATAGGGCGTCGGCTTGATCGAACGGAACGCGTACTCGCCGTTCGGCCCCGAGCGGAAGCGCCCGCGCAGATTGCTCTCCGGCTGGTCCGGGTCCTGTCCTTCGTACATGCCGTTATTGGCCGTCTCCCACACTTCGATCAGCGCGTCCGGCACAGGCTTGCCGGCTTCGTCGATCAGCCGCCCGCGAAACAGCGCAGGCTCGCCTTCCGTGCGGGCGATGTTCGCGCCGAACGCTTCGTCGTGCGCGCCCTCGCGATAGAACGGCCCGAGCAGGCTGTGCTCCGTGGCGGCGGATTCCGTCACGTCGTGCCGGCGATGAATCGCGTCCAGCATGATCGACAGGCCGAGCGTGTCCGACAGCAGAATGAACTCCTGCCGGATACCGTCGCATTGCTTGCCCGTCTGCGTGAGGAACTCGATGCCGCGCCGCCATTCGTCGCCTGTCAGTTGCACTTCTTCGGCAAACGCGTGCACGTGCCTGATGAGTGCCGTCATGATCTCTTTCAGGCGCGCGTCGGCGCAGCCCGAAAGCGTGGCGAGCACGATGTCGGTAGTGGGGTGAATTGCGGAGTTGCCGTTTGTCTCTCTCATGATGTCCTCACGCTCTGTAGGCGCGCGTTGTGTCGTTTGCTGCTTGACGGATGTACCGCCCGCGCTATGCGGGCGTGCGTCCTTCGTATGCATTTTCCAGCAACGCGCTCAGCGGCTCGCGCTCCACTGCACGCGGATTCCAGTAGGGGCTCTTCAACGCGAGATCGAGCGCGATGTCGATATCGCCTTGCTTCATGCCGATGTCTTTCAGCGCAATCGGCGCGCCGTTGTCGCGCGCGAGATCGTACACGGCTTGCGCGGCGTCGTCGGCATGCAGGGCGCGGGCGATACGCTGCATCGCGTGCGGCGCCGCCGCGCGGTTGTAGGCGAGCGCGTGCGGCAATACGATCGTGTGGGTCTCGGCATGCGGCAGATTGAAGGTGCCGCCAAGCGTATGACACAGCTTGTGATGCAACGACATGCCGACACTGCCCAGCACCGCGCCGCACAGCCATGCGCCATAGAGACACGCGCCGCGCGCATCGAGGTCGTCAGGCGTCTTCATCACGCGCGGCAAGCCTTCGCCCAACGCGCGTATGCCCTCTTCCGCCATCAGGCTCATGATGGGATTGGCGTCCTGCGCGTAGAGGCCTTCGGCGGCATGCGCGATCGCGTTGATGCCGCTCGTCAACGAAAGCGCGGGCGGCAGCGATACGGTCAAGGACGGATCGTAGACGACGGTCTTCGGCAACACGCGCAAGTCCCGGCCCGTCTTCTTCACGCCGCTTTCCGTGAGGCCGTAGATCGGCGTCATTTCGGAACCCGCGTACGTGGTCGGAATCGCGATGATGGGCAGCGACGTTTCGAGCGCGATTGCCTTGCCAAGGCCCGTCGTCGAACCGCCGCCGATGGCGATCGCGCAATCGGCGCCGACACGCGCCGCATATTCGCACGCCGCGCGCGCCGTTTCGACGGGTACGTGCATCACGGCTTCGGCATAGACGCCCGCCGCGCGCGGCCCGATGCGCTGCGCGAGTTGCTCGGCCTGTGCGCGCTGCTGCGGCGTCGCCAGCACGATGGCGCGTTGCGCGCCGAGCAATTCGATCTCGCGGTCCAGATGATCCAGGCTGCCGACGCCGAATACGACGCGCGAAGGCAAGCCCTGATAGACGAACGGTTCCATGTCTTTAGCGATTCAGCACAATTCAGCGCGGATAATAAGGCGGGATCTGCGCATCGACATTGATCCACACCGACTTGGCCTGAGTGTACTCGCGCATCGCTTCGAAGCCCATTTCGCGCCCATAGCCGCTCGCGCCGACGCCGCCGAACGGCGAACCCGGGCTCACGCGCTTATAGCAGTTGACCCACACCATACCGCTATGAATCTCGCGTGCGATCAGATGCGCGCGTTGCAGATCGCGCGTCCACAGGCCTGCACCGAGGCCGTATTCCGTGCCGTTCGCAATGGCGAGCGCTTCTTCG
>Ga0209564_1003174_pt1 | contig 11549 bp, 13 predicted proteins | sample AraplaCol_mMF_r2_FD_184272 | JGI IMG/M metagenome (GOLD analysis project Ga0209564, IMG submission 184272) | Arabidopsis root microbial communities from North Carolina, USA - plate scrape MF_Col_mMF_r2 (SPAdes) (version 3) | ecosystem: Host-associated > Plants > Roots > Endosphere | place: USA... | reverse complement strand
GAGGAAAACGCGATTTTCCTCGGTGTCGTCCAGCAATAGTGGATTCCATCCCGACGGCTGGCCGGGCTCAAGCGACATGTAGGTTCCGCCCGCTGCCCGTACCATGATGTCGAGACCACGGTCCTTGTCGAAGACAATGGTCTTCAGCCGCGGACTGACTCGATAGGCTTGCAGGATAAGGAAGGCCATGATCACGGTCTTGCCGGACCCGGTCGGGCCGAAGACGGTCGTGTGCCCAACGTCGCCCTGGTGGAAGTTGAAGAAGAAGGGCGTGCCTGAGGTCGTCTCGAAAATCGTGATCGCCGGTCCCCAATGGTTGCCGTCCGGCTTGCCATAGGGATAGGCGTGAAAGCTGCTCAACCCAGCGCAGTTCAGCGTGGAGATCAAGGCACGCCGGGCGATATAGGCCTGATTGCCCGGCAGTTGCGCCCAGTAGGCCGGCTCCGCATTCAGGTCTTCGCGGACATAGGAGGCGCCGAGCGCGCCAAGTTGGTTGCCGATCAAGGCGACCGCATCGTCAAGCTGGGCGGTGGTTTTGGCGACCGGCATTACAGTGAGATGATGTTCCGTGAAGGCGACCCGCTTGCGGGCTAGTTCGTCCCGGGCAATATCGAGGTTGGCCTGGACACTCGATCCGCCTTCGTCGGCCTTCGACATCTGCCGGTCCAGCCGTTCGATCCGGCTGCGCGCCGCCATATCGTCGACAAAGGACATCGACTGGGTCAGCACCAGCTCGAATGGCAGCTTGAGAATATAGTCAAGCATGCCGGCGCCGGTCTCCGGCGGATACTCCTTCAAGGAGACCATCGCCGCGTAGCGGTCATCATCCGGTATGTCGCCCTGCAGGTGGATGATCCGGTTGCCAATCGATGTCCTGCGGGCCGGCAGCATCTCGTCGATCGGGATGTTCCCAAGACGGATCGGCCGGACGCGTCCGCCGTTCAGCAGTGTAGAGAAGAACTCACATTGTTCGGAAAACCAGGCTTTGCGTGCGGTCTCCTCGACGACCATGTCTTCCAGCACGTCGCGGAAGATCGTCCTGTTGTCGCCGACGTCGACCTGTACGCGTTGTACGTCGCGAAGGACCTTCGGCCCATAGACAGAAAGCGACTTCTCCAGCGCTCGTGTTGCCTCGACCAGCTTGTCGCGCATCGCGCGGAACTGTTCCTTGCGCACGATCGTGCCGCCGGCGCCCATGAGGCGGGAGAGCGCGGATCCCTTGCGGAACATAGGGCGCACGACCAGAGAAACATAAGTGTCGTTCACGAACATCTCGTTCTTCGAGATGCTCGACTGATAGACGTGATCGAGACGATCCATAAAGGGATCAGCGAAGGCTGACGGCAGCGACGGCGCAACCTTGCGTCTGATCACATGGGTATAAAGAGCAAAGCTGCCGATGGAGGAGATCGCACGGAAGGCGGCGTTGCGCTGCCGCTGCAACATATTGATCGTTTCGATATCGGCGGTCTCGAAAGAAAAGCCGGTGAGCTTCAGGGTCGAGACAAGGCAGTCGTTCTTCAGGCGAATGATGCCGTTTTCGATCGGGACGTAGAAAGGAACATGCGTCGCGACATTGCGGTCCGCAAAGATCTCCCAACCCTTCGACAGATTGCCTTTCAGCGATCTCGCCATCGTGTTCATCGCTTACACCCCGTAGGTTCTGACGCCGCCACCGAGTTTCCGGCCAAAAGGGTTGACACCGCACATGCTGAGGCGCCCGACGATTTCAAAAAACCAGAGGTCGAGCTTGACGGTGAGCACGTAGACAATGCTGTGGAGGACCACGAAGGAGACCGGGAACCACAGGATGGATCCCAGGATCATGAAGACAATCAGCGAAACAAAGCATTCCGCCAGGAAGTAAGTGTACGGAATTCCCATCACCGTCGGCGGCCGCGTCAGAGCCAATATAACCGGATGGGATTCGATATATTCGTCGCCACCATCGGCGGTGTTGCCTGCTCCCGCCATGATCAAGATCCGCTACCAGCGAGGAAGTCGACGAGCTCGGCTGCGGCAAACATGCCGGCAAGGCTCCCCCCAACCCGAAGCAGTGCTCCCCAGGACCAGTAGCCGAAGGCTGCGGCGAGAAACATGCCGATGAAGGCGATCGCTCCGACGGATCGGCCGAACGGGCCGGTAAAAAACTGCACGAGCCGGTCAGCGGCGTTTTGCAGCGCATCGAGGTTCTGCGCCGCCGCCGGCTCGTACTGGCTGACGAGTAGGATCAGGCTCGCCGCAAGCACGATGGCCGCATTACCGACCCATTTCCTTCGGGCCATTGAGGACCAGGCAACGCTGCCATAGAGAACGGCTGTCTGGACTGCAAACGCGATGGGATTCATTGAGACACCTCTTCCTTGACGATTTTGACCGGCCCGCCGGTATCCTTCCGCGCCTCATCACGCTGAGGACGGACCTCTGGTGGGGACGGTGTTGCGGCTGAGAAAACAAGCATGGGGGATTTGGCCCGGTCGGCCCGCCCGGTGCGACGGGGCGCCGAGGTCGGACCTGTCGGCGGGACCGCCGGCGTGGCCGTGCCCGTATAGTATCCGACGACACGGGTGACATAATCCGCGGTCTCGCGGATCAGCGGCATTGAATGGCGAAGGTCGACATTGGGCTCGCCAGCATTATAAGCGGCGGCAACCAGCACAGGATTTTTGTACTTGGCGATCAAGACACGAAGAAATCGCGTGCCGGTCCGGATGTTCTGTTCCGGATCCGCTAGATCGGTCGCACCGAAAGCTTCTCCAATCCGTGGCATGACTTGCATCAAACCGATGGCGCCCGCGGAGCTCACCAGCTGTGGATCGAACCCGGCATTCTCGGCCCGCATGACCGAAAGAACCCAGTTCGGATCCACCTCCTCCTTCCCGGCAACCTTCAATGCAAGTTTGGCATAGTCCGTGGGGACGCCGGATAACAGATCCGGTCGAGCCCGTGTTGCCGGCTCGCTGACATTGATGTGAGATGCGGTTGCCGGCTCGGAAAGCTCGGGAACGGCTATTGCCTGGTCAAACGAGTAGACGCTGACCAGCGAATGCACAGCGCGTCCCCGCCGGTCATTCGTGCTCACAGCCGCTGATCCTGGTGATCGCCCGGCACTGTCACTAAACCCCGCGGTGAACTCCGACGGGCGAGCGCTGATCCGAAACGCATCAATGACCGGCCCACTAAACCGATCGTTGAAGCTGGCAGAATCGATCGTTGGGATATCCCGCGTCGAATCAGCAGAGGCGGTGGGCCCCCGATCTGACGGCACGGTCGCCACCTCGTCCGCCTTCAGCTCCATCCGGTTGGCAACGTGCCCGAAGTGCGTCGACTTTCCCGAGACGATGCGACCGCCGCTGTCATCTGGGCTGGAGGCGAAACCGGTCAGGAGAAAAGCCGACGTTCCGGCGAGCAATAGCACGCTCCGCGAGGATATCTTGTGCGGTCTGATCACAGGCGAAAGCGGGACGCAATCCATAGCTGAACCATTGCTAAATTATACTGCGGTATAAGATTTTGAACCGCATTAAGCTGTGGAAATCAACCCTAAAGTTTAACTGGAGTATAATTAATGCGACGCCGCGATGCGTGATGACGAGAGCTTCCTCAAGGGATTCAGTCGTTTAGCCGTGACCATTTATCCGGGGTCCAGCGATACCGAAGCTGTTCACGGTCTCCCAAAACGCGAGCAAGACGGACGGCGGTGCCGCCCTTTACCAACACAGAACCGGCGTCGGCGCCCGAAGTCGTGACAGAGATTCGGCACACGAAATTAGGCAACTCCTTCTGTATCCTCTCCACCGGATAACAGGACTCGACCTGGTAGCGCCCACCATAATGGTCGATCGACAAACCACCGTCTTGGACAGGCCCAAGACGGTGACGTCCGAAGTCAGTGCCGTATTCAAGTTGGCATTCGACGATGTTGTCCCGATAGGCTTCGCAAGCCGTGAGGCTGAGATACGCAAACGGCGCGGGCGGCTGTGGTCGCGGCCGCTCGACCTGATGACCACAGCCGGCCAGCACCATCATCGTGGCCAGAGATCCGAAGAGCTTCGTGAAAAAACGCATAATATCGCTTTCTAGCTTACCTGCCGGTAACCGGAATGCTCGAGGGCTTCGAGGAAAAGATCGCGGGCGAGAGCGCGATAGGGCGACGATGCCTGAGCGATGTGAAGCTGGGTGAGCACCAGTCCGAGATCGGAAATGGTCCTCACGACGTCCTTAAGGTCACTGTTGAACGCGTCCCGCAACATCTCGCGGCCATCGTGGCCTTTGATCACCATCGCGTAGTCGTCACGCGCGATGCTGTGCCACAGCTCGATCATGCCGGTTTCGCCGATTGCGCTTTCCGTGTCGCAGACGAGCAGGAGGGCATAATCCGGATCGCGCATCGCGCTCTCCTCTATCGAAGTCTCCCCACGAAATTCCGTCAGCACCACGTCAGAGGCAAAAAGCATCAAGCGCTCGTTCACCAGAAGGCGCTTTCGGCCAAGCCGAACAAAGACGTTCATGACAGCGGAGCGGATTGCTGCGGGTGGAAGATTTTCCGCGCAGTGTTCACAGATCGATGTCAGTTGGCCGTCCAGAAAGGCGAAGGTGCTATGGAAGCGGTTGACGACGGATCGTTCGACATGTTCGGTCTGACCGCCCAGTGCCTCGACGAATGCGTACACGCGAAGTGGCTTTCGAGGCTTCGCCAGTAGTTCACTTTCCGGAACGGAGCCTCCCTCCCCGACAAGGCTAGAAGGACCAACCACGATAGCGGCAGAACGCGTCTGTGCACCACAGCCGGGGCAGTCCGCTGAGAATGGCACCTTGTACCATTCCTTCGTCAGGAGGGATCGATTGTGTATCAGAGTCAAACCTTCTTGAACGACGGAGTACCGCCCCGGCCCGCAGCTTGCTTCGGATGAATATCTTATACTCCGGTATAATTTACCAGCAGCAGATGGCTTGCTCAAGCGGGAAAAGACGAGGGATTCGGATAGGTCGGACTCCGCAGGTATGAAGACGTTACGTTGATCACGTTGCTCAGCTAACGCGAACGTTTGCGAAAGAGGCATTGTCGCCGTCCCGCTTGTTGCGGTAACGGCAGCAACTACGATTGCGATCATAGAATTGCCGTTTGAGGGCTTGCCCGCAAAGGCGGAGACCGCCTGGACACGCTTTCACCGTTTCGCCAGACGTGTGTATCACTCAATCACCCAAGTGCCGGATCGCTCAAGAGCTGGTTCCCAAAATGAGCTGTTCGCTGACCCGCCCAATCGCGCGTCCACGCAATCACCCATGAAGTGCTCCGTTCAATCACCCGTGCACCGATTAACGGGATTGCCTGAACACCCATTCGCCGGGTCGGTGTCTCACCGTGTCACGGATTTGCTGCTTCGCCGATCTGCCGTTTCGCCCAACGGCTCAATCACTGCTTCACTCATTCGCCGATCTACCGATGAGCTCAGACGGCAACGCACCCATCCACGCAAATGCGCAGTCGCCTATTCGCATATTCGCAAGACCGTTAAATCGGCGAACCACCGATCTGCGCGTTCGCCCATTCGCTGATTGGCGTAACAGCCTGACCGCCGAGATGCTGCTGCATTTCACGGTGGCCGAAGGCTGCCTGCCCAAAAGAATCCGCTCCGGAGCCTCCCCCATTTTGCCGACCCGACGCCTCTCCCTCATGGCCTTGTTACGTCCGAAAAATGAAAGACCGGGAAACCCTTCGCTCGCCTCTGGAGGCGACTCGTCCCTCGGGCGAAACGGCTATTGGTATACCAATAGCCTATCCTGCCATCTCTAACCAACTGCCCTGGACGCCGTGCCCGAGGCGCCAATGCTGTTGCGAGTCGTCAGACTAAGCAACAGCGATCACAGGCCCAGACCCTGGGATCCGCGCCGGAGGAACAGCACGGTGGACAGGGCAGTTGGTTAGAGATGCTGAAGCGCGCCGTCGTCGTGAGCTGTCGGGATGTGCGTGACCGAAGGGAACGGGCATCGATGACATGCGAACGATGAGACGGCGAGCGCACCGCAGGAGAGGAGTATTACCTGTAGCGGATGCCCCAAGCAGGAGGGCGCAGCACAAGGTAATACTCCTCTCCGTCCTGTTTGAGGAAGTCGCGGCAGCGTCCGTCTACCGGCCCGAAACGCCGGGCGGGTGTCCGCCCGCACCGCAGGGAGAGGGGTGCTTGAGGGGAGAGAGGTGGCAAGTCTCTCCCCTCAAGACCGCGCGCCGGCTCGATGCCGGCAAGCAGTCAAGGAAGCGGAAGATGGCGAGAGACGCCAAGCACGTCTCTCGCCAGCGCGTCAATCGTAGACGACACGCACTGCGCTGATCGCTATGCCCGTCTGTTGGGAGATATCGCGGATGATCGGTACAAGTGTGCCCAGTTCGTCGTTGGCGAGGGCGACAAGCCTTGGATAGGTGACTTCGATGCTGTCGCAATCGGCTGACAGCGCATAGTGCCATCCGCTATTGTTGATACGGTACCCATACGTGGCGTAGTCGATTTCGAGGTCGTCAAGCAGCGTGGATCGTGAACCGCGCGAAGCATTCCTCTTCTCCCCGAAGCTGGAACGCGGCGAGCCCTTCCTCGTCCGGATCGCTGGCGAGCTGGCGCTCCAGCGCGATGATGGATCGCAGCCGCGCAATTGCGCATGCCAGCCCCTCGGCGAGCTTGTCGTGCAGCTCCAGCAAGAATTCGTTCTCGCAACCAACGCGATTTGCAAGGACGATAAGCCTGAAACCCGCGAGCACTGCGAGTTGATGGACGTAGTACCAGTCATTGGACATATCAGTCTCTCCTTTCGTTCTGACGAAAGGGGGCCGCACCGTAGCCACGAGGGGTCAGGGACCGCGGAACGCGGCCGCCACAGCGGCAAGCAGAGGAACCGATTTTCTGGCGATGGCGGGAAGGGACGGCGGCTGAAAATTGGAGGGGCCGCGCTGTCCTTGACGCTGGAGTGGCAGGTGCACAATGGGACGTCAGAGAGATAAACCACGGCGCCCATGGCGCCGTGTCCGTATCCGGCGTTCAGCCGGCCATGCAGTCTATCCCCTGCCACGGTAGCCGCGAGAGGGGGCGTCACCCGAATGGGACGAAACCCGTCAGGGGTTCGGTGAGCGACAGCGAATAGCACCGTCCGCCGCAGGCGGCTCGCCCGTACTGCGCAACAAACCCATCATCGCCGTGAATCAATCGACAGCGACCGATTCAAATATGTCGTTGGACGCAAGGCCATACCTGTCCGATTCTGTATTTCATGATCGCGCAGCCCTACCAGCTTTATGTCGAACGCACCGACGCCAGCAAGAACATGGCCCGCTACTATGCCATGTCGATTGAGCCCAACCTGTTCGGCGAAGCTTGCCTCATCCGCCGATGGGGCCGCATTGGTGCCAGGGGCCAAAGACTGATCCATCATTTTAAGAGGGAGGAGGAAGCGGTCGGGCTCTTCCTCCAACTCCTGCGTCAGAAGCGGGGGCGCGGCTACGGCCCGAGACCGCTTTGCTCGCAAGAGGCGATTTCCTAAGCGATGGCGGAAGGCGGCCAAGCGAAGCTTCAGGCGTGAAGCGCTGGTCGATCCGGCGCATTAGACCAGTCGACATGGCAATAGCCGCCTCAGAAGGGCGGCTCGGCGTCGATTACACCCTCCTGTTCGGCCGTGATCACCGCCAACTCGGCGCAGGCGAGTTCCAGCTCGACCTCGATTTCGCGGCGTTCGCCGGGGTAGACGGCATTTCGCAATTCGGCCCGCAGCTCTTCGATGTGTTGTTCCAGAAGCATCGTCGTCGTCTCCTTGACGTTTGTGAAAGACGACGCGCGCGGTCATGGGGGCGTGGCGGGGTCAGGGATCGCGGAACGCGACCGCCAGCGGCGGCGAGTGGGGGTGCCGATTTTGTCGGAGTGCAGGGAACCGGAGCGGAGGCAAAATTGGGGGCACCGCTCGTCCTTGAGGCCGCCACGCCCCCATGACATCCTCGGACCGACTGAGCAGACATTTCCTCTCCGTATCGCACCCGAACACGAGGACGGGCTCGATGCCCGTCTTCGGGTCATTTGAGACCTCGACCATGTGAATAACTGTGGAGATCGGGGGCTTTCGGCGCCATTTGCCGCGTCGGGTCGATGACAGCTCGGGTCGGAAATGACAGGGATTCTGCATCTGGAATGATGCGGAGATAAAAATGACTACGACCAACGAAATCGCCGACAAGATCGCGACCGAACACAGCCTTACAAAGGCGCAGGGAAAAGCTATCGTTGAAGCAGTGATCGCTTCGATCACCGAAGCTGCGATTGCCGGCAACGAGACGTCGTTGCCCGGCTTCGGGAAATTCAAGGTGAAGGATACGCCAGAGCGTGAAGCGCGCAATCCGGCGACCGGTGCAACGATCAAGGTTGCCGCGGCCAAGAAGCTGGCCTTTACGCCGGCCAAGGCGTTGAAGGACGCGCTCAACAAGTGACATGACGAAAGCCCCGCTCGGAGCGAGCGGGGCTTTCGGGTCAAGTCGTCAGCGACGCGTGCTACGCGACCAGATAAGCTGCAGGCCTTCCTGCCCCTGGACTTCGGTCAGCGTCGCGTAGATCGGGGCGGGGAAGCTCGGGTCGTCGAGCTTGACCGAGATGTAGTCGCGCTCGGTTTCGCGGGCCTGCTTCTGCCAGCCGGCGCCGAATTCGACATTGCCCGCCAGGACCCTGAAGTCCGGTGCGTCGTCGGACGAGCGTTCGACGCGGATGATCTTGGCCTTGACGTTGAGGTTGAGCGTCTTGATAGTGCCGGAGAAGCCGTTTTCGGAAGCGGTGAAAGAGCCGATGGTTGCCATTTCGTGATCCTTTTCAGTTGCTCGGGCCGCGCCCATCGCGGTCTCGATGGCTGTCGATGAGACCGGAAACGATCGGACCGCACCCCTTGGGGCCGCAACGAAGTGGAGGACGGCCTTTGGCCGAGGCTTTCTTGTGTCGCGAGGAATGGCCGCAGATCCGGGGTCCCCACATGACCGGTCAAGTGGGGTGGGCGTGGCCAGGGGAAGAAAACGAGCAGGCCGTTGCGGGAAGACGATCGAGCCGAGCGCGCGAGGCGGCTTCCGGTCAGACAAGCCGCATCGAGACCGCGGTGGCCGAGCCGTTGCTTGGGGAGGGTCGGACAATGGCTCTAAGGGGCGGGCGCGGATCCGGACGGTGTTTTCGGAATATCCTTGCAATCGAAGCACCTCCAAGGCCCGCCCTAACGCCCGTGCGATCTACGACATTGAAATTCAGGGCGCGGCGGATGAGATCGGTCGGGTTGCCGGAAGACCCGGCGGTTCCGCCGGCTAGGAACGGTTCACTGCCGCCAGCCTGCGGCTTACCGCCGCTTGCTTGACGATGCCGGCGATCTTTTTCAGGAAGGCCGGGCTGAAGCTGCCAAGTGACCTGCTCGTTTCGAAGTCGAAAGCCTTGTCGAGCTCGACACGGTTATATTCATCTAGAAGATCCAGCACGGAAAATTAAGGCCGGCGCGGCGGCATTCGATCTGGCTGATCGACGGAAGTAGACGATCCTCAGGCGGGACCTGCGAGGTAATGGCGAACAAGAAAACGGCGCCCGGTACGGCGGGTGTGCGCACGACGAAGCAGACCGGACGAGCCTTGCGGCTGCTCTCCTCGCCGGCATCCGCCTGCCGCTTCCAGAGATAATGGAAGCGGCCGACGTCGCCGACATTAAACGTGATCGTCCTCGAGCAACGCGTCGAGGCCGGTCATGAGTTCCCCCTGGACGGCATCCGGCGCATCGTCGAAACTGTGGGCCATCGTATGCGAGCCGCCGACGAGCTTTCGATACTGTTCCGCCGTCAAGATGACAAGCTTTTGCTTGCCGCGCTTGGTGAGCGCGACCGGCTCGCTCAAGGCTGCCTCGAGGATCTCTCCCGAGGCCCGGTTCATATCGGAGAACGAAAATTGCTTTATGGGCACCTCCAGGCAGTTACGCAAAATACGAATTCTATGCGATTCGCGCACGCCGGTTGTTTGCAGTAACCGGTTAGCTTTCACAGTGAGCCTAAAGAGCCGATTGAGGAATCTTCTTACGAGACAGCGCAGTCGACAAAGGTAAGAAAGTGATTGTGGCACTTGCGGGAAATCGATCGAGGCGCAGGCGATCTTCGGACAGACCTGCCTCATCGAGCCGGTTATAGATCGGTCCCTTGTCGCTCAATTAAAGGAATTCGCACATAGCTGCGCCGAAAACATTGAATGCACGCGAAAACGCCGTGCAGCGCATTGACTTTAAATGACGACGAAACAAATGCTCGCGCGCCTAACAGAGGAGAACACTGATGGCCGACGAAACTACGATTGGATCTATTGCTACGACCACCCCCCCGGTCATAGCTGCCGCTGAAAAGAAAACCCGCAAGCCGCGGACGCCGAAGGCCCCAGCTGAAGCTAGCACCGTCGATGCTGCCGCTGCACCTGTCGAAGTGCCAGCCAATAAGACGCGTGCGAAGCGCGGCTCCAAGACGGCTCCGGTCAAGGCGGAAAAGACTGTTGCCGCACCGAAGGTGGCCGCCAGTCGCGCTCCTCAAGTCGGAGCTGCTGCTTCCGCTCCGGTCGCCGCCCCTATTGACGTTCTCGATGATATCGCGGACCTCATCAAGCTTGAGGAAGAGAATAAGCAGCTTCGAAGGGAGCTCTCGGAAAAGCTGCGCGCCGAAAATACGGATCTGCGCAAGCGGCTTGGCAAGGCCTGATTCTGGTTTGAGCGGCGCCACGTATTTCAATCCGATGGCGCCGTGGACCTTTCGTCTAGTTCGACCAGGATCAATGCGGTCCTCTTGGTAACAATGAATGACCGCGGCAATGTCCCGCCATTATGCTTTGAAGGTTGAATGCAATGAGAACGCCATGGAGATTTGTAGCTGACCTGGTGTCGCGTAAGCCGAAAACACATGGTCACGACGAGAGTGCGGCAGTCGCACCGAAAACCATCGCTCTCGAATACAAGCCTGTGCCCGAGGAGAGACAACCTGGCCTCGATGCGACGGCGATTGACCGCTCCGCGGAGCCCGCCTCAGAGGCGCAACTCGAAGCAAGCCCACAGGAGCCTCACACCAATCCCCGTGAAGTCGGAACGACGGCATCAGTTGCAGCAGAAGCTCCTGCGGCCGTACTCGGTACTGAAGAGCCCGCAAACCTCGCTACCATGCACCGGGCCGAGGAAACCTCACCTGCTTCCCCAAGGACCAAAGCTGCCGAAACACCGGTGAAGCCAACGCCGGCACGTCGAAAGAAGGTTGAGCCGATCGTGGAGCCCACGGCTCTGGTCGGGACTGCGTTAGACGAATATCCTGCCGTGGACGCCGGCCCGAGATCCTTCACGGATGAAATGGCCGACCTAGATGCGGAAGTCGATGCGTTGCGGCGTCAGCTAGCAAGGAAGCTCGTTGAGCAGAATGCGCAACTGCGAAAGATGCTTGCGAGATTCGATGTGCGTTAGTCGTGGCCGCCGTTCCCGATAGGGAAGGCTCCGCCGGAGGCGGAGCCCATGATCTTCATCAATCCCGGTTTGGGC
>Ga0209564_1003168_pt1 | contig 11564 bp, 12 predicted proteins | sample AraplaCol_mMF_r2_FD_184272 | JGI IMG/M metagenome (GOLD analysis project Ga0209564, IMG submission 184272) | Arabidopsis root microbial communities from North Carolina, USA - plate scrape MF_Col_mMF_r2 (SPAdes) (version 3) | ecosystem: Host-associated > Plants > Roots > Endosphere | place: USA... | reverse complement strand
TCGGCGACGGAGGTGAATCCCAGCTGCGGCAACGCCGCCTTCGCCATCATGTCGTCGGGGATCGTGGCGTACGGGCCCGCGACGTCCTGCGCGGTCAGCCGGTACTCGACCAGCGCAGGCGATGCAGTCATCTCGTCGACATTCAGTTGTACGGCAAGAAACAACGCCTTGTTCATGGAACCTCCTCGTCAGATGGAAACGCTGAAGTGGAATGAACCGTCTCGCCGCGCATCGCGCTTGCGGGCATGCGCATGTTTGTTGACCGCAGCAAGTTTCAGTATAGGCGAGCACTCCAGCTATGCAATGGCCCCGCAAGCCGCATGTATCGGTCTTGTCCAGCCATGTGAGCAAGACGCGTGCATGCGCGCGAGCGCCACTATAATGACCAGTCCGACCCACGTCATTGCGCAACACCGACATGAAAATCGTCCGCAGCAGCACGTTCAAGGCAGAGCGTCCATGGGGCGCGCTCGATATCGCCAACATGAACGGCATCACCACGCGCCTTCACTGGACCGACCAGCCGTACAAATGGCACGTCAACGATGGCGAGGAAGTCTTCGCCGTGCTGGACGGGCGCGTGGAGATGCGCTACCGCGAAGCAGGCATCGAGCATTCCACCGTGCTGGAGACGGGCGATGTGTTTCACGCATCGGTCGGCACGGAACACGTTGCGCATCCAATCGGCGAGGCGCGCATTCTGGTGATCGAGTCCGAAGGCAGCGTATGACCCGTCGTTTTCGCTGATGGGGCGAAATTGATTGGGATTGCAGAAGGAATCATCGAGCAGGCCGAAGCAGCAGTGCGGACGTGTTGTGCGCCGGCGACTGGCGTGTCGGGGCCGTGCCTCCGTCCCTGTCCGCTCGTCATAATGTCGGCGGACAGTCGAGGCATAATATTTGCACTGCATATCCCGCTACACGTTCAAACGACGCGCGGCCCCTATGAGCCGCCGTCCCATACCGCGTCGAGGGCCACAAAAATGACAGTAAAACGGCAATACGTCGTCACGCAGGCGTTGGTCTCGCTAGCCGTCGCGAGCATGCTCGGTGCGTGCACCACGTACCCGTGGGAAGCGGCGCCGTCGCCGGCGCCCACATACCGGACTTCGGGCGGCGCGGCCGCCAGTGGCGTGCCGGCCGGGTTCTATCGCGTGAATCCGGGCGATACGCTGCAAAGCATCGCTGGCGCGTACGGCCAGCGCACCCAGGACATCGCGTCATGGAACGGTCTGACGTTGTCGTCGCCTGTTGCGCCTGGGCAGTTGCTGCGAGTCGGCCCGCCCGCCTATGCGCAGACCACGCCCGTGCCGACACCGGCGCCGACCACCACGCCCGTTCAGCCCGCGCCCGTTGCGCCCGCGCAGGTGACGCTCGCATGGCCGCTGCGCGGTCCGATCCTCAAGCCGTTCGTGCCGGGCAAGTCGAAGGGGATCGTGATCGGCGGGCGTCCGGGCGATCAGGTGCGAGCGGCCGCGACCGGGCGGGTCGTCTACGCGGGCACGCTCGAGGCCTACGGGCCGCTTGTCATCGTCAAGCACGACGATACGCTGATCACGGCGTACGGCCAGAACAGCCGGCTGCTGGTGCAAGAGGGCGATGCCGTCACGCAAGGCCAGCCGATCGGCGAAGTCGGCGTCGACAACAACGGCGTGCCGTCCATCCAGTTCGAAGTGCGCAAGGACGGCAAGCCTGTCGATCCGCTTGCGTGGCTGCCGCGCTGAATCGCACGGCGAGCCGGTGACGGACGCCCAACACCTCGACAGCCGACAGTTGGTCCGCAGCGTTCAGTTGGCTTCTCCAGTATCGATGAAAGGCCCGTGACAGCGGGCTGTGCCGCGTTTGGCATGGTGCGTGCAGCACGGCTATCGAGCGTGGCGTAGCGCGCGCTCGCCAACCTTGACCGTTACTGGAGACGCATCATGACTCACCTGCTTGTGAAAGACCTGTCGAGGGTCGACGAACTCGACCGCGAAACTGCCAAAGCCGTGCGTGGCGGCATGCTCACCGTTACCAAGCCGACGGAGCCGAGCCCGTGGCCGGGTTTCCCCGAGGCGCCGAAAATGCCCTGGCCGCCGATGCATCTACCCGTTCCGCCCGTGTATGCGGGCGGCGGGCCGGTCATCATGCCGTATCACGGCGACGTGCCGCCGGAAGTGCATCCGGTTTGATGGGCGCCTGCGTTCGGCCCAGCGAGGCGAGCCATCCCGTGTGGCTCGCCTCTTCTTGTTGACGGTGCGGGTGTGAGCGCGCGAACAGGAAGGGGCCGATCCACGTCCCATCAACCGCAATGCGACGCTCATGGCGTCATGCGCTGTCGCTTCGCATTGCGTCGGCAGATATCTGCCCGCGGACCGGCCGCCGATACTCTGTCACAACCGCCCAGGGCGGACTATCGGGATTCTTCGAAACTGGTGTGAGACTGTTCCGACTCACGTCAATGCAATCTGCACCACCTTCACGATCACGAGCGCGACGGCCACCACCAGATAGCCGCGCAGCGCACCCATCCAGATACGGCGCGAGAGCGTCATGACGGGCTTCGACAGTGTGTCGAGCGGCGGCGTGCGCCATGTTGCGCGTTCGGCTTTGCTGACGAACGGCGCGCCGTCCGTCATCGGCGCGCCCCGCAGCCGCCGCAGCGCTGTCGCCGCGACGAGCGCCGCCACGGCGAGCAGCGTGCCGCCCGCGAGAATCTCGACGATCGCGTGTCCGCTGATGTCGGGATAGACGACAGACGCCGTGAGCACGATCGAGAGCAGCACCAGCGCCCACACCACACCGCCCGTGAACAGGTTCAGCCCTTTCGAGTTGACCCACGGCCCGAGCACCGCGCGGTCGTTGCACAGCAGAAGCAGGAACACGGTTGCGCTCGGCAGCAGCACGCCCGCGAGCGTCTGCACGGCTTCCGTCAGCAGACCGAGCGGGCTGCCCGGAATCAGCACGAGTCCTGCCGCCGCCGCCACGATGCCGAAGTACACGAGATAGAAACCCTTTGCATCGGCGACGCCGCGATGCAGCGAATGACGGATCTTGAACACGTCGCCGATCGCATAGGCCGTCGACAGCGACACGGCCGCCGCGCCGATGATGCACGCGTCGATCAGCGCGATCGCGAACAGCACCGCGGGCGTGCGGCCCGCATACCGTTCGAGGCCGGCGATCACGCCGCCCGCATCGGTGAACTGGCCGAACTCCGGCTTGCCGCCGAACAGCGCGGCGCTGAACGAGATCATCGCGATGGCGCCGATCAGCACGAACACGATGCCGATCCACAGGTCGGCCTTTTCGTACTTCATGAAGCGCGGCGTGATGCGCTTGTCGATCACGTAGCTCTGCTGGAAGAAGAGCTGCCACGGCGCGACCGTCGTGCCGACGATGCCGATCACCAGCAGCGTCACGTCGGAGAGCCTCGCGTGCGCGGGCCATGCGGGAATGAACAGATGGTGCGTCATCTGCGAGACGGGCGGATGGATCGTCACGAGCACGGGCACGAGCAACAGGCTCAGCAGGCACAGCACGATCGCAAAGCGCTCGAAGCGTTTGAAGTCGCCGGTGCTGACGGCCGCCATCGTCAATGCGGCCGCGATGCACACGCCCGCCACTTTCGATACGCCGAAGAAGTCGAGCACGAACGTAATGCCGATGAACTCGGTGACGATGGTCAACGCATTGAGGATGAACAGGTCGATGACGCTGAACGCGCCCCAGAACTTGCCGAAGCGCTCGAAGATCAGGCGCGCATGACCGACGCCCGTGACGGCGCCCAGGCGCAGCACCATCTCCTGATTGACATACAGCACGGGCACGAGCAGCAGCAGCGTCCACAGCAGCGTGGTGCCGTAGTTCTGCCCGGCCTGCGTATAGGTGCCGAAGGCGCCCGCGTCGTTGTCGCCGACCATCACGATGAGGCCGGGTCCGACGATCGCAAGCAGCGTGCGCAAACGCGCGCCCCAGCTATTGCGAGGCGCAGTGTCGTGATGCGCGATCGTACCGAGCGCGCCGCGGATATCGCCGACATGCGCGTCGTCGAGAACGGCGGAGCGCGTCGGCAGGGCTTGTGGTGGTGTTGCCATTGTTATTCTCCCTTGAACGGATATAGGTCGAATGATTTCCGTTTATGTGGCTTGCCGCTTGCGCAGGCGGGCGGCAATGCTGCTGAGCGTGCTGGCGAGCTTCGCGGCTACGTGGCGTCGCTCTTCATGCAGCGAAAGGAACGCGTCATAGTGCGCGCGTGCTTCGCGGGTTTGCGGCAAGTTCGAAAGAAGCAGGAAGTACATATCGGTTCTCCGGCACGAGGGGCTCGTGCATGTGAGGCGGCAGGCGCGGGAGAATCGATGGAATCGAAAGCGGTCGGCTTGCCTGCCTCAGGTCGTTAAAGGCATGGCTGGGTTCAAAGGATGACTGTCACTGTCGGGCATGGCGGCTCCCGGTTCATTGAAAAAACGCATCGCGATTGGCGAAACGCACGTTGGCGAGATGCGTGGCTAACAGACAGGTAGACAGGTAGACAGGTCGAACTTTCGCCGCGCTGTTACGGCGGCGTTGAGCAGGCACGCGCGCGCCGGCGCAGGCACGCGAGCCGAAGCCGCATATGTCACGAAAGCGGCTGCGAATCGCGCGCGAACGCGCTGCGCCGGGTGCTGAACCCAACGACGCTAAACAGGATGCACGAGGAGGGAAACTGCGACGCGCACCGTCTGCCTGCTGGCAAGACGGCGGCTAGATGAGAAAGCGCGGACGTCTGCCGTTCAGGCGGCGAAACTGTTCGAAAACGTACTACTGCAACTGTCCAAGGCAACGCCCCTCAAATTTCAAGATAAGAGAATTCTATGCCCGCGCGCGAAGCCGAGTCAATGCACTTTCTTAAGCAGAACCGAAATATGCGGTGAAGCGCACGTCGGGTGTGGCGCGATGTCCACGCACGTTCGCTGCGCTTTTCGCGAGGCGCTTTCTATACTGGGATCAGCCGTAAGCACAACGGATCGCGCGTACTAAAGATCCGAAAGGTCCGACCATTCATCCGGCTTTCAGGTCGCTCAATAGCAGCTAACGACGAGGCGATCACTGGAGGGAGACATGAGCGTTTCAGCCACGCACCCCGGCTCGGGCGCGATCGGCGCGCCTGCGCCGCACAAACCGGCGCTCCGTTCGCTGGCGCTTGCCGCATTGGGCGTCGTCTATGGCGATATCGGCACGAGTCCGCTGTACACGCTGCAAACCGTGTTCGCGTCATCGGGCGGTTTGCCGCTGACGCCGTTGAACGTGATCGGCATCGTGTCGCTGATCTTCTGGTCGCTGACCGTCGTCGTGTCGCTCAAGTACGTGACGCTGATCCTGCGCGCGAACAATCACGGCGAGGGCGGCATCATGGCGCTGCTCGCGCTGGCCGCTTCGTCGGTGGTGGACCGGCCGCGCTTGCGTCATGTACTGCTGATCGTCGGCGTGATGGGCGCAGCGCTCTTTTACGGCGACAGCATCATCACGCCCGCCATCTCCGTGCTGAGCGCGGTGGAAGGGCTGGAAGTCGCCGCGCCCTTTCTGAAGACCTGCGTGATACCCGTGACGCTGATCGCGCTCGTCACACTGTTCGTGATGCAGAAGCACGGCACGTCGGGAATCGGCGCGGTGTTCGGGCCGGTGATGGTGGTCTGGTTCGTGGTGCTGGCGGTGGTGGGCGTGACCAACGTGATTTCGGCGCCCGCGATTCTCGCTGCGCTCGATCCGCTCGCCGGTCTCGCGTTCTGCCTGCGTCACGAGTGGCTGGCGTTCGTCGCGCTGGGGGCCGTCGTGCTGTCGCTGACGGGGGCGGAAGCGCTCTATGCCGACATGGGCCACTTCGGCGCGCGGCCGATCCGCATGACCTGGTTCGGCCTCGTGTTTCCGGCGCTCGCGTTGAACTATCTGGGGCAAGGCGCATTGCTGATCGCCGATCCGACCGCGCTGCAAAACCCGTTCTACCGGCTCTTTCCGCAATGGGCGCTGTATCCGATGATCGTGCTTGCGACGATCGCAACGGTCATTGCATCGCAAGCGGTGATCTCCGGCACTTACTCGATGACCAAGCAGGCGATGCAACTGGGCTTCCTGCCGCGCATGAACGTCGTCTACACGTCGGAGAAAGAGATCGGCCAGATCTACGTGCCCGGCATCAACTGGACGCTGCTCGCGGCCGTGGTGGCCGCCGTGCTCGGCTTCGGTTCGTCGACGGCGCTCGGCTCCGCGTACGGCATCGCGGTGACGGGCACGATGCTCATCACGACGCTCTTGACCTTCTTCGTCGTGCGCTACGCGTGGCACTACAACTGGCTGCTGTGCGTGTTCGCGACCGCGTTCTTCTTCGTGATCGACGCGACGTTCTTCTCGGCGAATCTGCTGAAGATCGTCGAAGGCGGCTGGTTCCCGCTGATGATCGGCTTCGTGATGTTCACGATCATGGCGACATGGGGACGCGGCGGGGAAATCATGCGGGCCGAAGCGCGCGTGCACGCGGGCACGATGCCGCTCAAGGCGTATCTGGAGAAGCTGATCGCGTGTCAGCCGGTGCGCGTTCCCGGCACGGCGATCTTTCTCACGCCGAATCCGGACAGCGTGCCGCATGCGCTCGTCAACAACCTGATGCACAACCATGTCCTGCACGACCGCGTGGTGTTCCTCACCGTGAACAACGAGGAGATTCCGTGGGTCGACGAGCACGAGCGCGTCAGTCTGCGCACGGTCTGCGAAGGCTGTTATCAGATCACGATCCGCTACGGCTTCAAGGATGAAGTCGATCTGCCGAAGGCACTCGCAACCGCGAGCACGCTGGGTCTCGATTTCGATCCCTGCGCGGCGTCGTATTTCCTGAGCCGTGCGACCGTCGTGCCGACGCCGGGTGCCGGCATGGCGATGTGGCGCGAGCGTCTGTTCGCGGTGATGCTGCACAACGTTGGCAACGTGGCGGCGTATTTCAAGTTGCCCGCCAATCGCGTGATCGAGGTCGGCGCGCGGGTGGAGATATGAGGCGGCGAGGATGTCGGACGCGCTGCGGCGCGGCATGCGTTTGCATTCCCCAATTTGCCCGACCATACTGCGCGGGTGTCGCATTCTTCAGGTGGAACGCAGATGAGCCATGACGCTACACAGCAACACGACCACGACCACGACCACGACCACGACCATGGGCATGACCATGAGCACGAAGGCAGCGCGCTGTCCGAGATGGATCTGCGCGTACGTGCGCTGGAGTCGCTGCTGATCGAAAAAGGCTACGTCGATCCGCAAGCGCTCGACGTGCTGATCGAAACCTACGAGCACAAGGTCGGTCCGCGCAATGGTGCGCGTGTCGTCGCGAAGGCATGGTCCGATCCCGGCTTTCGCCAGTGGCTGCTCGACGATGCGACGGCCGCGATTGCGTCGCTCGGTTTCACGGGGCGGCAGGGCGAGCACATGGTTGCGCTGGAGAATACGCCGGGCGTCCACAACATGGTGGTATGCACGCTCTGCTCGTGCTACCCGTGGCCCGTGCTCGGCTTGCCGCCTGTCTGGTACAAGTCGGCGCCGTATCGTTCGCGCGCGGTGATCGATCCGCGCGGCGTGCTCGCCGAGTTCGGCGTGGCCTTGCCCGACGACACGGAGATTCGCGTATGGGATTCGACGGCGGAAGTGCGCTATCTCGTGCTGCCGATGCGCCCTGCCAACACGGACACGCTGAACGAAGCGGAACTCGCCGATCTCGTCACGCGCGATTCGATGATCGGCACGGGACTCGCGCTCGCGCCGGGCGAAGTGAAGCCCGCAAGCGGAGGCCGGCCATGAACGGCGCACAGGACATGGGCGGCATGCAGTCGTTCGGGCCCGTCGCACCCGAAACCGACGAGCGGTATTTTCACGCCGACTGGGAGCGTCGCGCGCTGGCGTTGACGATCGCGATGGGCTCGACGGGCAAATGGAACATCGATATGTCGCGTGCCGCGCGCGAGAGCCTGCCGCCCGCGCAATATCTGTCGAGCAGCTACTACGAGATCTGGTTCGCGGGCTTGTGCAAGCTGCTCATCGACACGGGACTCGCGACGCGCGACGAGATCGATAGCGGCGTGTCGCAGCGCGCCGGTGTGCCCGTGCCGCGCGTGCTCGCCGCCGGGCAGGTCAATCCGATGCTGTTTCGCGGCAGTCCCGCGTCGCGCGACGAGCCGCATCCCGCGCGCTTTGCCGTGGGCGACGCGGTGCGCGCGCTGACGCTCAATCCGCCCACACACACGCGCCTGCCGCGCTATTGCCGGGGCAAGCGCGGCCGGATCGTCGCGGTGCGCGGCGCGCATGTGTTCCCCGATTCGAACGCGCTCGGACGCGGCGAGGACCCGCAATGGCTGTACACGGTGCGCTTCGATGCCGCCGAGCTGTGGGGCAAGGACACGACGGCGTCGTCGGTGTGCGCCGATTGCTGGGAGCCGTATCTCGAAGCGGACGGGACGGCATGAGCGCGCCCGCATTCACGACGTCGCAGGAAGTGTCGCGCGAGTTGCTCGAGGCGCTGCCCGGCATCCCGCGCGACGGTGCCGGCCCGGTCTTCGCCGCGCCGTGGCAGGCCGCGGCATTCGCGATGACGCTCGCGCTTCACGAGCGCGGCGTGTTCACATGGCCCGAATGGGCCGCCATCCTCGCCGATGCGATCCGCGACGCGCAGGCGCAAGGCGACCCCGATCGCGGCGACACCTACTACACGCATTGGCTGACGGCGCTCGAACGCATCGCGACGGCCAAGGGATGCGTGACGCGCGAGGGGCTGATCGAGCGCAAGGACGCGTGGGACGCGGCGGCGCGCCGTACGCCGCACGGCCAGCCGATCGGGCTGGGGTGAGCGTGCTGGCGCTTCATCGGACTGTCAACGGACTGTCAGCGGGCTGCTACCGAAGCACCGGGTCCTTGTCGGGCGGACCTTCGGGACGCTGCGGCTCGTCGTTGTGATGACCCGGCGACGGCGGCGTGAGCGGGTCCCCTTCGGGGTCGCGCGTCGGATCGGCGTTCGGATCGGGAATCGGACTGGTGTGCATGGTGTGACCTCGTGGCGTTGTGGCCGGTCGATGCAGCAACCGGCGGCGGACGCATTCGCGCTGCTCTCGCGGCAAGGTACGAAGCGTCCTGCTTTCACTAGCGTAGGCGATGACCGCGAAGACTGCTGGCGTGATCGCTGAAGCAACGCTTCGATCTGGTTCGATACGGCTCAATGCCTGGCCCGGCGGACGCCCTGCCGGTCCACTGTCAGCCGCCAGTAGCGCTCCTCGGCGTACACGTCGTCGTAGCCGTGTGGCCCGAACGCGCGCAACTGGCTCTCGTACGCCGACACGGCTTCGCGCTTGAGCAGAGCCTGGCGCTCGCGGTCGAGTGTGTGTCCGGCCGCGGGGCTGGCGGGCGTCGCGACGATGCCGCGCCCGGCCAGATCGACGAGCCGCTGCTGGACGAGCCCCGGCATCGGGCGATAGATCGCTTCCTCGTAAGCGAACCATTCGAGGTGCGACATGCGCGGCAGAATCTCGCAACACGCCTCGAACACGCGGCCGTGGTCGTCGTGAAAGAGGCCGAGCGGCATCAACAGCGTGTTCGACGTCGAGCCGTAGATGGCTTCCTCCAGCGCGGCGGCGAGCTGGCCGATCGACGGCGAATCGCGGTATTGCGCGTCGCGAAACGGCAGCCGCAGAGGGATGGCGTCGAGCACGGCGAGCGCGTCGTTATCTTCGAGCGTGCGCTCGTGGACCGATTCGTACGCGCTCGCGAAGCCGGCCTTCTCATCCCAATCGGTACGCATGTCCTGTGCGGGCGGCGCGGCGAACACGGTGCAGACGGCGGCATCGGGATGCGCTGCGAGCAGCGCGCCGCAACCGAAGACGGCGTCGTCGAAATGCGGCGACACGATGAACAGACGCGGGCTGGTTTCGCTCATGAGATCCTGGACTGGATGCGGGAGGGGCGCCGGCGGCGATGTATTGGCGGCGTGGCGGCATCGTGGACAGCTTAGACCAACGATGCAATGCGTGCTCGCCGGTTTTCGCGCTGCAGCCCGCAAGCGCCGTGCCTGGGGGCGCATGGTTCTGCGATCTTTCCCGTATTGGCTCACCTCATCGGCGTTGCGCTCCCGGATGTTCTCACCGTGCGCGGGCGGTTATGTCGACGATATGGGCGCTAGGCGACTAGACGTTGCGCAGGTCTTCCGGCGTGTCGATATCGCTGAGCACGCCGGGGTCGTCGACCTCGATGCGTTTCACGGGGTGGGTGGCGAAGAGTGCGCGTGCGCCGGTGTCGCCGTCGAGGGCGAGCAGGGCGTCGCGATGCTCGATTCCGAAGCCGACGGGATGACCGCGCTGTCCCTGATAGTAGGGCGCGACGATGGGCGCGCCGTCATCGACTGCGCGCGCGACGGCTTCGATGGAGGACGTGGCGATGCGGGGCATATCGGCGAGCGCGACGATCCAGCCGTCGGCGTCGTCGCTCGCTTCGATGCCGGCGGCGAGGCTGGCGCCCATGCCGCGCTCGGCATCGGCGGAAAAGATGACATGACAGCCTGCGTCATTGAGTACGCGGGCGAGCATTTCCGAGCCGGGGCGCACGATCGCGATGACGTGCGGGACGACAAGCAGCAGCCGATGCGCGGATTCGAACGCGACGGGGGTACCGTCGGGCAGGCGGGCGAGGAGTTTATTGTGGATGCCTTCCGGGTCGAAGCGCGATCCGTAGCCGGCCGCGAGCAGCACGCCGGTAGCGAGGGAGGCGTATGCCATGGGTGGCACCAGAAGGTGGGGGGTGAAGAGGGATTGTGCGGTGCAACGGGGGAGGGGGCAAGGGTTTTGTTTGGACCTGCGGTGCGGCGATGCCGGTTGGGCCTTTGCGCTGGCATCCGCTTTACGTTAGCGTGCTTCACGCGTCGCGGTTCGGGTTTTCGGCCTTTGCGCTGGCGTCCGCGTTACGTTAGCTCACTTCAGGCGTTGCCCCTGTGCGGGGCGGCACCTACTTTTCTTTGCCGCCGCAAAGAAAAGTAGGCAAAAGAAAGCGGCTCACACCGCCAGCCCTTGACGTCTACCCACGGGCCCCCAACGTCCCCACCCTTCACATGGCAGCAATTCTGTTTGCGTGCGTTGCCAACGCGCTGAATGAGCGCCTCACCCACTTCAAACACCCATACCTGAGCCAGCGCCAGCGAATGGTATGCGCCGCCCAGGTGGCAAACTGTGTGTAGGTTGTCGCGTCGTATAGGGTGGCGTTCTTACCGGGTGGGGTGCGTGCGCTATCGGTCCGGAGTGAGGCGCGTATGGCGCGAAAGCCTACACACAGTTTGCCACCTGGGCGGCGGTGGACTGGCTGGCACGGCTTGGTGTGACGCGGGAGCATGAAGCGGGTGAGGCGCCCGGCAAGAGCGCTGGCAACGAGCAAGAATGATGTGATTGCCGTGTGAAGCGTAAGAACCTGTGGGGGCCCTCAGGCAAGAACAAGCGCTGGCGGTGTGAGCCGCTTTCTTTTGCCTACTTTTCTTTGCGGCGGCAAAGAAAAGTAGGTGCCGCCCCGCACAGGGGCGACGCTTGAAGCGAGCTAACG
>Ga0209564_1003167_pt1 | contig 11571 bp, 9 predicted proteins | sample AraplaCol_mMF_r2_FD_184272 | JGI IMG/M metagenome (GOLD analysis project Ga0209564, IMG submission 184272) | Arabidopsis root microbial communities from North Carolina, USA - plate scrape MF_Col_mMF_r2 (SPAdes) (version 3) | ecosystem: Host-associated > Plants > Roots > Endosphere | place: USA... | reverse complement strand
GAAGCGACCAGGCGCTACGAGATCATCATCGGCGACCCCGACCAAGTCGCCAAGCGCATGTCCGCCGGCATCCGCAAGGTGCGCGAGCACCGCATCGCGCAGAAGGATTCGTTCTTCTTCAACTGGTCGATCGACATCCCGCTGACGTTCCAGCGCCCGTTCGTGCCCACGCACGAAGCGATGGCGGCGCTGGACCTGCACCACGGCCGCAAGCCGCACGAACTGGCGGCGGATCTTCGCCGCGCGTTCTCGGGCATCGTTGCCGGCAACGTGAAGGAAGACGGCATGCGCCGCATCGAACAGTTCGGTCCGTTCGAGATCCACGGCGATGCGGACATGATGCAGTCGCTGGACGCGCTGCTGCGCGCGTTCGTCCAGCAGCGCCGCATGAAGATCGCGGGCGAGTACAAGCCCTGCTATCGCGTGGTGGCGTAAGGGTTCCTTGAAAGGAAGGACCTGAAATAAGGCCGGCGCGCGATGCGCCGGCCTTTTTCGTTTCGGCGGGCCCGCGCGTCAACGCGTCGTGTCGGCATCCGTAGGCAGCCGCACCGTCGCGATGAACCGCCGGCCTTCCTGCTGCGTCAATACGCTGCCGCGACCGCCGGTCAGCGCTTCGATCCGCACCTGCGAGGCGTTCAGGCCGACGTGGTGGCCGGGACGGTTCTCGCCGCCGGTGGCGAGCGGATTGATGATCCGAACGACGACGGTATCGGGCATCGTCGACACGGCGATCTCCAGTTCGCCACCCTCGGGACGACGTTCGATGCCATGCCGGATCGCGTTCTCCACCAGCGGCTGGATCGACAGCGACGGCACCATCACGCGCGGAATCTCGCGCGGCAGTTTCCATTCGATGCGAAGGCGCTCGCCGAACCGCAGCGATTCGATTTCAAGGTAGCGCCTGGCAAGCGCGAGCTCGTCTTCCAGCGTGATGTCGCGTGGCCCGGCCAGTGCGGCGCGGAACAGGTCCGCCAGGTCGAGCAGCAGCCGTTCCACTTCCTCCGGCTTGCGATGCACCAGCGCAGCGCCGGTGTTGAGCGTGTTGAACAGGAAGTGCGGGCGGATACGGGCCTGCAGCGCTTCAAGTTCGAGCTGCTTGGCGCGCAGCGCCAGCTGGCGCGCGCGCCACTGGCTCTGGAACACGGCGATGCCGAGCGCGCCGATCGTCATGACCATTCCGATCAGGCGCCACTGCGTCCAGGTCCAGTCGCTCAGGTCCATGCCCCAGCCTTCCCGGAAGAAGAAGCCGATCGCGGCGGTGATCAGCCAGGTACTGACCAGCAGTATCGCGAGGACCACGTAGGCGATGCGGTGCGGCGGCAGCGAGCGCAGTGGGCGGCGGACCAGGTAGAGGGAGGCGATGCTCCACAGCAGCACCCACTGGATCGCCACCGACATCAGGCCGAAATAGCGCAGTCGCTGTTCATCCAGGCCCGGCGCGAGAGCGAGGAGCAAGGCCAGGGCTTCGCCGGACAACATCGTCCAGACGATCGCCGTGGGCTGCCACAAGGCGTCCAGCGGACTGTGTGCGGGTTGCGAACTGGGCATTGGAGCACTGCACTGGAGCGGCCGCCGGGCCACCATATTGCCTGCCGGTCCGTGGCGGGGGCCATAGCCGGCAGGCCGCGTGGGAGAGCAGGGGAGATGGGCGTCACATCGCCGGCCACGCCCATCGGCCGATCCGACCGCTCATCCCCGGTGCGCTTGTCCGGGGCCGGCGGTCAGGGAAACATGCCCTCGGGGTGTAAGGGGAATTCCAACTCATGACCAGTTCCGCGAGCCGGGGGTTCACCCTCATCGAGCTCATGACCGTAATCGCCGTGATGGCCATCGGCAGTGCGCTGGCGTATCCGGCGTTCACGGGCACGATCAGATCCAACCGCATCGCCACGTCGGCCAACAGCGTGCTGGCGGCATTCAACCTCGCCCGAAGCGAGGCGATCCGCAGCAACCGCGCCGGCGGCGTGTGCCCCTCGACCACGGGCACGTCGTGCGACGGCACGGACTGGAACGTCGGCTATCTCGCCTATACGGACATGGATTCCAGCGGCAGCTGGACCACGGGCGACACGGCGATCCGTTATTTCGAGGGCAATCGCGCGCTGAGCCTCACCGCGGTCGCCAATGGCGGCGGCGTATCGCAGATCGGGTTCGATCGCACCGGCCGCACCAATCAGCAAACGGTGCTCACCCTGAAGCTGGCCGACTGCTCCACGGGGCAGCCCTACCAGCGCCAGATCACGCTCAAGCTCGCCGGGCAGGCGCGCATGGAAAAGGTAGGTTGCCAATGATCCGCAGGCGCCACATGCCGGGGCGCGTGCACGCGCAGCGCGGCTTCTCCCTTATCGAAGTCCTGATCGCACTGCTGGTGCTGGCGGTGGGCCTGATCGGCCTGGCGTTCCTGCAGGTGCTCAACGTGCGCTACACCAACAGCGCGCAGCACCGGACGATGGCGACGAACCTGGCCAGCGAAGTGATGGACATGATGCGGTCCAACCCGCGCCATGTGGTCGTTTACAACCGCCTGACCGAAGCATCCTTCACCGGCGTCACCGTGCCCAACACCGGTTGCAGCTCTGCGGGCGAAGACGCCGCATCCGCGCTGAACAACATCGTGCGCTGGCGCTGCGACGTGGTGTCCCAGCTGCCCGGCGGCCGCGGCAGCGTGCAGGTCGTCGAAAACCCGGTGGGTCGCTATACCGCAACGGTCACCGTGACGTGGGCGGACAACGTCGGCCGTAGCGATGACGCTGCCAGCGGCGGCATCGAAGGCCGCCTCACGAGCTTCCAGGTGGTCTCCACGCTATGAGCACGCGCAATTTCAACCACCGCCAGCAGGGCCTGTCGCTGATCGAACTGATGATCGCGATGGTGATCGGATTGGTGCTGCTGCTGGGCCTGGTCCAGGTCATGGGGGCCTCGCGCAGCGCCTACCAGCTGTCGACCGGCGTAGCCCGCACGCAGGAAAACGCGCGTTTCGCTGTGGATTTCCTACAGCGCGACCTGCGCATGGCCGGCCACATGGGTTGCGTCAACGATCAGGCGCACATGGCCCCGGAACGCCCGACCGCCAGCGACGCCAGCCGCCAGGGCCTCAACCTGTGGTTCATCACCGATGCCCAGCGCACCGCGCGTAACTACCAGGCGGCCGCGTTTCCGCTGCGCTTCGACCTGGGCGTGCAGGGCTTCGAGGCGCAGGGCACCGCGCCCGGCGGCACCCGCGCGTTGACCGCGGGCACGCCTGCGGTCGGCAACGCCAACCAGTGGTCGCCGGCTCTGCCGGATGCGATCAATCGTCTCGGTCCGATCGCCGGCAGCGACATCATCGTCGTGCGCTACCTGTCGCGTGACGGCGTTCCGTCCACGGTGGCCGCCGCCTCGGCCACTTCGTACACCATCACGCCCGAAAGCTACGGCTCGGCCGTCAGCACGACCGATTCGAGCGGCCTGTTCGGGCTGGCGGATTGCCAGCACGCCAGCGTGTTCGCCGCCAATGGCGGCGTCGACTCTGCCGGCGTGGTTTCGGCGAGCGTCGCCGGGCTCAATGGAAGCGGCCTGCTCGGCGACGAATGGAGTTTCGAGGGCAACACCCAGAACAAGCCCGTGCTCTATCGCGCCGAAGCCATCGTGTATTTCGTCGGCGTCGGTGAAGGCACCAATGCCGATGGCACGAAGCCGCCGTCGCTCTTCCGCGCCCGCGCCATCGCCAGCGGCGGCGCCGTGTCGTTCGTCAAGGAAGAACTGGTCGAAGGCGTCGACTCGCTGCAGTTGCTCTATGGCATGGACGAACACCTGCCCAACGACCTTCCGCGCGGCAACGTCGAACGCACGCGCATCGCGTCGGCCGTCAATACCACCCCGACCAGTAATCCCACCAACGCGCAGGCGGATGAGTGGCGTCGCATCGGCTCGGTGCAGGTGGGCTTGCTGATGCGCAGCGCCGACCGTTCCGCCGCCGAGCAGGCGACCACCGTGCCCAATGTGCTGGGTCTGAACCTGACGCGTCCTGCGACCAATGATGGCCACTACCGTTCGGCTTACGAGACGACGGTCGTGCTGCGCAACCGCCTGTTCGGCAACTGAGGCCGGCCCGATGAAACGTTCCTCATACGCATTCCCGGCCCGCCAGCGTGGCGCCGTGCTCTACGTCGCGCTGATCTTCCTGGTGCTCTTGTCGCTGCTTGGCATCGTCGGCATGCAGGTCGCCGCGCTGCAGGAGCGGATGGCATCCAACTACCGCGCGGTGAACACGGCGTTCCAGCGGGCCGAAGGCCTCGCACGAGACGTCGAGTTGCAGGTGAACGCCGACAACCGCTTCGTCCCGCGCTCTGGTGAGCGCGACGAAGAGCGTCGTTGCGACGATCCCAATCCCGTGCGCGGCTCGGCCTGGGCGGGTTTCCGCGCAGTCGATGACGATCCGGATACGGCCATCGTCGCCACGCGCCTGAACGAGTGCACGCCGGGCTACTCGATCGCGCAGGGCACTCAGCCCGTGAACGAAAAGCCCGTGATCTGGCAGATCTCCGCATTCTCGACCGATGCAGCGGCCGATCCGACTTCGGATTCCGCGGTCGAAACCGTCTTCATGCCTTGAGGCGCCTACACATGAATCTCGAACGATTGCTGATCGTGACCGTCGTCGGCGCCGGCGTGGCCGGATTGCTGGCGATGGGTTACGTTGCCGCCAACGCCACGCGCCAGGGCGACGGCACCCTGGTCCAGGAGCCGATGCACCTGGGCTCGACCGTGTCTCCCAACTTCATCATGGCCATCGACGATTCCGGCTCGATGACCTTCCAGACGATGTTCCCCGGCCAGGACGGCGAGGCGTGCTGGAGCGGCACCAGCTTCTTCGACGGCACGAACCTGCGCACCAGCGGCAGCTGCGATTACCTGTACGTGCTGCCGGGCGTGCGCATCAACAACTACAACGGCATCCCGCCGTTCGACAAGTTCGGCTTCGCGCGTTCGCCGGACTACAACCCGACGTACTACAGCCCGGACGTGACCTACGAGCCGTGGATCAAGGCCGACCTGACCAGCTACGGCAACGCCTCGGTCACCGCCACGCCGCTGGACCCCCGCAACGCCACTCCGACGGTCGACCTGTTCGGGACCGTGTGGGACACCACCACCAACGGCGACTTCCGACTGCAGGACGGCATGGTGATTCCGTCCGGCATCCGGTTCGCCCGGACAGTCCCGGAGTCGTACCAGTCCTGGGAATGCATCGAAACCGATCGCCGCGGCCGCTGCACGAAGGAAGGCTACGTCACCCGGACCCGTGACGTGTACATCGACTCGACGACCACCGCCGAGTCGACCTGGGCCTTCGGGGCGAAGGACGTTTTCATCGAGTACAAGCCTGCCGTCTTCTTCCTGAAGACGAACCGGACCATGGACGGGTACACGGCCGGCGTGGAAGTCACCAACGCCTGCGGCACGGGTTGCTCGTTGTGGAAGTACGAACCCAATTCCGCGACGACCAAGCAGAACTTCGCCAACTGGTTCGCCTACTACGGCAACCGCAACCGCGCGATGGTGGCGGGCCTGACGCGTTCGCTGAAGGACGTCACCAAGCTGCGCGTGGGTTACTTCACCATCAACAGTGGCGCGATCGCCTGCGCGAAGGACGCTGATGGCAAAGTCAACGACACCTGCTACACGAACTACCAGCCCGTCAGCATGCTCGACATGGACTCGACGGACGACAAGAAGACGCTGCTTGGCAAGGTGATTCCGCTGCCGGCCAACGGCAGTACGCCCAACCGGTTCGCCGTCAATCACATCGGCGACCAGTTCGCGAACAACGCGAACATCATCCAGAACGCCTGCCAGAAGAACGCCGGCATGCTGTTCACCGACGGCTATAGCAACCAGGACGGCCCCGCCGTGGGTAACCAGGACGGAACGTTGACCGTTCCGTTCGTGGACTCCTACAGCGACACGCTGGCCGACATCGCCGCGAAGTACTACAACACGCAGTTGCGCAGTAACACCTATGCCGCCGGCAAGGTGCCGACCACGAACCCGCAGATCTGCGAAAGCGGGTCGGACGAGGCCAAGAAGGGGCAGGATTGCAACAAGAACCTGCACATGAACTTCTACGGCATCACGCTGGGGGCGCGCGGCAAGCAGTTCGGCGTGAACTGGGGTGTGGGTACTGACGGAAAGTCCAATGGCGCGCTGGCCACGCAGCAGGCTTTGGCCTCGGCGACTGCGCCCGCCTGGGAAAAGCGCACCAACGACAACCCGAATACCGTCGATGAAATCTGGCACGCGACGATGAACGCGCGAGGCTCGTACATCAACGCGCAGACGCCGGCCGACATCACCAACGCCATGCGCAACGTGCTGGCCTCGGTGGGCGTGGGCGGCGGCGTGTCGGGCAGCCTTGCCATTACCGGCTCGCGCTTGGGCGACGCCTCGCTGTCGGTGACGCCGCGGTTTAGCCGCAACGGCACGGACTGGTACGGCGACGTGGTGGCATCCAAGCCGAGCCGCGCCAGGAACGCCTCCAACCAGACGGTCTTCACCTACACCACGACGTGGACCGCCAGCCAGGAGCTGCCCGCTGCGGCCGACCGTCGCCTGTACTACGGCGTGACCAGCTCCGACACCACGCCGACCGTGGCGAGGTTCTACGACAACGGTCCCGGCGCGCTGGCCGACCTTTGCGCGAACTACGCCGCAGGCTGCGGCCCGATGCCCAGCACCAGCACCGACTCGCTGAAGATCACCATCGAGGAAGCGCGGCACTACCTGGCCGGCGATCGTTCGCTGGAAGGCACCAAGCTGCGTACGCGCACCCATCCGCTGGGCGACATCATCAACTCCACCCCGGTGGTCGCGGCGCCGACGGACGACTTCGGTTACGCGCTGCTTCGCAAGGGCGACACGTTCGAGTACGACCCGTACGACTACAACACGTACCTGAACACCAAGAAGACCCGCAAGCGTTCGGTCTTCGTCGGTGCCAACGACGGCATGTTGCACGCATTCCACGGCGATACGGGCAAGGAGCAGTTCGCTTATATCCCGGCTACCGCCGTCGGCTACATGGGCAACCTGCTGTTTCCCACAAGCCCCGACTTCCAGCATCGGTATTACGTCGACGGTCCGGTGATCGTGTCGGATGCGCGATTGAACGGATCGTGGAAGACCGTGCTCGTGGGCACGGCTGGTGCCGGCGGTCGCGGGGTGTTCGGGCTGGACGTGAGCACCCCGGGCTCCTTCGCCGCCACCGACGTGCTGTGGGAGGTGAACGACAAGGTCGATGGCGCAGTCGGTAACCGCATCGGTTACGTGCTCGGCAAGCCGGTGATCGTGCCGGTGCGTGGAAGCGACGGTACGCCGGTGTGGAAGGCGATCTTCGGTGGCGGTTACGCCAATCGACTGCAGGACAGTGCGACCACCATCGGCACGGCCACGCTTTTCATCGTCGACATGGCGTCCGGCGACGTGGAGTACATCGACGCCCGCGAGACGGGCGCGACCGTGGCCAATGGCCTGGGCAACATCGTCGCCATCGACCGCAAGCAGTACAACTCGACCGCCCGGGGCTACGTCCAGGGGTCGGACGGCATGGTCGACACCGTCTACGGCGGCGACCTGCAGGGTAACGTCTGGAAGTTCGACCTGACCGCGAGCGGAACCGACCGCGTCGCGCTGGGCAACAAGCCGCTGTTCACCGCGGCGATCGGCAACACGCGCCAGGCGATTACCGGCGGCTTCGAGGCAGCCGTGGGTCCGCGTGGCGGTGTGATGCTGCTGTTCGGGACGGGTAGCTTCTCGTTCGACGGCGACAAGGAGAACAAGGGCCAGCAGACCATCTACGGCGTCCTGGACATGCCGGGTGAGGCGACTAGCGCGCTGCCGCTCAAGCGCTCCAACCTGCAGGTACAGACGATGGACAACAACGGTGGGATCACCAATACCACCGTCAACTACTTCCTGGCGCGCGGTTGGTATGTGGACCTGGCGGTCACCACGGCCAACGGTTTGACGCTTGCGGGCGAGCGCGCAGTGGGTTATCCGAAGCTTGAGGGCGGAACCCTTTACATAACGTCCTATGCACCGACGGCGGGGGATGCCTGCTCCGGCGGCGGCAGCAACTACCTCTACGCGCTGTCGACCCTCAGCGGCGGTGGCATGCTCGGTGCGGTGAAGGTGGGCAGCCCGGACGGTAGCGCCATGGCGGAAGGTACGGGTCGCATGACCCTCGTGGGGGATGGCTCGGCTCCGATCAAGGACGTCAGCGTCTTCACGACCGGCAAGGAAGCAGGTCTGAGCGGTACGCCTGACGACGCGGCCATCGCGAACTACGATGCGATGAATCCCGAGTACTGCATGGCGATCGTTTCGGTGGCCGGTTCGCAGCCGCTGTATCGCGTCCGCCCGTGCGGCCGTCAATCCTGGAGACAGATCCGATGAATGCTGTTGCACCTCCCGCGCGTCGCGCGGCCCGCGGTTTCACGCTGATCGAACTGATGATCGTCGTCGGTGTGGTCGCCATCCTGGGGGCCATCGCCTACCCGTCGTATACCGACTCGGTGCGCAAGGGCCGCCGCGGCCAGGCCAAGGCCGATCTGCTCGAGCTGGCGCAATTGGCCGAACGCTGGAAGACGGTCAACAACACCTACGTCGGATTCGGTGCGCCCGGCGGCGATTGCGTCCTGGGCGGCAACTTTGGCCGCTCACCGCGTACCGGCGCCACGGCGTACTACGACGTATGCATCAACGCGACCGCGACGACGTTCACGCTGACTGCGAGGCCCCTCTCTGGTACCGACCAGGCGCGCGACACCAGGTGTGGTCAGTTGTCGATCGACCAGGCGGGCGTGAAGACCAAGTCGGGCAGCGCCGCCTCTGTTTCGGATTGCTGGTGAACCCTAGGCGATCCACAGGCCAGAACGCTCGCGTTCGATAGCAGGAAAAGCAGAAGGCCGCGAGCGATCGCGGCCTTTCTGTTCTACGCGACGCCGCGCAGGAACCGGGCAGCGTCCCCTCGCGAGTTCGCGGTGCCCTGCAGCCAAACGCGGATCAGGGGCCGCGATCGCTCGCGGCGATTCTCGAATCTCGATCGGCATACCTGCTACGGACTCGGCCGCCGTCAATCGGTACGTAGCGGCTCCGATAGAATCGGGTGGTGTGCAGCGGAGGGGCTGCGATCGCCGCGAGGCAGGAACGCCTTCAACGCCATCGCGGGAGATTCGACGAATCGCCATGAAAGCCAGGCCATCGATGCGGTCCCTGCTACCGCGACGAGAAGAAGGACGGGGAGTGGAGCGCTCGCACCGAGCAGCATGATCGTCAATTGCTGGACGGGGTATGCGTACAAATACACGCCGTACGATAGATCGCCGCGCGCGCCCATGTCGCGCACGCCCGGCCACGACTGCGTCCCGAGCCAGACCGTGGTTGCCGTGACAAACACGGCCATGGGCCAGAAGCCCGGTTTGATGGGGAAAACGGCAAGCGCCAAGGCTGCCATGGCCGGCAACGACCAACGTGCCTGCAGAATCCTGTACTGGCTGATCGCTGCGCCCAATCCAAATATCGCCGCGAACTGCTCGAAGTAACTGTCGAACCCCAGTGCGATGGACATCGCAATCAGCGCCAGGCCCCCATGGCGGGTCGCGGTCGCCAGCAGCATGAAGACCAGATAGCACAGGACTTCGTAATCGATCGTCCACAGCGACCCGTTCACCGCAGGAGTCGGATTCATGGTGAAGGACGTCAACCCCATGGACGTCATGGTGATTGTCGTTACGGCGATCACGACGATGTAGGCGGGCGCTACGCGTAGAAGGCGTCGCGCGACGAATCTCTGGATGTCCGGATCCGATCGCCAACTGGCCGAAACCAGGTAACCGCTGATCGCAAAGAACACGAACACCGCGAACGTCCCGAGCGTGATGCCGTAGAGCCCCGGCTCAGGCAGGCCGGCAAGGGCGTGGACGTGACTGATCATCACCGCCAAAGCGGCGCCCAAGCGCAGGGCGTCGAAGTTGTTGCGTTTCCCCATGAGCACATCCCCTGTGTACGACGACAGCTTACGATCCGCGCGGCTTGCGCGCATGCACCTGTGGCCACTGGCAGCGCGGCCACTCCCATGTGGGGTGGGTTGCTGCGGACGCTTGGACTCGGGCGAGCCCGCGTTTAGGGGCGGACGCACAGGATGTCGGGCGCCGATACGTCCGTGCCGCCTTGTATGCAGCGCTGTGCCCAAAGAGGAGAACCTGCATCGGGAAAGCGGCACGACGCAGAGCTGAGGCGCGATGCGGCGGCATGCCGCAAGCAGCGAGCGAGGGTGACTGGGAGATCGAAGTAGGGGCGGCTATCGCGCCGCATTGGCTGATCTTGGACAGCCGCGTGGTTTCCGGACACAAACAAAAAGGCCCGCATCTCTGCGAGCCTTTAGGTATTTGGCGCCCGAAGTTGGACTCGAACCAACGACCCCCTGATTAACAGTCAAGTGCTCTAACCGGCTGAGCTATTCGGGCGGGGACCGGCATTGTAATGCCTCGGGCGCCAAGGTCAAGACACGATCGCGCGATCGCTCAGAAGGCGCATCCGGAAGCGGCACCGCGGGGCCGTTGCGTGCGGATGCGCCCCGGACGGCTCACCACGACGCGGCCCACCTCGCGCTGCGCACGACGTTCGCACAGCAGGATCGTGAGGTTGTTGGTCGCCGTGTAGCCGCTGGGCACGTAACGCACGCGCTGGCGGCCGCCGGTGCTGCGCAGGGTGAATGCGGCGCTGTCGATGGTGAAGCGCTGCAGGATGTCCGCCGGCGTGTCGGGCTGGTCGCGGCTGCGGCGATCGCGATAGAGGATCCAGCCGTCTTCCCAGATCGAATCCTTGCGACATTGTCGCCCGTCGGCGCTGGGGCACACCGTGACCGGAAATCGCCCTGACACCGCAGCCATCCTCGCGCCCGCCAGCGAGGTTCCCAGCAGGTGCAACGCGGTGGTGCCCTTTGTGCGCATCATCAGCGGGCTCAGTTGCGGCCACGCCAGCATCGCGCAGATCGCGAGGATGGCAAGGGTGGTGATCAGTTCAGGAAGGGTGAGGCCGCGGGCGCGGTCCATGGCGTCGAAAGCCGCGTGGGAGAGGCGATCAGCGTCGCGTCCGGCGTCACCGCGCGGCATCGCCGGACGCCGCCGGGTGGGGTAGGGAAACGCCGTTCCCGCCCCCATCCAATAGCCCGTCTACACTGAGGAATTTCCCGGAGCCATGCCGATGAACGACAGCCTCCACCCCGCCGGATTCCAGCTCGTCTCGTCCTATCAGCCCGCAGGCGACCAGCCTCAGGCGATCGAGCGGCTGGTGGCGGGCTTCGAGAACGGACTGGCCTCGCAGACCGTGCTGGGCGTGACCGGCTCGGGCAAGACCTTCACCGTCGCCAACGTCGTGGCGCAGGTGCAGAAGCCGACGATCGTGATGGCCCCGAACAAAACGCTCGCCGCGCAGCTGTACGGCGAGTTCAAGTCGTTCTTCCCGCACAACGCGGTGGAATACTTCGTCAGCTATTACGACTACTACCAGCCGGAAGCCTACGTTCCTTCT
>Ga0209564_1003164_pt1 | contig 11586 bp, 9 predicted proteins | sample AraplaCol_mMF_r2_FD_184272 | JGI IMG/M metagenome (GOLD analysis project Ga0209564, IMG submission 184272) | Arabidopsis root microbial communities from North Carolina, USA - plate scrape MF_Col_mMF_r2 (SPAdes) (version 3) | ecosystem: Host-associated > Plants > Roots > Endosphere | place: USA... | reverse complement strand
TGGCCTTCACCTCGCTGCTGGAAGCGGCGATCGACATGCCGCGTCCGCCGACCGCACCCGCCGGCTTCGGCTTCCCGTCGGTGGCGGTGACGATGTGCACCATCGTGCTGGGCTTCTTCGCGGTACTGATCGCGCGCGAGCTGCCCGGCCGCACGCGCGTTTGGCCGTATCTGCTGGCGGGCGTGATCACCACGATGGTCGCGTTCGCGCGCCTGTACCTGGGCGCGCACTGGCCGAGCGACCTGGTCGGCGGCACGCTGTTCGGCGTGCTGTGGCTGCTCGCGCTGGGCATCGCGTATCGCCGGCACGTGCAGCGTTCGTTCTGGATGCGCCCGCTCGCGTGGCTGTTCTACGGCACCTTCACCGTCGCCGCGCTGTGGCATGCGCCGCGCACGGCCGACACGCTGCTCGCGCGTTTCGCCGCGGCGACGCCGACCACGCTGATGGATGCCGACGACTGGTGGCGCGACGGCTGGAGCGAGCTGCCCGCGCAGCGCAACGAGCGGGACCAGCGCCGTCGCTGGCCGCTCGACGTGCAGGTAGCGGGATCCCTGGATCCGCTGCGCGAACGCCTCGAAGCCCACGGCTGGCGCGTGCAGCCGCAGGCGGACTGGATCGCCACGCTGGGCCTGCTCGACGACGATGCCGCCGCGAGCGACCAGCCCGTGCTGCCGGCCACGCTGGATGCGCAGGCCGAAGCGCTGCTGATGGTGCATCCGGGCGGAAGCGATAACGAGGAATTCGTGCTGCGCCTGTGGCGCGCGCCGGTGCGCCTGGACGACGGCACGCCGCTGTGGATCGGCACCAGCCAGACGCTGCGCCTGAACAAGCCGCTGGCCGTCGCCTCGCTGTGGCTGCCGGTCAGCGACGACGGCCGCGCGCACGCGCTGGTGCGTGAAGCGCTCAACGACCTGGACGTCGCCGAGAACCCGCATCCGCACGGCGGCACGCCGGTATTGCGGGTCCGTACGGCTCCGGCCGCGAACGGGGCCTCAGGGAAGTAACGCGAGCAGGCGATCCAGCCGCGTGTGCGGATCGCCGGTCTGCAGCAACACCTGCCGCTGTGCGTTTTCCAGCGGCAGCAGTTCGGCCAGCCGCCAGCCGACCCAGGCCGCATCGTCGAAGCAGGCGTGCGGCGCCTTGGCGTGTTCGCCCCCGACCTGCTCCACGATCTGCTCCAGCAGCTTGCCTAGCAGGCCGTGCTCCGGCCGCAGCGGATCGTCGGGATCGGGATCGCACCAGCTCACGTCGGCCATCTGCAGGCCGTTGTCGCGAACGCGCACGCGCTGCGCATGGAAGCGGCGCTTGCCGCGCACCTGCAACGTCAGCAGCCCATCCTCGCCGCGGCCGAAATCCTCGATCACCGCTTCCGTGCCGTACGCGGCCGCGCTCGCCGGGGCGCCAGCCTCCTCGCCGTCGATGATCAGGCACACGCCGAAGCCCTTGCCGTTGCGGCTGCATTCGCGGACCAGATCGAGGTAGCGCGGTTCGAACACGCGCAGCCCGAGCGCCGCGCCGGGCACCAGCACGGTATGCAGCGGAAACAGCCCCAGCGGTTGCAGCGTGGCGTCGTCGGACATCGCGGCCAGTGTAGGGCCGTTCGAGTGCCGGTGATGCGAAGAACGCCGCCGCGCGCGAGCGCGCGGCGGATTACTTCAACGTGCCGAGTTCAATGCGGCGAGGAAACGCCGCGGCGCACCGTCGAACCCGCCATTGGACATGAACACGACGTGCTCGCCTTCGCGCACGCGTTCGCGCAACGCCGCGATCAGCGCATCGGCATCCGGCACGGCAACGCCTTCGTTGCGCAGTGCGGACACGACCTTGCCGGCGTCCCACGCGAGCTCCGGGCGGTGCAGGAACACGACTGTGTCGGCCAGGTCGAGCGACGGCGCCAGCGCATCGGAATGCGCGCCCAGACGCATCGAATTGCTGCGCGGCTCCATCGCGACCACGATCCGCGCATCGCCGACCTTCGCGCGCAGGCCCGCGAGCGTGGTGGCGATCGCCGTCGGGTGGTGCGCGAAGTCGTCGTAGATGGTGACGCCCTGCGCCTGGCCGATCACTTCCAGCCGGCGCTTGACGCTGCGGAAATCCGCGAACGCGCCGAGCACGCCGGCGACGTCCACGCCCACCGCATTCGCCGCGGCGAGCGCAGCCAGCGCATTCATCACGTTATGGCGGCCCAACAGCGGCCAGCGCAACTCACCCAGTTCGACGCCACGATGCACGACGGCAAAATGGCTGCCGTCCTGCGCGATCAGGCGTGCGGTCCAGTCGAAGTCCGCGCGCGCAGCGGTGCGCTCGTCGGCGCGATCGCCGTGACTGCTCCCGCCTGCGGCGGCGGGAATCTGGCTTGCATCCAGACCGAAGGTTTCCACCGGCGTCCAGCAACCCATCGCCAGCACTTCGGCCAGATGCTTGTCCTCGCCGTTGACGATCAGGCGTCCGCGACGCGGCACGGTGCGCACGAGGTGGTGGAACTGGCGCTGGATCGCGGCCACGTCCGGGAAGATGTCGGCGTGGTCGTATTCGAGGTTGTTGAGGATCGCGACCAGCGGGCGGTAGTGGACGAACTTGCTGCGCTTGTCGAAGAACGCGGTGTCGTACTCGTCGGCTTCGACGACGAACTCGCGTCCCTGCCCCACCCGCGCGGACACGCCGAAGTCCTCCGCGACGCCGCCGATGAGGAAGCCCGGCTCGCGCCCGGCCGCCTGCAGCAGGTAGGTGAGGATGGTGGTCGTGGTGGTCTTGCCGTGCGTGCCGGCGACGGCGAGCGTGTCGCGGCCGGGCAGCAGGTTTTCGCTGAGCCACTGTGCGCCGGAGGTGTAGCGCCGGCCGTCGTCGAGCACCTGTTCCACTGCCGCGTTGCCGCGCGAGAGCGCGTTGCCCACGACGATCTGTTCGCAGTCGGCGCTGATGTGGTCGGGCGTGTAGCCCTGCTTCAGCGCGATGCCCAGGTTTTCCAGCTGCGTGGACATCGGCGGATACACCGCCTGGTCGCTGCCTTCGACTTCGTGTCCGAGTTCGCGCGCCAGCGCGGCGACGCCGCCCATGAAAGTGCCGGCGATGCCCAAGATATGAATCTTCAAGATCAGACTTCCTAAAACGGTCGCAGTCAGGTCAACGAAGCTGGCACCGCACGGCAATCACTCCCCCTCTCCCGCTTGCGGGAGAGGGCAAGGGGTCAGGGAAGGCAGCCGGCCACGCATCCGAAGAACGCATCGGCGCTTTGCCCTCACCCCAACCCTCTCCCGCAGGCGGGAGAGGGGGCAAAACAGATCACGTCAAACAGGGCGACGGCTGCCACGCAGCAGTGCCGCGCAAGCGGCCCGCCTCACCCAACTTCCTTCGCCGGCGCCAACGCCTCGACAATCCGGGTAAACACCTCATCCAGCGACCCGACGCCATTGATGACGGTCAGCTGCCCATGCTGGCGATAGAAATCCACCACCGGCGCGGTCTGCTCGTTGTAGACGGTCAGGCGCCTGCGCACCGATTCCGGGCTGTCGTCCGCGCGGCCTTCGGCCTTGGCGCGGCCGGCAATGCGCTCGACGAGCATTTCGGTCGGCACGTCCAGCTGCACGGCGTAGTCCATCGGCTGGCCGATGCGCTGCAGCAGCTTGTCCAGCGCGGCGGCCTGCGCAAGGTTGCGCGGGTAGCCGTCGAGGATGAAGCCGCCCTTCGTGTCGTCGCGCGAGAAGCGGTCTTCCAGCATGCCCAGCAGGATCTCGTCGCTGACGAGGTTGCCCGACGCCATGATCTCCTTCGCTTCCAGTCCCAGCTTGCTGCCCGCGGCCACTTCGGCGCGCAGCAGGTCGCCGGTGGAAATGTGCGGGACCTGCAGATGGTCCTTGAGTCGCGCGGCCTGCGTGCCCTTGCCGGAGCCGGGCGCGCCCAGAAGTACCAATCGCATCAACATCACTCCTAGAACGGAAAAATGGGGCGGCCCGAAGGCCGGGGCGAACGCCGGAATCGTCCCGCATCGCCATCCGCCGGCCGGCGCTACACTCGCAGCAGCCTGCCCCGGCGGGCAAATATTGCGGCCACTTTACCGCATCCTGCCCCGCCCCCCTCACCTGTTCCGCTCACGGACCTGGAATCGCACATGCCCTCCGGAACCCTGCTTTACGCGCAGTCGGGCGGTGTCACCGCCGTCATCAACGCCACCGCTTCGGCCGTCATCCAGACCGCCCGCGCGCACAAGGTCCGCGTGCTCGCCGGCCGCAACGGCATCCTGGGCGTGCTCCGGGAAGAGCTGATCGACACCTCGAAGGAACCGGCGGGCGTCATCCGTTCGCTGGCCCACACGCCGGGCGGCGCGTTCGGCTCATGCCGGGTGAAGCTGAAGTCCCTCGACCAGGACCGCGCCCGCTATGAGCGCCTGCTGGAAGTCTTCCGAGCACACGACGTGCGCTGGTTCCTCTACAACGGGGGCAACGATTCGGCCGACACGGCCCTGAAGGTCTCGCAGCTGGCCGCCGAATTCGATTACCCGCTGACCTGCGTCGGCGTGCCCAAGACGGTCGACAACGACCTCGCGGTCACCGACTGCTGCCCCGGCTTCGGCTCGGTAGCCAAGTTCACGGCGGTCTCGGTGCGCGAGTGCGCTCTGGACGTCGCGGCGATGGCCGACACCTCCACGAAGGTCTTCGTCTACGAGGCGATGGGCCGACACGCCGGGTGGATCGCCGCCTCTGCCGGCCTTGCCGGCAACGGCGAGGATGCGGCGCCGCACCTGATCCTGTTCCCCGAACGTCCCTTCGACGAAGCGGACTTCTTCGCGAAGGTGAAGGCCACGGTCGAACGCGTCGGCTACTGCGTCGTCGTCGCCAGCGAAGGCATCCAGACCGCGGACGGAAAATTCGTCGCCGATGCCGGCGGCGGCAAGGATTCGTTCGGGCACACGCAGCTGGGCGGCGTGGCCTCGTTCCTAGCCGGGCGGGTGAAGGATGCGCTGGGCTACAAGGTCCACTGGGCACTGCCCGATTACCTGCAGCGTTCGGCGCGCCACCTCGCGTCGAAGACCGACCTCGCACAGGCGCAGGCCGTCGGCCGCAAGGCTGTGGAATTCGCACTGAAGGGTATGAACTCGGTGATGCCGGTGATCGTGCGCACCAACGACGCGCCGTACCGCTGGAAGATCGAGGCCGCACCGCTGTCGAACATCGCCAACCACGAGAAGATGATGCCGCCGGAGTTCATCCGCGCCGATGGGTACGGCATCACGCCGGCCGCGCGGCGATACCTGGAGCCGCTGATCCGCGGCGAGGCGCCGCCACCGTATGGGCGCGACGGGCTGCCGAAGTACGTGTCGCTGAAGAACGCCCTGGTGGAGAAGAAGCTGTCGCCGTTCGAAGGATGAACGTTGACAGCGTGGTCGCCACGATGTCCTGATGCGCTGCTGCTGTCGGGGGACGGCAGCCGTCCGCGGATACGGGCGATCACACACACAGGGGACACGAATGAAATACACGATGTTGGCGTTTGCGCTGATGTTGGCAACGGGTGTGGCCGTCGCGAAGGACAAGCCGGTTCCGTTGAGCGCGACCGACGCCGCCGCCCTCCAGGGGAAGACGATTGCGCTGACCGTGCACGAACGGCCAAGCTTCTCGGCGATGACCGCCGGCAAGGCGACGTTCGGGCTGATCGGCGCGGGCGCGATGATTTCCGCTGGCAACAAGCTGATCGACGAGAACGGCGTGACCGATCCGGCGATCATCGTCCGCGAGAAACTGGCCACCGCCCTTGGCGAGATCTACGGCGCCCAGGTGCAGGCGCCCGACACCGCCCCCACCAAGGCGACCAAGCCCAAGGAACTGGCGGCGCTGCATCCGCAGTCGGATTACGTGCTCGACGTCCGCTCCGGCGGATGGATGTACGCGTATTACCCCACCGACTGGAATTCGTACTGGATCGGTTACAGCGCGCAGGTGCAGCTGATCGACACCAAGACCGCTCGGCAGGTGTCGAACCTGGCCTGCAATGCCACCACGCAGAAGCATGTCAATTCGCCCTCGCGCGATGACATGCACAACAACAACGCACAGCTGATCAAGGACGTGACGACCGCGCTGGGCTGGACCTGCGTGCAATTGCTGGCGAAAGAACAGTTCCATCTCCCGGCTGACAAGGTGCCCGCCACGCCGGCGCAGTGGATCGATCCGCTCGCCGACTTCGCCCGGTCCCATGGAGGCACGGGCAACGGCATGACCCCGACGACCACGAGCAATGGCATGACGCCCCGCCCCAGCAATGGCATGACGCCGGTGACCACCAGCAACGGCATGACGCCGCCCGGCATGACTCCGGGAATGCCGGTCGCGCCGGCCGCCACCGAACAGGCCAGCGCCGGCGAGCCGGCCGCCACCGACGGCTGATCGCGCAATACCTCAGTCGCGGCATCGCGCAGAAAAGGCCGCATTCGCGGCCTTTTCTTTATCTGTCGCGTCCTTTATCGATCGCGCGCTTGTCGGTCGCACCTTATCGATTCACGCCTTCATCGATTCGCGAACTCGCGTACGAAAGTCACTTGCAGGCCTTGCCCTCCACCTGCATCTGCGCGGCGAACATCGGCACTGCATCGAGCTGCCCGGCCTTCGCCTTCTGCTGCGATTCTTCCAGATAGATGCGCTGCTGCCCCTGCCCATCGAGCTTGGCCGTCTTGTCGACGGGTTTGCGCCAGACATGCACGACAGCCTGCTGCGACGGACACGCCGCGTTAGGCACGCGGATCACGTCATTGAGCACCCATCCGTTCTCCGCCGGCTTCGCCTTGGCCGCATCGACGAAGCGCGCACGCGGCTGGCACTGCGGCGAGATGCGCACGACCGTGAAGGTGTACGGATCGTCGGCCTGGCCGGTGAACATGCCTTCCAGGCGCGCGCAGGCCTCGGGAATCTGTCGCAGCGTATGCACGGCGTTCTGCGCCTGCGGCTGCACGGGACCGCGCGCGATTTCCGGCTTCGGATCGGCTTTCGGCGCGGGCTTCGGGTTCGCTGCCAGCACCGGCAGCGTGAAAAACAGGAGAAGGAGCGGCGACACTCGCATGGCGGCGGGAAGCTCTTTCCGTGACGGGGACCGCAGGCTGGCACGGACGCGCTGAATGCTGCGTCTACAGCGTGCGTCCGCCCGGCGGCCTGTGCCATAGTCGGGCCGTTGTCGCGGTGCCCCACGACCCGCGCAGCCTACAACTTCGATGCACTCAACTTGAAATTCCTGGTGTTTCCACTTCTTTGGGGAGGGATTCATGCTGGAGCAGTACGGTTTGGTCCTGGCGCTGGTATGCGCCGTCATCGCGATCCTCTACGGGATCATCTCCGCGCGCTGGATCGGCGCGCAACCCGCCGGCAACGAACGAATGCAGCAGATCGCCGGCGCGATCCAGGAAGGCGCGCGCGCCTACCTCAATCGGCAATACACGACGATCGCGATCGCGGGCGTCGTCCTGTTCGTCCTCATCGGCTTCTTCCTCGGCTGGGCCACGGCGGTGGGCTTCCTGCTCGGCGCGGTGCTCTCGGGTGCGGCCGGCTACATCGGCATGAACGTGTCGGTGCGCGCCAACGTGCGTACCGCCGAAGCCGCGCGCAAGGGCATGAGCGAGGCGATGGACGTCGCGTTCCGCGGCGGCGCCATCACCGGCATGCTGGTGGTCGGCCTCGGCCTGCTCGGCGTCGCCGGTTATTACCTCGTGCTGCAGCGCATGGGCTTCGCCGGCGAACACGCGCTGCACGCGCTGGTGGGCCTGGCGTTCGGTTCGTCGCTGATCTCGATCTTCGCGCGACTGGGCGGCGGCATCTTCACCAAGGGTGCGGACGTCGGCGCCGACCTGGTCGGCAAGGTCGAAGCGGGCATTCCCGAGGATGATCCGCGCAACCCGGCGGTGATCGCCGACAACGTCGGCGACAACGTCGGCGACTGCGCGGGCATGGCGGCCGACCTGTTCGAAACCTATGCGGTCACGGTGATCGCGACGATGCTGCTGGGCGGCCTGATGCTCGCCGAAGCCGGGCGCAACGCGGTGCTGTATCCGCTGGTGCTGGGCGGCGTGTCGATCATCGCCTCGATCATCGGCGCGTTCTTCGTGAAGGTGAAGGCCGGCGGCTCGATCATGGGCGCGCTCTACAAGGGCGTGATCGTGTCGGCCGTGCTGGCGGCGATCGCGTTCTATCCGATCACCACGCAGCTGATGGGCGACAACGCGCACGGTGCGATGAACCTCTACGGTTGCGCGCTGATCGGCCTGGTGCTGACCGGTGCGATCGTGTGGATCACCGAGTACTACACCGGCACGCAGTACAAGCCGGTACGCCACGTCGCCGCGGCGTCCACCACGGGCCACGGCACCAACATCATCGCGGGCCTGGGCGTGTCGATGAAGTCGACCGCGCTTCCGGTGATCGCGGTGTGCGTCGCGATCTGGCTGGCGTTCCACCTCGGCGGCTTGTACGGCATCGCCATCGCCGCGACGGCGATGCTGTCGATGGCCGGCATGATCGTCGCGCTCGACGCCTACGGCCCCATCACCGACAACGCCGGCGGCATCGCGGAAATGGCGGAGCTCCCGCCGGAAGTGCGCAGCGTCACCGACCCGCTCGATGCGGTGGGCAACACCACCAAGGCGGTGACGAAGGGTTACGCGATCGGTTCGGCCGCGCTGGCCGCGCTGGTGCTGTTCGCCGACTACACGCATAACCTGACGGCGGCGAATCCGGGCCAGACCTTCGCGTTCGACCTGTCCGACCACTATGTGATCATCGGCCTGCTGATCGGCGGCCTGATCCCGTACCTGTTCGGTGCGATGGCGATGGAAGCCGTCGGCCGCGCGGCCGGCGCCGTGGTGGAAGAAGTACGCCGCCAGTTCCGCCAGATCCCCGGGATCATGGAAGGCACGGGCAAGCCGGAGTACGACAAGGCCGTCGACATGCTCACGCGTTCGGCGATCAAGGAGATGATCGTGCCCTCGCTGCTGCCGGTCGCGGTGCCGATCATCGTCGGCCTGCTGCTGGGCCCGAAGGCGCTGGGCGGATTGCTGATCGGCACGATCGTCACCGGCCTGTTCGTGGCCATCTCGATGACCACCGGCGGCGGCGCCTGGGACAACGCCAAGAAGTACATCGAGGACGGCAACTTCGGCGGCAAGGGTTCCGACGCCCACAAGGCGGCGGTCACCGGCGACACCGTCGGCGACCCGTACAAGGACACGGCGGGCCCGGCGATCAATCCGCTGATCAAGATCATCAACATCGTCGCCCTGCTGCTGGTGCCGCTGCTGTAGGCGTCGCTCGCAGATGAAGAACCGGAAACGGCGGCCCCCGGGCCGCCGTTCCATTTTGGGGCCCGCCTTCGTAGCCCGGGTAAACACAGCGCACCCGGGGACGGGCACATCGGTCGCCGGGTGCGGTCCCACGCGGCTCCCCGAGTGCGGTCCACGGCCTTACCCGGGCTACAAAACCCGGCCGGCCTGCGGTCACTGCTGCGCCGCAGCAGCCAGACCCGTAAAATGTCCGCCCCGCTATCCCCGAAACCCCGCCCCGCCCTTCAGGCGCGGCCTTAAGCAGTTGGAGCAACGCATGGGCCTGGACCTCGTCCCCACCGGCAAGAACCCGCCGGATGAGATCAACGTCATCATCGAAATCCCCAAGGATGCCGAGCCGGTCAAGTACGAGGTCGACAAGGCTTCGGGCGCGATCTTCGTCGACCGCATCCTGTCCACGCCGATGCGCTACCCGTGCAATTACGGCTACGTCCCGCACACGCTGTGCGGCGACGGCGATCCGGCCGACGTCCTGGTGATCCTGCCGCTGCCGCTGGTGCCCGGTTCGGTCATCCGCTGCGTGCCGGTCGGCGTGCTGAAGATGAGCGACGAAGCCGGCTCCGACGAGAAGCTGATCGCCGTGCCGGTGCCGAAGGTCTTCGGCGGCTACGCGCATGTCAGCGACATCGCGCAGGTGTCGCAGCATTGGCTCGACCGCATCGGCCACTTCTTCGAGCACTACAAGGACCTGGAGAAGGGCAAGTGGGTGAAGATCGAAGGCTTCGGCGGCGCCGCCGAGGCCAAGGCGATCCTCAACGACGCGATCGCCCGCTACAACGCGGAAGAAGACAAGCCGAAGTTCTGATCGGCCGCGCTCTCGCTTTGCCATGAGAAAGGCCGCCTTCTGGCGGCCTTTTCTCTGCGTCCGTCACTCGGGCTCAGGCATTGTCGCCCGCATCGCGCCGGTGCGCGACGGTGTCGAACGCACTACCGTCGTTGCCCACGGCGAACTTGCACACGATCGTCATCAGCGCGCTGAACCAGCGCAGTTCGTTCTTCAGCACGACCGGCTGCGCGGGCCCGCGGATTTCCTCGATGAAGCGCTGCAACGCGGCGTTGTAACGCGCGCGTCCTTCCGGACGATCGCCCAGTTCGAACCACAATCCCTGCCACTGACGCGCGAAGCGCATCGCGATCTGCCGCACCTGCGGCAGGTTCGGATGCGGCACCGCATCGGCGAACAGCAGGCCGAGGTGATCGTTGAGTTCCCACGGGCTCATCACTGTGGGCACGTTGACGCGTTCGCACGCGAACGGCGCCACTTCGCCCGCCTTGGGCGCGATGTGTACGCTCTGCCAGCCCGCGTGCGGCGCATCGTGCGGGCGACCTCGATTGACCAGGTCCCAGAAACGCCCGCCGCCGACCGTATCCACCACCAGGTGCACGCGCGATTGCACCGCATCGTTGAGCACGCGGTGCTGGCGCCAGGTGTCGAAGATCCAGCATTCGCCCGCGGCCATGTTGATCGCGGCGTTGTCGCATTCGAAACGCACGGTCGGCTGCGTGACGACGGGGATGTGCACGCGCACGCGCTCGGTCCAGTAGTAGCCCTGGTCGGCATGACGCGTGACTTCGGCATGGCCCGACAGGCGCATCAGCCGGCTGCGTCCCACCGTGGCGCCGAGGCTGGCGAACACCTGCGTCAGGTAAGGGCAGCGCAGCAGCTCCGGCGTCGGCCGCATGACGCCTGCGAAGGCTTCGTTGTCGGCCTCGCCGTCGGCGGCCACCAGCGGCAGCATCGAATTGCCGGCGAAGCCCTGCGGATGCGGCTTCCACGGCCCCTCGCCGAGCGCGGCGATTTCCGCCTCCAGCGCGGCGGCATCGAAGCTCACGGGCAACTGGATGAAGGGCACCTGCAGTTTCATCGGGACATCGGCTGGGAGGTCTGCCGCTATCGTAACCGCGAAGCGGCTTCGCGCCAGATCCGGCATATCCCGGCGTTTGGGGCGCCACAAAGAACTACGGCCCCTTTCGGGGCCGTAGTGGTGTTGCTCGGAGCGTTCGCTATCAGAAGCGCTGCGTGTACTTGACGTACACGAAGCGACCGATGTCGAAGCCGCCGTAGTACGGGAAGTCGCTGTGACGGAACGACGAGTTCGAGAACATCAGCGGACCCTGATGGTCGAACACGTTGTTGGCGCCGACGGCAACCGTACCGTTCCACGGGGTCTTGTAGTTGACCTGCACGTCGTGGAACGTGTTGGAACCGACTTCGCGGATCGCGTCCGGCTCGCCGTTCGCCATGTGATCCGGCGAGGTGCAAGGACGGT
>Ga0209564_1003162_pt1 | contig 11595 bp, 10 predicted proteins | sample AraplaCol_mMF_r2_FD_184272 | JGI IMG/M metagenome (GOLD analysis project Ga0209564, IMG submission 184272) | Arabidopsis root microbial communities from North Carolina, USA - plate scrape MF_Col_mMF_r2 (SPAdes) (version 3) | ecosystem: Host-associated > Plants > Roots > Endosphere | place: USA... | reverse complement strand
TTGACGGCGTGCAGCCAGTCCCATTCCTCGACGGTCGTTTCCAGGAAAGGTTTGATGACGATCGTGCCGGCATGGTTGAAGAGCACGGTGACGGCGCCATAACGCGCCTCGACACCGGCGACGGCGGCATTGACGGCGGCTTCGTCGGAAACGTCAGCCGTCCAGCATTCGGCCTCGCCGCCGGCATCACGGATCGCTTTGACGGTGTCGGCGGCTGCATCGCCATTGCGGTCGATGATCGCAACGCGCGCGCCTTCGGCTGCAAAAAGCTTCGAGGCGGCACCGCCCATGCCGGTCGCGCCCCCCGAGACAATGGCGACCTTGCCCTTCAATCTGTCCGACATTTTTCCGTCCCCTCATTGTTTGCAAGGGGATCATAGATCGGTCTGAAGCCGATCGCCAAGCGCCTTAAAGAGAGTTCCGGTACGCCTCAGGCGCCGTCGAGCGGCTCGACGGCCTGCGGCTTGCCGGCGCGGTCGAGCCGGATCTTCTCGATGCGGTTTTCGGCGGCCGAAAGCAGGGTTTCGCAATGTTTCTTCAACGCTTCGCCGCGCTCATAGATCTCGATGGATTCATCCAGCGCCACATCGCCGCGCTCCAGCCGGGCGACGATGCTTTCGAGTTCGGCAACCGCCTTTTCGAAGGAAAGGCCCGATACCTCAGGCTTGGCGCTGTCAGTCATTCTCAACCCTTCATCATTCGCAGAATATGCATGCCCGCCGATTCGGCGAGTCCCTCGAGATCATAACCGCCTTCGAGCAGGCTGACGACCCGGTTCTTGGCGTGCCGGTCCGCCAGTTCGAGCACGCGCCCGGTCGCCCAGTCGAAATCCTCGCCGGTCAGGTTGATCTGCGCCAAGGGATCGCGGTGATGCGCGTCGAAGCCGGCGGAGATGATGATCAGATCCGGCCGGAAATCGTCAAGAGCCGGCAGCACGCGCGATTTGAACGCCTCGCGGAAATGGTCGCTGCCGACATTCGGCGAAAGCGGCGCATTGACGATGGTGTTGTGCTTGCCCTTCTCGTCCTTGGCGCCGGTGCCAGGATAGAGCGGCATCTGATGCGTCGAGCAGAACAGCACCGAGGCATCGTCCCAGAAGATATCCTGCGTGCCGTTGCCGTGGTGCACGTCCCAGTCGACGATGGCGACGCGCTCGGCGCCATGCATCTTCTGCGCATGCCGGGCGGCGATCGCCGCATTGTTGAAGAAACAGAAGCCCATCGCCGTCATCTTCTCGGCATGGTGCCCCGGCGGGCGGGCGGCGACGAAGACATTGTCGGCCCGGCCGGTAAAGACGTCGTCGACTGCGGCCATCGCCCCGCCGATGCCGGTCAGCGCCGCCTGCAGGCTCTTTGGGCTGGCATAAGTATCGGCTTCGATCTGGTTGATCTCATCCTCTTCCTCGGGGATCTCCCGCATCACGGCGATGAGATGTTCTTCGGGATGGGCCAGCAGCACCGCATCCTCGCTCGCCTGCGGCGCCTGCCGGCGCTCCAGCCGCTCGAAATTCGGATGTTCCAGCGCAACATTGATGGCGCGGATCCTGTCGGATCGCTCCGGATGGCCGGCGGGGGTCACGTGTTCCAGGAAGATCGGGTGTTCATAAAGACGGGTGCTCATGGAGACACTCTATCGGTCGCTTATGTCATGTGCCACAGCAGATGGGGCATCGCCCGACGATTTCAACAAGCGCCGTTGCCGCGCCGTCCGACCGCCCGCTCTATTTTTGCGGCATTGCGCCGGTTACCTCGGAGGCGCTGTAACACTTTGAACTGTTGTATAATTTCATCCCTAAACCGGTTTCAGTTTAAGGAATTATGCAGTACTGTCATCAATGGGGAACTTTGTAAGGCAGTTGCGTTGATGAGTCAGTCGAAACGTCCTGATGTGACGGACATACGCGTGCCGTTTCGCGATGTCGATATGAACGGCCGAATGTTTCTGGCCTCCTATATTTCCTATGCCGAATCCGTACTTGCAAGCTTCTGGTCGTCGCGGCCCGATGTCGATGACGAACCGGTCTATAGCCCCAGCAAAGTTTCCTGCATGCTCCACCGCCCACTGCACTACGACGAGCCGGTCACCTTCACCACCACCGTCGACAAGATCGGCATGCATTCCATCGGCTTCCTCGTTTCGATCGACACCAGGGAGGAGCGTGCCGCCGAGGTCGAGATCATCTGGCAGGCCCGCACCCGCGAGGACCAGTCGCCGGCCTCGCTGCCGGAGGAAACGCGCGACTGGCTGTATCGGTTTTTGGATTAGGGTGCCGTGCGGACGGCGGGATACGCTTCCGTTTTCAAGCTGGAGTCCAATCACCTGGCCGCCATGCTTGCGACCAGATCGCTGAATCTCTCTCCCTGAATGCCGACATGCGTCCGCAGCAGACGGCGAGCTTCGTCGCCGTCTCCGGCAAAGATCGCCTCGACGATGGCGCAATGTTCGGAGAAGGAGGTCGACAGGCGGTTGCGCACGCGCAGCTGGAGGCGGCGATAGGGCCGCAGGCGGCGGTGCAATTGCAGGCATTGCTCCTCGAGGAATTCGCTGCGGCCGGCTGCGTAGATGGCCTTATGGAATTCCTCATTGTCGTAATAATAGGCGTCGCTGTCACCGGCCGCGGCCGATTGTTCGCAGCGGCTGTGGGTGGCGGTGATCGCTTCCCGGGAGGCCTTGTCCAGCCGTCGGGCGGCGAGCGACCCGGCCAGGCCCTCCAGCTCGGCCATCACCTCGAACATTTCATAGACGCGGTGCGGCCCCGGATCGATGACGATGGCGCCTCTGCGCGGCCGAATTTCGATGAGGCCGATCGCATCGAGCTGCATCAGCGCCTCGCGCACCGGTGTACGGGAGACCCCGAAACGCGTCGCAAGCACCATTTCGTCGAGCCGCTCACCGGGGGAGAACTCGTTGGAAAGAATTGAATTTTCAATTTCATCCCGAAGCCATCGGCCGACATTTTCGGACATACGTTTCACTTCCATCATACATAAACACGGTTCTTGTATACACGATTGTTGACCTCGTGTACGAAGAGTGGCATTCTACATACTACCGGTGAAACCCGACGATGGGAAGCAGCCGTCAAAACGATCCGTGCACCCGCGGCCGGCAGAAGACACCAGCGGAAGAGAGGAGAATGGCATGTCTGAGGCTTCCTTCTTCACCGACATGCTGCAGAGCATCACCGATCGCGGACGCCAGCTTCTGTTTTCCGGCGCGCGCGCCACGCAGGCCGCAGCCAAGGCCGATCTCCAGACGCTCTGTGAAATGCTGCTGTCGAGCCGGGGCGAAGCCTCGGGCATGGCGCTAGCCGCCGAGATTCTCGATCGCTGGGAGGCGCTCGACAGTGAGGGCGCGCAGGCATTTCTCGATATGCTGCATGAAAAGTTCGGGCCCGACACGGTGAGGCTCGACCAGGCGATTGAAAACTACCGCACCGACAAAAGCTCTGCCGCAATCATTGCCCTCCACCAGGCAGCCGAGCCGCGTCGACAGGAGCTTCTGCGCCGATTGAACCATGCCCCGAACGGCACGGCCACGCTCGTCCGGATGCGCCAGCAGCTGCTTGCGTCCAAAGACCAATCCGAAGGTTATCACGCGCTTGACGCCGACTTCACCCATCTGTTCGGCTCCTGGTTCAATCGCGGTTTCCTGACGCTGCGTCCGATCGACTGGACGACGCCGGCTTACATCCTTGAAAAGATCATCAAATACGAGGCCGTGCACGAGATCGCCGGCTGGGAGGAACTGCGCCGCCGTCTGGCGCCGGCCGACCGTCGATGCTTTGCCTTCTTCCACCCCCGGCTGGCCGACGAGCCGCTGGTGTTCGTCGAGGTGGCGCTGACACGATCGGTGCCGAGCGCGATCGGCGATGTGCTCGTCGAGGGCAGGGAACAGATCAATGCCGACGAGGCGACGACGGCCGTCTTCTATTCGATCTCCAACTGCCAGGACGGCTTGCGCGGCATCTCGTTCGGCAACTTCCTGATCAAGCAGGTCGTGGAAGACCTGCGCAGAGATCTGCCCGGCCTGAAGAATTTCGTCACGCTGTCGCCGGTGCCGGGCTTTGCCCGTTGGCTCGCCAAGGCGCGCCCGGAAACGCTAACGGCGCTCGACGACCCGAAATGGCCGGACAACGAGAAGACGGCGGCCGAAGTGGAGCGCGTGCTGCTGCCGCTTGCGGCGCGCTATTTCCTGACCGAACGGACGCCGGAGGGCCGCCCCGTCGATCCCGTCGCCCGCTTCCATCTCGGCAACGGCGCTCGACTGGAAAGACTGAATTTTCTCGGAGACCGCTCGGCCAAGGCGATGCAGCAGGCCCACGGCCTGATGGTCAACTACCTCTACAAGCTCGACGACATCGTGGCCAACCACGAGGCGCTGGCGCAGCGCGGCGAAGTGATTGCCTCGCCTGGCGTCAAAGGCCTGCTCAGCCAGACCGACGAAAGCCGCCGCGGCGGCAATGGCCAGCAAGGCTCCCGGCCATTCGCACAGATAATGAACACCACGCTTGGAGGAGGGCGAAAGTGAGCAACCATCTTTTCGACGCCATGCGGGCGGCTGCGCCCGGTGACGCACCGTTCATCCGGATCGATGACACCCGCACATGGACCTATGACGACGCCTTTGCTCTTTCCGGCCGCCTTGCCGGCGCGATGGATACGCTCGGCATTCGCCCTGGCGACCGGGTGGCGGTGCAAGTCGAAAAAAGCGCCGAGGCATTGATCCTCTATCTCGCCTGCCTTCGAACCGGCGCGGTCTACCTGCCGCTCAACACCGCCTATACGCTGGCCGAGCTCGATTACTTCATTGGCGATGCGGAGCCGCGTCTGGTGGTCGTGGCGCCGGCTGCCCGGGAAGGCGTGGCGGCGATCGCCAAGTCCCACGGCGCGATCGTCGAAACGCTCGATGCCGATGGCCGCGGCTCGTTGCTGGATCTCGCCCGCGATGAGCCGGCCGACTTTGTCGATGCCTCGCGCACTGCTGACGATCTGGCGGCGATCCTCTACACTTCGGGAACGACGGGCCGTTCCAAGGGGGCGATGCTCACCCATGGGAACCTGCTCTCGAACGCCCTGACCTTGCGGGACTATTGGCGCGTCACATCAGACGACCGGCTGATCCACGCCTTGCCGATCTTCCACACACATGGGCTGTTCGTCGCCACGAATGTCACGCTGCTCGCCGGCGCCTCGATGTTCCTGCTGTCGAAATTCGACGCCGACGAGGTCGTTTCGCTGATGCCTGAGGCAACGATGCTGATGGGCGTGCCGACCTTTTACGTGCGCCTCCTGCAGAGCCCGCGCCTCGACAAGCAGGCGGTCGCCAACATCCGCCTGTTCATCTCCGGTTCGGCGCCACTGCTTGCCGAAACCCATACCGAGTTCCAGGCCCGCACCGGTCACGCCATTCTCGAGCGCTACGGCATGACCGAAACCAACATGAACACGTCGAACCCCTATGAGGGGAAACGCATTGCCGGAACGGTCGGCTTCCCGCTGCCTGACGTGACGGTGCGTGTCACCGATCCCGCCACCGGGCTCGAGCTGCCGCCTGATGAAACCGGCATGATCGAGATCAAGGGGCCGAACGTCTTCAAGGGCTATTGGCGTATGCCGGAAAAGACCGCGGCCGAATTCACCGCCGACGGTTTCTTCATCAGCGGCGATCTCGGCAAGATCGACCGGGACGGCTATATCCACATCGTCGGCCGCGGCAAGGACCTGGTGATTTCGGGCGGATACAACATCTACCCGAAGGAGGTCGAGGGTGAGATCGACCAGATCGAGGGTGTGGTCGAGAGCGCTGTCATCGGCGTGCCGCATCCCGATTTCGGAGAAGGTGTCACTGCCGTCGTCGTGCGCAGACCCGGCGCCGTGCTCGATGAAAAGACCATCGTCAGCGCCCTTCAGGACCGTCTCGCCCGCTATAAACAACCCAAGCGCATCATCTTCGCCGAGGACCTGCCGCGCAACACGATGGGCAAGGTTCAGAAGAACATCCTGCGGCAGCAATACGCCGATCTTTATACAAGGACCTAGAGCAATTCCAGGAAAAGTGTGAAGCGGTTTTCCGCCGGGAATTGCGTAAAAACAAAAACTTAGAGCGGTTCTGCGTTTCCATGAAAAGCTGAACCGCTCTAAGGCGGCCGCGCCCTCTGGGAGGAGGGTGCGCCGGCATCCCGCATCGATCTTGAACACAACAGCTACGGCGCTGGAGGCGTCGGAGGGAGGGGAATCATGGGTATTGAATTACTGGCCATAGGCCTGCTGGTCGCCATGTTCATCATTGCGACGATCCAGCCGATCAACATGGGTGCGCTCGCCTTTGCCGGCGCCTTCGTGCTCGGCTCGATGATCCTCGGCATGAAAACCAACGATATATTTGCCGGTTTTCCGAGCGATCTGTTCCTGACGCTCGTCGCCGTCACCTACCTCTTCGCCATAGCGCAGATCAACGGCACGATCGACTGGCTCGTCGAATGCGCCGTGCGCCTGGTGCGCGGGCGGATCGGCTTGATTCCCTGGGTGATGTTCCTGGTTGCCGCCGTCATTACCGGTTTCGGGGCTCTTGGGCCGGCTGCGGTCGCCATTCTCGCACCCGTCGCCTTGAGCTTTGCCGTGCAGTACCGCATTCACCCGGTCATGATGGGCCTGATGGTGATCCATGGCGCGCAGGCGGGCGGCTTTTCGCCGATCAGCATCTATGGCGGCATCACCAATCAGATTGTCGCCAAGGCCGGCCTGCCTTTCGCGCCGACCTCGTTGTTTCTCTCCAGCTTCTTCTTCAACCTGGCGATCGCGGTGCTGGTCTTCTTCATTTTCGGCGGCGCAAAGGTGATGAAGCAGGACGCCGCATCGCTTGGCCCCTTGCCCGAACTACATCCCGAGGGCGTGTCGGCGTCGATCAGAGGTCATGGCGGCACGCCGGCAAAACCGATCAGGGAACATGCCTATGGGACGGCGGCCGATACCGCGACGACGCTGCGCCTCAACAATGAGAGAATTACCACCTTGATCGGCCTGACGGCGCTCGGCATCGGCGCCCTGGTCTTCAAGTTCAACGTCGGCCTCGTCGCCATGACCGTGGCGGTCGCCCTGGCGCTGTTGTCGCCGAAGACCCAGAAGGCGGCGATCGACAAGGTCAGCTGGTCGACCGTGCTGCTGATTGCCGGCATCATCACCTATGTCGGCGTCATGGAGAAGGCCGGGACGGTCGATTACGTGGCGAACGGCATATCCAGTCTCGGCATGCCGCTGCTGGTGGCGCTGCTGCTTTGCTTTACCGGTGCTATCGTCTCGGCCTTCGCCTCCTCGACCGCGCTGCTCGGCGCGATCATCCCGCTCGCCGTTCCCTTCCTCCTGCAAGGGCATGTCAGCGCCATCGGCGTGGTCGCGGCGATCGCCATCTCGACGACGATCGTCGATACCAGCCCATTCTCGACCAACGGCGCCCTTGTCGTCGCCAATGCGCCGGACGACCGGCGGGAACAGGTGCTGCGGCAACTGCTGATCTACAGCGCGCTGATCGCCATCATCGGCCCGATCGTCGCCTGGCTGGTGTTCGTCGTGCCCGGGCTGGTGTGACGGCGCATGTCGGCAGACGCGCTTGCCGGCCTGACGGTCGCCCACTCCTCAGGCTTGATCACCGTGTCAGACGATGAGTATGGCGCGGATATCGTTGACATTGGTCAGGGTCGGCCCGGTTTTGACGAGATCGCCGATCTCGTCAAAGAAGGAATAGCTGTCGTGCGAAGCGAGATGAGCCCGGGCATCGAGTCCCTTCTTGAGGCCGCGCTCCAACGTGTCGGGAGTGACCACTGCACCCGCCGCATCTTCGGTGCCGTCGATGCCGTCGGTATCGCCGGCAATCGCCCATATTCCGGCATGTCCCTTGAGGGTCACCGCAAGTCCGAGGAGGAATTCGGTGTTGCGGCCACCGCGGCCCGCGGCTTCGCGGCCGATCGACACCGTCCCTTCGCCGCCCGACAAAAGAACGGCAGGTCCGCGAACGGGAAGCCCCTTGATCTTTGCCGATAGGGCGATGCCCGCCATGACAGTGCCGAGCTCGCGCGCCTCTCCCTCGATGGCATCGCCGAGGACAAGTGGTTGCAGGCCTGCGCTGGCGGCCGCTTTCGCTGCGCTCTCCAGGGCGAGCGAAGGGGCGGCGATGATGCGGACATCGCTCTCGAGATCGGCGGGCTTCGGTGTCTCGTCACCGCTGTCGAGGACGGCGCGTGCCGTATCGGGCAGGACGATCCTGTAGCGGGATAGGATGCCGCGAACCTCGTCGATCGTGCTTTGATCGGCGATCGTCGGGCCGGATGCGATGGATGCGGGATCATCGCCCGGCACATCGGAGATAACAAGGGTAACGACTTTCGCGGGCCGGGCGGCCAGGCCGAGACGGCCTCCCTTGATCCGCGAGAGGTGTTTGCGAACGGCGTTCATCTCGGTGATCGTCGCGCCGCTCGCCAGAAGCGCACGATTGACGCTCTGCTTGTCCGCCAAACTCATGCCGCCCGCCGGAGCGACCAGAAGCGCCGACCCGCCGCCCGAGATGAGAGCAATCACCAGATCGTCCGGTGTCAATCCGTGAACGGCCTGCAATAGATCGGCAGCCGCCGTTTGGCTCATCGCATCCGGAACGGGGTGCGATGCCTCGATGATGCGGATACGACCGGCAGGCACCGCGTGACCATAGCGTGTGACAACGACGCCGGAGACATCGACATCCGGCCAGGCGCTGTCGAGAGCGGCGGCCATGGCCGCCGACGCTTTTCCGGCGCCGACGACGATGCATCGGCCTCTCGGCTTGTCCGGGAGGTTCTTAAGAATCGCCCGCTGCGGATTGGCGCTTTCGACCGCTGCGTCAAAGATCTGATGCAGCACTGCCCGTGCTTTCTGATCGGTCCAGACCATCGGCGGATCGTTCAGACGTTCGATGCATAGATCGCATCGACGACCGCGTCGGTGACTTCCTTGGTGTTGGCCGTCCCCCCGACATCAGGCGTCAATATGCCTGCCCCCGTCACCCGTTCGACGGCCCGCATCAGGCGTGCGGATGCATCTGTTTCACCTAGATGGTCGAGCATCTGCGCCGCTGTCCAGAAGGTCGCCACCGGGTTTGCGATGCCCTTGCCGGTGATGTCGAAAGCAGAACCATGGATCGGCTCGAACATCGACGGGAAGCGGCGTTCCGGATCGATGTTGGCGGTCGGCGCGACGCCGAGGCTACCCGCGAGCGCGCCGGCAAGGTCCGAGAGGATATCGGCATGGAGATTGGTGGCGACGATGGTGTCGAGGCTCCTAGGATTGAGGGTCATCCGCACGGTCATGGCGTCGACGAGCATCTTGTCCCAGGTGACATCGGGGAATTCCGTGGCCACTTCGGCCGCGATTTCATCCCACATCACCATGCCGTGCCGCTGGGCATTGGATTTGGTGACCACGGTCAGGAACTTGCGCGGCCGGGACTGGGCGAGCTTGAAGGCATAGCGCATGATGCGGGTGACGCCGACACGGGTGAAGATGGCGACCTCAGTGCCGACCTCTTCCGGCAGCCCCCTATGGGCACGGCCGCCATGGCCGGAATATTCGCCTTCGGAGTTTTCGCGGACGATAACCCAGTCCAGATCGCCCGGGCCGCAATTGCGCAGCGGAGGCGTGATCCCGGGCAAAATCTTCGTCGGGCGAACATTCGCATACTGGTCGAAGCCCTGGCAGATCGGCAGCCGCAAACCCCAGAGCGTGATGTGGTCGGGAACATCCGGCGCGCCGACGGCGCCGAAATAGATGGCGTCGAACTTCTTTAGCTGCTTCAAGCCATCGGCCGGCATCATGACGCCGTGTTTTTTGTAGTAGTCGGATCCCCAGTCGAAATTTTCGACGTTGAACTTGATCCCGCCCTCGCGCTTCTCGATGGCAGCCAGGACACGTGTGCCGGCCGCGATGACTTCAGGACCGATACCGTCGGCGGGGATGGTGGCGATTGCATATTCACGCATGGGTATTCTCCGATCGTGTCAGGGGTGATCAGTGTTGACTGGCGGCGCGGGTATCAGCCGCCTTGGGGCCGGACCGCGCCAGGACAAGTGTGAGGATTGCCGAGATCACCAGGAGCCCGGCGACGAAATAGAGGCCACCGGCGAAACTCCCGGTCGTGTCCTTGATCCACCCGATCATCGACGGACCGACGAAGCCGCCGAGATTGCCGATGGAGTTGATGGTGGCGATGCCGGCCGCCGCGGCCGGGCCGGACAGGAACAGGGTCGGCATGCTCCAGAGCGGCGGCTTCGAGCAGCTGATGCCGATGTTGACGAGGGTGAGAGCGATCAGGACCGTGTATACGCTGGTCGCACCGGTTGCGAAGGCCAGTCCTGCGGCCGCCAGCAGGCAGGCGCCGACCACGTGCCATGTCCGTTCGCCCGTCCTGTCGGAATGACGCGCCCAAAGAACCATGGCAACCACGGCGAAAATGCCGGGAACAGCATTGATGAAGCCGACCTGGAACGCTGACAGGCCGAACTGTTTGATGATCTGCGGAGCCCAGATGCCCAAGGTGTAAAGCCCGGCAGAGGTGCCGAAATAAACCAGGGCGAGGGCAAAGACGCGGATGTCGGCCAGTCCCGCCAGGATGCTGTGGCTGGCCTGGCTTTTGCCCGCCTGTTCGGCATTCATTGTTTTGACGAGCCAGCTGCGCTCTTCGTCGGTCAGCCATTTCGCCTTTTCCGGGCGATCGGTGAGATAGAAGAGGACGATGACACCCAGGATGATGGCTGGGGCTGCTTCGATCAGGAACATCCACTGCCAGCCGGCAAGGCCGAGAAGACCGTGCATTTCCATCAGCGCACCGGAGACCGGCGACCCCAGGACCGTGGAGAGCGGTGCTGCGGCCATGAAGATCGCGGTCACCGCGGCGCGGCGGCGGGCCGGGAACCAGAAGCTGAGATAGAGGATGATGCCGGGGAAAAAGCCCGCTTCGGCGACGCCGAGAAGAAAGCGCAGGATGTAGAAGCTGGTGGTCCCCTGCACGAACGCCATGAGGCCGGAGACGATCCCCCAGCTGATCATCACCCGAGCGATCCAGATGCGGGCGCCGACCTTGTTGAGAATGAGGTTCGAGGGAACCTCGAAGAGGAAATAACCGACGAAGAAGATGCCCGCACCGATGCCGAAGACGGTGGACGAGAAGCCGAGGTCCTGATTCATCGTCAGGGCGGCAAAGCCGATATTCACGCGGTCGAGGAACGCGATGAAATACAGCAGCATGATGAACGGTACGATGCGGAATGTGATTTTGCGCAAGACACGCGTTTCCAAGTCGTGAGTCACGACGGTCTCCTCCCGGAATGGATGATAACAGAGCGCACCTCCTGCGCTTGTGAACATCTATGACCACCGGCGGCTTGATCCTCAAGCGACACAAGAATATATAAAAATTTGATATAATCGAATTCCGGAGCAGACGTTCGTGGACCTGAACCAGCTTCGATGTTTCGTGTCGGTGGCCGATGAGCTTCATTTCGGGCGGGCCGCCCAAAAGCTCGGCCTCCTGCCGGCCTCGCTGTCGCGGCACATACGCCTGCTTGAAGAA
>Ga0209564_1003156_pt1 | contig 11607 bp, 9 predicted proteins | sample AraplaCol_mMF_r2_FD_184272 | JGI IMG/M metagenome (GOLD analysis project Ga0209564, IMG submission 184272) | Arabidopsis root microbial communities from North Carolina, USA - plate scrape MF_Col_mMF_r2 (SPAdes) (version 3) | ecosystem: Host-associated > Plants > Roots > Endosphere | place: USA... | reverse complement strand
TTGCTCACGCCGCATCCGGATGCGTCGGACTGGAAGCTGGGCGAATCCAGCACGCCGACCACGCTCACCTGCCGCGCCTACGCCGACCGCGTCGAAGCCGCGTTCGACAAGACGCTCAAGCAGCAGCAGGCCGCCGCGAAGGACGCACGCTGATGCCGTACACGCCCATCGTCGCCACGCTCGGTTACGTGCTTTCGCCCGATGGCCGCGAAGTATTGATGGTCCATCGCAACGCGCGACCGGACGACCACCAGCTCGGCAAGTACAACGGCCTGGGCGGCAAGATCGAACGCGACGAGGACGTCGTGGCCGGCATGCGCCGCGAAATCCTCGAGGAAGCCGGCATCGAGTGCGATGCGATGCAGCTGCGCGGCACGATCAGCTGGCCGGGTTTCGGCAAGCATGGCGAGGACTGGCTTGGCTTCGTCTTCGTCATCACGCAGTTCCGCGGCACGCCGCATGCGAGCAATCCGGAAGGCACGCTGGAATGGGTGCCGATCGAAAAGCTCGACGAGCTGCCGATGTGGGAAGGCGACCGCAACTTCCTGCCGCTGGTGTTCGATGCCGATCCGCGCGCGTTCCACGGCGTGATGCCGTATCGCGACGGGCGCATGCAGTCGTGGTCGTACTCGCGCGTCTGAGGTTTCAGCGCCCCATCCGCACGCTGCCGCGTCCATCGCGCTGTTCGAACACGAAGCGGTACGTCAGCGTCACCGCTTCCGCAACTTCGGTGTAACCGCCGCAACTGCCGACGGTATCGTCCTTCGTCTTCGCATCGGGAAACACGCAGCGCAGCGCCGGGTCGTACCGCCAGCCGGCAACGGCGCGCTGCACGGATGCGAAGAACGCCGCATCGACCTCGTCGCTGCCCGGACATTCCGGCGGAGCGACGGCGGGCGCCGACGACATCACCGTGCCATCGCGTCCGATCGCCACTCGCATGCATACCGGCTGCGGTGGCAATGCCTTCGAAAGCAGCTCGTCGGGATACGCCGGCATCGCGTTTGCGTCGTCTTCCACCGGCACGAGGAAGGATTCGTTGTCCGCGAGCGTCACGCGCGATGCTTCGGCGAGCATTCCGCTGATCTCGCGCATGCCCACCTGGCCTGCGCGCGCGCCGGCATCGTCTTTCGCCGCCGGCGCCTGCGTCGCGCATCCGGCGAGTATCACCACGAGCACCAACGCGAACACCATCCAACCGTTGCGCATCCGTTCTTCCCTGACGTGACGGTCGCTATCGGACCTGGTACTCCATGTTGACCGACGGCGCACCGTTCGCGCCATCGGTCGTGTCGACGAACCCATACCGCGCATAGAGGTGCTTCGCGTCGCCATCGGCGGCGAGCGATACCACCGCCGAAGCCGGCGCATTCGCGCGCAGCCATGCGTCCAGCGCGCCCATGATGCGCTTGCCCAGTCCCTGCCCCTGCAGCGCGGGCGTCACCGCGATGTCGACCACGATGAAGAAGCAACCGCCGTCGCCGATCACGCGACCCATGCCGACGACCTGCCCTTCGTGCAGCAGGCTCACGCCGTAAAGCGTGTTCGGCAGTCCACGCCGCGCTGCTTCGATCGTGCGCGTCGCCATGCCGGCTTCGGCGCGCAGGCGACAGTAATCGTCCGCGCCGGGGAACCGTTCGACCAGTTCCACCTGCGCGGCAGTCATCAGCCGGCTTCCCGCGTGACCCGGACTTCGGCCTTCTCGCCAGCGGCGATGCCGAGGTTGCTCGATGCGGCTTCGTACACGTCGCGATCGAGCAGGCCCGACTCCTTCGCCACGATTACCGGTACCGCCATCTGGCCCGTCACGTTGGTCATCGTGCGCATCATGTCGAGGACGCGGTCGATGGCGACCAGATACCCGATGCCTTCCAGCGGCAGGCCCGCGGCGGACAGCACCAGCGTCACCATCACGATCGCCGTGCCCGGCACGCCCGCCGTGCCGAAACTGCCGAGCACCGAGGCGATCAGGATCGTCGCGTACTGCCCAGGTTCCAGGTGCAGGCCGAAGTACTGCGCGACGAACATCGAGGTCAGCGCGGGGTAGATCGCGCCGCAGCCGTCCATCTTGATGCTCGCACCCAGCGGCACGGCGAAGGCCGCGTAATCCTTGTCGACGCCGAGGTTGTGCGTGACCGAGCGGATCGCCGCCGGCATCGCGGCGAAACTCGACGACGCCACGAACGCCACCTGCATTCCCGGCGCGGCACCACGGAAGAACTTCAGCGGATTGAGCCCGTGCAGCGCGATCAGGCTGCCGTACACGAAGACGATGTGGATCGCGCACGCCAGGTACAGCGCGAACACGAAGGTGCCAAGCGGCAGCAGTTTCTCGAAACCGTAGGCGCCGACCAGCGAGGCGATCAGGCCGAAGGTGCCCAGCGGCGTCATTTCCAGCACGAAACGCGTGACCTGCACCATCGTGTCGCTGGCCTCGCCGACCAGCTTGCGCAGGCCGGACACGCGTTCGCCCAGTTTCACCAGCGCGAAGCCGACCAGCCCGGCGAACACGATCACCTGCAGGATCTTGCCTTCGCTGAGCGCCTTGAACGGATTGGTCGGAATGACGTCCAGCAGCACGTCCTTGGGCGAGGGCACCACGCGCACGGTGTAATCGGCGGCCATCGTCAGGCCACTGACGCCGTGGCCTGGTTGCAGAAGCCAGCCGATGAGCAGGCCGACGCCGACCGCCAGCGCGGCCGTGATCGCGAACCACACGAACGTGCGCCCACCCAGCGCCGCCACGGACTTCTGCCCGTGCAGGCTGCCGATGGCGTTCATCACCGCGAAGAACACCAGCGGCACGGCGATCATCTTGATCAGCGTGACGTAGATCGTGCCCAGCGGTTCGAACCAGATTTCGGCCCGGTGGCCGAACAGCCAGCCCGCCAGCGCGCCCAACACGAAGCCCGCCAGCACGCGCTGCCAGAACGGGATTCGCAACCAGGCAGACACCAGCTTCATCCGTACCTCTTTACCTAAACTGTCGGCTTGGCACGATAGCCCACACCGTAGGGGGTGACGACCCCGCGAATGCAACGCCGGTGTCCCGTAGCTGCAATAACGCGCCCCATAATCGCGCCTTGCCTCTCCTCGACGCCTTCCGAATGTCCCGAGCCTCCAGCGCCGCACTCGCCCTCGCCACGACCCTGCTCGCCACCGCCTGCGCCACCGGTGGCGTCGCGACCGATCCGGCAAAGTCCACCTCAGTGGACGTCGACGTCCCGTCGATCCGCCATCCGGCCGACGAAACCCCGCAGTGGTGGTTCCGCGACGGCGCCGCGCAGGCCGCGCAGCGCGGCGCGATGGGCGGCCACGCCAAGAACGTGATTCTCTTCGTCGGCGACGGCATGAGCCTGACCACCGTCGCCGCCGCGCGCATCCTCGACGGCCAGCGCAAAGGCGGCCCGGGGGAGAACAACCGCTTGAGCTGGGAAAACTTCCCGGCCACGGCGCTCAGCAAGACCTACAACACCGATTCGCAGACGCCCGACTCGGCCGGCACGATGAGCGCCATGGCCACCGGCGTGAAGACGCGCGCGGGCGTGCTCAGCATCGGCCAGCAGCCGATGCGCCGCGACTGCGCCGGCGCGCAGGCCGTGCCGATGCTGACGCTGTGGGAACTGGCCGCCGGCCGCGGCTTCGCCACCGGCGTGGTCACCACCACGCGAGTGACGCATGCGACGCCGGGCGCGACGTTCACGCACTCCGCCGACCGTAACTGGGAGAACGACACCGAACTGACCGACGAAGCGAAGGCCGCCGGTTGCATCGATATCGCGCGCCAGCTGGTCGAAACCCGCTTCGGCAACGGCCCCGACGTGCTGATGGGCGGCGGTCGCAAGAACTTCATGCCAGTGTCCGAACGCGATCCGGAATACGACGACAAGGTCGGCGAGCGCCTCGATGGCCGCGACCTCATCGCGCAGTGGAAGCAGCGCCACCCGGGCGGCACTTACGTGTGGAATGCGCAGCAGCTGGCCGATGCGCCGTCCAGCGGTCCGCTGCTGGGCCTGTTCGAACCCGACCACATGCAGTTCTCCGCCGACCGTCCGCGCGACGGCGCCGGCGAGCCGACGCTGGCCGAGATGACGCGCACCGCGATCGCGCGCCTGAAGCAGAACGACAAGGGCTTCGTGCTGCTGGTCGAAGGTGGCCGCATCGATCACGCACACCACTACGGCAACGCGTATCGGGCGCTCACCGACACCATCGCGCTGAGCGAAGCGGTGCAGGCGGCGGTGGATGCGACGTCCGCGCAGGACACGCTGATCCTGGTCACCGCCGATCATTCGCACACGCTGAGCTTCGTGGGCTATCCCAAGCGCGGCAACCCGATCCTCGACAAGGTGCGCGGTGGCAGCGGCGAGGACGACGGCGTCGGCGACTACGCGCTCGATCAACTCGGCCTGCCCTACACGACGCTCAACTACAGCAACGGCCCCGGCTACGTCGGCGCGAGCGCGCAACAGCCCGAAGGCCCGAAGCGTTTCCAGCACACGGTGAGCGGCGTGCAGATTCCGAAGAAGGGGCGTCCGGACCTTCGCAACGTCGACACGCAGGATCCGGATTATCTGCAGGAAGCGCTGGTGCCGACCGCGAGCGAATCGCACGGCGGCGACGACGTCGGCATCTGGGCACGTGGACCGGGCAGCGACGCGGTGCGCGGCAGCGTCGAGCAGAACACGATCTTCCACTTCCTGCTGCAGTCGATGCCCGCGCTGCGAGCGGAACTGTGCGAGGCCGGCGATTGCGATGGCAATGGCGTGCCGGTGACGTTGCCGGAGCCGGGGAAGTTCCGGGAGTAGCCCAATCGCAGGATGGGTTTCGCCATGCGAAACCCATCGCTTTTGCGCCTGGATGACGGGATTCTCTTCGCGGGATCCATCCCTGGATTCCTGCCACGCTCGTGTAGCCCGGGTAAGCGAAGCGCACCCGGGACCTGTCACGCCCAACCCGGGTGCGCTTCGCTTACCCGGGCTACGGAAGCAGCATCAGGGAAGCAGAACCAGAATGGGTTCGAGCGTTCGCTGGAATGACGGCGTGTGGTTTACCGCAGCAAAAAACTCCAGCCGCAAGGATCAGCTGTCCTTGCCCCGCTTCTTCTCACCCGACGCCTTCGACACGCTCTGCGTGCCCTGCGATGCTTCCGGCGGCGCCAGCGTCGCGGTATCGCGATCGAACTCCGACAACGGGCTTTCCGACGGACACGTCTGATCGGGGAAGCCGAAATCCGTGCGCAACTTCAGGCCGCAGGCATTGAGCGCATCCAGGTCCGTGTCCGGCGTCTTGCAGCGTTTGTCGAACGCGCGAACGAACGAATCGCGGCGGCTCACGAAATCCTCGCCGCACTTGCGCATCAGGCGAAGACGATCCAGATCGTCCTGCGCCGGATTCACGCCATCGAGCCCGTAAAGCTCCAGCTCTTCGGTAGTGAGCAGGCGCAGGCTGCGGTTCGGCACCGCCATCATCAGGTCCGCCACCGCAGTCGCGGCACCGTTGCGTTCCAGGTAGTCGCGCACGCGTTCGTACACCACGCGCAGCTCGGCATTGAGCTGCGCGCGCGTGGTCGCGGTGGAGCTCATGCGGATGATGCGGTGGATGCCCACCTGCCCCGCGATCATCCGCGTGTCGCCCGCGCTGAGGATGAAGACGCACGCGCTGTGGCAGATCGCACCTTCGCGCACCCAGATCGTCCAGCGCGATTCGGCGATGTAATCGCCGGCCTGGATCGCATCCTCGACCTGGCCGCCAGCCGAGTCGATGTCGAGCACGCGCTTGCGGATGTCCATCGAATCGGCGACTTCGGTGACGCGTTCGACCAGCGTGCCGAATTCGGCGTTGACCTTGCCCTTGTAGCGCAGCCGCGCGACGCCGCCGGTTTCGCAGGGCGTCAGCGCTTCCTTGATGCCGTCGCGGTCGAACTTCGTCAGAACGTCGCCGTCGCCGAGCTGGGCGTAATCGAGTTCGCAGCTGATCGACGCCACGCCCGAGGTCAGTTCCAGCGGCGCCGCCCAGGGCTTGCTGGGTTCGGGAATGGGCTCCGGGCGCGGGATCTCGCGTACCGAGGTGCGCGCCTGGCGCGTGCCTTCGGGCTTGGCGGGGACGACCTTCACCGGCGCTGTGCTGATGGCGCCGCCGTCCTGCGGCGCGGCCACTTCCTCGATCACCATGCCCTGCGTCGTCTCGGGTTCCGGACGATGGCAGGCGGTAATGGCGACGCAGAGGAAAAGCAGGGCAACAGGGCGGATCGGCATGCGGAAGAGGACTCGGGTTCGAAGCGCGGCCCGTCGATGAACAGGCCCGCGAAAAGAGCGTGAACGCACAGCTTACGGCGTGCCCGCTGACTCTGCGCGGAGCGACGGGCGGCGCCCCGGATTCACGTGGCTTTGACAAAACCTGACGAAGCCTCGCAACCGTCGGTGCCCAACGGCGAACTATTCGCGGAGCCGACGCCGGGACGCTGATTCATCATCGCGGGCACCATTTACCCGAGGAGATTCGCCGTGAAGCTTTCCGTCCTTTACAGCTGCTGCCTGGCGGCGCTGTTGCCGCTGGTGGCCAATGCCCAGTCCGCTCCCCCGCCCGGAAAACCGGCGACCGAGGCCACCAGGCGCGCCAACGCCACCATGGCCAAGCAGCTCGATTTCAATGACAAGCAGGATTTCGAGGACGCCAAGCGCGGCCTCATCGCGCGTCCCGACACACTGACGATCAAGGACGCCAACGGCCGCGTCGTGTGGGACATGGAAGCGTTCAAGACGTTCATCGGCGACGACAAGCCGGCGCCCGATACCGTCAACCCGAGCCTATGGCGCAACGCCCAGCTCAACATGAACTACGGCCTGTTCAAGGTCACCGACCGCGTCTACCAGGTGCGCGGCTTCGATCTGTCGAACATCACCTTCATCCAGGGCGACACGGGCTGGATTGTCGGCGATCCGCTGAGCACCACGGAAACCGCGAAGGCCGCCTACGACCTTGTCACGGAAAAGCTGGGCAAGCGACCGATCGTGGCGATCATCTACAGCCACTCGCACGGCGACCATTACGGCGGTGCGCGCGGCATCGTCGACGAGGCCGACGTGAAGGCGGGCAAGGTCAAGATCCTCGCGCCGGAGCATTTCGCCGAAGAAGCCATTTCCGAGAACGTGCTCGCCGGTAACGCGATGGGCCGTCGCGGCATCTACATGTACGGCCCGATGCTGCCGCGCAATCCCACCGGCGGTGTCAACGGCGGTCTGGGCCAGACCATCCCGAACGGCACGGTCGGCCTGTTGCTGCCGACTGACACGATCAAGGCCACCGGCGAAACGCGCACCATCGACGGCGTGCAGCTCGTCTTCCAGGCCACGCCTGGCACCGAAGCGCCGGCCGAGATGAATACCTGGCTGCCGCAGTTCAAGACGATGTGGATGGCCGAAAACGCCACGCACACGCTGCACAACCTGCTGACGCTGCGCGGCGCGCAGGTGCGGAATGGCCTGATCTGGTCGAAGTACCTGGACCAGACGATCAACACGTACGGCCCGCAGATCGAAACCGAATTCGCCAGCCACCACTGGCCGATGTGGGGCAACCAGCGCATCAACACCTTCCTGGCCGACCAGCGCGACCTGTACAAGTACGTGCACGACCAGTCGGTCCGCCTGATGAACGAGGGCTACACCGGCACGGAAATCGCCGACGAGATCCAGCTACCGCCGTCGCTCGCGAACCACTGGTACAACCGTGGCTACTACGGCACGGTGAAGCACAACTCGCGCGCGGTGTACCAGCGCTACATGGGCTTCTTCGACGGCAATCCGACCACGCTGGACCAGCTGCCGCCGGAAGACGCCGCGAAGAAGTACGTCGAGTACATGGGCGGCGCGGACGCGATCCTGGCCAGGGCACGCGCCGACTTCGACAAGGGCCAGTACCGCTGGGTCGCCGAGGCGGTCAAGCAGGTCGTGTTCGCCGATCCGTCGAACACCGACGCGAAGAACCTGCTGGCCGATACCTACGAACAGCTGGGCTACCAGGCCGAAGCCGGTCCGTGGCGTGCGATCTACCTCACCGGCGCGGAAGAACTTCGTGTCGGCGTGCCGAAGATGCCCGGCCTGAACCTCACCGGTCCCGACACCGTTCGCGCGATGCCGGTCGATGAGCTGTTCGATTACTGGGGCGTTCGCCTGAACGGGCCGAAGGCCGCAGGCAAGAGCATGCGCCTGGGCTTCAACGTGGCCGATACCGGAAAGCAGTACACGGTGACCGTGCGCAACGGCGCGCTGACCAGCTACGAACGCGCGGCGGTGAAGCCGGATGCCGCGTTGACGTTGAACAAGTCGGTGCTCGACGACATCCAGCTGGGCACGACCACGCTCGATGCCGCGATCGCCAAGGGCGACATCAAGGTGGAAGGCGACAAGGGCAAGGTGAAGGACTTCTTCGGCCTGCTCGACGTCTATCCGTTCTGGTTCAACGTCGTCACCCCGTAACGCACTCAGCGGTTCGGGGTACGAAGACGGCAGGCCGCGAGGCCTGCCGTTTTCCTTTCCGCGTTGTGGCACCCACATCGCTGGCGCGAAGACGCCGGATCACCGGCGGCGCATCAGCGCGTCGCGAAGCAACTGCCGCCCCTGCCGCATCGCTTCCTCTTTCGACACGGCCGGTGGCGCGACCGCCTGCGGTCCGGCGACAGACGCGGCACTCAATGCATTCGTCGAGAACGCACCGCCCGAACCCGGCACCGGTTCGATCACGAAGATCTCGCCATCGAAGTCCACCATGTACACGTTGCCCGTCACGTCCGTGCCAAACGCGACGAGGTTGTCGATCGTGCCAACCGTCGGCGTGAAGTCGGCATTGCGCAGCTGGAAGCGCGTGGCCGGGATCGTCGTACCCTGGAGGATCACGCCGGTGTTGATCGACCAGCGGTTGGGCTCCACGAAATCGGCGAACAGGTATTCGCCGCGCAGCGATTCCAGCGGGCCTCGATACACCACGCCGCCGGTGACCGAGCTGCCATCGCGCGGGCCGGTGCCGTGGCTGTATTCGGCGATCGGCGGCGTCAGGCCAGGCGTGTTCGCCGGGCCGCGGTGCACCTGCGTGCCTTCCATGATCGGCCAGCCGAAATTCGCGCCGGCATCGCCCGGGCGCATGAGGTCGATTTCCTCGACCGCACCCTGCCCCACGTCGCCGATATAGAGATTGCCGGTGAGCGGATCGAAGCTGTTGCGGAACGGATTACGCAGGCCGTACGCCCACACTTCCGGCGCGTTGGGCGAGGTGAACGGGTTGCCGGCGGGAATCGCGTAATCGCGGTCCGGATCGTTGGGGAAGCCATCGCTCGCCGGATCGATGCGCAGCATCTTGCCCAGCAACGTCGCGCGGTTCTGACCGTTGTTGTCCGGATCGTCCGCGCCGCCGCCATCGCCGACACCGATGTAGAGCATTCCGTCCGGGCCGAAGCCGATCCAGCCGCCGTTGTGGTTGTTGCGCGGATGCGCGATGCGCAGGATCGCGTCGCCGCTGGCCGCATCGGCCTGGTCGCGGTTGTTGGCCAGCGTCTGGTAGCGACGCACCTCGATCGTGCCGTCGGGCATCGTCAAAAACACGTAGAAGCGGCCACTGGTCGGGAAGTCCGGCGCGGTCGCGAAACCGAGCAATCCGCGTTCGCCATCGAGCGACACCTGCCCCGTCAGGTCGAGGAAGGGCGTGCTCGCGATCGTCCCGTTCGAAGGCGTGACGATGCGGATGAGCCCTTCGCGTTGCACGACGAACACGCGCCCGGTGGAATCGGGCACGGGCGCGAGGAAGATCGGGAAGTTCAAGCCGGCCACGACGCGACGCACGCGCAACGCCGCGCCGGTGACGTCGGTGACGGTGACCGTCAGCGGAAGCGTCGCGGTCTGCGCGCCGTCGCTCGCCGTGATGGTGACCAGGTAGACGTTGTCGGCGTTGGCGTCGTTCGGCGCTTCGAAGTCCGGCGGCGAAAGGAACTGCAACGCACCGGCGGACGTGATGATGAAGCGCGACATGTCGGCGCCGCCGGACAGCGTGAACGTCACCGGCTTGCCGTCAGGGTCGGTCGCAGTCGCGGTGTAGAAGACGCCGATGGTTCCTTCCGGCACCGTGGCGGACGCGGCCGAGGTGAAGGTCGGCGGGTGGTCGACCGGCGCCCCGGGAATCTGCGTGTTGTTGTCGCTGCTTCCTCCACCGCCACACGCCGCGAGGAACGCGGCCATGAGGACGATTGCTGCAAAGCGTGCTGCAAGGCGTGCCTGCTTCATGCGTTCGCTCCCGGGCCCTTCGCGACAGCGCCATGGCGGCGCGCCTGCGTGCGGCCGCCAGCGTGTCAGAGGTCGGTGGGGCGATCCGTGAAGGCCGGCAGGTTTCGCATCGCGATGATCGGCATGGCGGCGCCATTCGTCGGCGCCGCCGCGGCCGGGCCTGCTTACCCGACGCCCCACAACCGCCGCGCTTCCTCCGCGATGAGGTCCGGGAATTCCTCCGGGAAGAACAGCTTCGCGCCTTCCACCCGCCGCACGCCACGCGACGCGCCGAACGCGGTTTCCAGGTGCTTCGCGCCCGCATCGGTGAAGATCGGATCGCCCGTGCCCCATACGATGCGCGTCGGCGCACGCGAGGCCTTGAGCGCCGGACCGATGCCGTCGAGCCAGTTGCGTTCCAGCGGCACCGCGAACGCATTCGTGCGTGCGGCATCGCGCACCAGCGGGCCGAGGTAGACCTCGATGGCCTCGTCGGTCGGGTTCGACGCATGTGTAAATGTCTGCCCGCCCAGCCCCTGCGGCGATCGCGCCAGCGCCTTGTCGGCCAGCCAGGGCGCGAGCCACTGCTGGGCGAACTGGTTCTGTTTGGCCAGCTCGATCACCGGCTGCAATGCGGGCGGCGGGCATTCGACCTGCGAATCGCAGTTGGTCAGCAGCAGCGTGCGCACGCGGTTCGGGTAGGTCGCCAGGAACAGCTGCGCCGCCTGCCCGCCGCTGTCGTTGGCGACGACATCGACGCGATCGACGCCCAGCTTGTCGAGCAGTTCGGCGAGCATGCGCACCTGCGCATCGGGCGCGAGGCTCTGCCCCTGTGCGACGCGCGTGTAACCCAGCCCGAGGAAATCCGGCGCGATGCAGCGCCGGTACGGCGCCAGCCGCGCGAGCGCACCACGCCACTGGTAACCGTTGAGCGGGAAGCCGTGCAGGAACAGCGCGGCCTCGCCCTGCCCGCGTTCGACGTAGGCGATATCGCCCGCGGAGGTACGGATGAAGCGTCGCGCCTTGAGGAAGGCGGCGCCGTCTTCGGCATCGGTGGTCGTCGCGGCGGGCGACGCGGCGAATGCGTTGCGATCCACGACGGCTGCGGCGAGCGTGCCGGCGGCCAGTCCCAGGAAGTTCCTGCGCTGCATGGTCCATCTCCATCGCCGGAACGCTCCGGCTTCGTGGGAAATGATTCGCCCCAGGGGTCAAGGGTTCAACGAAGCCACAGGTCATGCGGCCATGACCTGGCAGGTCATGGTGCCCGCGCAGCGCGGCCCGTATGCTCGCCGCGTGGATCGAGCCGCCGCGACAACCCGTGACCCCCGACTGGGCGCCCTGCTGCGTGAGTGGC